>Ga0209716_1000184_pt1 | contig 63945 bp, 62 predicted proteins | sample COGITO_mtgs_1205_FD_184811 | JGI IMG/M metagenome (GOLD analysis project Ga0209716, IMG submission 184811) | Pelagic marine microbial communities from North Sea - COGITO_mtgs_120531 (SPAdes) (version 2) | ecosystem: Environmental > Aquatic > Marine > Epipelagic ... | reverse complement strand
GGTGACAGCGTGGCATTGACCCGTGACGAGCGGATCGACCAGCGCGCCCGCAATCCGAAGTGGCAGAACATCCCGGTGCGAATCGAGATGCTCGAGTGCATCAACTGTGATGCCTGCCTTCGGGCGTGTCCCCCCAATTTCGGGGCGATCTTCAACCACGGCGCCGACGTCGTCATCATTCCTGAGCTGTGCAGCGGCTGCGATAAGTGCCTCCCGGCATGCCCCGTCGATTGCATCTATCCTGACCCGGACTGGACGGCGGAGACAGCTCCCGATGATTGGTGGGGGCTCCCGCGAACCGACGCCGATCCGTACGTCTGACTGCTCGACGAGGCGTTTATCGAACGATGAGCGGACACTCTGTGGCCGCGTAGCTGTCGAGCGCGTCAAGGCCGGCTTGCACGTCGGCGGGCCAGTTGGCAACGATCTGGCTGTCGGCCACTTCAGGCGACACGAACCCGGTCACAAAGGTGATCAGCGGCGCTGCCGGGCCGACCAGCTCGGCCGGGAGGACCGCAAGAAGCCGGTTGAGGACCTCCGAAGAAGGTCGCGACGCGGTGTTGGTGTTGCCGCCAGCGGTCATGAGCGCGAACCGCGGTTGCGAGATGGCCAGTATTTCACAGGCGGGCGTTGCCGCCGGGCGCCGCGTCGACGCCGAACGCAGTATCGGGAGGTCGGTTGAGACAATGGTCGTCTCCCCGGTGAACCGGTCGATGTACATCAGTTCGAAGTCCGCGACAACAACACCTGCGCCGGCCGTGTCCCATGCCGCGGTTAGCTCCTGGCCAGGTGGTGCCCGCAAGCTTCGAGAAATTCCGTCGGCGAGCTCCAGCACGCCGAGATCGGATGCGACGTCGGCAGCGACGCGTTGGCGGTTGAACAGCAGGGCATCTCCGGCCGGAGAGAGGCCACCGACCAGTTGTGGCCTGACGTCCGGTGGGAGGTTGAGAGGCCATGCGCGTCGCTCGCCAGTCCGATCCACCGTGAGGAGGGTGCACAAGCGTGTTGCGTCGCACTCGCGCAGCAGGAGATGGTTGGCCCCCGTCGACACGAGATCACCCGTCGTCAGAAGATCGGTCGACGCCGAGCCAACGCGATAGACGCCACCGGTGTCTCGACGCAACAGCGTCCCGTCGAGGTCGATCAATGGCGAGGCTCCGTCCGTTGGGTCAAGCCAGCTGGCCGCTTGCCACCGCAGCTCCAGATCGCGGACGCTCAACTCCGTCGCGACGGCTCCGTCATCCTGCTCGGTCCACAGATACATCTGATTGGTGGAGGGCGACCAGCTGACAGCGTCGACCGCTGGCTCAGGGACCGCCACCGAGCCATCGATACTGACCGCCTGTGCGCGTAACTCCGGCGTGGGCCAGACAATCGCAACCTGATCATTGGCGACAGCCTGCGCTCGTTCGGTCGAGAAACCGACGTCGGTGACGCGCACGCGGCCGCTGGGCAGCGAGATCTCGTACAGGCCGGACTCACCGAGGGCGACGACCTCGGTGGGGTTGATCGCGTCGAGTTCGGGCGCGAGGTCGACGATGAACTCGCGCCGCGCCGCGGCGAGGACGAGTCGCTCCGCAGGCCCGGCAACTTGGAACCCTGTGTTTGGTACGTCCGCGAGCAGCGGTGGAGGGGTGGAGCGCGGCGCAGTGACCACTGGCAGACTGCCGGCCGCGTCGGCGGAGGGGGTCGACTGCTCGGAGGCACCTGAGGCGTCCTGCGTCTCGCCGTTGTCGTCATCTGCGGTGACCAGAACAGCGCCGACGGCCAATGCCATCACCAGCGTGCTGCCGGCCAGCCAGAATCCGCGGCGCCGACCAGCATCATTCGGTGCGGGCACATGGTCTCTCGGAGCGAGGTCGTTTGCCGCAGACTCGGAAGGGCCCGACGCATGTCGTGTCGCCTCGTCGATTGACTTGAACCTGAACTCCATGTCTGCGCGCTGTGACTCGGGTGCGTGGGCCATCGATCCGCCAGGCGCCCACGGATCAACGTCGTCGCCCCCAACCTCGTCGTGATCTGGCCCTGTCATCGCGAAGTCAGACTGGCAGGCTGCGTCACCTTCGGCAACGCGGAGCCGCCGAGCAACCCGGCATCTTCAGCGGTGAGAGCTTGTCGAGAGCGCTCGGCCGATGCGAACAATTCGCTGAACGAGCCGCGCTGGGACCGGTCAGGCCGCATCAGCAAGTAGAAAGGCACCGATGAGCGACGTGACGATCATTCCTGGCTGCGAACCGATGTCGCATGCCGGCACCAGGGAAGCGGGGGTGCTCGTGCTGCACGGATTCACCGGCAACCCGTCCTCGATGCGAATCCAGGCCAACGCATTTGCTGAGCTCGGCTACCACGTCGAGCTCCCGCGGCTGCCCGGGCACGGCACGTCGGTCGACGACATGCTCACCACCGACTGGGCCGATTGGGCGGGGGAAGTCGAAGCTGCCTATCAGCGCCTCGCCGCTCGTACCGACAAGATCGTGGTCATGGGGCTCAGCATGGGTGGATCTCTCACTCTGTGGACAGGGCTGCAACATGGAGATGTGGCTGGGCTCGTGCTGGTCAACCCGGCGACGAAGGCCCAGCCCGACGATGTCGTGGCAATGCTCCAAGAGATGGTCGACGACGGCAACACGGTGATGCCGGGCATCGGCTCTGACATCGCCGACCCCGACGTCGCCGAGATCGCCTACGAGGGCACCCCGCTCGTCGCGCTGCTCTCGCTGCAAAACGACGGCCTCGCTCCGATGGCCGAGCGCTACGGCGAACTCAAGATGCCGGTGCTGCTCTACACGTCGCACAATGATCACGTTGTTCCGCCCGAGAGCAGCGAGCATCTCGCAGCAACCGTCGGCGGCGAACTTGATCACGTCTGGCTCGACCGAAGCTTCCACGTGGCCACCCAGGACTATGACCGCGACACCATTACGTCTGGCGCCGCCGCGTTTGTCGCCCGGGTCACGGGAGCCTGACTGCTGATGCCGATCTCTGCACTCGCCGGCTCACAGAGCGTTGTGGCGAGTATCCCGTCGCCGTCGTTCAATTCGATTGACATCGGTCCGCTCAGCCTGAACATCTATGGCCTGGCGATCGCGCTGGGCGTCGTCGCCGCGGTCTGGCTGTTCGGCAAGCGGCTCGAAGAACGCGGCGCCGGCACGACCGACGATGCCAGCTCGATCGCGATCTGGGCGGTACTCGCTGGTGTCATCGGCGCTCGGCTATATCACGTTGCGACCGACTGGGATCGATTCATCGACAACTACGCCGCGATCCCAAAGCTCTGGGAGGGTGGCCTCGGCATTCCCGGTGGGCTGGCGTTCGGTATCCCCACCGGCCTACTGGTCGCCAGGCGCAAGGGCATCTCGATGTCGATGGCGGCCACCTGCGCAGCGCCAGCTATCCCGCTGGCCCAAGCGATCGGCCGGTTTGGCAACTACTTCAACCAGGAGCTCTACGGCCGGCCGACGAATCTGCCGTGGGCACTCGAAATTGACGACGCGCACCTGCTCGAGGGGTTCGCGAGCGGCACGACATTTCACCCCACCTTTCTCTACGAGATGCTCTGGAGCCTGGCCCTCTGCGGGGTGCTGCTGTGGATAGATCGCAAGTATCGTCCGCCGCTTGGCCAGCTGATGCCGATGTACGTCATCGGGTACGGCCTCGGGCGTTTCTGGGTCGAGGGACTTCGCATCGACCGTGCCGATGAACTGGCCGGCCTCCGTTGGAATCAGTGGGTTGCCGTCGCCGCGGTGATCGGAGGCGGAGTGGTGCTGGCGTTCATGCGCCGCCATCCCGTCCTTGAGTCCGCTGATCCGCTCGAGGACCGTGAGGAACTCGTCACGGACGTGCTCGCTGCCGACGGTGAGCTGGATGGTGAGCTGGACGAAGAACCCGACGACGGCGTGGCTCCTGCGTTATTCACGATGGCCGACGTCGATGAGTCAGACGACGCCTCGAACGACACTGCGCCCGACACCGACTGATCAGCAACTGATCAGCGAGCGTCAGGTCGGCTGGCCCACCTGACGGACGTCAGGAATATGGGCGCCGAGGATGTCGATGGCATCCGAGGACAGCAGGTGGTCGGTGATGAGCGTGTCGACGTCACTCAATGCTGCGAAACTGCTGAGACCGGTGACGCCCCATTTGCTGTGATCGGCGAGCACGACCTTGCGACCAGCCGCGCGGATGAATGCCCGATTGGTATCAGATTCGAGGATGTTCGGCGTCGTGAAACCGGCCTGCTCGCCCATGCCGTGCACGCCGATGAACAGCGTGTCGACATGCAGCGCGCTCAACGCCGTTGCTGCAATGGGGCCGACAAGCGCATCGCTGGGCGTGCGTACCCCACCGGTCAAGATGATGTTGCGGTCAGGTCGCTTGAACTCGTTGAACACTTCTGCCACGCGCATGCTGTTGGTGACCACGGTCAGGTTCGGCACCATCGCCAATTCGCCGGCGAGACGCCAGGTCGTCGTGCCGGCCATCAGCCCGATCGTTGCCCCGCCCTCAACGAGGTCGGCGGCGGCGCGAGCGATTGCTTCTTTCTCGGCGGTGTGGAGCGCCGAGTTGGCGTCGAAGCCGGGCTCGTCGGCGGAGTGCTCGGTGGAGACCTTGGCACCCCCATGCACCTTGACGAGCGAGCCTGCCTCGTCGAGGACGTCGAGGTCGCGGCGAATCGTCATATCGCTGACATCGAGCAGTGACGCAAGTTCAGTGACGCGCATCGATCCTCGGGCACGTACCTCGGCGACGATCTGTTCGTGTCGTTGCTGCGCAAGTGAGCGCCCTGCGGTCAAGCTTTGATCGGGTCCTGCCGCGCCATTCCGATCGAACATGCCGACCATCGTGGTCGATTTGTACGCAAAAATCAACCGAAATCAACAGGTTCGAACATGATCTGTGCGAAACCTGTGCGAATCGCACGCAGTCCGCACAGGCCAATCAAACATCCGATCTGTGTTTCGGACACGGCTGGCCGGCCCTCCTTAGAATGGCGATCTGTGCCCGACATGATTCGTTTGTCCAACGCTGGAACTGACGTGGTGGTCGACGTCACAACGGGGGCCCCGACGATCGTGCATTGGGGCGCGCCGCTTGGCGCCGAGGCCGACCTGGCGACCGTGCTCCCGTCGCTCTCTCGGCCCATCGTCCACGGAACGGTCGACTCGGTCGCTCCCGTGTCGATAGTTCCCGAGCACGGTTCGGGGTTCACCGGCCGACCGGGCCTCGTCGGTCGGCGCGGAGGCGGCCTCGCGTGGGCGCCGCGGTTCTCTGCGGTGTCAAATCACCTGTCCGACGACGGCACGCGTCTCTCAGTCGAAGCGGTTGACGAAGTCGCGAAACTCGGGCTGAACGTGACCATCGTGCTCGACGACGTGCTGCATGTCTGGGCGACGGTCACCAATGCTGGCGACCGGCGGTACAGCCTGGACGGATTGACGGTCACACTTCCCGTCGCCGAACACGCAAATGAATTGCTCAGCTTCGAAGGGCGTTGGTCGCGGGAATTTCAACCGTTGCGCAGCGATTGGTTCGACGGTTCGTTGCTTGCCGAGAACCGTCGCGGTCGCACCTCGCACGAGTCACCGCCGATGCTCTTTACCGGAAAGCGCGGCTTCGACGAGTGGAGTGGCGAGGTGTGGGGCGCACACCTCGCGTGGAGCGGGAACCACACGATGCTCGCAGAACGCCTCGCCGACGGCCGCCGCTATTTGCAGGCCGGGGAGCTGCTGCACCCGGGCGAAGTCGTGCTCGAGCCCGGCGAGTCATACACCACGCCGGAGACAATTGCCGCGTACTCGCCGCATGGTCTGAACATCGCGACGCAAGCCTTTCATCGTTCGCTGCGAGCGCTGCCGAATCATCCGTCGATGCCGCGTCCGGTCCTGCTCAACACGTGGGAGGCGGTGTACTTCGACCATGACACCGACAAGCTGAAGTTGCTGGCCGACGCCGCAGCGGACCTCGGTATCGAGCGTTTCGTGCTCGATGATGGCTGGTTCGGTTCGCGCCGCGACGACACCAAGGGGCTCGGCGACTGGTGGGTATCGGACGCGGTGTACCCAGCCGGACTTTCCCCGCTGATCGCGCACGTCACGGACCTTGGGATGGACTTCGGAATCTGGGTCGAACCCGAGATGGTCAACCCCGACAGCGACCTCTTCCGCGCCCACCCTGACTGGGCGTTGACTACACCGGGGTACGAACCAGTGCTCGGTCGGCAACAACTCGTCCTCGACCTCGCCAACCGCGCAGCATTCGACTTCATCTTTGGATGCCTCGATCGGCTGCTGAGCGACCACGACATCTCCTACGTCAAATGGGACATGAACCGCGACCATATTCACGGCTCGAATCAACAGGGCGCAGCCGGCACCAACGCCCAGACCATTGCGCTGTACCACCTCCTCGACAAGCTGCGCCGCCTGCACCCGACCGTCGAGTTCGAGTCATGCGCGAGCGGCGGTGCCCGGATTGATCACGAGATCCTGAAGCGCACCGAACGAGTCTGGACAAGCGACTGCAACGACGCACTGGAACGTCAGACCATCCAACGCGGTGCGTCCATGTTGATCCCGCCGGAACTCATGGGGGCCCACATCGGGCCAACCCGAGCACACACCACCGGTCGTACGCAGTCACTCTCATTTCGAGCTGCCACGGCGATGTTCGGCCACCTCGGCGTGGAGTGGAACGTCACCAAACTCACTGACGAGGAACGGATCGCGCTCCGGGCGGTCATTGCTCTGCACAGGGAGCACCGCAAGTTGCTCCACTCAGGCGATGTCGTTCGATTCGACACCGACCCTGCGTACAACGCGCACGGCGTGTACGCAGCTGACCGATCGGCGGGAATCGTGGCCTTCGCGCAACTCGCCACGGCTCCCAGTCTGACGCCTCCGCCGCTCCGGCTACCCGGACTCGACGATGCCTCGACCTATCGCGTCGAACACCTCCGTATCCCCGGCGAGCGATGGGGTCCAGCCCGGGTGCAGCCGCGTTGGCTCGCGTCCGGCGTGGAACTCACCGGACGACAACTTGCCGCCCACGGCGTGCAACCCCCGACGCTGCATCCCGAGAGCGCTCTGCTCTTCAAGCTCACTCGCATCTGACCAGCGTCGCAGCGCTCACGTTGGTGCAGCGACCGTTCGGCAGCGACCGCGAAGACTTCCGTCCAAGTCCCGTCACGTTCGAACTCGGGTGCGATGCGTAGTGTCGGCCCGATGTCCGCCAACGTCGCCGTCGCTGCGCATGCCGTCGACTCGCCCCGAGCCTGGCTCACCGTCGTTGCGGCCTTCTTCGCATCCGGGGTCACGCTGGGTACGGCATACAGCTTCGGGGCCTTCTTCGAATCGATGAGCGAGGAGTTCGACGCGGCCAACGGTTCTACCGCGCTCATCTTCGGCATCACGACGTGCTTGTTCTTCTCGCTCAGCATTATTACGGGTCGCATGTCGGACCGCTTCGGCCCACGAGTGGTGTTGGTCGCCGGCGCGGCAGCGTTGTTTCTTGGCTTGATCGCAACGAGCCGGGTGCAGTCGCTCGGCCTGGGATATGTCACCTACGGCCTTGGTGTCGGAATCGCCGCAGCCTGCGGCTACGTACCGATGGTGGCGGTGGTCGGCGGCTGGTTCCAACAGCATCGGGCGGTTGCGGTCGGATTGGCCGTGGCCGGCATCGGCGTCGGCACGCTGGTGATGTCGCCGGTGTCAGCAGCGCTGATCGATCGGTGGGGCTGGCGTGACACCTACGTCTTCTTTGCCGTCGGTGGTGCCGGCGTCATGCTCGCCTGCGTACCGCTGGTCGACCGACCTCCCGGCGACGGTTCGCCGCAACCGTCTCGGTTCAAGGATGCGTTGGGGAGCCCCGTGTTCCGCCGCTTCGCGCTCTCTGCGTTCGCCCTTGGCCTCGCGCTGTTCGTGCCATTCGTTTTCGTCGGTCAGTACGCCAAGGAGCGCGGCATCGGATCGGTGCGAGCAGCGGTGCTTGTCGGCGTCCTGGGCGGATCGAGCGTGCTCTCCCGTGTGGGCTTCGGGTCGCTCGTTCGGCGTCTCGGATCGTTTCGTCTTTACCGTGCCTGCCTCATCATCACGACGGGGAGCTTCCTGTTCTGGCTCGCCGCCGGGTCGTCGTACGTCATGTTGGTGTTGTTCGCTCTCACGTTGGGCGTGGGGTACGGCGGGTTCGTCGCGCTCAGCCCGATCGTCATCTCGGATCGGATGGGCGTCGCCGGTCTGGGTTCGATCCTCGGGTTGTTGTACACGGCGCCGGGTATTGGCGCACTGATCGGGGCGCCGACTGCCGGGTGGCTGATCGACACCACCGACGGCTATCGCTGGTCGATCATCTGGTGCATCGCAGCCGGATCCACCGCCGTCGCGCTCCTCACCGGGCTCCCCGTTGACAAATCTGGTCGTCTCGAACGCGCCTCGAACGCCCGCGGCTGACTGCGCCGCGCCGCAACGCGCGCCCGTCGCAACTCGATCTCATCGACTGGTCTGGAGCAACGAAGTAGCGTCACTGCATGGGGGAGTCACCGACGCCATCACGGTGGTGGGCCCTCACTGCACTGATCCCACTCGGCTTGTTCGTTGCCGCGGGAGCAGATGTGCTCCGGCGCGCCGACTACTTTTTCTTCGCCGACCGCATGCTGCACGCCACCACCGGCTTCTAACCCCCACACCCCATCAGCCCGAAAAATGTTGGGACAGCGTCGCTCAGCGAACACTTTCCTGCACAGAACTGAGGCCCGGCGGGCTCCTCGCGCTTCTGTGGGGGATGAGCGTCGCTGAGCGACGCTCAGACATTATTTTTCTGACGGGATGTGGGGTGGGGTGAGGGATGGGGTTTCGGCTGTCGTCAACCTGGAAAGAAACGGGCGGGCGGTGCCGGATAGCCTCACCGGCGTGTCAGACGAATCCCCCCGCATCACGGCCGACGACGTGAGCAAAGTCGCCACGTTGGCCCGCCTAATTCTCACCGACGACGAACTGGCCACGGCCACCGCCGAACTCGCCGCCATGCTCGACCACTTCGCCGACATCGATGCACTCGATCTCGACGACGTCGAGCCGATGTTGCAACCAACACCGCTGGCCAACGTCATGCGCGACGACGTCGTCGGCGTCACGCTCGATCGCGATGAGGTGCTGGGCCAAGCTCCACTTGCCGAGGACGGACGTTTCCGCGTGCCGCCAATCGTCGGAATCGAAGAGTGACCGGTACCGCCATGAACAACGACCGCACTTCAGCCATCGATCTTGCTCAGAACGTTCGCAACAACGTCATCACGGCCGCCGACGTCATCGAAGAACACCTCGCGCACATCGTGGAACGTGACGGCGAGATTCATGCCTTCAACCTGGTCCTGGCCGATGAGGCTCGCGCCCGCGCTGCTGAGATCGACGGGATGGTCACAGCAGGTCGCGACCCCGGCCCGCTTGCGGGCGTGCCTGTTGCGCTCAAGGACAACATGTGCACGCAGGGGATTCCCACCACGTGCTCGTCGAAGATCCTCGCAGACTGGCGTCCGCCGTACGACGCCACCGTCGTCACCCGGCTCCGCGACGCCGGCGCGATCTTCGTCGGCAAGACCAATCTTGACGAGTTCGCGATGGGCTCGAGCACAGAAAACTCGGCCTTCGGCCCGACAAAGAATCCGCTCGACACGACTCGCGTGCCGGGTGGCTCATCAGGCGGATCAGCCGCAGCGGTTGCCGCCGATTTTGCACCCATCAGCTTCGGTTCCGACACGGGCGGCTCAATTCGTCAACCCGCAGCGCTGTGCGGCGTCGTGGGGGTCAAACCGACCTACGGGGCTGTGAGCAGGCTCGGACTCATCGCATTCGGATCGAGCCTCGACCAGATCGGCCCGTTCACGCACACCGTTGCCGACGCGGCCGTCGCACTCGAGACCATCTCAGGGCACGACCCCGGCGACTCCACGAGCATTCAGCAGGGTCCACTCGACCTCAGCCGCACGCTCGAACTAGGCGTGGCTGGCCTCCGCGTCGGGCGGATCACCGATCTGCCCACCGGTGCCAGTCCGGACGTCGAGCAGCGCGTCGAAGAGGCGTTCGACGCGCTCCGCGCGGCCGGCGCTGAGATTGTCGACGTCGAGGTGCCGGCGTTCAGCTACGGGCTCACCGCCTATTACCTCATCGCACCTGCCGAGGCGTCGAGCAACCTTGCCCGCTTCGACGGTGTGCGATTCGGCATGCGCACTGCTGCGCCCGACACCAACCAGATGTATAGGGCGACGCGGACCGAAGGATTCGGCGACGAGGTCAAGCGGCGGATCATGCTCGGCACGTACGCCCTGTCAGCTGGCTACTACGACGCGTACTACGGGCGGGCACAAAAGGTGCGCCGCCTGATCGCCAACGACTTTGCAGCGGCCTACGAGAAAGCCGACGTACTGCTTACCCCCGCCTCGCCGACTGTCGCATTCGAAATGGGCGACAAGGCCTCGGACCCGCTGGCGATGTACCTCTGCGACACCTACACCATCCCTTCGAACCTCACGGGACACCCCGGCATGAGTGTGCCGTTCGGGACAGGCGACCACGGCCTGCCTGTCGGAGTGCAAGTGCTGGCACCGGCGCTCAAGGACGACGTCATGTTCCAGGTTGGCGCCGCGCTCGAACGGAGTGCGCCACCACGATCTGCCGGCTCCGGCGAAGGGAGCGAATCGTGAGCATCACCTACGTCAACGACGACGCTTACCACCCATCCAACGAGGACCACGAACGGTGGACCAAGGACGGCTGGGAGATGGTCGTCGGGCTCGAAGTGCACGTCGAACTTGCCACAAAGACGAAGCTCTTTTCCGCGTCGCCGAACCGCTTCGGTGATGAGCCGAACACGAACATCGACCCGGTGACGCTCGGCCTGCCTGGCGCGCTCCCCGTGCTGAATCGCCAAGCAGTGGAACTCGCAATGCGTTTGGGCCTCGCACTCAACTGCACTGTGAAAAAGTCAACATTCGCTCGGAAGAACTACTTCTACCCCGACATGCCGAAGGCGTACCAGATCAGCCAGTACGACGAGCCGATCAACATCGACGGTTGGCTCGACCTGCCGGACGGATTCCGCGTTGGCATCGAGCGCGGTCACCTCGAAGAGGACACCGGAAAGTCCACGCACGTCGGCGGCGCCGGCGGTCGCATCCATGGCTCGGACTACTCACTCATCGACTTCAACCGCGCTGGTGTGCCCTTGGTCGAGATCGTGAGCCGGCCAGACATCCGCCATCCCGAGCAGGCCAAGGCCTACATCAACGAATTGCGTGGGATCCTCGTCGCAGTGGGCGCCTCAGACGCCAAGATGGAGGAAGGTTCGATGCGCGTTGATGCAAACGTCAGCGTCCGCAAGCCAGGTGAGGACTTCAACACACGCTGCGAGATCAAGAACGTCAATTCAGTTCGTTCGCTGGGGCGTGCGATCGAGTACGAGGCGACCCGCCAAATCGCGTTGCACGAAGCTGACGAGCCCGTTGTGCAGCAGACTCGGCACTGGGACGAAAACGACGGTCGCACGCACACGTTGCGGTCGAAAGAAGATGCCGACGACTACCGGTACTTCCTCGAGCCTGACCTCGTCGTCGTCGACCCGGGTGTCGAGTGGATTGAACGAGTGCGTGATGCGCTGCCGGTGCTGCCGGCGGAGCGGCGTGCGATTCTCGCCGATGCCACAGGCCAGGCCGCAAACAGCGAAGCGGTCATGGTCGTCGCCGAGCGCAGCCAGGACGAATACGTCATGGACGCCGCCAAACTCGGGGGCGACGCAGGAGTTGCCCTGAAGCACGTGAAGGAAGCGCCCGAGCTTGCCGAGCACGTACCGGCCGAAAGCCTTGCGGCGCTTTCGAAGATGGAGTCGTCCGGTGTGGTCACCGCGAGTCAGGCGAAAACCATCGTCGCGGCCATGATCGAGTCACGCAACGTCGACCCCGAGGCCATTGCAGCCGAACTTGGATTCGAGGCGATGGACAACTCCGATCTCGAAGCCATGGTCGACCAGGCAATTGCTGCCCAACCCGAAGCGTGGGAGAAGTTCTGTGCGGGCGAGGGCAAGGCGATGGGAGCGCTGGTCGGCGCGGTAATGAAGGCCAGCAGGGGGCAAGCCGATGGCAAAGCCGTGACGGCACTCCTCAACACCAAGAAGCCCTGAGGACGGCCACCGTTCAGTCGTCTGCAGCGAGGTCGAAGTAGTCGGCGAGCGCAAAATGATGACGTCGGGCGACGAGATTGCCAGGCACGGCTTCCGTGCGGCGATTGTATTCAGCGACTTTGATGTTGTGGAACCGGCGTGCCGCGCCGATGCGATCCTCGGTGACGGCGAGCTCTTGTTGCAGTTGGAGAAAGTTGCGCTGACTGTCGAGTGCCGGGTATCGCTCGCGGAGTGCAACGACGGCCTGCGTCGCGGTGGCAAGTTCTGATTCTGGGGTGGATCGTTCTGCCGCACTGCCGGCTGCCTGCCGCGCTCGCCGATCAGTGTTGACCAGTCGTTCCAGCAGCACGCGTTCGTGCGTCGCAGTTGCTTGTACGGCGCTGACAAGCCCGGGGATCAGGGTATGACGTCGCTTGAGCTCGACATCGATCGCCGCCCACGCGTCGGCGACCTGCTGGCGCGCCGAAACGAGTGAGTTGTACGAAAGCAGGTAGCCGACCAGGCCAGCGCCGAGAGCGAACGCAAGGAGGACCAGCGCTGCGGTCATTGCGCGGACCCGGAGGGGTACAGGCTCCTCAGCACGGTGGGCATGTGCTCGCGAACACGCTGCGCCCAGTCCAGGAAACCGAACATCCGGTTCATGTCGATCCGGTCTGACACACACAGCAGCCACGGCCCCCAGAGCTCAAACTTGATCGAGCCCTGTCCGCTTTGACTGGACAACAACCACGCCAACATCTGGTGGTCCAGCAGCGCAACCGCGAAGCGCTCGTCATCGCCAGTCACCCGGTACTGCTCGTTGAACTGAACTGACTCGACCTCGATGTCGCGCATGCCGACCAGGCGACCGACACCGGACCAGAATCCTTCCGGTCCGATCTTGGTGTGCGGCGCCAAGAATGGAAGCTCGACGAGTGCAACGGTCCGGAGGTGGACGGTCCTGTTTTTTCCTGAACCGGTCGTGTACCGATACTCAAAGACGCTGTCCTGCTCGCCGTGGCGCCAAAACTGAAATGAGACCTGCTGAGAGCTCCCCATTCCGAACAGGTCGAACTGCTGTGGTGGCGGATCCTTGGTCGAGGTGTCGACGTAGAACCCGTGTTGAGCAGCGAGCCGTTCGGCGAACGCGATCCGCTTCTTCTTGCGGTGCCCAGCCCACAGTGCAAGCGGCACGGCGACGATCGCCACCAGCGCGCTCATGAAGAAGAACATCATCAGTCCCCCAGACCGTGGTGGAACGCTGCCGTGGCGCCACCAGGTCGATGGCGACGGTCATCGTCTCGACGAGCAAGTCGTTGAGAGATCAGCACCACACGCGAATGTAGTCGTTGGCGTGGAACGCTCGAGCGTTCGACGAGAGCCTGACGAGATCGTGAGTCAGCGGTGGCCGGGCCGAGACACCAGTGCTCGGACCACCAGGACCGGCGTCGACACACCCCACTATCCTGGCCCTCATGTCAGCTGACGACCAGAACACCCCCGTGGACATCAAGCCTCGCTCGCGCGACGTCACCGACGGTATGCAGAAGGCGCCGTCGCGTTCAATGCTGCGGGCGATCGGGATGGGCGACGACGATTGGGAAAAGCCGCAGGTTGCCATCGCGTCGTCATGGAACGAGGTCACACCCTGCAACATGACACTCCGCAAGCTCGCGGAACATGCCAAGGCCGGCGTTAATGCAGCCGGTGGTTTCGGCATGGAGTTCGGCACGATCACCGTGTCCGACGGCATCTCGATGGGCCATGAAGGCATGCGCGCGTCGCTCGTGTCGCGCGAGGTGATCACCGATTCGGTCGAGACAGTCATGCACGCTGAACGGCTCGACGGGTTCGTTGGCCTCGCCGGTTGCGACAAGTCGATTCCCGGCATGCTGATGGCAGCGGCCCGACTCGACCTTGCATCGGTCTTCGTCTACAACGGCTCGATCATGCCCGGTGAGCACAACGGCAAGGCATTGGACATCACCTCAGTCTTCGAAGCAGTCGGCGCGCACGCCGCAGGGACGATCGACGACCAGGAACTTCACGACATCGAAGTCAAGGCCTGTCCGGGTGAGGGTGCCTGCGGCGGCATGTTTACCGCCAACACCATGAGCTCGATTGCTGAAGCACTCGGCATGAGCCTGCCGGGTTCGGCTTCGCCGCCGGCGATCGACTCGCGTCGCGAAGTCGACGCCCGCCTGGCTGGTGAGGCTGTGGTCGGTCTGCTCCGTCTCGGCATCACGTCGCGCCAGATCATGACGAAGCCAGCGTTCGAGAATGCGATCGCCCTCACCTCGGCGCTGGGCGGTTCCACCAACGCCGTGCTGCACCTGCTCGCCATCGCCAACGAGGCTGGCGTCGCGCTCGAACTCGACGACTTCAACCGGATTGCCGACAAGGTCCCGCACATCGCAGACATGACGCCCGGCGGCAAGTTCCACATGAGCGACCTCGACAAGGTTGGTGGCGTTCCCGGAGTTCTCAAGCATCTGCTCGACAACGGAATGTTGAACGGCGATTGCCTGACGGTCACCGGCAAGACGATGGCTGAGAATCTCGCAGCGATGGATATTGCCGAGCCTGACGGTGTGGTCGTCCATCCCGTCGACGCGCCAATTCACAGCGAAGGTGGCATCAATATTTTGACGGGCTCGCTCGCCCCGAAGGGTTCTGTCGTCAAGGTCGCCGGCCTCAGCGCCGAGCAGATGCACTTTGAAGGACCGGCGCGGGTCTACGACGACGAGTCGTTCGCAATGGAAGCAATCCTCGCCGGCCAGATCAACGCCGGTGATGTGATTGTCATCCGCTACGAAGGTCCCAAGGGCGGGCCCGGCATGCGCGAGATGCTCGCCATCACGGGGGCGCTCAAGGGAGCTGGTCGCGGTGGCGACGTTGCGCTGATCACCGACGGTCGATTCTCAGGCGGCACCTGGGGTTTCTGCATCGGCCATGTTGCTCCGGAGGCGGCCGACGGTGGGCCGATTGCGTTCATCGAAGAGGGCGACCTGATCCTCATCGACGTGCCGAGCAAGACGCTCGACCTGCAGGTGTCTGACGGCGTGCTCGCTGCGCGCAAGGAAGGCTGGCAGCCCAACGCTCCGCGCTACACCACCGGAGTGCTTGGCAAGTACGCCCGCCTCGTGCAGGGAGCCGAGACCGGAGCAATCACCAACACGCTCTGATTCGCGTCGCAGACGGTGGATCGTCCGGTGGCGACACGCCGCTGACAATGGCTCGCATAGCCTGGGGGGATGAGCAGTTCTGCTGGGCGGTCGATTCTTGCGAGTGTCGTCGGGTGGATGATCGTCGCGTTCATCGTCTGGGTGTTTTTCGGCAGCATCCTCGGCGCCATCGGTTTCATCATCCGGATGGTCCTGTTTCTGATCGTGGTCGGCGCGCTGTTGACCGTTTACTTCCGTCTCCGAGACGGTGACTGACGCGGTTCGCTCACATGACCACGGCCTATGTCCTCTCCGGCGGTGCCAGCCACGGCTCGATCCAAGTCGGGATGGCAATCGCCCTGGAGGAGCGCGGCATCGCGCCGGATCTGATTGTGGGCACCTCGGTTGGGGCGGTCAACGGGGCATGGCTCGCCGGTGGCCGTCCGGCCGTTGGCCTCGCAGAGCTGTGGCACGGTCTTGAGCGTGCGGACCTGTTTCCGCTCCACCCGCTGCTGGGATTACGTGCGTTCGCGGGGAGGTCGACTCACTTTGTCCCCGACGCGGCGCTTCGCTCCACACTGTCGAAACACCTGCCGTTCGACATGATCGAAGACGCGTCGACGCCGCTGATCGTTGTTGCCACCGATGCGCTCTCGGGTGAGGAAGTGCTCCTCACTTCTGGCAACGCTGTCGACGCAGTGACAGCAAGCGCGTCGCTGCCTGCGATCTATCCTCCCGCTCGGGTCAATGTCGGCGGTCGCAAACGGCTCCTCGTCGACGGTGCGATTGTGAACAACATCGCGATCACCACCGCGGTCGACGCTGGTGCCACCGATGTGTGGGTGTTGTCCACTGGCTATTCATGCGACCTGACCGAGCCGCCCGACACCGCACTAGCAGCAGCACTGCACGCGGTGAGCTTGATGGTGCAGCGCCGGTTCGCGCTCGAGATGGCTGCCAACACGTACGACGTACCGATCCACCTGATCCCACCACCGTGCCCGGTCGTGGTGTCGCCCATCGACTTTACGCAGTCCGCTGAGTTAATCGAGCGCGCCGCTGAGACCACACGCATGTGGCTCGACGCAGGCGAACCTCATGCTCAATCGGTGCCCAAGGTCCATTCGGCCTCAGGATGAGATCGGACAGGCGTCAGTCGACGAGTGCCTGATAGACGAGTTGCTGCAGGATCGAACGGATCGGGTAGGTGCTCGATGGGAGGAGTTGGGTGAGGAACAACACGACGATCTCCTCGGCTGGGTCGACCCAGAACGCAGTGCTTGCCGCCCCACCCCACGCATACGATCCGGCGGATCCGATCACCTTGTGCTCGGCGCTGTCGAGTTCGATCGAGAATCCGAGGCCGAAGCCCATGCCGGCGAACTCGGTTTCGGCAAACAACGGACGACCGAACGTTTCGAGTTCGGCGCCACCCGGCAGGTGATTGCGCGTCATGTAGTCGACGGTGCGGCTCCCCAGGATGCGGGCGCCATCGAGTTCGCCGCGATTGAGCAACATGTGGGCAAATCGGAGATAGTCGGATGCCGTGCCGCAGAGGCCGCCGCCGCCGCCGAGCATTGTCGGTTTGTGGTCGAGCGGAGCGGCCGGCATCACCGAGGCATTGGCAGACGGGCCCTCGCCGCGGGCATTGCCGGTCGGCTTGGGGAAGTACAGCTCGGCGAAGCGGTCCCGCTTGTCACCTTCCACCCAGAATTCGGTGTCGGTCATACCGAGCGGGTCGAGGATCCGTTCGCGAAAGAACTCGTCGAGCGACTGTCCCGACACCACTTCGACGACGCGGCCCAGCACGTCGGTTGATACGCCGTACAGCCACTCGGTCCCCGGCTGGAAGGCGAGCGGGAGTCTGGCCCACGCGTCGCAGCAGGCGGCGAGGTCCATCCCCTTTGGAATGCCCCACTCAAAGCCGGCCTTGCGGTGCAGAGCATCGGTGACGTGGTTGTTGTGAAAGCCGTAGGTCAGACCTGATGTGTGCGTCAGGAGGTGCCAGATCCGCATCGGCTCGGTCAGCCCCTCGGTCACCGGAGAGACGAACGAACCGTTGCGATAGACCTCGGATTCCCCGAACGACGGGATGTACTTCGCCACTGGGTCCTTGAGTTGCAGCTTGCCCTCTTCGTAGAGAATCATCGCGGCGACCGACGTGATCGGCTTGCTCATCGAGAACATTCGACAGATGGTGTCGGACTCCCACGGCAGGTTCTGCTCGATATTCCGCTTGCCGTAGGTCGAGCTGTAGGCGACTTCTCCGGCTCGGCTGACGACGATTTGCCACCCGGGGAGTCGACCGTCGTCGACGTACTGCTTGAAGTGGTCATCGATTCGGGTGAGGCGTCCGGCGTCGAAGCCTGCGTCGGTGGGGGTGATCGTTTGTGCGGTTCCTGCAACTGCCATCAGATGATGATTGCAGGGGAGTTCGCAGGAGTCCTCAGCGAGGGCAGTTGGTGGCTCGACTTGCGAGAGCGCCGGCGATGGCGCGCCAGCCGACGAAAAAGGTGCCGAGGAAGATGGACGCAACGATGACGAACGATGCAGCGGTGCCGTCGTCAAACACCAGATTGCGGAGCAGCATGCCGAGACCCAATGTCGTCAACCAGACGCGCACTCCGGTCATCACCGCGTCGGGCTGTAGCCAGACGCGCCAGATCACCCAGGCGATGGCGAGTGCAATCAAGAACGGAGCGGCCGTCTCAACGATGCCCGAGATCGCCTCGTCTTCGTCATGGTTGCGGCGCCCGATGGCGATGAATGACACCACAACGGCGGTGTCGAGGGCGGCTGCAAGCGGAGTGCGCGGATGCATTTGGCCAGTCTGTCGCCGATCCGGCAGCCCTGTCCGTTTGTGTCGGGGTTTTTGCGGACCGGTCCGCAGAAACCCCGACACAAACGACGGGGGAGGGCGTTAACCGGCGGCTTCGAATCCGCCAAGGCTGCCTTTGTAGAACAGCAGTGGGACGGGCGGCTCGCCGTCGTGGTCGGCGTCCGCGTCGAGTGCCCCGACGCGTCCGAGGACGAAAAGGTGGTCGCCCATCGTGTGGATGGCTTCGACTGAGCAGTCGATCCAGGCGACGGCACGATCGAGAATCGGTGAGCCGGACGGAGCCGCATGCCAGTCGACGCCGCTGAAGCGTGCGTCGTCGGTACCGCTCTTCGCGAACTTCCAGCAGAGATCACTCTGTTGATCGCTCAGCACATTGACACAGAAGCTGTTGGATGTCTCGATTCCATCCATCGTGGATGAGCCGAGTTGGGGAAGGAATCCGACCAGTGGTGGATCGAGCGAGACCGAGGTGAATGAGCCGATCGTGAACCCGACTGGCTGTGGCCCGCTGCCGTCGACGTCGGGTGACATGGCGGTGACGACCGTGACGCCGGTGGGGAAGTGCCCCATGATCGTGCGGAAGTGTCCCGAATCGAATGCAGTTGAGTCAGTTGTGTCGCTCATCGTCGCCGATTGTAGGTGCCGCCAGTTGTACGATCCGCGCTCATGGCCGACGTCCCGGATCCTGGTGTCCCGGCCAACCCTGCGTCTGATGTCGACGCGGCCAAACAAGCACTGCGACGCGAGATGCGACAACTTCGCAACGGACTCACTGACCGGCCCGAACGGTCGGTGGCGATGTGGTCGGCGCTTCTGGATCGTGATGATGTGAGCGCCGCTCGGCGAGTCATGGTGTTTGCCTCGATTCCTGGCGAGCCGGAAACGGCGTCGCTGATCGACCTGCTCCACACAGCTGGGAAGTTGACAGCATTGCCCGAAGACGCCGATCTCGACCCGTCATGGCCCGACATGATCGTTGTGCCCGGCCTCGCATTCACCGTCGACGGACGCCGACTGGGGCAGGGCGGTGGGTGGTACGACCGTTTTCTTCCGGGGCGCAGAGCTGACTGCACGACGATCGGCGTCTGCTTTGCTCCTCAACTCCTTGACCACCTCCCGACGGACAAGTACGACGTTGTGCTTGATGCAGTCGTCACCGACTGAGGTCGGTTGTCAGGCAGCAGATTCGAGCGAGCTGGTGGCACCGCGCTTGCCTGCGGTCATCTCGCTGTGGAGCTCACGGATCCGTTCGCTGGCTGTTTTCGTGCACATCGACGGAATCACGGCATGCACTGCGGCGGCACCGGCAGCAATCGTGAGACGGCGCGCGAAGCGAGCAGCGACCTTGAAGTGCTCGAAGTAGGTCTCGTCGACCGACGCCGGGTGTTCGGTGAAGTGCTGCTTCAAGGTCATGGCACCACGGTAGAGAAGTCGCCAAGTCGATGCATTGCGTTTCTCGCGCACGAAGTCAGTAATGATGCAAGAATATTTTGTTTAAGCTTTAGAAGGTGCAAGAATCATCGATTGTGGATGAACTTGATCGGGAAATTGTGCGTTTGCTGCAGGACGACGGGAGCCTCAGTGCCCGCGAGCTTGGTGATGCCGTCGGCTTGACCGCGACGCCATGTTGGCGCCGGGTTCGTGCGCTTGAAGAGGCCGGTGTGATCATGCGTCGCGTCGCGTTGATTGATCCTGCGGCGGTCGATCTCGGCGTCACCGCACTGGTCAACATTCGCACCAATGATCACGGTCCGGACTGGATCGATCGATTCCAGGCTGCGCTCGATGCGTTCCCTGAAATCGTCGAGGGCTATCGCACCAGCGGCGACATCGATTACACGTTGAAGGTGATGGTCGCAAGCATTGACGCCTACGACGCCTTCTACAAACGGCTGATCGCTGCGGTCGATTTGTATGACGTTCGGACGATTTTCGTGATGGAGGAGATGAAGCGCACCACGGCACTGCCGATACCGGTGTAGCCATCTCGGCGCATGTCTGTCACTCGTCAGCGGTCTCTGGTTGTCGAGTGAGTCGTCGCGCGAGTTCGTCGACTGCCGGGTCGGTGACAGCGCCTGCGCGCTGCGCCACAACCAGCTGACGTTCCAGGATCTGTTCGCCGACGGCCAACTCGCCTCGCTCTGATTCGCCCTGGCTGCGTGGCAGTACCGTCCAGCCCAGGCCGAGCAGCACCATCTCGCGCAGCACGTCGGGCTGGTGCGACTCGGCAGCAACCTCGGTGGAAGCACCCAGTTCGCGGAGACGGTCGATCACGAGTCTGCGGCTGTGTGAGGCCTCCGGAAACAGCACCCACGGTCCCCACGTCGATGGACCATCGATCGGGACGCCAGGTGGCCCGTAGACGATCATCGGCTCGATGAGCAACGGAACGAACTCGATGCCGGTCATTGGCTGGGGCGGTTCGACGCACACGACGAGGTCCAGAGTGCCGCGCTGGAGGTCGTCGAGGAGCGATCGCGAAGGCGCCACGGTGAGGCGGAGGTCAACGCCGCCGTGTTCGGAGCGAAATCCGCGGAGGACGTCGGGGAAGTGAACGACGGCGGCAACGTCGATCATTCCCAGGCTGACGCGTCCTGTGTCGGCGAGTCGGAGCCGATCAGCCCATGACACCACGTCGCGAGTCAGTGCCACGACGTGACGTGCGTGATCCAAGACCGGGGTCACGGTGGCGCGCAATTTGCGCCGCCGGCCCACGGACTCGAAGAGCTGGATGCCGACGCGGCGCTCGAGTTCAGCGAGTCCCTGTGACAGCGCCGACGGAGAGACGCCGATCTCACCGGCGGCCGCTGCCCACGATGGAGAGTCGGCGACCGCAACGAGGTACTCGAGCTGTCGAATGGAAATGTCGGGGAGCGAACGTCGTGGCACCCTGCGCAGCATAGTTCAGACTTACTTCACGTTAAAATATATTTTATCAGGTCTGCTTATCATTAATCCCATGACTTCGCATGCACGACAGATCACTCCCGCCACCGGCAAGCTTGGCGTTCTCACGCCCGGCATGGGCGCCGTGGCGACCACATTCATCGCCGGCGTCATCGCTGCTCGGCAAGGCATCTCCCCGCCAATCGGATCGATTGCGCAGATGGCGCACATTCGCCTCGGCACCAAGGAGGAAAACCGCAACCCGCTGATCAAGGAGTTCGTGCCAATCGCCGAGCTTGACGACATCGTCTTCGGCGGTTGGGATCCGATCTCGCCGAACGCGATGGAAGCCGCTAAGACCGCCGGTGTTCTGCAAGGCAACGACCTCGATGCCATCTCTGCAGAGATGGAAGGCATCGTGCCAATGGAAGCCGTGTTCGATCAGCGCTGGGTCAGCCGGCTCGACGGCGTCCGTGTGAAGGACATCGCAAGTAAGTGGGACCAGGCCGAAGCACTCATCGCTGACATTGCTCGATTCAAGGAAGCGAACGGCTGTGATCGACTGGTCATGGTGTGGTGCGGTTCGACCGAGGCGTACCAGGAGCCGTCCGCAGTACACGCTTCGGTAGCGTCCTTCGAGCAAGGGCTGCGGGACAACGACGACAACATCTCGCCGTCGCAGATCTATTGCTACGCCGCGCTGCAAAGCGACGTGCCGTACGCCAACGGTGCGCCGAACCTCACGACCGACCTCGATTGCATTGTCGAGCTGTCCAAGACCAACGGCGTGCCGATCGCCGGTAAGGATTTCAAGACTGGTCAGACGCTGATGAAGACCATGCTGGCACCGGGTTTCAAGGCCCGCATGCTCGGCGTCCGCGGGTGGTTCTCGACCAACATCCTCGGCAATCGCGATGGTGAGGTGCTGGACGACCCGGAGAACTTCAAGTCGAAGGAAGTCTCGAAGCTCGGCGTGCTCGACGGCATCCTGCAACCAGAGGTGTATCCGGACCTGTACGGCAACATCGACCACGTCGTGCGGATCAACTACTACCCGCCCCGTGGCGACAACAAAGAGGGGTGGGACAACATCGACATCTTCGGGTGGCTCGGCTACCCGATGCAGATCAAGGTCGATTTCCTTTGCCGCGACTCGATCCTTGCCGCACCGATCGTGCTCGACCTCGCACTGTTCATGGACCTCGCCCACCGTGCGGGCGAAAGCGGAGTGCAGGAGTGGCTCAGCTTCTATCTGAAGGCGCCACAGGCCGCTGGAGATGCACCGGCCGAGGCCGACCTCTTCATTCAGCAGACCAAGCTCAAGAACACCCTGCGCGAATGGATGGGCGAGCAACCCGTCACCCATTCAGAGGCGGGTTGATTCGATCCGGTTCGTCCGATCCCGATCCCGAATCGACTCAGCTGATTGATGGTCGCTCTGGGCCGATTTCGAGGGGAGTAGCTTCACGGCATGGCTGCGATCTTGATGGACGGAAATGCGCTGCGCGATGAGATCATCGGTGGCCTACGGGTGACGGTCGAGGCGGCTGGATCGCCTCCGGTCTGCCTGGCGACCGTGCTCGTCGGAAACGACGGACCATCGCAGCGATACGTCGCGAGCAAGCACAAGAAGGCCCTCGAGGCCGGCTTCGTCGCGCGCCACGTCGACCTGCCTGAGACCGCAACTCAGGGTGAGGTCGAAGCGGCGGTTCGCGAGTTGACCGAAGATGCGTCTGTGCACGGCGTGCTGGTCCAGCTCCCACTGCCTGACGGCCTCGACCCGGAGCCCGTGCTCGACCTCATCCCGCCGGAGAAGGACGTCGACGGCCTGACCGAACGCTCGATGGGTCGACTCGTGCGCAATCGTGCAGGTCTGGTCGGCTGCACGCCGCTTGGCGTGATGCGGCTGCTCGAGAAATATGAAGTGCCCACCTCGGGTGCCCGCGCCGTCGTGATCGGTCGCTCGACGCTCGTCGGCCTGCCGCTGTCGCTGCTGCTCAACCGCAAGGGTGCTGACGCCACGGTCACGATGGCGCATTCGCGCACGGCCGACATGTCCGCGGTTGTTCGAGAAGCAGACATCGTCATCGGTGCAGCAGGTCAGGCAGGAATGATCACTGGCGACATGATCAAGCCCGGCGCGGCCGTGATCGATGTCGGCGTCTCGCGCACTGAGGCAGGCATCGTCGGTGACGTCGACCGATTGTCGGTTGAGCCGGTTGCCGGGTGGCTGACCCCCATGCCTGGCGGCACCGGACCGATGACGATCGCCTGTCTGATGGAAAACACGCTGAACGCAGCACGATTGCAGTCGGCGTTCCCCGCCTGACTACACCGTCTCACTCGTTGGGACGGTGTGTTCAAGGTGTGATTTCGGCGCTACTATGACGGCTGTGAACTGCATGAACGCAACCACCTTCGTGCTCGTCGTACTTATTCGGTAACGCACCCAGCTCCTGCTGCGTGCGTTCCTCGACCTCCCACTCGGGAGGTCGTTTGCTTTTTCGCCCTCGGTTCCCGAAATCCACCCGCTCTGCCACCAGACAACACCAGAAGAAAGACCCAGTCACATGACTGAACCAGCAGCACCAGAACGCATCACCGGGGCACAAGCCCTGATCCGCGCACTTGAGTACGAAAACGTCGATGTGATGTTCGGCTACCCCGGCGGGTGCATCCTGCCGGCCTACGACCCGCTGATGGACAGCCCAATTCGGCACGTGCTCGTGCGCCACGAACAGGGTGCGGGCCACGCCGCCGAGGGGTATGCCCATGTGTCAGGCAAGCCAGGCGTCGCCATGGTCACCTCCGGCCCCGCAGCCACCAACCTCGTCACGCCCCTGATGGACGCGTACATGGATTCGATCCCGATGGTCGCGATCACCGGTCAGGTGCCGACGGCCGCGATCGGCAGCGATGCGTTCCAGGAGTGCGATACGGTTGGCATCACCCGGTCATGCACCAAGCACAACGAACTGGTCATGTCCGCCGATGAGATCCCGATGGCCATTCGCCAGGCGTTCCACATCGCAACGACGGGGCGCCCTGGCCCCACCCTTGTGGACATTCCGAAGGACGCGCTCACCAACGAGATGACGTGGCAGTGGCCGACCGACGAAGAGGTCTCTGATTCGCTGCCTGGGTACCGGCCGAATACCAAGGGCCACCAGCGCATGATCAAGGAAGCCGCCAAGCTGATCCTCGCTTCGGAGCGGCCAATCGTCTACGCCGGCGGCGGCATCCTCAAGGCCCGCGCCGCAGAGGCACTGCGCGAGCTCGTTGAACTGATCGATGGGCACGTGGTGACCACACTGATGGCCCGCGGCGCCTTCCCCGACGATCACCCGAACTGCCTCGGTATGCCGGGCATGCACGGCAACGCCACCGCTGTCACTGCGATGCAGCAGAGCGACCTCCTCATCGCGCTCGGTGCGCGCTTCGACGATCGCATCACCGGCAAGGTTGACGCGTTCGCGCCTGACGCAAAGATCATCCACGTCGACATCGACCCTGCCGAACAGGGCAAAGTGCGACGCCCCGACGTCCCGATCGTCGGCGACGCCAACTACGTCATCGCCGAGATCATCCGTGAGATCAAGGAAATGCTGCAGGGCGGTGCGCGACAGGCCGACATCTCGGCATGGAAGAGCCAAGTGTCGGGCTGGCAAGAACAGTTCCCGATGACCTACGAGCCATCTGAACCGGGGGCACAGCTCAAACCGCAGTTCTGCATCGAGCAGCTCAACGAGCGCGCTCCCGAGGGCACGATCGTCACCTCCGGCGTCGGCCAGCACCAGATGTACACGTCGCAGTACTGGAAGTTCAACGAGCCCTACACCTGGGTCAACTCCGGCGGTCTCGGAACCATGGGCTTCTCGCTGCCGGCGGCAATCGGGGCCAAGGCCGCCATGCCTGACCGAACCGTCTGGGCCATCGACGGCGACGGTTGCTTTCAGATGACCGCTACCGAGTTGGTCACGGCGACGCTCGAGAAGCTCCCGATCAAGGTGGCGTTGCTGAACAACAACTTCCTCGGCATGGTTCGGCAGTGGCAAGAAATGTTCTACGACGAGCGCTACTCCGAGGTGTTCCTCGACAGCTCGAACGTGCCGGACTTCGTGATGATGGCGGAGTCGATGGGCTGCGTCGGGATCCTCGTCGAGTCACCTGAAGAAGTCGGCCCGGCCATCGAGAAGGCCAACTCGATCAACGACCGTTCGGTCGTGATCGAGTTCCGCACCGACGCCGCGGAGGGCGTGTTTCCGATGGTCCCGGCGGGCGCGAGTAACTCTGACTTGATCCTGCACCCGACCCAGCAAGACCGGGCCGAGGTGCTCAAACCCGCACCCAAGCCGGTCGACACCAAGTTGAAGGACGGTCACTGACATGCCTCGCACACGTGACTACCCGGGCGCACGCAGCGCCAACACCTACGCCGAGGGGATGAACCACCACATTCTTTCGGTGCTCGTCCAGAACCGCCCGGGTGTGCTCGCCCGCGTCGCCGGTCTGTTTGCCCGGCGCGGCTACAACATCTTCAGCCTCGCCGTCGCGCCGGCCGAGGTCGAGGGACGCAGCCGCATCACGATCGTGGTCGACCTCGATTCGGCCCCCCTCGAACAGATCACGAAGCAGCTGTTCAAGCTCATCGACGTGATCAAGATCTCCGAGCTTGACCCGGAGCTCAGCGTCGAGCGCGAGCTGTTGATCGCCACGATCAAGGCCGAGGCGATGCAGCGCAGCGAAGTGGCGAGCCTGGTCGACATCTTCGAAGGCAAGATCATCGCTGTTTCCGAGGCAGTGATCACGGTCAGCCTCGAAGGGCATCCGAACAAGCTCGATGATTTTGAGGATTTGCTTGGCGGATATGGCATCGTTGAGCTGCAACGGACTGGCCGCGTGGCGCTTCCGAAACTTGACCGTGGCTCGCGTCTACGCGCCGTGAACTGAACCTGATCTCTCACCCGTCTCCCAACCGTCTCCCAACCACACATCAACACCGAACACCCGGTTCCGGATCGACTCGTGTCCCGGGTTCCTGAAAGGTAATTCACAGCATGGCTGTCACCGTCTATTACGAAACCGACGCAGATTCTTCGATCATTCGCTCCAAGAAGGTTGCGGTCATCGGCTACGGCTCGCAGGGCCACGCCCATGCTTTGAACATGAAGGAGTCAGGCGTCGATGTGATCGTCGGGCTGCGTGAGGGCTCCTCGTCGAGGGCGAAGGCCGAGGCTGCTGGCCTCACCGTGATGAACGTCGCCGACGCGACCAAGGCGGCCGACGTCATCATGCTGCTCGCCCCCGACACGGAACAGAAGGCGATCTACGACGCCGACATTGCGCCGAACCTCGAAGCCGGAAATGCGCTCGCATTCGCGCACGGTTTCAACATTCGGTTCGGTCGGATCGCTGCACCTGAAGGCGTCGACGTGATCATGATTGCGCCGAAGGGCCCCGGCCATCTCGTGCGCCGTACCTTCACCGAAGGTGGCGGCGTGCCAGCCCTCATAGCGGTCGAGCAAGATGCCACGGGCAACGCCCGCGCCGTCGCCATGTCGTACGCCGATGCAGTCGGTGGCACGCGTGCGGGCGTCATCGAGACCACGTTCACTGAAGAAACCGAGACCGACCTGTTCGGTGAGCAGGCTGTGCTCTGCGGTGGGGTCACCCAGCTCGTCCGCGCCGGGTTTGAAACGCTCACCGAGGCGGGTTACGCCCCCGAAATGGCCTACTTCGAGTGCCTCCACGAAGTGAAACTGATCGTCGACCTCATGTACGAAGAGGGCATTGCCGGCATGCGCTACAGCATCTCCGACACCGCCGAGTACGGCGACCTCACTCGCGGTCCGCGTGTCGTCACTGAGGCCACCAAGGCCGAGATGAAGAAGATCCTCACCGAGATCCAGACCGGTCAGTTCGCCGAGGAGTGGATTGCCGAGTCCGAATCCGGTCGCTCGAACTACCACCGCATGCAGGAAGAGGGCAAGCAGCATCCCATCGAAGAAGTCGGCGCCGAGCTCCGGGCGATGATGCCGTTCATCAACGCCGGAAAGCAGAAGGTCGCCGAAGCATCAGGCGGCGACAGCTGAACTGATCAGCACATCTGAACACGCGGAGGGCTGGTCTCAATCGAGACCAGCCCTCCGCTGTTTTCCCCAGAGTCCCTCACCCGTTGTCCGAAATGAGCGGAATGCTCGCAGTGGTCAGCCTGCCTTCGGAGGCGAAGCGCTGCGCTTGGGGACCCAGCGCCAGACGAGGAAGGAGACCAGGGCGAGGAGACCGATCACCCAGTGGAGGCCGGGTGTGGGGTCGTCGTCCGTGGTCAGTACCGCAACGAGGAGGAAGGCAAGGCCGGCGACCAGGCCCGCACCAACTCCGCGGACGCTCGTGACCGTCGCTCGCGTGGCCCGCGGAGCGGCGGCTTGGAATCGAGCGTCGCTGATGACCCACGTTGCCTCGGTGGCGCCGTACGCCACGCCGATTCCGGCCAACGCCCACGGCGAGTCGAGTGCGATGACCACCGCTGCGAGCGCGGTGCCAGCGAGCATCGAAGTGGCGAGCGTTGAACTGTGCGTGTCGGGATATCTGGCAGCGACCTCGCCGCCGAGAATCAGACCCAACCAGACGGTGAGCACGATCAGCGGCACGACTGCGTCGGTTGCGCCGCGTGATCGTGCGAGCAGCGGGATGTATTCGTCCACGATAAACAGTCCAGCGATGAGCGCGCCGACGACGGTGAGGCGGAGCAGCTCGGGCTGTCGGTAGCTTGCCAATAGTCCTGCGCGGAGTGTCTGCCACCATGCGGAGTAGTTCGTTGGCTCATCGATGACGGCGGACCCAGACGGTCCGAGTCGGTCGTCGTCGAGCCGGGACACCCAGCCGGCGTCCGGAAGCTTCAGGATGAGGGCGATCGAGATGCCGTGGACGGCAACGTTGATCCATCCGATCGCGTCGATACTTGCTCCGAGCTGAATGAGCCCGCTCGCCGCGATGGTGCCCGCTGCTAGACCGAGGTTGCTGGACTGTCCAACTCGAGCCATGACGACCCCGTAGGCCGAGGCCCGGCCGACGGCGTCGAGTTGGTCGTGGATCATCGCCTCCCACGCGCCGCTCGAGGCGGCATCGTGAACGGCCCACAGCACTGCGCCGATCACGAGCCCTGTAACGGTTGGCCAGATCAGCCAGATAGCGATGCCGGCAGCGCGTAGTGCGAATGCCGAGGCGATCAGCTTGCGGCGATCAAGCCGGTCGGCAAGTGCCCCCGACGGGACTTCGAGAACGACTGCGAGGGCGGCCCAGATGATGAAGGCGACCGAGATCTCCGACGTCGACACGTCATTGTCGATGAACCACAGTGTGAACACGGCATAGAGCGGCGCAAATTCGTCGACGAAGGCAAGGGTGTACAGCGTGCGGCGAGGGTCGGGCGGATCGACGGGGTCCCTGAGCGCCTCATGCGCAGGCGCACCTGATTCGTCCACGTCGACACGCTACGGCATCACCAGCTCGCAGCTCTCGGTCGGGATCGTGCCAGCGAGTGGCCGTTCTGACACCCGGTGGCGAAATCCGACTTGTTGAGTCGGGAATTGGCGGCTATCTTCATTCCCCATGACTGAGCAGAGCAACTGGGGATTCGAGACCAAGCAGATTCACGTCGGCGGTGAGCCCGATCCCACCACGGGCGCTCGCGCTGTTCCGATCTACCAGACGACGTCGTATCAGTTCCGCGACACCGAGCACGCCGCCAACCTGTTCGGCCTGGCCGAAGTCGGGAACATCTACACCCGCATCATGAACCCGACGCAAGCCGCATTGGAAGAGCGAATCAACGCTCTCGAAGGTGGATGCACGACGGCCATCGGGATCCCCGGCACGCTTGTTGTCGCATCGGGCCAGTCCGCAGCGACCCTGGCGCTGCTCACGCTGTGTGAGTCGGGCGATCACGTCGTCGCCTCGCCCTCGCTCTACGGCGGCACGTACAACCTGCTCCACTACACGATGCCGAAGCTCGGTATCGAGGTCACCTTCGTCGATGACCCCGACGACCTTGCTCAGTGGGCGGCGCACGTCAAAGACAACACCAAGGCGTTCTTCGGCGAAGTGCTGGCGAACCCGCGGAACAACATGTTCGACATCACCGGCGTTGCCGGAGTCGCGCACGACAACGGCGTTCCGCTCATGGTCGACAACACCGTGCCGACGCCTTACCTCGTGCGTCCGCTCGAACTCGGTGCCGACATCGTGCTCCACAGCCTCACGAAGTTCTGTGGTGGGCACGGAACATCAATCGGCGGCGCCATCGTCGACGGTGGCACCTTCGACTACGCAGCGTCCGGCCGCTTCCCGAACTTCACTGAGCCGGACCCGAGCTACCACGGTCTCGCCTACTTCCCGGCGCTCGGCCACGGTGCATTTGCGCTCAAGGCACGAGTGCAGATGCTGCGTGACCTCGGCATGGCGATCTCTCCGTTCAACGCCTTTCTCATCTTGCAGGGACTCGAGACGCTGTCACTGCGGATGGAACGCCACTTCGCCAACGCCCAGGCCGTCGCAGAGTTCCTCGACGCGCACGACCAGGTCGAGAACGTGCAGTTCGCCGGCCTGCCGAGCAGCCCGTGGTATGAACGCACCCAGGAGTACGGCGGCGGACGCGGAGCTGGCTCGATCGTGGCCTTCGATGTCAAGGGTGGCGTCGACGCTGGCAAGCGGTTCGTTGAGGGTTGCGAGCTGCACAGCCATGTCGCCAACATCGGCGACGTGCGCAGCCTGGTGATCCACCCGGCCAGCACGACCCACAGCCAGTTGTCGCCAGAGGAGCAGGTGCAGAGCGGCGTCGGGCCTGGCCTGATCCGCCTGAGCGTGGGACTCGAGACTCTCAGCGACATCATTGCCGATCTTGAAACCGCCTTCGCAGCGGTCTGATCGGCGGGTCGGGATCAGTCGTCGCGCTGGTCTTTGAGGAACTCTTCGAACTGATCGCCGAGGTCGTCGGCTGTCGGAATCTGCGCTTCGGCGCGCCGGTCGAACTCGGCTTCGAGCATGCGAACGTACATCCGTAGCTGGTCATCGCTCGCGGTGATCTCGTCGTGGACCTCGCGCCAGCTGTCGATCTGGTTGCTGATGTCGCCACCCATCCACTCACTCGTCGGGACGTCGAGGACATGGCCGAGGTGGCGAACGAGCGCTGCGACGGCCATCGGGTGCTCGGCATTCATCAGATAGTGCGGGATGCCGACGCGGAGCGAGATCGACGGAATATCACGGGCTTCGAGTTCGGCATTCAACACGCCGGCGACACCCGTGATCCCCTGATACGACGGTTGGGACAGTCCCAGCCGTGATGCCAGGCCCGCAGTGGCGGTGCTGCCCGTGACCGGAGGAGTCCGAGTGTGGGGGAGCGCCTCGGCTGCGGAGCCAACGGTGACGACTGCCTCGCAGCCCATCGCAACTGCCACCGTGATGATCGCGTCCACGTAGGTCCGCCAGTTGAGGTGAGGCTCGACGCCGATCAGGCCGACCACGTCACGCTGGCCGGGCCCACCGTCGGGCGCTGGACCGCTGCGTTGAAGGACGAACTCATTCGTCGGCCAGACGATTTCTCGGATGTCGTCATCGACGGTGACATGCGGTCGCTGCTGCGTGAAGTCGTAGAACGGGTCAGGGTCGATGGTGCCCACGATGACGGCGTGGTCAGCGCTGGTGAACGCGTTGACCGCCTGTGTCGCCGCGCTGGCGACATCAAACCACCCTTCGAGGCCAACCAGCATGACCGGGCGATTGAGCGAGCCGATGTCACCCATCCCGAAACTCAGCACATCGATTGCCTGCATCCAGGCAATCTATTGGCCTAGCTCAGTTGTTTGACGACGTGATCGACGGACTTCGTGAGCGCCTCGACGTCGGCGGTGTCGATGGCCGGGAACATGCCGACACGGAGTTGGTTGCGACCGAGCTTGCGATAGGCATCAGTGTCGAGGATGCCGTTGGCCCGAAGCACCGCGCAGATCTCGTTGGCGTCAATTGAATCGTCGATGTCGATGGTGCCGACAACGTTGGAACGATGCGCAGGGTCGGTGACGAACGGGGTCGCCCAGTCCCGCGCCTCGGCCCACGAGTAGAGGATCGACGCTGACGCATCGCTGCGGGCGGCCATGCCCGCAAGGCTGCCATTTGCCAGCATCCAGTCGAGCTGTGCGTCGAGCATCACCAGCGTGGCCACGGCGGGCGTGTTGTAGGTCTGGTTCTTCGTCGAGTTGTCGAGTGCGATCTGTAGATCGAGCGATGCGGGGCGCCAGCGGTCAGACGATCCGATCTCGTTGATCCGCTCGATCGCGGCGGGCGAGCACGCTGCCAACCAGATGCCACCGTCGGAAGCGAAGCATTTCTGCGGGGCAAAGTAGTAGCAGTCGACCTGGGCAGGATCCCACAGCAAGCCGCCAGCGGCAGAGGTGGCGTCGACGGCAACGAGCGCGTCACCGGCGCCTGCTGGCCGGTGCAGCTGCATGGCCACACCGGTGGACGTCTCGTTGTGGGTCAGGGCGTACAGGTCAATGCCGTCCTCGGCGACCGGCTCGGGATGCGAGCCCGGATCGACCTTGATCACTGACGGTTGGCCCAGGTGCGGGGCAGCCGCGCAGGCGTCGGCGAACTTTGAAGAGAACTCGCCGAAGACCAGGTGTTGGCTGCGATCGCGTACAAGCCCGAACGTTGCCACGTCCCAGAAGATGGTGGAGCCTCCGTTGCCGAGCACGATTTCCCACCCGTCGGGCAACGCGAACAGCTCGGACAGCTTGGACCGCACGTCACCGACGAGGTTCTTGACCGGCGGCTTGCGATGGGAGGTTCCGAGCAGCGTGTCACGAGCGGCAACGACGGCATCGATCTGGTCGCGCCGGACTTTGGAGGGGCCACAGCAGAAGCGCCCGTCAACGGGCAACAGGTCAGCAGGAATGGTGATCGCGGGAGTCTGAGTCACCGCAACATGATGGCGCCGAGTCAGAAGAACCGACCGCAGCTTTCCAAAAAGAAAGGTGCGGGTCAGCCCTGCGTCATTGGAGCCAGATAGGTCGTTGCAAGCTTGTCGTCGTTGCGGTCGCGCATGCCGTCGCGGGCCCGCCGAATCAACTGCCCTGTCTCGGTCTGGTGGAAGAACCAGGTTTCGAGTTGGCGCGCACCCGTGTTGTCCGCGAGCTGGAGGCCAGCTTCTTCGTAGTACGCCCGGATGTCCTGGCTGGCGGCGATGGCCGCCGTGGGATCCCAGCCGACGTCGGCAATCGACGCGCCGCCTTCGATTTCGATGATCTTCTCGATCAGGCCGACCACACCATCGACATCGGCAACGCGTCCGAGCAGCGTGCGCCCGCCGGTCGCTTCGAGGTTGCGGTCGTATGCATTGCGCAGGCCGTTTGCCTCATCGATGGCTGCGTTGAGGTCGGGGTTGTGCCGCGGCGGCATCGGACACGACGACGGCTCGGAGCCCTGTTCTTCGATCATCTCGGGGAAGTCGACGAGCACCGGCACGTCGGTGCGGGGCAGCAGCTCGAACATTGCCATCAGCACGCTGGTCTGGAATTCAGCATCGTCAGGTTTGCCCAGCGGTCGGCCGAGTGGGAAGTTCACGTTCAGGATCCGCGGTGGCTTGACGGTTTCCGCCTGGCCTCGAACGAGCGAGATGCCAACGGTGGCGAGTCCTGCCTTTTCGAACACGTGGGAGAGCACACTCACGGTGCGCGTGCAGAGCGGTCAAACCGGGGTGAAGATGACAACGTCAACGTCGTCATCGAGCAGGACCTGTGCTGCAGCAGGCCCGGAGTCGTGGATGATCGTCGAGAACGTTGCGTCCATCTGTGCGCCCATGAACGACAGGTTGTTGGTGGCGACGGAGCCGATGACGCCGGCCTCGGCAAGCTCTGAGAGCCGGTCGGCCGGATACGCCGTATTGATGTCGGCGGTGAGGCCGGAGCGATCAAAATTGGGGGAGAAGTGGCTGAGCTGCAGGTCGCGAGCAGCGGCAGGCAGCACCGTGAACGAGGCGTCCAGCCAGAGCTTGACGTCGCCGGCGAGGCGGAGCCCGGCGGTGGTGCAGATCGCGACCTTGCACTCGCTCAACGGCTTGTCGAGCACCGTGGCGGTGGGAGTGAGGTCAGGGCCGGGTATGCCGGTCACGTTCGATCGGATAGTTGCGTCTGCTGACATGGACCGGACCGTAGCGTTTGCGGGCACAAGCGTCGCCACCCTGCGTTTGCGTACCCGGCAGATGTCGCCGCCGACATGTCCCGGGTACGCAAACGATGGGGGCCGGGGATGGGTCGAGGTCGTAGGATGAGGGACCGTGAACTCCATGTCTCGGACATCCGCTCGTCTTGCCGCCATTGCTCCTTCGGCCACGCTCGCCGTTGACTCCAAGGCCAAAGCCATGAAGGCTGCCGGTGAGAACGTCATTGGCTTTGGTGCCGGCGAGCCCGACTTCCCGACTCCGCAGCACATCGTCGACGCCGCAGCTGCCGCGTGCGCCGACCCGAAGAATCACAAGTACAGCCCGGCCGGCGGCCTGCCCGACCTGAAGCAGGCAATCTGCGACAAGACCATGCGTGACTCAGGCTTTTCGTGTGCGCCGGCCAACGTGTTGGTCACCAACGGCGGAAAGCATGCGGTCTACACAGCCTTTGCAGCGCTATGCGACCCCGGTGACGAGGTCATCTGCCCGGCGCCGTACTGGACCACCTACCCAGAGGCAATCACGCTCGCTGGCGGTGTGCCCGTGGTGATCGACACCGACGCCGAGTCGGGCTTTCAAGTCACCGTGGAGCAGCTCGATGCCGCCAAGACCGACAAGACCAAGGTGTTGCTGTTTGTCAGCCCGGACAACCCGTCTGGTGCGGTCTACCCGCCCGAGTCGGTCAAGGCGATTGGTGAGTGGGCCGTGGCCAACGGTGTGTGGGTGATCACCGACGAGATCTACGAACATCTGACCTACGGCAGCCATGAGTTCTCATCGATGCCGGTGTTGGTGCCCGAACTTGCCGAACAGTGCATCATCGTCAATGGCGTGGCGAAGACCTATGCAATGACGGGGTGGCGTGTCGGTTGGATGATTGGCCCGACCGACGTCATCAAGGCGTCAACCAACTTTCAAAGCCATGCGACCTCGAACGTCTGCAACGTTGCGCAGCGCGCCACGATCGCAGCGGTGTCGGGACCGCTGGACGATGTGGTGATGATGCGCGAAGCGTTCGCCCGGCGTGCGGCAATGATGCACGACATGCTCAATGCCATCGACGGCGTCACTTGCCCCGAGCCGCAGGGCGCTTTCTACTGCTACCCCGACATGACCGGTCTGCTCGGCCGCGACATCCGATCTTCCGATGGGACGGTCAAAACCGCGGCGACGACCATCGAACTGGCCGACATCATCTTGGAAGATGCCAAGGTGGCGTTCGTTCCTGGCGAGGCGTTCGGACTGCCCGGCTATGGCAGATTCAGCTTTGCGCTCGGCGACGACGACTTGGTCGAAGGAATCCGCCGCATCGCCGATCTCGTCGGATGATCAGGCGCCTTCCTCGGCCGCGCTGAGCTTTGTGCTCAACATTTCGACGGCGATGACCACGACGACGCCGATGGCTGCAAGCAGTAACGGAAAAGCCACGTCGTCTGCCGGGGCGGACAACGTGGTGGTGTTCGTGCCGTTGGGCCAGGGCCACAGGACGCGTGTCGAGCCGAGCATCAGGCCGACCATCGCGGCGATCACCCAGTTGTGATAGCTGTCGAGCAGCCAGTGAAGCAGCGTCGAGAACAGTGCAAGACCGAGCACGGCACCGACCGCGAATGCGCCGAGTGAGACGACGTCGCGATCGTTGACCGCTCCAAGAACCTCGGTGTACATGCCCATCATCACGAGCAGGAACGACCCGGAAATCCCCGGGAGGATCATTGCGCAGATCGCGATAGCACCAACGAGGAAGAAGATCAGCGGCGAGCGGGTCACCACCTCTGCAGCGTCGTCGGCGACAACGGTGTCCGACTTCAATCCGAGGAGCAGGAACAGGGCAACACCCACACCGAGCATGATGGCGACGGTGGTCGCATCGATCCGGTCGAGCATTCGGATCGCGACGTAGATCGTCCCGACGACAAGGCCAATGAACAACGCTGACATCTTGACCGGCTCATCGTCGAGCAGCTGTTCCAACACCGATGAGAGCGCAGCGACAGCGACGAAAATCCCGACGAGCAGGGAAATCAGCCAGACCCACTCGATGCGAACCAGCGTCTCTTTGAACGAGGAAATGTCGCCGGTGAGGAGCTGCTTGAGTCCGCCGGCGCCGAGTCGAACGTTGTTGATCAACCGGTCGTAGATGCCGAGAACGAGCGCAACGGTGCCACCAGAGACGCCGGGCACGATGTCGGCCGCGCCCATGGCGAAACCTCGAACAACTTGCGCGACGGGAGCTGGAATGTTCACGCCGAGAGGCTAGCGATGCTGCTCAAGGACGGTGGGCGACGAGTTACGTCCACCAGAGTGGGTGACGCAGGGTCAGCCCGGTTGCGACGATGAGCACCAGGCATTCGCCGACCTGCTCGACCGCACCCAGGATGTCGCCGCTGACCCCGCCGAAGGCTCGGCGCGCCATGATCGCGACTGCAATGGATCCGCACGCAGCAGCGGCCACGAAGGGAGCCGCCCACCAACCAACGCTCAGTGCAGCGAGCACCAATGCAGCCGTGACACCCACGGCTGCGCGCCGTGGTGACAGCGCCCGGGAATAGTCAGCGCCGAGTCCTTCTGTGGGAACCGGCGAGGCGACCCCCATGACGGCGACCGCCGCGCCGCGGCCGATGGTGTGCGCTGTGACCAGCGAGGCGAACGCGACTGCTGGTCCGAGCGCGGCGACGCACGCCGTCCGCATGACGATGCTGCCGCACATTGCAGCCACGCCGTAGCTGCCGTGGCGCGAGTCCTTGAGAATTTCCCGCCTCTGCTCCGGTGACCATCCGCCCAGCGCGTCTGCTGTGTCGGCAAGGCCGTCTTCGTGAAAAGCACCGGTCACAGCCACACCGAACAGCACCGCAACGGCGGCGGCGACGAGTGGCGGCACGAGCTCCATCATCGCCACGGCGACGCCACCGACGGCAGCGCCGACCATCGCGCCCACCACGGGGAACCAGGGCGCGGCGCCAGCGAGATCGGGAGCCGACCGCAATCGAAGTGGTACCCGTGTCAAGAATTGGATCGCACCGAGCAGGCCCCACGCCGGCAACCCCGATGTCGGAGTCGGTAGTCGCGGTGCGCTCATATCTGGTTCACGCGAAGAATTCACCGAAGGTCGGCACTTCGGTAATGCCGGCGCATGCCATGCGAATCAGTGGCACGGCAGCCATGGCTCCCGAGCCTTCGCCAAGTCGCATATCGAGGTCGAGGAGGGGACGCTTGCCCAGGCGTTCGAGCAGCTTGCGGTGTCCGGGTTCCGCCGAGCAATGCCCGACGATGCAATGGTCGATCGCAGATGGCTCGACCATTACCAACGGAAGGACTGAGGCGGCCGTGATGTATCCGTCGAGTACGACCGGAATGGAACGATGGCGGGCCGTCATGGTTGCTGCGGCAAGCGCGGCAAGTTCGGCACCTCCGACTTCGCGGAGGATCTCAATTGGATCCGTGATGCCGACAATTCGGCGTTGTGCCTGCTGGACGGCCTTGCGTTTTCGAGCCAGACCGGCGTCGTCCACACCTGTTCCTCGCCCAACCCACGATGCGGTCTCGCCACCTGCGAGTGACGCGGCAATCGCCGCAGCAACCGTCGTGTTGCCGATGCCCATCTCGCCAAGGACGAGGAGGTCGCAGTCGAGGGCGTCGATGGTGTCGATGGCGATTTGGACCACGCTGTCGAATCGCTCCGGTGACATCGCCGACTCCGTGCGGATGTCGCCCGTGGGGTGGCCAACGCCGACGTCGACCGCCACCAGGTCCGCCCCGGCGGCTCGGGCAAAGGCGTTGATCGTTGCCTGGCCCTTGCTGTACGCCTGCAACATCGACGCGGTGACGTCAGATGGGTAGGCACTCACATCGGCCTGTGCCACGCCGTGATCAGCAGCGAAAATCACGCCGGCTGGCCGCTCGATCACCGGTCGGTCGGTCCCGTGCCACCCACCAATCCACGCCGCTGTTTCGTCGAGCCAGGCAAGTGCTCCACTCGGACGAAGGATCTCCGCAGCGCGGGCTGTGACCGCGGCGCGCGCATCGGCATCGCAGCTGGGCAGGTCGACGAGGCAGTCGTGGAGCAGCGTCATGATGAGAGTCCTTTCAAGAGGTGGTCGGCAACGGAAGGTTCCATACTCACGCCAGTCCGTCGAGGAGCGTCCAAGGATCGACGAGCGGGGTGGCTCGTCCCGCGACGAGGTACAGAGAGCGATCTGCGCTGGTGACGAACTGTTGGTTGACCTGACCGTGAAGGTCCCGGTAACTCCGGGCCATTTCGTTGTCTGGCACGATGCCGAGACCTACCTCGTTCGTGACCACCACGACGTCGCCGGGGTGATCGACTGTCGCTCGCACGGTGCTTGTCGTCCTTTCGTGGACCGCTACTTCGTCGAGATCAGCCCACATCAGGTTCGAAGTCCACAACGTGAGGCAATCGACGATGACGAGGCCCGGAGCGGAGCGTCCGATGGCATTCGCGAGGTCGATCTGTTCTTCCACGGTGGCCCAATTGCTCGGTCGCTCGGCTTGGTGCTGATCGATCCGTCGATCCATGTCGTCGTCACTGCGCGGTGCCGTGGCGATGAACGTCACGGTGGCGTCATCATGGTTCTTCTCGAACCGTCGTCCGATCTCAACGGCCAGGGTGCTTTTGCCGCTCCGTGCGCCGCCGACCAGCAGAGTCAGCGACACGGTGCAACTCGCCCGCTCAGGTGCATCAGTAGTCAATGCCGCGCATGGCACGGATACCGCTTGTGTAGGCGTGCTTGATCTCGGTCATTTCGGTCACGGTGTCAGCGAGTTCGATCAGTTCGGGCGCCGCGTCGCGGCCAGTGATGATCACGTTGACGTGTCGGGGTCGGTCGGCGATCGGGCCCACGATGTCGGCAATCGGGAGCCAGTTGAATGACGACAGGTAGGTCAGCTCGTCGAAGATCACGAGCTGGTGCTCGCCAGCCTGCATCAGCTCGACGGCCTTGGCCCAGCCTTCAGCGGCGTGGGCGCGATCGTTCGACAGGTCATTGGAGTCCCAGGTGAAGCCGTCGCCGAAGGAGAACCAATCGACGCCAAGTTGGCGACCCATCTTCTCCTCGCCGACGTTCCAGTTGCCGGACTTGATGAACTGGACGACCGCGACGTTCCAGTCGCGAGCGAGTGCGCGAACCATCATGCCGAAGGCTGATGAGGACTTGCCTTTGCCGTTGCCGGTGTTGACGATGACGAGTGAGTCGGCGCGTCGGAGTCCGTCGGGTCGAGGGTCGTCGGTGGGTGCTGCGTCGTGCTCTGTGTCGGCCATGAGATGGGGGAGGCTACGGAGTCCGCACTACGCTGTCGAATTCACAACACAACACGTCGTCTGCCCAGCGAAGTCCGGTGAGAATCCGGCGCTGTCCCGCAACGGTGGTCTCGAGCCCGCTCTGCACCAGTCAGGGTAGATATCGAGCCTGTCCGATCGCCTGTGCATTCGATGCGACCATCACCCCTCGAGGCAAGGGAAGGTTCGCACCCGGCGCAACGCGTCGGATGGACCCAGCTTGTTCTCCAAATACCCCTCATCACGAGGTTGGAGGAACAATGCGTTCACAGGAACGACACACCCGCAAGAAATTCACCGGCGCTATCATCGCGCTCGGAATCGCCGTTGCCGCATGCGCTAGCGACTCCGACTCGACGTCGGAATCAGCTGACACCGCGGCACCCGCCGAGACCGAGGTGCTAGCGGACACCGCGGCACCGGTTGACACAGAAGCACCGCCTGAGACTCAGGCACCGGCTGACACCGAGGTCAGTCCAGAGCGCGTCATCTCGTTGAGCCCGACGCACACCGAGATCATGTTTGCCATCGGTGCAGGTGATCAACTCGTCGCGGTGGACCAATTCTCGAACTTCCCAGCCGAAGCGCTTGAGCTGCCCAACGAACTTTCTGGGTTCGAGCCGAACATCGAAGAGATCGCTGCGTTCGAGCCGGACCTCGTGCTCATCGGCGGTGACTTCACCGGTCTCGGCGACCAACTTGCCGAACTTGGAATTACCTCATGGGATGGCCCTGCAGCCGCAACCATCGAAGACACCTATGCCCAGATCGAGCAGCTCGGTGCTGCAACCGGCCATGTCGGTGATGCTGCAGAGGTCGTGAGTTCAATGCAGACCCAACTCGCCGAGACCCTTGCTGCGGCTCCCGCCACCGAGGAACCGTTGAAGATCTACCACGAAGTGGACAGCACCTATTTCAGTGCTGACAGCACGACATTCATCGGCGAGGTGTACTCGGCATTCGGTCTCGAGAACATTGCGGATCGCGCCGAGGGTGACAACTTCGGGTTTCCTCAGCTCAACGCCGAGGTGATCATCTCGTCCAACCCCGACCTGATCTTCGTTCCGTGTGGCAACTTCTGCACGACCACGGCTGACGACGTCAGTGCTCGCCCGGGTTGGGATGCCATTGCTGCCGTCCAGAATGGCACCGTGATCGAGGCCGATGAGGACATCGCCTCGCGTTGGGGTCCACGCATTGTCGAGTACTACGCCGCCGTTGCGGCCGCCATCCAGCAGGCAGCCGTTGCGGTCTGAGTGACAGAAACGATGTGAGTTGATCTGATGTTCGGCGAACAACACGACACCCGCTGGTTTGCCGCGGGCGGGGTGTTCGTGTTGTTCGCTGTCGTCATCGGGATTTCGATCGGGCCGGCCGGCCCTGACTGGTGGCGTGTCCCGCTCGAACTGGTGAACCGGCTGCCGTTGATTGATTTCGAGACCGGGGTCAGCGACGCCGACTGGGCAATTGTCTGGAAGGTGCGAATGCCCCGCGTGGTGCTCGGGGGCTTGGTCGGAGGCATGTTGTCCATCGCTGGCGCGTCCTACCAGGGCGTGTTCCGCAACCCGCTGGTCGACCCTTACCTGCTTGGTTCGGCAGCCGGCGCTGGGCTCGGTGCCACGATTGCGTTGACCATCGGTCGTGACGCCACATCAACCTGGCCGATTGACCCGGTTCCCACCATTGCGTTCATTTTCGCCTTGGCCACGGTGATGGTCACCTACACCGTCGGTGCCGCCTTCGGCGGTTCTCGATCGGGTGTTACGCTGGTCCTCGCTGGTGTTGCGGTCGTGTCGTTTACGTCGGCGATGCAGACGTTCATCTTGCAGCGCAATGTCGAAGTGATCCGCGAGGTCTTTCGCTGGATCCTTGGCAGCCTCTCACGAGCCGACTGGGGCGACGTCTGGTTGGTGATCCCCTACGTGGCCGTGAGCACGGTGGTGCTGTTGCTGCATCGGAGACACCTCGACGTGTTCCGCGTGGGCGACGAGGAAGCGGCAACACTCGGCGTCTCGGTGGCACGGACGCGCCTCGTCATCGTCATCGCGGCCACGTTTGGTACCGCCGCGGTGGTGTCAGTGAGCGGCCTGATTGGGTTCGTCGGCCTCGTGGTGCCGCACATCGTCCGGATGGTCGCTGGCGCGGGGTACCGACGGGTGTTGCCGCTCTCGCTGATGGGTGGGGCCGGCTTCTTGATCCTTGCCGATGTGCCCGGTCGCATGATCGCTCGTCCCGCCGAGACACCAATCGGGGTCGTGACCGCCTTTATTGGTGCACCCTTCTTTCTGTACCTGCTGCGGACGCGGAGGATCGGAGCATGAGCACGCTCACCCTGGTCGATGTGGGTGTGAAGTACTCGCGCCGTGCGGCGTCCGCGTTAACAGGTCACTCTGACACTGTGGTGTCGGGTGAATGGCTCGGGTTGATCGGCCCCAACGGTGCTGGCAAGTCGTCGCTGCTGAAGGCAATTGTCGGACTCGTCGGCCACACGGGCGAGATCCTGATGGACGGCGTCGCCCTGAGCTCGATGAGTGATCGAGAGCGTGCTGGTCGCGTTGCGTATGTGTCGCAGGATCCACTGATTCCCGATGACATGACGGCTCGCGAGTACGCGCTGCTTGGGAGGACGCCCTACATCGGATACTTCGGCTCGCCGTCGCGTCGCGACCGAATGATCGTCGACGACGTGCTTGAACGGCTGCGCCTCGGAGAATTCGCGCATCGCATGATGGGAAAACTGAGTGGCGGCGAGCGCCAGCGGATCGTGCTTGCTCGTGCACTTGCGCAGCAGGCGCCAATCCTGCTGCTCGACGAGCCCACCTCGGCACTCGACATTGGTTATCAGCAGCAAGCGCTGGAGTTGGTCGCCGAACTCCGTCAGACCCAACAGCTCACCGTGATCTCGGCATTGCACGACCTCACACTCGCGGGCACCTACACCGACCGGCTGACGATGCTGCACCACGGCGCCGTCGTGGTGTCCGGCAGTGCAGAAGATGTGCTTACCGCCGAACGACTCGGCGAGATCTATCACGTCTGTGTCACCGTTGAGCATGACGAAGGCCAAGTGATCGTGGTCCCGCGGCGCGGCTTCCCGGCCTGAGCGTGAGCACACGATGATGGACGGAGGACGATGCGTCCGCTGATGGTGCTCGGCTGCACCTCTGACGCTGGCAAGTCGCTGCTGGTGACAGCGCTCTGTGCCTGGTTCCGGCGCGAGGGAGTCCAGGTCGCTCCGTTCAAGGCGCAGAACATGTCCAACAATGCGCGCGTCGTGGCGACTGGTCATGGCTCTGGTGAGATTGGCGTGGCGCAATGGCTGCAAGCGCGCGCTGCGGGCATCGAGCCGGACGTCCGGATGAATCCTGTTCTGCTCAAGCCCGAAGCTGACACGCAGAGCCAGGTCGTCGTTCGTGGCCAAGTCGATCGAGCGCTGACCGACACGCCGTGGCAGGCACGCCACGACGCGCTGTGGGACCCGATGGCATCGGCATTTGATGAGCTCAGGGCTGACTTCGACCTCGTGGTCATCGAGGGAGCGGGAAGCCCGGCCGAGATCAATCTGGTTGATCAGGTGAACAACCGTATGGTCGAGCACGCCGACGCTGCGGCCTTGCTCGTCAGCGACATCGACCGCGGTGGCTCGTTCGCCCACCTGTTTGGCACGTGGTCGCTGGTGCCCGATGCAACCCGTTCCCGGCTGGTTGGATTTGTCCTGAACAAGTTCCGGGGTGACCCGTTGTTGTTGGCTCCCGGCCCCGACCGGCTCACTGCAATGACGGGCATGGTCCACGCCGGAACGGTCCCGATGCTGTCGCACCGCCTGCCGCAAGAAGAAGGGGCGAGCGAGCACACCGACGCGCCGATCGACGCTCCCGTTGTGGCCATCCCTCGACTGCCGTTCGGGTCCAACCTTGACGAGTTCCATGTGCTGAGCCACGTTGCGAATGTGCGGTGGACTGCCAACCCGCGGTCGATCCTCGAGGCGGACTTCGTCATCCTGCCGGGCTCGAAGCACGTCGCCGCCGACATGGAGTGGATGCGCGAGCAGGGCCTTGCCGAGGCTGTGGTGCGGGCTGCGGACGCGAGCATGCCGATCATCGGAGTGTGCGGCGGGGCGATGATGCTCGGCGATCGACTCGATGATCCTCACGGTGTCGAAGGTGGGCGTCACCGGACCGGAGGTCCGACCCACACGCTTGGCCTCTTGCCGATCCGAACGACGATGCGGCCAAAGAAGCTTGCCGCTCATGTGGCCATCGACTTCAACCATGGTGATGCAGGACGCCAGAACTACGACGGCTACGAGATCCGCAACGGGGTCGTGGACGGTGGCGACGACCTGGTGGTTGCGACGTCGCCCAATGGTCCCGTCGCGTGGCAGTTGGGGAACGTCACCGCGACCACGGTGCACGGATTGTTCGAACACCCTGTCTTCATCGAAGCAACATTGGGAGTGGTCGCGCTCGACGTGCTTGACGAGACGTTCGTGCAACTGGCCGATGCCGTCGAAGCGCACCTCGACACGAACTTGTTGCGCCGCCTGATGCAGTCGTCCTGATTCGTTCAGCCGGTCGGCTTGAGTGACAGGACCTCGACGCCGGACTCTTCGTCGGCCATCCGCCTGTCAATGTCGACGAAGTAGCGGACCAGGGCGCCGGTCTCAGGATCGAACTCCAGATCGAGCGTGGCATAGCCCTCATCGATCACCATCTGCACGGCGGCGAACAGCGACAACATGGTGGCGGGGCCGGGGTCGAAGAACGCGTCACCGGTGATCGCGACATGCTCGGTGACCTCGCCGTCGACGACGGTGTCCGACCACTCCTGCTCCGGACAGAAACAGAGCTGCTGGGTGACAATCGTGTACGACGTGAGGCCCTGAGCGTCCCACCGGGCGGCAGCGGCATCGAGCTGAGCCTGGGCCTCGGCTGGGTCGAAGCCGTCGTCACCGATCGGCGGCTCGGTCACCGCAACTGCCGTGATGGGGGGCGCTGTTGATGGTGCGACCGTTGTGGTCGCCGCAGAATTGGGCAGCGTGTCGACTGGCGCTGCGTCATCGGACCCGCAGGCAGCGAGAACAGCGGCGAACGCAACGACAAAGGGAAACGTGCGTCTGATCATCTGTGTTGGACGCTTCCCGAGCGGTCGGAGTTCCCCTCAGCGATGGAGCCCATGGCTGCAGACTCAGACCTTCTGCATCGGGGTGAGCGCACCGGCGGGGTAGCGCACTTCGATTGGGTCGCCCGACCGAATGAGGCCTCCAGCGACGACGACGCCCATCACGCCCGTTCGCCCGACTTGCTCGCCTGGCCGGCCGTAGCGTTCGCCGTCGACAAACATCATCTTCAACACGCCGTCACCGACACTACGAATCTGCTTGCACGGGTTGCGCAGGCCCGTGAGCGCGACCAGTGCGGTGTCGCCGAGACGCAGCATTGAGCCGACCGGCAACCCGACCAGGTCCAGTCCCGTCGTCGTCACATTCTCACCGAGCTGACCAGGCACGACCTGATGGCCCGCCTCGACGACCTCGTCGAGCAATTCGGACATGACGAGATGTATCTGCCGGAGATTCGGTTGGTTGGGATCTGCAGCGACGCGTGATCGGTGCTTGACCCGTGCGCCCAGATGGGCGTCGCCATCGACGCCGAGTCCCGGGAGCAGCGTGACCGCGTCGACGGTCTGCTTGGAGAACGTGTGCTCGCCGCTGCGATGCACAGCGAGGACAGATCCGGAAAGGTCAGGCGATGCGGCAGGCATTGGCTCATCGTAGAAGTTCTACGCTGTCGACATGACGCAGATCTCGGCCCAGGAGCACGACAGCTATCCAGGCTTCCCCGGTGTTGAGCGATACGGCGCTGAGCGTTCACCTGAGGACGAACGGGCCCACCGCAAAGAGATGTGTGCGCTGGGATACCGGATCTTTGGTGCCCAACGATGGGGGCAACTCGGTGACGGCCACGTCTCGGCACGCGATCCGATCCTCACCGATCATTTTTGGCTCCTCGACTGGGGTGTGGCGTTCAGCGCGGCGACGCCTGATCGGTTGGTCTTGGTCGGCCCCGGTGGCGATGTCATGAACGAAGACGGCAACCCGACCGGCGCGGTGAATACGGCGGGATACAACATCCACGCTCCTTTGCTGGAGGCGCGACCCGATGTCGTGAGTGCCTGTCACACGCATACCGCCTATGGCACGCCATGGTCTGCCAACGTCGAGCCGTTCCGGGCGCTCAGCCAGGAGTCGACCGCATTCGTCTTCGACCAGGCGCTGTTCGACGACGAAGAAGTCGAGGTGCTCTCGGTCGAGGGTGGCAAGCGCATTGCGGCTGCGATGGGCGACGCGAAGTTCTGCATTCTCCGCAACCACGGATCTTTGACGGTTGGCCGCACGGTCGAAGAAGCGGTCGGATGGTTTGTGATGGCAGAGCGGGTCGCCGAAGTGCACGTGAAGGCCCCCAACGGCAAGGCGATCTCCGACGAGGCCGCCGCCGTTGCCGCGGCCACGATGTCCACCGATCTCACTGGGTGGCGGGTCTTCCAGTGGCTCCGCCGGAGTGTGCTCGATGGCTGACGCAACGGCGGTCCTCGGTCTTTTCAGTTACAACAGGGCCCTTCATGGCGCGGAGACTCGCCGAGCTTCACAGCGCCTCGCTCAGTAGTCGATTGCCGCGAACTCGCGCAGCTTGCTCATGCGATGCCGCGCATCGATCATGCGGACCGTGCCGCTGCGTGAGCGCATGACGAGGCTCTGTGTGCGGGCGCCGAGATTGTCGAAGCGCACGCCGCGCAGCAATGCTCCGTCGGTGAGCCCGGTGGCGGCGAAGAAGCAGTTGTCGCTCGTAATCAGGTCGTCCTGCATCAGAATGCGATCGAGGTCGAACCCTGCATCGAGCATCGCAGTGCGCTCATCGTCGCTTTGTGGGAGAAACTGGCACTGAATCTCGCCATCCATCGCCTTCATCGCCGCCGCGGAGACAACTGCCTCGGGTGTGCCGCCGATGCCCATGAGTACATCGACGCCGGCGTCGGGCCAACACGTCGCAACGGATCCGTAGACGTCACCGTCGGTGATCAATCGGATGCGGCACCCGCTGGAACGCACCTCGTCGATCAACTCGGCGTGTCGTGGGCGGTCAAGGATGACACATGTGAGATCGCCGATGGCCTTGCCGGATGACTTGGCGATCCACCGCAGATTCTGTGTTGGGCTGGCCGTGATGTCGATGGCCCCAACGGCGTTCGGGCCAACGGCGATCTTGTTCATGTAATACGAGGGCCCGGGATCGAGCATCGAGCCACGATCCGCCACGGCGATCACGGACAGGGCGTTGGTCTTGCCAAGTGCGGTGAGTGTCGTCCCGTCGATCGGATCGACGGCGACATCGACTTCCGGCTGGCTGCCATCGCCGACTTCCTCGCCGTTGTACAGCATCGGAGCATCGTCCTTTTCGCCTTCGCCGATGACGACGGTGCCGGTCATCGCGACCGTGGAGAGCGACAGTCGCATCGCTTCGACCGCCGCACCGTCGGCGGCGTTCTTGTCTCCTCGGCCGACCCAACGGGCAGCAGCGAGGCAGGCAGATTCGGTGGCTCGTACAAGCTCCATGGCCAGGTTGCGGTCGGGATTTTCGCGTTCGGACATTTCCGCACAGTAGCGAGCCGTGCATTGACGACCCAGCCGGTCGGCTGCTCGGGACATCGACTGGGGACATTTGGTCGCGTGAAGTCCTGCCGGTTGGGGTGTGCGAGCGGCGTAGATTCTCACGGGTGCATGTGCCGATCGAACTGCTCACCGCCGGACGCGATCTGACGGAGCCGACATTGTCACCGGATGGCAGCAAGGTGGCGTTCGTGCAACGGTGGCGCGGCGCTGCCTCCATCATGGTGATCTCGCCGGACGGCGGCGCAGAGCGTCTCTTCTCCACGGGCCCCGACCCGGCGCCGGGCCGGGGAATGGGTGGGGGTTGCCTCTGCTGGCATCCCAGCGGGCTGGGGCTCGTCTACGCAGCGGTCGACGGTGAGATCTGGTGGCAGCCGATCGGTCGCGCAGCGGTGCAACTGACTGCGCTCGGTCGTGAGTGCCGGGCGCCGAACGTGGCGCCGAACGGCGAGTACTTCGTTTTCGCCGTCGACGATGCCGAGGTATGGCAACAGGGAATGGATGTCGACGTGCGCGCGGTTGCGCCGCTGCGTCTCGACAGCGGTTCCGACTCGTTCTGCTTCGACCCAGTGGTGTCACCGTGTTCGTCCACCGTGGTGTGGCAAGGTTGGAGCCCGCCGGACATGCCATGGGACGGCGCTGGTCTGGTGAGCTGCAAGGTGCAATCGGGCGAATTATCCCGGTGGCAACCACGCGATGCAGCAGTACAGCAGCCGCGATTTGTGCCCGACGGGGCCCAGGTGTGGGTCGACGACGCAAGCGGCTGGCTCAACGTCCGCATCGACGGTGAGTCGGTTCTCGCCGAGTCGGCAGAACAAGCCGGCCCGACGTGGGGGATGGGGCAGCGCAGCTTCGTGGTCAGTCCGGATGGTTCGCATGTGGCGTTGTGTCGCAACGAAGGCGGCTTCGGACGCCTCGTCGTCGTCGACCGCTCATCCGGCCGAGTGACCAACGTCGGCAAGGGTGGGCACGGTCAGCTCACCTGGGTCGGCCACACCCTCGTCGCCCTCCGATCGGGCGCGGTGACACCCACCCAAATCGTGGCCTATGACCTCAGCGACCTTTCTGTCAAACCAGCGCGGACGGTGCTCGCTGTCGGCCCGGCCGCAGGGTGGGACCAATTTGACCTGCCCGAGCCCTCAGTGATTGAGGTCGACGGCTTGCACGCCCGTCGGTACGCAGCCGGAGCGGGAAGGACGCTCGTCTGGGTGCACGGGGGGCCGACCGACCAGTGGCAGGCCGATTTCCGTCCGCGCATCTCGTACTGGTGGAGCCGTGGATGGGACGTCCTCGTGGTTGACCCGCACGGCACGACCGGCCACGGCCGGGACTACCAGCGTGCGCTCAACGGACAATGGGGTCGCCTCGACGTGGACGACACCGCAGCGCTGATCCGCCATGCGCATGCCGAGGGTTGGGCAACGCCCAGGACAACCGTGGTCATCGGCGCCTCATCGGGTGGCCTGACGGTCGTGGCGATGCTTGCTGATTACAGCGAACTCGTCGCCGCAGGGGTGACGTCCTACCCCGTCAGCGACGTGCGTGCGCTCGCCGAGGTGACCCACCGCTTCGAAGCGCACTACACCGACACCCTGGTCGGCGAGAGCACGGACCAGGAGCTTTTCGTCGAACTCTCGCCTGTCAACCGCGCCGAACAGATCACCAAGCCGCTGCTGGTCTTTCACGGCAGCGACGATCCGGTGGTGCCGCTCGAACAGAGTGAACGACTCGTCGAGTCCGCGGGCGATGTCGTGACGCTCGTGGTCTATGACGGTGAAGGACACGGATTCCGCGATTCGGCCAACATGCAAGATGAGCTCAAGCGGACAGCAGCGTTCCTGGGAGATAGCTTGCCTGCGTGGCATTCGTAAGCAAAGGCGGCGGCGCTGAGCAGCAGAACGAGACTGCGGGTATCGGCGACCCGATCGACTTCGATCCGTTTGACGACGCCGTGGTCAAAGTGCACTACGACGTCACCGTCTGGAACTTCGATCAGCAGGCCGAGCTCTCTGAAGCAATGGCTGAGGCGTTGATCCCACACGGTTGGGATGGCGCCGAGCTGGTCGTGCCTGAGACGCATGAAGAGCGCGTCGACGTCATCTTCGAGCGGCTTGAGCAGGAACTTGGCCCGTTCCCCATCGTCCTCGAGGATGATGCCGAGTCGACCGAGTTCAATCTCGATGAGTGGACCGACGCCGACCGCAAGGTCCTGACCGAGTCACTCATCGAATCTGAGGTGCCGTTCCGATGGGAGGGCGCCACTGTCGTGGTTGCCGCCGACGCCGAGGATGCCGTCGATGATCTGCTTGACGCAATTGAAGCCGGTGAGCTGATGACGGCCGACGAATCAGGTGCGAACGAGCCGCCGCAGGGAACGCTGAGCACTATCTTCCTCGCTGCCGACAAGCTTGCCAAGGACCCGATCGACGCCAAGTCGCGCAAGCAGCTCATTGAGCTGAACGCCATCATTGATAAGGAGCACCCGCCTTACGCTCTGGCGCCGCGCACCTGGGTTGGCGCGGTTGCGGGGGTCGATCGCATCGTCAAGCGGATCATGGTCGACGCTGACGGGCACGGCGACAGCGACTCTGATGTGATCGAGTTGGCCCAAGAACTCCGTTCGTTGCTCCGCCCGTACGTCTGAACTTATCCCTGTGCTGCTTGCCGAACTCGAGATCTGGCACACACGGCCAACGGTGCCGACGAGACGTGTCGCGCTCGGTCACATGGTGCTCCCGGTCGACCCTGCTCCAGGGTTCGGCGGCCTCCTCATCGGTGCGGTGATTACCGCCCACCTCGGTGGCATCGATGATGATCAGATCGATGATGTCCACCGGCTGATTAACGAAGTAGGTGACGGTCAACGTGTGGTCCAACCGCGACTGCGGCACCGATTCCAGATCGACCGGCACGGCCTCGCCGTGAGTCACCATCGGTTGGTCGGCGACGGCGACGAGATCCACTTCGATTTCAACAGCATCGGCACGGACCTCAGTCAAGTGCTCGGTGCGGTGTATGCCGCCGAGCGCCTTGCGCCGGAGCACCGACGTGGTGTGCTGGACGTGCTGCAGAAGTCGGCGCGTTGGCGTGGACCAATCGGCGCCTCATTCATCGCCCACCTTGCCGGGTCGCAGACCACCACGCTGGAAGCAATGGCCGATCCGCTTGGCTGGGCGCTGGGCATTCTCGGATTTGAACTCGGGAGCAAGAAGCCCTCGAACCGTGAGGTCACCCGAGCATTCCGGGTCCAGATGCGCGAAGTGCACCCTGACCACGGTGGCGCGGACATCGACGCGGCCAAGGCGATGAGTGATCTTGCCGAAGCCCGTCGGATTCTGTCCGCGAAAGACTGACAGAGATTGACGGGGCGCACTGTGGCCGTGCCGAGTGTGCTGCTGTACCCGGGCGCGGGTTCGGACAGCAATCATCCGCGACTCGTGGAAATCGAAGCCAAGCTGGGCCGATCGGCCCGGGTCGACCGCCACGATTTCCCCTACCGCAAAGCGGGCCGCAAGAGCCCGCCCGACCGGGCGCCAAAGTTGATGGCATCGATCCGCGGCGACCTCGCGAAGATCGCTCGCCGCCGGAGCCCTCTGGTGTTGGGCGGCCACTCGATGGGCGGACGCATAGCATCGATGGTCGCCGCCGATGTCGACGGTGAGGGTGGGGTCAAAAATCTCGCGGGGCTGGTGCTCCTCGCATATCCGCTGCACCCTCCGAAAAAGCGCGACAAGCTCCGCGTGGAACACTTTCCTGACATCACGGTTCCCTGCCTGTTCATTTCAGGAACGCGCGACGACTTCGGAACCCCCGACGAGCTTGAATACTGGACGGCCACAATGATGAGTTCGGTGGAACACGTCTGGCTCGATGCTGCCCGCCACGACCTGAAGGGTCGCAACGCCGAAATTGCGGCACACGTGGACACGTTCGTGACCCGCATCACGGCGTGACGACAGCGCCGCGATTCAACATCGCGCGCTAACTGGTGATGATCAGGGTTGCGTCCTCGGGATTCATTTCCTCGAGTTCGCGGTGCGCGGTCTCGGGATACGAGGTGAGGACGATGATGGTGACCAGCACTTGTGCGACCGCCATCATGCCGATCACCGAGCTGTACGACCATCCTCGGTCAACGAGTTGACCAGTGCCGAGGAGCCCGCCGATCCCGCCGATCAATGCGAGCGCGGTGATGATGCCTGCGGCACGGCTGCGGTTGCCGGTTGGGAACAACTCGGTTCGATACACAGCCATCGCGGGAAACGCCATGCTTCCCGTGATCCCGGCCAAGAACGAAAACAGCCACAACAACGGGCCGCCGAAGGAGAACGCGAGGACAACCATCAGCGTCGAGAACGGCAGGACGACAGCGATCAACGGTTTTCGGCCGCGCGTATCTGCAAAACGACCGCCAATGAGGAGGCCGAGGGCGGCCGGAGTGCCGACAACCAGCGAGAAGATGCCGATCGTCGTGGCGTCCCAGCCTCGCACGTCGCTCAAGTAACTGTTCTGGAAGAAACTCGCTGGCGAAATGAAAATGTTTCCAATGAATGCCACGGCGCCCAGCAGTGCCAGGCGCCTGCGATCGAGACTTGGCGCATGGGCATGGGGGTCGCGTTCGGTCGCCGTGAACCGGCGTGTCTCCGGAAGCCGCCGGGTGAGGTCGAGGGCGACGACGCACCAGATCACCGAGACGACATAGACGTAGCGCCAGCCACTCGGACCGAGGTCGGCGAGCGCCAGCGATGAGACCGCGATGCCGGCGCCGAAACCGCTCGCCATCGCCAACACGCTGATCGCGAATGCCCGGGTGTTCTTCGGCATCTCCTCCGCAGCGATCACGCCGATGAGGAACGACAGGGCAATGCCCATCGGGCGTCCGAGCGTTTGGGATGCGACGAGCACCGGAAAGTTCGGTGCAAGCGCGCCCATCAACGAAAGAATGGGAGCTATCCATGCGACGGCGACGATCACGCGGCGACGTCCGATGCGGTCTGCGAGTACCGCAGCGGGTAGCGCGAAGATGATGCCGGCGCGGACGATCGCCCCGGCGTATCCGACACCCGCATCACCGACCCCAAAGTCGTCCGCGGCAAACTCCGCCGTCTGGGTGAAGAGCGTGTTCACAAATGCGGCACTCATCGACGCCGCGGCGAGTAGGCCGATGACCAACACCTGTGTCGTGTCGAGACGGTCCGGCGGTGACCAGAAGCCACGATGTGAGATTCGGCGACGGATGACCTGGCCGACCGGCAGCTTGAACAGCCACCCGAACCACGGGATGGTCAGCCGATAGGTGGTCGTCTCGGTGATGGTTTCCCCGGATCGCTCGACGACACGCCGATAGCTTGAGAACGGACCATGTTTCTGCAGGTAGACGGCATCATCGTCGTCTGAGCGAACTTCGAGGACAAGGTCATCGCGAGGTTGCTCGACCGTTGCGACGTGTTCCGCGTCGTCGGGCCAGGTTCGGGTCACCATGGTCCCACCTGGTCGCACAGCGGGAGCATACTGGTGCCTGTGGATCCAGATCCGGTGAGTGAGAAGTTCGTGGTGCGCGGCAGCGGCCCGATTAGCGGATCGGTCTACGTGCCCGGCGCCAAGAACTCGGTCCTCAAACTGATGGCGGCAACGCTCCTCACCGATGGCACTTTCGAACTGACCAACGTGCCCGACATCGTCGACGTCACGATCATGGGGGAGTTGCTCGCCGAGCTCGGGGTCGAGATGCTGCGCCCGGCTCCTGGCCAACTCCTCCTCACCGATACCGGCGACATCGATCCCGTCGCGCCGTACGAACTCGTCGAGAAGATCCGGGCCTCAATCAACGTGCTCGGTCCATTGCTCACCCGATGCGGTGAGGTTCGTTTGTCGATGCCTGGTGGCGACGACTTTGGGGCCCGGCCCATCGACATGCACGTGAGTGGTCTCGAAGCGATGGGCGCCGAGTTCAAGTTCAGCCACGGATACCTTGAGGCGCGCTGCGAGCGGTTGCACGGTGCCGACATCACCTTTGACTTTCCGTCGGTCGGCGCCACAGAGAACCTGATGACCGCAGCCGTCTTCGCCACGGGGCGGACCACAATCGACAACTGTGCCCGTGAACCGGAGATCACTGACCTCTGCAACTTTCTGGTGGCGATGGGAGCCAACATCTCAGGAATTGGTACATCGACGCTGGTCATCGAGGGTGTCGAGCGCGACGAGCTGCATCCGATCAGTCACCACACCGTGCCGGACCGCATCCAAGCGGCTACCTACCTCGCCGCCGCCGCCGTGTCGAACGGCGAGCTCGATGTCCTGGGCATCCGACCGGATGACATGACAATGCTGCTCGATCGCTTCGCCGATATGGGATTGCAGATGAGCCCCGTCGAGATGGACGGCCACTCTGGGCTCCATGTCGCTGCCCCCGACCGGCTCCGGTCGATTGACGTTGCAACGCTGCCGTATCCCGGCATCGCCACCGACTACAAGCCGCTGATCATCACGATGCTCTCGGTTGCCGACGGCGTCGGGATCGTCACGGAGAACCTGTACCCGGGGCGTTTCCGCTACGTCGAAGAACTGCAGCGCCTCGGGGCCGACGTGAGCACGACCGGCCATCACGCGGTGATTCGTGGCGTGCCACGTCTGTCAGGTGCGGAAGTGAAGGCGCACGACATCCGCGCTGGAGCTGCGATGGTTGTTGCCGGACTCGCTGCCGAAGGCGAGACGATCATCTCGGGCGTGCACCACATCGACCGCGGCTACGACGACCTCGTCGGCAGGTTGAGCGCTGTTGGCGCCAGCATCGAGCGGATCTCGGGCTGAGTTTCAGCGCGCATCGCAGCACTGAGAGGCCGCTGCCGTCGGCTGGGACGACGACGAGGCCGTGCGCTCGTTCACAGCTGCTGCGCACACCTCGCTGCTCGCAGTACTGGCCCGTGCTGACAAGAGCCTTGATGATGCCAAGGCCCTCGACTTCGGGCGTGGGACAGGTCTGCTGACTGAGCGGCTGGCACCTGTGTGTCGGAGCATCGACGCAGAGGAGCAGAGCCAGGGACAGGCGTACCCGCAGAAGAATTCACTGTCCTGCTTTCCCGCTCCGGGCGTCATAGGCGCAACGATGCCAGCGGGTGACTTGATGCCGTTTCGGTGCCCCTGGGTGGCGGTGACGGCCCGAAACTTCCGCTCAGATACTTCTTGACTAGGTCCGGTGTCGCTGACCGACCAATCACCTCCAATAATGCGCCGGTCAAGACTTGCCCGTGCTTGGCCGGCCCTCCTGCGGCAGGCGTTGACGGACATTATGCAGCGGCCACCGGCGACGTGGACCTCGCACACTTCGCCGGCTATCGAGCTGCGCGGGTGCTGCTCTGTGTGGTGGTCGGGTGCCGTTGGACCGGCTACGGGCGGCCGGTTGGCTAGGGCGGCTCAGTGCCTGGCTATGCCAACGGTCATGTCGGCTCCCGGCACGGGGACGTAGGCGCGGAGTATGGCGTAGAACGGTCGCCCGGTGGGGATGGCGTTGTGGCCCTTGCCATTGGGGCTGAGGATGATGCGGTAGGTGCCGTCGGGTTCTGGCTCAGCGCTGTAGGTGGTGCGGTCGTATACCCCGAGGTCGTTCGGGATGAGCAGTTTGCTGTCGCTGTCGTACACGGTGATCGAGAAGTAGCCGTCGCCCTTGACGATGCCCTGCGGCACGGTCAGCTCGTAGGTGTCATTGCCGGTTAACGGTGCGCCGTCCGCGTCGGTGAGAATGGTTCCGTAGCGCACGGTGTCGCTCGGCGTCCCGAGTTGCCCGAGCATCACCGCGCCGGCGAGGGTGATGTCGCCGACATCGCCTGAACACTTCCCGAACGCTTCATCAGGGTTGAGAAACGGAATGCCGGCCGCAATGATTGCCCGCCCGGCTTCTTCGACGCCTGGTGAGAATCGCTGGACAGGACGGGTCATGTCGCCGCTTCCGCCTTCCATCCGGATGCTCGGGTGGAGGGACTGAACCTCGTCGAGGTTGTCCACGACGGCCATACGGATCAAGATGAGCCCCTGATCGGTCTCAAGCTCGACGGTGGTGTAGTCGCCGTTGGGGACTTCTTGACCCGGCCGAATGAGCAGGATTGGGCGTGCGGGGTTGACGATCACCGCAGGGATGTTGTGGAGCATGTCGAAGACCGACACCGAGTAGAACAGGTCATATTGCGGCGTGTGGACAATGGCTGGACCGTCCGAGAGGCTGAACCAGCAGTAGCCGTAGTCGACTGTTGCCTGCGGGGTGACCACGGTGGCATCGGTTGGATCGACCAGCCCTGTGAAGCTGAACGTGCCGGGTTCATGATTCTCGAGCCATGCTTTCATCATCCGAACCTGTTCCTGATTCGGAAACTCTCCGATGTACGCCTCGGTGGTGTCTTGGCCGCTGAGGTTCGCGTCGTGGATCGATGTCATTGTTCTTACTTCCTCCGGTACTGGGTGTGTCCGTCCCCAACATAATGCTTGCCGCAGATCTTCTGCTGGCCGGTAAGCAACAAGTATGTGTTCCCGCCGAGCACCACACGACTTCGGCCCTGACCGAGCACCCGATAATCGCAGGTGTGGGCCGTCAGGCCAACACGGTCGGTGGTTGCGTTATGAGCGGCCTGTCAGTACTGGCGCTCCGCACACTTCGCCGGGTATGCGGCGCGGCGAACAACTTCGCGATCCGACATTCTGAGCGGGCAGGCGAGCGCATGGATGCCGATCCCGAGCGGGTTTCATGCGCTCACCGGATGAGCATTCTCGAGCGGTCGGAGCCGCAACCGGAGTTGTGCATCTGATCGGGGCAACTCCAACTGTCCGGAACGTGCCGTACTGCTTGCGTCTCACTCGGCCGCACGCCGTGGGGATATGCGCGTGCCCGGTCGGAGGAGGTGTCCCGCCGTAGGGTGCGGTCATGATCGATGTCGTCGAGGCCACACCGTCGGAGGTCGGCGCACTCATTCACCTCGAGGCGGTGCTGTTCGTCGAGGATGCCGGTCGACCCGGTCCGTTCTCCGATCCCACCTGGCCCGAGCGTGAGGGTCGCGAGGACCTCGATTCGAGCATCGACATCAGCCATGCCCCAGTATCTCCTGGAATCGTCTCGACGGCATCAGCTCGCGAGATGAGCCGAGTCAGCTTGCGAGCTGAGACGAATCCGACGGCTGTCCGATGCAGGCGGACCGGTCGTCGTCCATGATGGCGCTCATGAACGACCCGGAGACCGCAACGCTCGAGCCGAGTCGGGGGCCGGTGTCGGCCGCAGAACGCATCACGTCGCTGGACGCCATCCGCGGCATCGCGCTGCTGGGGATCCTGCCGATGAACGCGCTCTATTTCGCGTTGGAGCCTGCCGCGTACTTCAACGTGGCCGCCGACGGCGTCGAGCAACCGCTTGACTGGGTGATCGGCGTGCTCACGATGCTCTTCATCGACCAGAAGATGATGGCGCTGTTCTCGCTGTTGTTCGGCGTCGGCGTGGTGGTCTTCGTCGACCGCGCGGCGGCGAAGGGCCGACGCGTGGTCTGGCTAAGCCTGTGGCGTTTCGCGCTGCTGTTCCTGATCGGCCTCGCCCACACCGAACTCTTTTCGGGCGACGTTTTGGTGCTCTATGCGCTCTGTGCGCCGGTGGTGTTGCTGCTCCGGCGACTCCCTGCGCGCCTGTTGTTCGTCCTCGGGGCCGTGCTCGCGCTTGCAGGTACCGCAGCTGCGCTGTTCGTCCAGTCGACGATCGGCGCCAACGGCGCCGGCCTCGACGAGTTTTGGTTCTCCGGCGGCGAACCGTTATCGGGGACGATCGAAACCTGGTTCTTTGCTGATGCCTCCGGCCGTGCACTCGGGTTGATGCTGATCGGGGTGGCGCTCTTCCGTTTCGGAATCGTGCAGGGTGAGCGGACCGATGAGTACTACGGCCGCCTCGCCAGGTGGGGCATCGGCGTCGGCACGGCGATCACCGCCATCGGCATGGCCGTCCAGATCTCCGCCGACTGGTCGCCCGACGTCGCGCTCGTGGGACGCGTGCCGACCGGTCTCGGGACGATCCCGATGGCGCTCGGCTACATGGCGCTGATCATCCTGTGGAACCGTCGCACGGGGCCACATCGGGAAAGGGTTCGCAACGTCGGCCGAATGGCGCTGAGCAACTACCTCGCCCAGTCGATCCTCGGAGTCGCCATGCTCACCTGGTGGCTCGGCGACACCGTCGAATTCACTCGAACGATGATCGCCGCTTGGATCCTCGGAGTCTGGGCGCTCCAGCTCTGGTGGTCGACCTGGTGGCTCACCCGACTGCGCTACGGACCGTTCGAGTGGGCATGGCGATGCGGCACGTACCGCAGCATCCAACCACTGCGATGCCAGCCTCCTCCGGAAACGGCCCGGCGATCGCTGGCGGGTTGATGCGAAGAGCCCGCAACGGAGCGCCAAGCCCCGACTTCCACTGCCGCGGAGCCATTTGGTGTCGCCCCAGTAGGTGCTCGATACTCGCAGCACCACCGAGGCAACGCACCCGTCCGGGAACCGGCATTCTGCTCATCGGGGTCAGCGCCTAACGCGCACCCGGTAATCCGCCCATCGACGGGATCGTCGCGCCGCATCACAGCCCTTGTCGAGCGCCCGATAATCGCGTCGAGGACTCGTCAGCCAAGCACGGTCGGTGGTCGCGTCGTCAGCTACCTGATGGAGGGGTCGACCAGCGGCGTCACGCCGGTGCTACGGCCAGGGCCGAGTTGCGGCGCTCCGAAAGTTCGTGAGACGAGCCGTTCGGAATCTGATCTTCCCTCATCGAGGTATCACTTGCGCGATCTCACCTGGATCAGCAACCGATCGTTGAGCCGCTGAACATGCGCTGGTTTACGTATTCATCGGCGGACCATCTCGTACACCGTCGCAGCGGTGACGAGGTCTTCGAGGGCATGGCCAACCGACTTGAACAAGGTGATTTCTCCTGGGCGTCGCGTCGGTGGGGATGGAGCGGTGCAGAGGGCGAACAGGTCGCCGCGGATGTCGTCGACACTCAGCACCCCGCTCTGCAGGGGCTGCACGATGTCGCCAGCTTCTTTCAGCGCTCCGGTCATCGTGTCGACAAAGACCTCCGCCCTGCGAATTGCGTCGTCATCGGCCTCGCGCATGGTGGGCGTGAAAGCCCCGACGAGATCCAGATGAGTTCCGGGTGCCAGCCAGGCACCCCGCACCACTGGCTCAGACGAGAGTGTCGCGGTGGTGACAATGTCAGCGTCGGCCACCGCTGACGGGAGCTCCGTCGTCGCCGACGCAGGCAGGCCGTCTCCGGCGAGTTCAGCTGCCAATCGTTCGGCGCCAGCGGGGCGGTGGTTCCACACAGCGATGTCGGTGAGCGCGAAGTGCTCGGCATAGGCGCGTGCAAGGTTGCCGGCAAGGCGTCCGGCGCCGACGACGACGAGCCGGGATGACTCCGGTCGGGAAAGCAGGGTGGCAGCAAGCACTGACGCGGCAGCAGTACGTCGCGCGGTCAGCTCGCCGCCATCGAGCACGGCGAGCGGCACGCCGGTGGCTCCGTCCATCAGCAGATAGTTGCCATTGATCGTCGGCACATCAGTGCCGCGATTGCTGGGGAACACCGCGACGATTTTGATACCGACGTAGCTGTGGCTCCACGCGGGCATGAGCAGCAGTGTGGGAGCATCCTCGGCGTCGCTCATCGCGTGGTGATGTCGTTGCGGCACGGTCGCCGTCGATCCCCCAGCAAATCCTGCTCGGAGTGATTCGACCGCGGCGCGCCAAGGCAGAGCAGAACGCACCTGTTCGTCAGTGATCATGTTGACCATGTCGCTCAGTTTGGTCGATGGGCCGTCAGAGTTGGCCAGGCGCAGAACGAGGAGAGCTCAAGCTGGCTACGTTCACAGACATGTACGCATGGAACGAAGAGCAGTTGATGATCCGCGATGCGGTCCGCGAGTTCGTTGAGGCAGAAATTGCACCGAAGCGCGAAGAGCTTGAGTTCGGCGACACACCGCCCTACGACCTGCTGCGCAAATTGTTCGCCACGTTCGGCATGGACCAGATGGCCAAGGATCGATTCGCAAAGACCATCGCGTTTGAGAAGTCGGTCGAGGCCGCCGCAGCTGCGGGAGAGACCCCACCCGAGCGGGAATCCAAGGGTGAGGGTCACGATCCATCGCTCTCGATGATTCCGATTATCGAGCTGTGCCGCTACTCGCCGGGCATGGTCACGGCAATGGGCGTGTCCATGGGGCTCACGTCAGCGGCCATCATGAGCAAGGGCACGATTGCCCAGAAAGAGCGCTGGGCGCTCGACCTGCTCACGCTCGACAAGATCGGAGCATGGGCGATCACCGAACCAAATTCAGGGTCTGACGCATTCGGCTCGATGAAGGCAACCGCACGACGCGACGGCGACGAGTACGTGCTCAACGGCTCAAAGACCTTCATCACCAACGGCCCGTACGCCGAGACGATCGTCTTCATCTGCAAGCTCGACGAGGGCAACCCGCCGGAGGACCGCAAGGTGTTGTCCTTCGTTCTCGACACGGGGATGCCCGGCCTCGTTCAGTCCAAGCCGCTGCGCAAGATGGGCATGCACTCGTCGCCGACCGGTGAACTGTTCCTCGACGACGTGCGCGTCGGTCTGGATCGGCTGATCGGGGAGACTGAAGACTCACCAGCTGGTGGTCGCGACGGGGCGAAGGCGACGTTCTCGATGGAGCGCTCGGGCGTTGCGGCGATGGCGCTTGGCATGATTGAGAAGGCGCTCGAACTCAGCGTGGCGTACGCCAAGGAGCGGGTGCAGTTCGGTCAACCAATCGGCGACTTCCAGTTGATTCAAGACAAGTTGGCCCGGATGGAGGTCGCTCGGCTGAACGTCGAGAACATGGTCTTCCGGTACATCGAAACCAGTCGCGATGGTGTTGCGCTCACCCTCGCCGAAGCGTCTGCGATGAAGCTCTACTCGGCTCGCTCGGCAATGGAAGTGGCGCTCGAGGCTGTCCAGATCTTCGGGGGCAACGGCTACATGAGCGAGTTTCAGGTCGAACAGATCGCTCGCGACGCCAAGGTCCTTCAGATTTACGCGGGCACCGACGAACTCCAGATCACGCACATCGCCAAAGACCTGTTGCGTCGCTGAGACGTCGGCCTTCCGCTCAGTGATCTGCGTCGCTCTTCGATGGAGTCTCGGCCTTTGCGTCGACACGGCGCTTCGCGAGCACCAAGAGGCCGGCGATCACAAACATGGGCCCACCGACGAGCAGGACCTCGTCCCATCCGCCCTGGTGCGCCAGAATTGCAAGAGTCCTCACAGCTGGGGATCGTACGCCCAGGCTTGATTGAATGGTGGTTCAGATGCGTGACAAAGTCGAAGCAACCATCGAAGCGATTCGCCCCGCGCTGCAAGCCGATGGTGGCGACATTGTCCTGCACACGGTGCATGAAGACACCGGTCTCGTCGAAGTCGAACTCACCGGTGCATGCGTTGGCTGCCCGTCGTCGACTCAGACACTCAAAGCCGGCGTCGAACGCATCATGCGCGACCGCGTTGATGGCGTCACCGAAGTGGTCAACATCGCTGAGAAAGTCCTGGCCTGAGCCGGCTGGCTCGACCACGTTTCGATCCCATGGCTCGTCAACGCAAACCTGCTTCCGAACTTTTTGTCGACGCGCTTGATGGCGATCGCGGCGCACTCGCCCGACTTCTCTCGCTGATCGAACGCGGCGACGACGAAGCGCGTGAGGTCGGTCGACTCGCCTATTCCCGCAGCGGTGATGGATACACCGTCGGTCTCACCGGCGCGCCCGGCGCGGGTAAGAGCACGCTGACGAGCGCCATCATCGGGCACCTTCGGAGCCTCGAACTTGAGGTCGCCGTGCTTGCCATCGACCCGTCGTCGCCGTTTACGGGCGGGGCCATCCTTGGTGATCGTGTGCGAATGCAGGATCATGCGACTGACCCGGGTGTGTTCATCCGGTCGATGGCAACACGTGGGCACTTGGGTGGACTCTCGCTTGCCACACCAGAAGCTGTTCGTCTGCTCGACGCGATCGGGCGGCACTGGATTGTCGTTGAGACGGTTGGTGTCGGTCAGGTTGAAGTCGAAGTCGCGGGCAAAGCTGACACGACCGTTGTGGTTGTCAACCCCGGGTGGGGCGACAGCGTGCAGGCCAACAAGGCCGGCTTGATGGAGATTGCCGACATCTTCGTGATCAACAAGGCTGATCGCAAGGGTGTTGACGAGACTGCTCGCGACCTGATGCAGATGCTCGACCTCAGCGACATGCCACATGAGGCGTGGCGTCCGCCGATCATTCCCGCTGTCGGCACCACGGGGCAAGGGGTTCCAGAGATCTGGGACGCTGTCCTCGAACACCGCGCTGCGTCCGAGGCATCCGGTGAGCTTGATCGCCGACGGACGTTCCGCCTGCGCGAGGAATTGCGTGAGATCATCGCCCAGCGGCTCGGTCGTCGCGCCCGCGAGATTTGCACGGGTGATCGCTGGGACGAGCTCACCGATGAGGTCGTCGCTCGCGCAACCGACCCGTGGACCGCTGCCGACGAAATGCTCGCAGCGGTCGACGCCTGACCAGCGGCTCCGGCGACGCGAACACTGCAGCGCCCGTGAATCCCGTGGTTGACGTCGCGGTTGTCAGGCTCGAATGCCCTCGCAAGCCGACTGCTGCCCGCAGGCCGCTGATCTTCTAGCTTGGTCGACATGGCCTACGAACTACTGACCCTGGAACGTCACGACAACGGTGTTGCCGTCCTCACCCTCGCCAACGGCAAGGTCAACGCACTCTCCGGCGCGCTGGTCGCTGAGATCGACGCGGCGGCCGAGGAGCTCACGGACTCGCCGCCATCAGCAGTCATCGTCAGCGGCGGCGACCGGATCTTCGCCGCCGGCGCCGAGATCTCTGAGTTCGGTGGCCCGGACGAGGCCAAGGTGATCGGCCCCGAAATCCACGCCGCATTCGATCGACTCGCCGCCCTGCCATGCCTCGTCATTGCCGCGGTCAGCGGATATGCGCTCGGCGGCGGCTGCGAGCTGTCGTTGGCCTGCGACTACCGCATCGCATCCGAGCGGGCGGTCTTCGGTCAGCCCGAAATTCTGCTCGGCATCATTCCCGGTGGTGGTGGAACGCAGCGTCTCGCCCGCGTCGTCGGTCCGAGCAAGGCGAAAGAGATGTGCCTCACAGGCCGACAGGTCAAGGCCGAAGAAGCTCTCCGGATTGGCCTCGCCGACGAGGTGGTTTCGCCTGAAGCGCTGATGGACCGTGCCCTCGAACTTGGTGCGACCCTCGCCAAGGGCGCGACCGTCGGCCAGGGCATCTGCAAGCGCGCGATCGACGAGGGCCTGTCGACGTCACTGGCGGCAGGGCTCCAAATCGAACTCGATGCTTTCGTCGAGGTTTTTGGCACCGAGGACAGCCAGATCGGCGTGAAGAGCTTTCTTGAGAACGGTCCAGGCAAAGCCGACTTCGTCGGACGCTGAACCGTCAGGCCCGGTTGCTTGCGTCGTTGAGGTTCCAGGCAGAGCGGGCAAGCCAGACCCCGACCATGGTCAGCACAATCATCACGACGCCGGCCACGGTATAGGCCGCGGCCTGCCCAAAGCTGCCGTAGATTGCGCCGGTCACCGACGCCATCACGCCCGCCGAGATTGCTTGCGCGGCACCGATGACACCGTGGGCACCGGCCTGACGGTCGGCCGGAACGACCATGCTGACTGCGACTCCCGCGCTCGAGATCGTCAGGCCGTCCGAAATTGCGTGCACCATGGCCACCGCGAAAATGAGGCCGCCAGCGGGCAGAAACCCGTAGATGATCATCAGCCCAGCAGCAAAGAAGAGGCCGATCGATCCGAGTTTGAACGGCCCCCAGGTCTGTGCGAGTCGCCCGCCGGTCGGGCCGAGAATAATCAGCGGCAAACCGAACAGGGTGATGCCGAGATTGGCGATCCAATCAGTGGTGCCGAGATCCTTGTGGACCACATCCCAGAGCGCATCAAACGATCCGATCATGATGAACGTCACCGCACCCAACGTCACCGCCCCGGCGAAGGGTCGGCTCGCAAGCAAGTCGATCGCGAATCGTCGAGCGGGTGGCTCGGTGGCCTCAACAACGTCGACGCAAGCGACCATTGGGAGCAAGATGAGAGTGGCCGCAGCGACGACGAGAAATGGCGACGGAATACCGAACGGGCCAACCAGGACAGCGGAGATTGCCGGCCCTATCGCGAAGCCGAACACGTCGGCGGCGAGCAATCGTCCCATGTTCTGCCCGAGGTTCGCCGGGTCGGCCAAGACCACGATGCGCTTGATCGCAGGAGCCGCAGCGCCGATGCCAATCCCGGAGATGAAGCGGCCGACGAGAATGGGCACGAGCGAGGTGCCGAACGCCATCAAGACGAGGCCGAGGACATTGACGAACACCCCTCCCAGCACCAGCTTCTTGGCATGGCCGCGGTCAGCAAACGGGGCAATGGTGATCTGCGATAAGAAGCCGGCGATGAAGCCGATTCCGATGATGATCCCGATCCAGTTCTCCGAGATGCCGTATTCGTCGCGGTAGTCGGCGGCAATGGTGAAGAGGACGCCGTACCCAGCAGCGAGTGCAGCACTGAGCCCACCGAATGCGACGAGCAACATCATCGGCGACGGTGGCTTGGGAGCGCCCTGCCGATCGTGTTCGGAGACGCCATCTGACGTGTCCGGCAGCATGCCCTGAGGCTAACGAGATGTCATCGACGCAGCGCGGCCGATGGTGCCTCAGGCAGTTGGGTGACGGGCCAGGACTCGCGTGCCAGCAACGATTGCCAGCTTGTAAAGCGCTGGTGTCACGGCAATGAGGACGACCGTGGTTGCGATGAATGCTTGGTCACCGGCGGCGCCTTGACCAGCCACGCTGAGCCCTGCGTCAACGCCCACTTTCTGGAGGACGAATGAGAACTCGCCGATCTGGGAGAGCAAACATGCGGCAGCGATTGCTTCCGCTGGTGGCTGTCCGAGCACTCGGGCACCGATCGCGATGGGAAAGAACTTGACGAGCAAGCTGAACCCGGCGAGCAAGCCGACCAGCACCAGGTTGTCGAACACGAACCCCAAGTCGAGCAGCATGCCGATCGATGCGAAGAAGATGGCGGCGAACACCATCTGAAATGGCGCGACATAGCGCTGGGCCTGGTGGCGGTGCTTGCCGGAGCTGACGACAAGTCCACCGATGAATGCACCGAGTGACGCGGAGATCCCGAAGAAGGTGACGAGCCATGCGAAGCCCGCAGCAATTGCAAGCACGCCGAACAGGAACGCCTCCTCGTCTGCATATTTCTTCACGGCGTCGAGGAACGGGGGAACGACGAACTTGCTGCCGAACAGGAGCGCAGCGATGACGACGGCCGCCTTGCCGAGGGCGCCGGCGATGTCGCCCAGACCGCCGCCCTCGCCACCGAGGATCGGCACGAGCAGCACCATCACGACCACTGCAATGTCCTGGAAGATCAAAAAGGCCACAGCGATCTGACCGGTCTGGGTCTCGGTCGCCCCGCGTGACGACAGCAGCTTGAGGACGACCGCAGTCGAACTCAAGGCCACCAAGCACCCGGTGTAGATGCCGGTCTTGAAGTCGACGTTCCACAATGAGCAGAGTCCCGTGACGATCGCAATCGTCAGCCCCACCTGGATGGCACCGCCACCGAGCATCAATGCACCCATCTTGCGGAGGCGTTCGCCGCTCAACTCGAGACCAAT
>Ga0209716_1000183_pt1 | contig 63984 bp, 59 predicted proteins | sample COGITO_mtgs_1205_FD_184811 | JGI IMG/M metagenome (GOLD analysis project Ga0209716, IMG submission 184811) | Pelagic marine microbial communities from North Sea - COGITO_mtgs_120531 (SPAdes) (version 2) | ecosystem: Environmental > Aquatic > Marine > Epipelagic ... | reverse complement strand
GATGCGGGCATTGTGCCCTATGTGGATGTGCCGATCTATGTAATGACCCCAGAGTTTGGTGCCCAGAGTCAGTTGGAAAAAATTGATATGCTGGATTATGCCGAACTGGCGATTATCAATAAGTTTGATCGCAAAGGCAGCGAAGACGCCTATCGAGATGTGTGTAAGCAGATGCAGCGCAATCGCGAGGCCTGGGACCAGATGCCCGATACTATGCCGGTGTTTGGCACCATAGCTAGTCGCTTTAATGACGATGGTGTCACCGCGGCCTATCAGGAACTGCTGACATTGTTGCAAGCCCGAGGTCTGGGTCAATTTGAAAAGCATCTGCCTAAAGTCGATATTCGCATGTCCTCCGAGAAATCCGTGGTAGTACCAGCAGATCGCCAGCGCTATCTGGCAGAAATTGCCGCCGGGGTGCGCGACTATCACCATCAGGTAAAAGTGCAGGCGAATCTGGCGCGGGAAATGCAGCAGTTGTCTGGGGCTAAAGCCATGCTTAATGACTCAGGTGCGAATGCACCTGTCGAGATTGATCAGCTGATAACCCAGCGGGAAAAAAGTATGGATATCAGGGCCGCTGAGTTATTGGACAACTGGCCTGCTGTGGTTGAGGCCTATTCTGGGGATGAAAAAGTCGATGTACTGCCCAATGGTAAGCAGCTCACTACTAAGCTTAATAGCCTGTCTCTGTCTGGTAACAAGATTTCAAGAGTATCCCTGCCGCGCATAAAAGATCATGGTGAATTATTAAAGTGGCTGATGTTGGAAAACCTACCCGGCGAGTTTCCCTATACGGCGGGGGTGTTTCCCTTTAAGCGTGAAGGTGAGGATCCGGCGCGTATGTTTGCCGGTGAGGGCGATGCCTTTAAAACCAATCGACGCTTTAAAGCGCTATCGGAATACAGTGATGCCAAACGACTGTCCACCGCTTTTGACTCTGTGACCCTGTATGGTTGGGACCCAGATGAGCGCCCGGATATCTATGGCAAGGTCGGCAATGCTGGAGTCTCCATCTGTACGTTGGATGATATGAAAGCGCTCTATGATGGCTTTGATCTCTGCGACCCTATGACCTCTGTATCCATGACTATCAATGGCCCTGCACCTACTATTTTGGCCATGTTTTTAAATACCGCCATCGATCAACAGGTTGATCAGTTTACTACTGAGCAGGATCGTCAGCCCAGCCAGGTCGAATACGATGAGTTGCGCGCCAATGCGCTGATGCGCGTGCGCGGTACGGTACAGGCGGATATCCTAAAAGAAGATCAGGGCCAGAACACCTGTATTTTCTCTACAGAATTTAGCCTGCGCATGATGGGTGATATGCAGCAGTACTTTATTGACAAGGCCATTCGCAATTTTTATTCAGTCTCTATCTCCGGCTATCATATTGCCGAGGCTGGGGCCAACCCCATCTCGCAGCTGGCCTTTACCCTCTCTAATGGTTTTACCTTTGTGGAGGCCTATTTGGCTCGCGGTATGGATGTTGATGACTTTGCCCCCAATCTGTCTTTCTTCTTCTCCAATGGTATGGATCCTGAGTACACAGTGATGGGCCGGGTGGCGAGACGTATCTGGGCTACCTCTATGCGCGATCGCTACGGTGCCAATGCGCGCAGTCAGAAGCTCAAATATCATATTCAAACCTCCGGCCGCTCACTGCACGCTCAGGAGATGAACTTTAATGATATTCGCACCACCTTACAGGCGCTTATTGCTATCTACGATAACTGCAACAGCTTGCACACCAATGCCTATGACGAAGCTATTACCACGCCCACTGAAGAATCGGTGCGCAGAGCTCTGGCGATTCAGCTGATTATCAATCAGGAATGGGGCCTGGCCAAAAATGAAAACCCCAGTCAGGGCGCGTTTATTATTGATGAGCTGACCGATCTGGTGGAGGAGGCTGTACTGCAGGAATTTGAGAAAATTTCTGATCGCGGCGGTGTACTGGGCGCTATGGAGACAGGTTATCAGCGCGGCAAGATTCAGGAAGAGTCTATGTTCTACGAGCATAAAAAGCACGACGGCTCTCTGCCGATAGTGGGGGTCAATACCTTCCTCAGCGAAACAGAGGAGCCCGATGTTGAAATTGAACTGGCGCGCTCCACTGACGATGAAAAGAAGAGTCAGATTAAGCGCCTGAGAGAATTCCACGGCCAGCATGCAGATTCTTCTGAGGCCATGCTCAAGAAGCTTCAGGATGCGGTGCGACAGGGCGATAATGGTTTTGAAGTATTAATGGAAGCGGTGCGCTGCTGTTCACTGGGCCAAATCACCAATGCACTGTTTGAAGTCGGTGGTCAGTATCGCCGTAATATGTAAGGATAATCTGTAACTGCTAAATGCACAGGAATTGAGACTATGGCTAAAGCTCTTCGCCTCACACAGGTCGAGCGCAAGGAAATCTCCGATGCCAAGATGTTGGAAGCCGCAATTGATTTGATTGTTGAGCGTGGCACTGATCAGGCCACTTTAAAAGATGTGGGCGAAAGAGCAGGTTTTTCCCGCGGTTTGGCAGGCTATCGTTTTGGCAACAAAGCGGGCCTGTTTGACTTTGTGCTTCGCTCGGTAGGGGACGAATGGCTGGGTGAGCTAACCGCTGTGACTAGAGGCAAGTATGGGTATGAAGCCATGGCTGCGGCACTGGATGCCCATATTGCCTTTTGTGAGGAGGCGCCCAAGCATGTAGAGGCATTTTACCGCCTGTGGTTTGAATCTCTGAGTCCTAACTCTCCCCTTCAGCCGGTTATCTCTGGTATTCATGAGCGCCGTCGCGCCGATGTTATCAGTTGGATTGAGCAGGCTGTTGCCGCCGGTGCTGCGCCTGACAAGATGTCTGCAGAGCTATTGGCAGATCAATACTGTGCCTCGGTTATTGGCATTGTCTATCACTGGATTAGTGATCCGGGTAATCTCGATGATATGCGCGCCCGTCACAATGGCTTAAAGCAGGTTATGGGCGCTATGCTTAGAGAGGTTGAATAGTTAGGTAATACTATAAAGGCGATAAAACAGTATTTACTTGCGACCAAACTGAATTTATGGCGCAATCGCCTATTGCACAGGTAACAACGCCAATTTACCCTTGTGGAATAACAAAAACACAACTACTTATTCTAATTTTGGGGGTTTATATGGCCGGATCATCTTCGGGCAATTCAACAGTGAAAGCGGCCGATGGCCAGGCTCAGAAAACTCAGATATTCGCTTTTCTGGCAATGACCTGTCTGTTTTTCTTTTGGGGCTTTATTACGGTTCTCAATGATATTTTGATTCCGTTCTTGAAGGACTCTTTTGATCTTAACTACACCCAAGCCATGTTGGTGCAGTTCTGTTTCTTTGGTGCTTATTTTATTGTTTCTCCCTTTGCCAATGTGCTGATCGATAAGATCGGCTTTCAGATGGGTATTGTGGTTGGTTTGTTGACGACTGCTCTGGGCTGTGTGCTGTTTTATCCCTCTGCAGATTTTCATCTGTATGTTCTTTTCCTGGGGTCTCTGTTTGTCTTAGGCAGCGGCATTACTATTTTGCAGGTAGCAGCCAATCCCTATGTAGCCGCCTTGGGCCCTGAGAAAACTGCGGCTAGCCGCCTGAATGCAGCGCAATTTGCCAATTCAGCTGGTACCTATGTCGGACCTCAGGTTGGCGCTGTTTTGATTTTAGGTGCAGTTGCAGCGGATGCTTCCGCAGTTCAGATGCCCTACCTGATTATGGGCGCGGTACTTGTGGGTGCGGCTCTCCTATTTAGGTTTATTTCTTTACCCAAACTGAGTCATGTGGAGGCGGACGGTGCAGGCGATCAAGGTAGCCTGAAGAGTCATTTACTGTTTTCTGGTGCCGTTATACTAGCTATGGCCTTTGGGTTATTTACCGTTGCGGGATTAATCGTGGTTGTAGCCTTTGCTTACAATCTGGTTGGGTTGCGCGAGCACCGCTCAATGGTACTAGGCGCCCTGGCTATTTTTCTCTACGTTGGTGGCGAAGTATCAATCGGAAGCTTCTTGGTCAATTACTTTGCTGAGAGTTCTATTGCCGGCATGGAGATTGCTGAAGCTGGTGAGATGGTCGCCTATTATTGGGGTGCAGCGATGGTAGGCCGCTTTTTTGGCGCCATTCTTATGTACTACGTCTCTTCCACCAAATACCTCGCCGTTAACGCGCTGATTGCTATCGTTATGATTGCAGTCAGTATGAATACCAGTGGCAGTGTTGCCATGTGGTCTATTTTGGCGGTTGGCTTCTTTAACTCGATTATGTTCCCAACCATCTTTACTTTGGCGGTTAAGGGCTTGGGTTCGCTGACCAGTAAGGGGTCCAGTCTTGTCTGTCAGGGCATTGTTGGCGGTGCATTGATTCCTGTGGTTCAGGGTGTTGCGGCCGATAGCATTGGTATCCAGATGAGCTTTATTGTGCCTATGCTTTGCTATATCTATATTGGTTGGTATGCCCTTAGAGGTGCAGATCAAGCCTAACTGTTAGCTGTATGTTAGATCCTGTTTGGCAGGCTTGGAGATCCTCTGAGCCTGCCGGACAACTACCCCCAACGCCACTGAGCGTCTATAAACCTCCATTTCTGCGAGTTCACATAATCCAGCGTCGTTATGGGTGTTGATGAAACGTTGAGATGTCTGTACTGTCTATTGCCTTGCGGTATCCAGCTTGAGAATAAAAAGAACACTGGTCGCCAATAACAAAAATAAATTCAGGAGAGGGGAAGTGGGCGAATCTGGTTCAAATCAATCTGTGTCAATTCAAGTAGAAGAGTCTGGTTTTTATCAAGGCTTTAATATTTTTGTGGCGGCTATTCCCAAGGTGCTGATCGTCGCATTAATTATATGGGTGGGAACCTCTCCAGCCCGTGCCGGTGCGCAATTATTAGAGCTGCAAAACTGGTCTATTTCCTCCTTTGGTGGCTGGTATGTCTATGTCACTGCATTCTTTATGGTGGCCTGTCTGGGTCTGGCGCTTTGGCCAAGCACGGGCAAGATGGTGTTGGGCAAGTCCGATGAGCCGCCAGAGTTCTCAATGTTTACCTGGTTGTCGATGATGTTTGGCGCCGGTATTGGTGTGGGTATGCTGACCTACTCTACCGCAGAGCCTATTTTTCACTTTGCCAGCAACCCGGATACGATTCAGGGTTTCAGTACTGAGATGGGTGCAGACAATGTGCGCAATGCCTACAAATGGGCGCTGCTGCACTATGGATTTACTCCCTGGGCCTGCTACGGCGTGGTGGGAATTTGCCTGGGTTATCTGAGCTATGGTCGCGGTCTGCCGCTGACCATAAGATCCGGTCTTGAACCCCTATTTGGAAAAGCCATGTCTGGATGGCTTGGGCACTGGGTTGATGTGGCGGCTATTCTGGCTACCTTGATTGGTCTGGGTGTGACCATTGGCTATGGTGTGTCTCAGTTTGCCTCTGGCATGTTTAATATCAGCGGTATGCAGTGGATTGTGGATGACACGGGCAAACCTACTCTTGGTGCACAGATTTTGGGCCTGACCCTTATTGTTGTCGCCTCTTGCCTGTCAGCGCTGTCCGGTCTTAAGCGCGGCATTAAGTGGTTGTCCAATATCAATATGGGCCTGTCGATCTTTCTGGTGCTGTTTTTTATAGTCTTTGGTGCCACATTATTTGCCGCCAAGTCATTTGTCTATGCCATTTGGGATTACCTGATGGCACTGCCGGCCATGTCCACTACTGTATGGAATAATCCAGAGACTGAGATGGGCGCTGCGCTGCAAAACTGGCAGGGTGCCTGGAATATCTTCTACTGGGCTTGGTGGATTGCCTTTGCACCTTTTGTGGGTCTTTTCTTGGCGCGGGTGTCCCGTGGTCGCACAGTTCGGGAATATGTATTGGGTGCTATGGTTGTGCCTTCGTTGATATGTCTGACCTGGTTTACCTTTGTTGGCGCCACAGCGATTGATCTTGAGCTTAGTGGAGTTGCTCAGGGTGCTATCGTCAATGCAGATATCTCTGCACAGCTGTTTAAAACTATTAATCTGATGCTGTCCCCGGATATGGCGGTGGCTCTCTCGGTGGTTGTGGTCACGCTATTGTTAACCTTTTTGATAACCTCTGCCGATTCCGGTATTTTGATTATCAATACATTGGCCTCTGGTGGTGATCAGAGTCAGAAGAGTGCGGCCCATGTGATTATCTGGGGTGTGATCTTTGCGGTGCTGGTGGCTGTGTTGTTGGCTGCTGGCGGTATGGGGTCATTGCGGTCAGCCATGATTATCGGCGCGCTGCCGTTTTCTTTGGTGATGGCCTTGATGACTGTTGCTATGGTCAAGGTGCTGGTGCTGGATAGCAAATAAGATTTAGGTGGTTATAAAAAAACCGGATCAGGTTTAGCTTGATCCGGTTTTTTTTGCTTGCGCGTTTTCGGCTACCTATGCGTTTTCGGCTACCTATGCGTTTTCGACAATACGCTTCATATCAGTCATATAACCACGCAGCTCATGGCCAATAATCTCTACATCGTGGTCGCGAATCGCATCATTCACTTCGATCAGACGAATATTGTCTACGGCATTGGAGCTGTCTGTCAGGCCTGCACCCAAGTCTTCCAGAGTCAATGCATTAGCATGATCCTGCAACAGGGGTACGGCGGCATGGGTGAACAGATAGTTGCCGTATTCAGCGGTATCAGAGATCACCACGTTCATCTCGTAGAGCTTGTTGCGAGCAATACAGTTGGCGATAAGCGGTGTTTCGTGCAGAGACTCATAGTAGGCAGATTCTTCGATAATGCCTGATGAAACCATGGTTTCAAATGCCAGCTCAACACCGGCTTTAATCATGGCGACCAGGTAGATACCTTTGTCGTAGAACTCTTGCTCGGTGATCTCGGTATCGCAGTCAGGGGCCTGCTCAAAAGAGCTTTCCGCAGTGGCGGCGCGCCACTTCAGTAAGTTGGCATCGTCGTTGCCCCAGTCAACCATCATGGTGCGAGAGAATTCACCTTCAATAATGTCGTCCATGTGTTTTTCAAATAGCGGGCGCAGAATGCCTTTAAGATCTTCTGACATATCAAAGGCACGAATTTTTGCTGGATTGCTCAGGCGATCCATCATATTGGTGATACCGCCATGCTTGAGACCTTCGGTCACAACTTCCCAGCCGTACTGGATCAACTTGCGCGCATAGCCTGCATCTACACCCAGGTTCAACAGTTGCTGGTGACCAAGTACTGCACCAGTTTGCAACATGCCACACAGGATCGTTTGCTCTCCCATCAGGTCGGACTTCACTTCAGCAATAAAGGAGGATTCCAATACACCGGCTCTGTCACCGCCAGTGGCAGACGCATAGGCTTTGGCGATGGCCAGGCCATTGCCTTGTGGGTCGTTCTCTGGGTGCACAGCGATCAGTGTTGGCACACCAAAGCCGCGCTTGTACTCTTCGCGCACTTCAGTGCCCGGGCACTTGGGCGCAACCATAACCACTGTTAGGTCAGGGCGAATCTGCATGCCTTCTTCAACAATATTAAAACCATGGGAGTAGGCCAGAGTCGCGCCTTGCTTCATCAATGGCATAACCGCAGTTACTGCCGCAGTATGTTGCTTGTCTGGAGTCAGGTTGAGCACCAGATCGGCCGTGGGAACCAGCTCTTCTGCAGTGCCCACAGTAAAGCCATTCTCTGAGGCCCACTGAAATGACTGACGTGTCTCGGCAATAGCCTGTTCGCGCAGGGCATAGGAGATATTGAGACCTGAGTCACGCATATTCAGACCCTGATTAAGGCCCTGAGCACCACAGCCAATAATGACAATATTCCAGTCTTTGATAAATTCGCAGCCATCGGTAAATTCACTGCGGTCCATAAAGCGGCACTTGCCGAGCTGGGTTAGCTTGTCGCGCAAGCTGAGGGTGTTAAAATAATTAGCCATTGTTGGTCTCCGGCCACCTACTAATGGCGGCTGTTAAATGTTGAGTTGCAATCTGTCTGGGCGGCATTGTAACCAGTTTTAAATGTTGCTTAAAACGATATATATTCATCATTATGTTGCATATTTTGCAATACTAGGCTTGCAGGCGTAAGCTGCAGCCATGGACAGTCGATCTCTAAAGCTTTTTCAGCATCTGGCTAATAGTCTGCACTTTGGCAAAACTGCCAGTGCCTATCACCTGAGCCCGTCGACATTGAGTCGCACGATTCAGCGTCTCGAGGATGAATTGGGCAGTCAGTTACTAATCCGTGATAATCGCTCGGTGCTGCTGACCAGTGAAGGCAAAAAATTTCTCAGCTATGCGGACCAGCAAATATCTCAGTTTGAGTCTTTAAAGCAGTCGCTCAATTCGTCTCAGGAGGAACTGTCGGGCTCGCTAAATATCTACTGCTCGGTCACAGCTTCTTACTCTTATCTACCGCCGCTACTGGAAAAATTCCGCCAGGCTCATCCCAATATTGATATTAACCTGGACACTGGTGATGCCGCCGACGGTATAGATCAGATTAAAAATCAGCGCGTTGATCTGGCGATTGCTGCCCGTCCCGATGATTTAGCCAGTAGTATTCACTTCCAAACTATAGCTACTGTGCCACTGGCGATAGTGGCCCCCAATATTAATTGCTCGGTTAAGCAAGCCTGGCAGGCTGAGGCTATTGACTGGGCAGATCTGCCTATTATTTTGCCGGAGCATGGGGTGGCGCGAAAACGCTTTGAACAGTGGTTTCGACAGAAATACTCAGGCCGCCCCAATGTCTATGCGCAGGTGTCAGGGCAAGAGGCCCTAGTCAGTATGGTGGCGCTTGGCTGCGGTATTGGTCTGTCACCTATTGTGGTGGTGGATAATAGCCCGGTAAAAGACCGTATTCAGATACTGTCTGATACCAGTATCGCGCCTTTTGACCTGGGGCTCTGCTGTTTTAAGAAGAAGCTAAGTGACCCAATTGTGGCTGAGTTTATGGCGATGGCAAATCAGGCCTAATATCCAGCAGCCTATACTGCTAACCGCGGGGTGATGTGCGTGAAAGCCCGCAATCAGAGGTATAAATCCCTACCTAAACTGATTAAAATAGGCTTAGAAACCGCAGTTAAATGGGGCCATCAATTATCAAGCTAAGGAGACAGAAAATGTTAGCCAAATCTTTTAGAGCTAGTTTCAATGTACTTGTCGCACCCTCCGCCACATTCGAAACAATAAAATCTGAAAAGCCTAGTTGGCTGGTGCCTTTTGTGCTTGTTTCTGGAAGTATTATCGCTCTGTTTCTATATTATTTTGCCAGCGTTGATTTTGCCTGGTTAAAGGAGGGCCTGCTCGACCAAATGGCCGCAGATCAGGAACTCAGTCAGGAGGAGCTAGCTGCGGCTGGAGAATTTTTGACTGTGACGCCCATGGTCTGGTCGAGCACTGTAGGCGGTGTTGTAGCCTTGCTACTAATGAATGCCATTTTAGCTTTGTATTTAAATATAGTCGCGAAATGGCAGGTGAAGGACGAATACAGCTATGGCAACTGGTTTGGCTTTAGTTGGTGGATCAGCATGCCCCATCTGGTCACTGCAATACTCTCCATGCTATTAGTGCTTTTTTCTACCGATGGCATGGTCGCCCTTGAGGACCTGGGAGTAACCACACTGAATAGTCTTATATTTGGTGTTGATTCCTCAAACCCCTGGTTTGGATTTCTCAGTGGTCTGGACGCATTTATGTTCTGGAGCATTGCACTTATTGCGATTGGCCTAAAGTCTTGGTTGGGCATTGATACCAAAAAGGCTGCGACTATTGCCGCCGCACCCTATGCCCTGATCTATGGTATCTGGGCGCTAATAATTATCTTCTCCGCATAAAGAATTAGAGAACAACATGAAAAAAAATATCATTATTGCGGTGGCTATTGTTGCCTTGGTGTCTCTGGCTTATTTTAAAAGTCAGGGCTCAAGAGAGGCGACCAAGGTCAATATTGCCACTGCTGAGGTTCAGGAGATTAAAAGCTCGATCCTTGCATCTGGAACTCTTATTTATAAAGAGCAGGTGCAGTTGCGTTCAGAGGTGATAGGGCAGGTCAGCGAAGTATTGATAGAAGAGGGTGACTCTGTCTCTCAGGGGCAGATCTTAATGCGCCTTGAGCCGCGCACATTTAATGCCGATGTGGAACAGCAGAGCGCCTATGTGCGTATCCAGACTATCGCTATAGAACGGCAACAGAAGCAGCTGGAGAATATCGCTTCGCAGTGGCAGCGCAATCTGAACCTCTACGAGCGCAAGATGATTGGCCAGGACGCGTTTGAGTTAGTAGAGAACCAGTATGCGCTGGCTAAGATAGATTTGCGCTCTCGAGAAGAAGCTTTACTCCAGGCTCAGGCGACTCTGGATAAGGCACTTGAGCGTCTGGAGAAAACAGTTTTTCGTTCACCCATAAACGGTGTGGCCACCTCTGTCGATATTAAAGTGGGTGAAACTGCGATCAGTGGTACCACTAATATTGCGGGGTCCAATCTGATAACAGTGGCCGACCCATCTTCAATACTGGTTGAGGTCGAAGTCGATGAGGCGGATATTGCCAATGTGCGCATTGATCAAAAGGCCGATATTTTTGCGGTGGCTTTTCCGGACAAAGCCCTGGTGGGCGAGGTGCAGAGTATTGCCACTTCGGCTAAGCGAACCGATCGTCGCCAGGGTCTGAGCTTTACAGTCAAAATTTTGCTTGATGACGCGGAGGATATTGATATTCGTCCGGGCATGAGTTGCCGCGCAGAAATCTATACCAGTGTAAAAGGCAACAAAGTTGCTGTGCCTATCGAAGCGATTATCTATAAAGAGCTGAGTGACGATGAGCCCGAGGTTGCCACAGAACAGGATTCTAATTCCATCTCGATCTCAGCTGCAGATTCGTCCAGCTCCAACACCTATGTCTTTATTATGGTCAATGGTGAAGCGGTTAAACGCGATGTGGAACTGGGGATTTCCAATGATCAATTACAGGAAATTATTGCCGGGTTAGATGCGGGTGATCAGGTTATTACCGGGCCTGCAAGAGTTTTGGCCAAACTGGACCAGGGTAGTGCTGTTCAAGAAATTGAGAAAAAAGACCAGTGAACCCTGCCGAGATCATTATTGAACTGAGATCGATTGCCAAGCATTACATGATGGGCAGTGAAGGTTTTTATGCTCTAAATGGCATAGATCTGGATATTTATCTCAATGACTATATTGCTATTGTTGGATCCTCTGGGTCGGGAAAGTCGACCCTGATGAATTTGCTGGGATGTCTGGATTATCCTACTGATGGAGAATATCGTCTCAAGGGGACCAATGTTGCCACCCTCGACGAAAACAGCCTGGCGGGTATCCGCAATCGTGAAATTGGTTTTATTTTTCAAAACTTTAATCTCTTGCCCCGTGCCTCAGCCTTGCAAAATGTAATGCAGCCTCTGATTTATCGCGGTGTTCCTATTGATGAGCGCAAGCAGCGAGCGCAGGAAGCACTGAGTATGGTGGGACTGCAGGACCGTATGGATCATGTACCTAACCAGTTATCTGGTGGCCAGCGCCAGCGGGTTGCTATTGCCCGTGCTCTGGTAACCAAGCCGGCTATTTTGTTGGCTGATGAGCCCACGGGCAATCTGGATTCTTCGACTACGGTTGAGATTATGGCTCTATTTGACCAGCTACATAACGATGGGCAGACATTGATTATAGTCACCCATGAGCAGGAAATTGCCGATCGCTGCAGGCGGGTGATTACCCTGAAGGATGGGCGACTTATCTCTGATGCCACCAACAGCCAAACTGTAATTTCTAAAGCTAAGCGAGCAGGTTCCAATGCCTAGCCTAGCTTTTAAAATTATTGAGGGCACTCGCTCCGCTGGTCAGTCGATCTTTGCCCATGGGTTTCGCAGCTTTTTAACCACATTGGGTATTATTATCGGCGTTGCTTCAGTGATTGCAGTGGTCTCTGTGGTGCAGGGCTTTAGTGCCAGTATCAGTCAGGAATTTGATGGCATGGGCACCAATGTGATCAATATTGATTCCTATACGCCACGCAAAGCGCGACTTCAGGGAGTTAATGCAAAACTTAGCTACGATGACTTTCTCGAGATCAAGCATAGGGTAAAGGGCATTAGTAATGTCACGCCCACAGTGCGTGTCTGGGGTCCCAATGCGGTGATCTCCTACAGAGGTCAATCTGCGGACACCATGGTGATAGGTACAGCATCTACCTATCAAAAGCTCTATACAGTCTATCCAGATTTTGGCCGCTTCTTTAATAGCAGTGATGACAAAAGTCGCCGTCGAGTGGCTGTTCTAGGGCCCTCTATTCTTAATAAGGTTGATATTAAAGGCGACCCGATCGGCCAGTATCTCAGTGTGTCTGGAGAATGGTTCAAGATTATAGGTATCGCGGAAAAACGCGGTAAGTTGCTGGGCTTTGATCAGGATGACTTTATTCTTCTACCCTACAGTACCACTCGCGCCCTACTGGGTGGGGCCGATGAGCCAGATATCTCCATCAGTTTACAGGTGGATGATATGCAGAATATGGGGCAGATAAAGCAGCATCTGAAGAACCTGCTGCGCCGTAACCACAAACTCAATAAAGAGACGGCCGACGATTTTAAGATTGCCACGGCTGATCAAATGCTCGATACCTTTAATCAGATTATTGGCAGCACCACCCTGGTGCTGGGTGGCATTGTGGGTATCTCACTGCTGGTGGGTGGCATAGGTATTATGAATATTATGTTGGTCTCGGTAACCGAGCGCACCAGAGAGATCGGTATACAGAAAGCTCTGGGAGCAACTCGCTTTGATATCCTGCTGCAGTTTCTGATTGAAGCTGTGTTCCTGTGCTTGCTGGGCGGGCTAATCGGCTTGCTACTAGGTTTTGGCGCAGGCTCGCTAATCAGTACAGTTACAGATTTGCCCGCAGCCACTGTGCCTATGTGGGCCGTTGTTCTGTCCTTTGGCTTTAGTGCGGGCATAGGATTGATATTTGGCATTATTCCAGCATCTAAAGCGGCCAATCTTGATCCTATTGATGCGCTGCGCTACGAGTAATGCTGCCATGGACGACTTTATTTTAAACTGGTTAAACGCTAACAAACAGAATGCCTGGATGGCGGTGCCGGTGCTGGCATTTCTCGAGGCTTGCCCAGGCGTAGGTCTGCTGGTCTCAGGAGTTATTCTTTTAACAGTTTCCACGGTTCTCTATACCGAACAGATAGCAACGCTATCACAGATAGTGCCGCTGGCGTTCGTCGGAGCCTGCCTTTCGGACCATATAGGGTTTTACCTAGGCCGCTGGATAGGACCTAAATTTCATCAGCAGCCTTTTGCGATCAAACGTGCTGAGCAGCTGCAAAAAGCTGAGGCTTTTATCTTGAAGTACGGCGCTGCCGCCATTATTTTAGGCCGCCTGATGACCGCTGTAAGAAGCTTGGTGCCCATGTTGGTGGGGATCAGTGGCACTAGCCGGTTGAAGTTCAGTTTATTCGATATAGCCGCGAGTATGATTTGGGCCCTGGGTCTTGGCTTGCTGGTTATTGGCTTGGATAACCTGCTGCCGGGATAATTCTGAAGGTTTAATATTACCTCGATAACTGGCACTATGATCTGAATAATAAAAAATCAGCCCCCAGGGGCCTATAAAAACTGCGGGGGGGCTAGCATGAGCACAGCGAGTAACCTATCTTCGATCAGTAAATCACCATTTGATAGTTGGCGAACCATTGTTATCAGTCTGTATATGACCTTGGTTGGCTATGGCGTGTTGGTGGGTATTCCTGTTATCAGTACCGCCTGGGTTACATTGCTAGGCTTTTCTGAGGTAGAGGTGGGCCGGGTCGCAGGAGCTGATCTGGGCGGCCTGTCACTAGGTGCCATACTGACTTCATTGCTGATCTCCAGGGTAAATCGCCGCTGGCTGATTATCTGTGGTTTGGGTATTGCGGTGCTGGCTAATTGGCTCTGTATAACCCTGGTGGATTACAACCAGGTGCTGTGGCTGCGGCTGTTGGCGGGGTTTGGCAGCGGTATTTATACGGCGGTGGCCGTGACTTCCCTGGGCGCAAGTTCCAAGCCAGCCTTAGCCTACAATGCCATGTTGTTTGCCTTCGCCTTTTCTCAGGCTCTCGAGCTGCACTTTTTACCCTTACTGTCTATGGCCGGTATTTACTGGGTGTTTATCTGTTGCTTTCTGATTACCCTGCCATTTATCCGTTGGATTCCGCCTTATGCCGTTGCTAGAGAGGTAGCTGTCGAATCTGAATTGGCGCCCCAGGCAGCAACTATGGAGCCTAGACAGGCGGCCATGCCCAACTATGTACCCTGGTTATGCTTGGCTGCCATGGTGATAACTTATATCAACATTGGCTCCTACTGGACCTATATTGAATTGGCGGCCCTAAATGATAAGGCTACTCCCTCATGGATTAATCAGGTGCTGGTGTGGTCATCATTTTGCAGCCTAGTCGGCTGTGCCTTTGCCACTGTACTCAGTAATCGCTTTGGTCTGCTGCGACCTTTGCTGGTGGCCCTATTGACCATGGGACTGATTGTAGGCCTGCTGGTCAACGGTATTACCGATATGACCTTGCTGGTGAGTGTATTCTCATTCAATCTGCTGTGGATTTTTATTGATGTCTATCAGATGTCAACTATTGCCAATATTGATCCGGTCGGTAAATATGCAGCGCTGATGCCTGCGGCTCAGGGTCTGGGTCAGATTATCGGACCTAATCTAGCGGCCTCAATTCTGGGTTTACAGCTGGGTTACAGCTCGGTATTCCTGATGTGTTCCGGGGCAGCTTTATTGGCTATGCTGATTTACACATTTATGTTTTTCCGCTTTAAAACCAGCATGCCGTCTCTGGCTTATGCTACTTAAGTCTGTGCCTAAGCCTGCTCCTAAGTTTAAGCCACAAAGCATTAAGTAGCGCTTGCCGCCGCGGCTTTTTTGCCAAACATAGTCTCCAGCTCTTCAAGCGACTTGCCTTTAGTTTCTGGCAGTAGCCAGGCAACCAGAATCAGACCGATTACCGCAAATACAAAGTATGAGAAGAAGGTCAGGGCCGCGCCCAGCACACTGAGTTCGAGTGGGAACAATAGCTGGACCAGAAAACTGACCATGCTGTTGATCATGCCGACAAAAGATATGGCCACACCGCGCAACTGGTTGGGGAATATTTCGCTAAACAGAGCCCACATTACTGGCCCCAGCGACATAGCAAAGGAGGCCACAAAGCCCAGTATGCCCACCAGTATCAATACTGCATTCATCTGGGCGGCACTCTTGATCAGTTCACTCTCATACTTGCGCGCAGCCTCGGCCCCTATGGCGTCGGCGACGGCGGTCTTAAATTCCACATCGCTCTGATAAACCACACCCACCAGGCTATTGAGTTGGCCGGCATCAAAGTTGCTGCCAACAGCTTCCATCTGTTGGATTTGCGCCACAGACTCGGATTTCAATTCATAAGTAGCCTGAGAGAAACCATAGGTGCAAAGGGCCATGCTGATAGCTATACCAGACAGGCCAACCAGCAATAATGGTCTGCGGCCCCAGCGATCAATCAGGGCTATGGCTACTAGCGTGAAGACAACATTGATCAAACCTACTAATACAGCCTGAGCGAAGGCGGCATCTGTGCCAATTCCGCTCTGTTCGAAGATGGTTGGCGCATAGAAGAAGATCGCATTAATACCGGTAATCTGTTGCACCACGCCCACAATAATGCCGACTACTAGTGCCAGTCGCATTCTGGGCCCAAAAATGCCGCCAATGCGTGCCCATAGCGATTCATTTTCCGTAGCTGAGCTCTGGGTGATCAGGGATATTTCATTATCAACCTGATCGGCGGGCACCAACTTGGCCATCACTGCGCGAGCTTCCTGCTCTCTGCCTTGTTGAATCAACCAGCGAGGGCTGTCGGGGATAGCAAACAGAGCGATAAAAAATATCAATGCGGGGACAATTTCAAAGCCTAGCATCCAGCGCCAGGCCTGCTGATCAAGCCCCCAGGCGCTGACCCACTCTGCACCGGACGAGCTTAGGCCTAGAATATAATAGTTGGCGAAATAAGCAGCTGACAGGCCGACCACAATATTTAGCTGATTGACCGATACCAGTTTGCCGCGCCGCTGCGCCGGTGCAATCTCGGCAATGTACATGGGAGCAATAATCAATGAGGTAAAGGCAAATCCGCCCAGTGCCCGTGCCGCCAGCAACATGACATATGAGGTAGACATTGCCGAGCCCACTGCAGAGACCAGGTACAGAAAGGCAATAAACATTAGGATTTTTTTCCGCCCAAGCGCATCGCTCAATGGGCCGATCAGCAATGTTCCAATGGCACTGGAGAGAGTGGGTGCGGCGACTACAAACCCAGCTTGAATAGGGGTTAGGCCAAACTCAACGGTTACCGGACCAACAACACCTGAGATAACTGAGGCATCGAAGCCAAAAACAAAACCGCCCAGAGATACAATAATTGCGCAATAGATCGCGTAGTAGGATCGATATTCCATTGGAGTTCCAAAATAGATTAGTAGTGGTTTATTTTTATTATCCTGCACTCTTTGGGTAAAGACGCAATCAAAAGCGGGTTTTAATCTCCGCCATCTGCCGTTGAAACGCGCGGCTATCTTCCCATCGGACGCAACCGGGCTCTAACTTACCCGCTAATAGCTCCAAGCTTACGTGCTCAATTTGGTAATTAAAACCTTGATGGGGCCGATTTTCGTTAAAGCGGTCCACAGAGTCGTTGAACCTGTACAGTGTGGCTTCACGGCCCCCCCAGTAATCGGCAATGCTAATGGTGCCCTCGTCGCCAATTAATGTGAGATAGTTATTTAACTTGCAGCGAAACGAGGTAGTTAGCTGGGCAGTGGCTGTATCTCTGCCATAGCTATTGAGTATCACCACATCGTCTTCAACGCCATTCTCAGCGCTGTGATGCCAAACAGTCTGGGTATCTGGGTCCTGTCGCAGAAACAGCCAGGCCATGGCGATGGGATAGATACCCATCTCTAGCAAGCAGCCGCCGGCAAGGCGGTTGTCGTATTCTCTCAGATCAGGACTGTAGGGCAGGGAAAAACCAAACTCGGCCTTTACATGACACAGATTGCCAATTCGTCCCTCGGCCACCCATTGCTGGGCTTTTTGAATAACGGGCATAAAGTAGGTCCACATGCCCTCCATAAAATAACGCTCCTCCTGTATGGCTACGGCAATAACCTCTTCCAACTCCTGAGGCGTCACAGTTGCAGGTTTTTCACAGAGCACATGTTTACCGGCGCGCAGTGCGGCTATAGCTTGATCTTTGTGGTGGCTATGGGGCGTGGCTATATAGACGGCATCCACATTGGGGTCGGCAAATAACTCGGCATAGCTGCCATAGGCCTGAGCGATAGAAAACTCATCGGCAAATACCTGCGCTGGTGCCAGTTGGCGGGCGGCAATTGCATTGAGGCTGGCATGGGGGGCATGCTTAATATCAGTGGCAAAGGTTTTGGCGATTCGGCCTGCGCCAATAATGCCCCATCGGATTATGGGTTCTCTGTGGCTCATGGCAGTCGCTCTTCGATCACTGTGCTGGTGGAAAACTGATAGCGCATATTCCGGTAAACACAGATATCAGTAATATCCGCCGCAGCGCCAGCGGGACAGCAGCGGTAGTTGGTTGAGGCTCTGTGGGAGCCTACTGCCGGTAGTACACGGTGCCAGAGATGGCCATGTATCAGGATAAGTGTGCCTTTTTTTGGGCTCAGGGTGATTTGCTGTGGAAAATCTTCGTCAATATCACCAACACTAATAGGCCCTTGTCTGTGGGTGCCCGGCATCACCAGAACTTCTCCTCCGGTGCTGGCGTCTATATCCATGCTGTACACCAGACGATTGAGATTAAACTGAGATTGGTCTTCTGGCGGGCAGTCTTGATGCCAGCTCTGCCCATTGGAGCCTCGATGGCTAAACATTACCATACTATAGAGGCTGGACCAGCCAGCGCCCAGAATGGCATGGGTTAGCTTGATTAGGTTCTGGTCCTTTTCGGCACTGTCAAAGTTATCGACCCCATCTAGTTGTGGGAACCAGGGAATAACATCTGTATTTGATTTTTTCAGGAATTCATCGTTATGGACAAACTCAGGGTTGTTGCCAAAGTGTTCTAGAATAAGTGCCTGATAGCTGTCCATAAGCTCCATATCAAAGAAGTTATAGATGCATAAATAGCCTTGCTGCCAAAACTCTTTGGCGAGGGAGTTAATATTCATGGGTTAGCAAAGTGAACTTTATCTAGGAATAGACTAAAAGTTTATAACGGTGGAAATATAAAAGCGACTGTGGAATACAGGAGTAGGTAGTGCCAGTTTATCTGGGTTATCCAAATTCGCTGATAAACAGGACGTTATAAAGCAGTCCATGCTCACAAAAATAGACTTTATCATCCATGGTTCTGTCTCCAGATTTGGTGTTCCAGTCATTGGGGTGGTAGTTACCCAGGTTGCTGGATTGCTTATAGAGGTTGGAAAGTGGAAAGGTTCAAAAATGCTCAGAAAGTCGATGCTGTGAGTTCTCTTATACAGCTACCTTGCTGATATATATAAGGAAGTTTGGTAGCTACGGGTGGACTTGAACCACCGACCCCAGCATTATGAATGCTGTGCTCTAACCAGCTGAGCTACGTAGCCACAATTTATTGCAGACCCTGCGGGACAGGGGCGCGCATTTTCGCCAGAAGGGCCCACTTTGTCAAGAGCTGCAAGAGGCTTTGCTTACCGCGGTAAGACAGACTTTGGGAGCAGCAGGGGATTTACTGAAAATCTCGACAAAACCCCCAAGTTAATGTGCGTCAAATCACATTAACTGCATTCTATAGGCACTGCTATACATTACTGTTAGCTTGTTCATCATATTTTCGCAGTAGTTCCCGATAATAACTCTATGCCTCTGACCGAGGTTTATTTGGCGCTGTCTGGGCTGCTATTTGGAACTTAAAATGAAACCGGGGTACCCTGAAGTTCTCTGTCTTTCAAATCAGGTATCAGCGCTACTAACAGGGGGCAGTGTTAACTTTGCCTCGGTCAGAGGTTTATTATTTTTCGCTGTTTAGCTGGCTTTTTTTGCAACTGCTGTGGTTATTGAACCGCAGACTACCAGAATCGCACCTATGATAGAAAGAACGCCCAGGGGCTCTGCGGTAATTCCCGGTATAGGAATAAGCTGCACTATGCCAACGGTGAGCAAAGGGGTCAGGGCGATGGTGGCGCTGACTCTGGATGCCTCTATATGCACTAGAGCTTCGGCAAAAGATCCATAGGCAATGATTGTATTGAGGCCGCAAAATGCCAGCAGGGCCCATTGCATGCCTGTCAGCTGGCCCAGGCTAGAAAAATTGCAGAAGGGTAAAAATAACAGAGTGCCCAGCCAATAAATCGCCAGCATGGTTTCTTCTGAGGTGAATTCTTGCAGTAGAATTTTTTGCATGATGGCATAGCCAGTCCAGCAGATTGCTGCCAATAAAATAATCAGTAGCCCCAGACCATAATCATTGAGATCTACAAAAACATCCCCCAGATGATGGTTAAAAAATAATACTAGACCTGAGGCAAAGGCGAAAAAGCCAAACCACTGGGCGCTGGAGAAGTGCTCTTTAAACAGAAAAACCCCTGCCAGCAATAGCAGCATAGGCGCAATTTGAATCATCACCTGAGCCGCCTCAGGGCTGGTTCGCTGCAAGCCAAACACATATAAGCCATAGTTGGCACAGAGCAGTAGCCCGGCCGCCAGCAGCTGAAAAAATAGCTGCGGCGAGCGCAACTTGCCACGATTAGGCAGCCGCCTGCGCACCACAAGATAGGGTGTCATTAGTATCGCTGCGAGAGACAGGCGAAAAAAAGTGGTGGTCAGTGGATCCAGTGTTTCCATTACGCCGTTTAGGGCGATGGGAAGCACTCCCCACATGGTGGCGGTGGACAGGGCCAGCAATAGGCCCAGCTTCCAGCGGCCGCTAGGAGATGTCACGTTGAGCTACACATTAAAGCGGAAATGTATTACGTCGCCATCCTTAACTATGTAGTCCTTGCCTTCAAGACGCCATTTACCCGCGTCTTTTGCTCCCTGCTCGCCATTGCCGGCTATATAGTCGTCGTAGCTGATAATTTCGGCACGAATAAAGCCTTTCTCAAAATCTGTGTGAATCTTGCCCGCTGCATTGGGGGCGGTTGCACCCACAGGAATAGTCCAGGCGCGAACTTCTTTGGGCCCAGCAGTAAAGTAGGTTTGCAGACCCAGCAGGCTATAACCGGCGCGAATCACGCGGTTTAAACCAGGCTCCTGCATACCCATTTCTTGCAGGAACTCCATTTTCTCATCGTCCTCGAGCTCAGAAATCTCTGCTTCCAATTTGTTGCAGATAGGCACTACAACGGAGCCTTCGGCCTCGGCAATAGCGCTAACGGCGTCTAAATAGGGATTATTTTCAAAACCATCTTCATCCACGTTGGCAATGTACATTGTGGGCTTGAGCGTCAGCAAGCTGAGGGGCTTGAGCAGTTTTAATTCGTCATCGGTCAACTCAAAGGAGCGCAGTGGCTTGGCTTCATTGAGATGGGGCAGTACTTTTTCTGCCACTGCTTTCAGTGCTATGGCGTCGGCATCTTTGCCTTTGGCTGCCTTGGAGGCACGTAGTATAGCTTTTTCGACACTGTCGAGATCAGCCAGAGCCAGCTCGGTATTAATCACATCAATATCATCGGGCGGGTTTATTTGGCCTTCCACATGAATCACGTTTTCATCATCGAAACAGCGCACTACATGGGCAATAGCATCGGTTTCGCGAATATTGGAGAGAAACTGGTTGCCCAGGCCTTCGCCCTTTGAAGCACCTGCCACCAGTCCGGCAATATCGACAAATTCCATGCTGGTGGGAATCAGACGCTCTGGGTTAACAATACCGGCAATTTTATCCTGGCGGGGATCTGGAATAGGCACCACACCTGTATTGGGCTCAATGGTGCAGAATGGAAAATTTTCCGCACCTATGCCGGCTTTAGTCAATGCATTAAACAAAGTGGACTTGCCCACATTGGGCAATCCAACAATTCCGCAGTTAAAACCCATTTCTTTTTTCCTTTGCTCTAGCTGTAATCAGCCAGTAATTAAAGACTGTGTAAGGCTGTCATAGCCTTTTCCCATTGACCCTCTACCGCAGTGGGTAGGTGACGCAGAGCGTCATCTATACTGTTAGCGATCAATTGTTGATCGCTGGGAGCGGCTTTCTTAAGTACATAGTCGGACACCAGATTGGCCTGCCCTGGATGGCCTATGCCAATGCGCAGGCGAGCAAAATCTTTGTTATTGCCCAGACTTTTAATGGTGTCACGCAAGCCATTGTGGCCACCGTGACCGCCGCCTTTCTTAAAGCGAACAGTGCCAGGGTCCATATCTAATTCATCGTGCACCACCAGAATATTCTCTGGCGCAATCTGATAGAACCTGGCCATGGCTGCGACAGACTTGCCGCTGAGATTCATAAAGGTGCTGGGTATTAGCAGGCGAACATCTCGACCGGCAATGCTGACCCTCGCGGTATCCCCAAAAAATTTACTCTCGTATTTGAGTTCCGCATGCAGAGATTTTGCCAGCTCCAGAACCAAGTCGGCCCCAACATTATGTCGCGTCCGTTCATAATTGGGGCCGGGGTTTCCCAGCCCTACTATTAACTCTACGGGCGCGTCCAATGTCAGGGCCTACTCAGAGGGCAGAGGCGAAGATTACTCTTCGCTTGCTTCCTCAGCGCTGCTGTCTGCTTCACCAGCGCCTGCATCAGCTGCAGGTGCGGCTTCTTCATCTTTAGCTTTCGACTTGTTGACAGCTGCAATTGGAAGATCGTGGTCATCACCATGGCTCAGAGCAACGGATTCAACACCTTTTGGCAGTTTGATATCAGAGATATGCAGAGTCTGGCCAATTTCAACCTCTGCCATATCTACTTCGAGATACTCGGGCAGATCGGCTGGCAGACACATGATTTCCAGCTCGGTCATGCTGTGGGCGATCAGACCGCCACCCAGCTTAACGCCAACACAGCTCTCTTCATTGATAAAGTGCAGAGGCACTCGAGTCTGTAGCTTGGTATTCTTGCTAACACGCAGAAAATCCATATGCAGAACAATGGATTTTGCAGGATGACGCTGAACATCTTTAACAATAACGTCTTCAGACTTGCCGTCGATATCTAGAGCAATAATGTGAGAGTAGAACGCTTCGTTTTCCAGCGCTTTCATCACGTCTTTATGGATTAGAGCAATGCGGGCAGGATCTTTCTTTCCGCCGTAGACAATTGCTGGTATTTCGCCGGCCAGACGACGCAGGCGGCGGCTCGCACCTTTCCCTGTATCCTCGCGACCTTTCGCATGTAACGTAAAATCAGTAGACATAGTAGTCTCCAATGTTGTGCCAAGACAGACCGCGACCAGACCTGAATTGGGTTTAATTTGCCTCGGAATGAGGCGGCTTTAGATCAACGGATGCCTGGCGTTAGCCAAACATCGCGCTGATAGATTCTTCGTTGCTAATACGGCGTATAGATTCACCCAGCAGCTTGGCTAGCTGCAGCGTGCGAATCTTTTTGCACTTCTTAGCTTCATCACTTAGCGGGATACTGTTGGCAACCACCAATTCATCCAGCTGAGAGTTATTAATATTCTGTATGGCCCCGCCGGATAAAACCGCATGGGTGGCATAGGCTACAACCTTGGCTGCGCCATTTTTCTTCAGTGCTTCGGCGGCCTTACACAATGTGCCAGCTGTGTCTACAATATCGTCGACCAGCACACAGGTGCGCCCTTCAACTTCACCAATCAAATTCATTACTTCACTCTGATTAGATGTGGGGCGGCGCTTGTCGATAATCGCCAAATCACAGCCCAGTTGCTTAGCTACAGCTCTCGCCCGCACTACACCGCCGACATCTGGCGATACAACTTGCAAATTTTTGTAGTTTTGACGCTCAATATCGCCCAGTAGTACTGGTGCGCCATAGACATTATCAACTGTGCAGTTGAAAAAGCCTTGAATCTGTTCTGCGTGGAGGTCGACGGTTAATACACGGTCAACACCAGCATTGGAGAGCATATCTGCCACTACTTTGGCGCTGATGGGCACACGCACCGAGCGCACGCGACGGTCCTGGCGGGCATAGCCAAAGTAGGGTACCACTGCAGTAATACGTGCAGCTGATGCACGTCGCAGCGCATCAATCATCAGTACCAGTTCCATTAGGTGGCGGTTGGTGGGTGCGCAGGTAGGTTGCACCACAAATACATCATGTCCGCGAACATTTTCGCGAATTTCAATATTTATCTCACCGTCTGAAAATAATGATACTAGCGCGTCTCCCAGGGGGATCCCCAGAGTGCGAGCGATTTCATTTGCCAGTTCTGGGTTTGCGTTCCCAGAGAAGACCATCAATCTTGCCACGTCATTTTTCCTGGTATTCATAGTATAGAAATGGCTGGGGCGGGAGGATTCGAACCTCCGATGCCGGGATCAAAACCCGGTGCCTTAACCACTTGGCGACGCCCCAGTAAAAATCTTTCCCAATTCCCGATGCAGAGAGGAGCTATTAGTGCCCCGCGCTATAAACGCACTCCAGTACTCTGGTACCAAGTCGAGGGCTCTCTGAGCCTCTGTCTGGTTGTCAAAGCTGCAAAATACGCTAGCACCAGTCCCTGTCATCAGTGAGTTGCCGTAGTCTGCTGCCCAATCCAGGGCCTGTTTAACCGCTGGGTAGAGCTCTGTGACTACAGCCTGACAGTCATTCCTGTACTGCACCTCTGAGAGGGCGCGTATTTTGATGGGTGAAGTGTCCCTTGTCAATTGAGGATTGGAAAATATTTCGGCTGTAGATACCTGTACATTGGGTGTGATCACTAAATACCATAGTTCCGGCAGTTCAACCTCTGTCAGCAACTCGCCAATGCCCTCTGCAAAGGCCGTATGACCGCGCACAAAAACTGGTACATCGGCGCCTAGCTCAGCACCTAAGTCAGCCAGCTGATCAGTGTTCAGGCCAGACTGCCAGAGTCTATTGAGACCTACCAATGTGGTGGCTGCATTGCTGCTGCCTCCGCCAAGTCCTGCGCCCATAGGAATCTGCTTGTCGATGGCAATATCAGAACCCAGGGTACATTCAGTCGTTGCCTGCAACAGTCTTGCTGCCCTGACAATTAGATTATCCTCTGCTGCAACACCGTCGATCGCGGGGCTCAGGCAGATATCTCCGCTGTTGTTAGTGTCGAAAGTTAGATAGTCGCCGTAGTCCAGCAACTGAAAGATTGTCTGCAAACTGTGGTAGCCGTCTGGGCGGCGGCCTGTGATATGCAGAAAAAGATTTACTTTAGCCGGCGAGGGCAACACAACAGATGGCATGATTTTTAGACCGCTGGCTATGGTTGTGGAAACGACCAGGCAGATACTATCAGTTTAAAGCTCTGTTCCCCAAGTTGCCCGGTGATTTTTCCCGGTAGGTTGCGATTATTTTTACGGCTGTACTTCGAGAATGATAGCTGCCAGCCGGCCTGTTCAAAGCTGCTTGCCTCGCCGCTGGGTCCGGACACTAGATTATTGATTGGGGCCTCTGTTGGAGAGGGCAGGCCTCGCGCCCACCAGCTCAAAGCATCTACAGGAATAGCCAGGCCGGTAAGCTGTTGCGCCAGCAGTTCTGGTGAGTTGCTATAGATCTGATCACCCTGCTGCATTCTGGCCAGATACTGGTCGCCCTCAATGATCGCACTGCCGGCACCAAAGGGGCCGCTGAGGGACAAAGAGTACTGCTTTTGATCCTGGAGCCAGCTTAGATTGGCGCTGCCTCCCTGTAAGGCATTTTTAAAACCTAGCTTGCCCTGAAGCTCCCAGTTCTGCAGCTGAGCCACCTGGATCTGATGTTGCTGCCAGTCGAGATCACCGGCTGGTCCTATGGCGGCCTGATTGGCGCAACCACTGAGCACCAGTGCCAATAAAACAGTGCCAATGGTATTTTTCATTCTTCGCTGCCTGAGGAAATTGATTCTGCAGCTCTGTCAGCCACTGTGCCCAGACGCTCCATGGTTTCAATAATAGAGGGGTGGTCCGGTACCTGTTGCAAACCCTGCCGCCATACTTTCAGCGCCTGCTCTCGGTTGCCCAAGGTCCAGTGCACCTCGCCCAAATGAGAGGCGATTTCTGGGTCGGGCAAGATATCGTAGGCTTTCTGAAGATACTCCAGAGCCTTATCTGGCTGATCCATCTGAAATAATACCCAGCCCATGCTGTCTATGGTGGCCGGATCACCAGGATTGAGAAGATAGGCGCGCTTGATCAGTTTGTAGGCTTCATCGCGGCGGTCTGTGTGCAGAATCATGGTGTAACCCAGAGCATTTAGCGCTACCGCATTATCCTGGTCCTGAGCCAGCAGGGCTCTGAGATCCTGCTCTGCAAGAGCAAAGTTATCCTGCTGCTCGGCCAGCATGGAACGGGCGTAGAGTAACTGGCTATCGTTGGGAAAAGCGTCCAGACCATGGGTCAGAATAGAGAGCGCCTGATCTGGTTGCTGGGCACTGATCAGCAAGTTGGACTCGATTTGAAACAGGGCTACCGCCTGCTGTGGCTGCTCCGACCTCAGGCGCTGCAAATAGCGCCGGGCTGAGTCTATATTATTGTGTTGGGCCAGCAACACCGATAGCCTGGAGGCAGCAGCTAAATAGTTACGGCCGTAGCGAACCTGGGAATAATGTTTAATGGCGACTGCGGGTTGACCGCTCTGGTCGGCAATGCTGCCCAGATGGAACTGAGCATCTGCCCTGAGACTTGGGTTTGAGGACGCCTGGGTAAACAGCAAACTGGCGCGCTCTACATTGCCCTCACTGCCTTCATTTAACAGCAGCAGGGCCAGAAGGAAGTTAACCTCTTGATCATTGGGTTGCTCAATGCGCAGAATATCAAATTGCTCAATGGCCAGGCTGCGGTCAGTAATAGTTAGAAAACGAGCGTACTGCAGTCGCAGCCTGCGGTTGTCAGGCTGATTTTTTAGCGCTTTGGCAATCAGTGCCACTGCCTCTTCAATCCGGTCTCGCTGATGCAGCACCTGAGCCAGCAGCAACAGGCCGCGCTCATCACTGGGTTTGGCGGCCAGAAAATCCTTGGCCGCCCGCTCTGATTTGTCGAGCTGGCCAGTTTCCCTCAGCAGTATTCCGGTTGCCAGCAAGATGCTGGGCTGTTTGTCCGCACTGAGCTCCAGCTCGGAATAGGCTTGCAGCAACTCCAGCATATCAGCTTGCTCGGTGGGAATAGAGGTGACTGCTAAAAATGCCTCCGAGTCGTCCCTGTGTTGATAAAGCCAGCTGGCCTGTTCAAGGGCGCCGATGCCATCATTGAGTTTGGCGTAGGCCTGCATAGCGGCTTCGCGGGCGATGGGACTCTCGGGCTCATTGTCCAGCCATAGCAGGGCCATTTCCAGAGTGGCCTGATAGTCGCGCATGTAATTGGCTACTCGCCCGGCCATTTCTATCACCCCGGAGTCTCCAGTCTGCCGCGCCTGCTGCAGGTACTTGGGCAGTGCTATATCAAATTGCTCTCGGGACAGGGCCACATCGGCAACCAACAGATCGTAGAGGCTATCTATGGCAAAGGGTTTGACTGGAAGCTCGGCTAGCTGCTCTTGAGCAGTATTTTCCGAATCCCGATAATCAGTGTTGTCTGCTGCATTAATGTTTTGAGGGGCCGAGGTGCAGCCGCCCACAGTGATTAAAAGAGCTAATAGACAGGCTGTAATTGGGGTGCGCAACGGAGTATTAATATTATTTCTCATTCAGTTATTTTCAAGGATACCGATGATTAAGACAATTCCTGAGGCGAAAGTTTTATAAGCATAGCTCAGAGTTTATCTCTGCTGTTAAATTCATTTACTCCCCAGCCTCCTTTTGCGATCGAGTCTGGTGTAAAATTCGCGGTTTAAGACCTAGAGCACAAGCTAAATCAATGGGTATTTTGGTATTCGGCATCAACCACAAATCAGCCTCGGTAGATCTCCGCGGGCAGATAGCCTTTGCCCCCGAGATAGTGGTTGAGTCGCTGCAGTCAGCGGTTGGCGCCATAGGTGCGACGGAAATGGCGCTGCTATCCACCTGTAATCGCACCGAGATCTATCTCTCGGGCGAGGTCAGCGACAATCAGGTATTGAGCTGGTTGGCGGATACCAAGAGGCTAAATATTGCGGACCTGCAGAGTTGTTACTACTGCCATCGCGATCAGCATGCTATCCGCCATATGATTTGCGTAGCCAGCGGTCTAGACTCTCTGGTACTTGGCGAACCACAGATTTTTGGCCAGATAAAGTCAGCCTATGCAGTGGGTAGAGAGGCACAAACTGTGGCTGCAGAACTCAATCAGGCCTTCCAGCAGGCATTTGCTGCAGCTAAAAGGGTTCGCTCTGAAACCGCTATAGGCCAGAATCCTGTTTCAGTGGCCTATGCCTCGGTCAGCCTAGCGGAGCAAATTTTTGCCAATCTTAATAACGCCCATGCGCTGCTGGTGGGAGCAGGTGAAACCATTGAGTTAGTGGCGCGCCATCTGCAGGAGAAAAAAATTGGTCAGATTACTGTGGCCAACCGCACTCTCAATCGAGCCCAGGAGCTGGCCGAAAACTTTGCCGCCGAAGCTATTTTACTGTCGGATATTCCAGACTATCTCCACAGAGCGGATATTGTAATTTCCTCGACCGCCAGCCAGCTGCCTATTTTGGGCAAAGGTGCGGTGGAGTCGGCACTCAAGAAGCGCAAGCACAAGCCTATCTTTATGGTTGATATAGCTGTGCCCAGAGATATTGAGCCTGAGGTGGAGGAGCTGGATGATATCTATCTGTACACTGTAGATGATCTTGAGGAAGTGATTCAGGATAATTTGCGCGCCCGTCAGAGCGCTGCAGATATGGCTCAGGATATAGTTGATCAGGAGGTTAATGGCTGGTCGACCAAGCAGCGTGCACTGGCCGTTGTGGATACCATTAAAGCCTTCCGAGACAGCGTAGAGGTTATTCGCGACGGTGAAGTCGAGAGAGCACTGGCAGCTCTAGAGCGAGGTCAGGACTCCGCTGAAGTCATCAATGCACTGGCCCGTAACCTGACCAACAAACTGCTACACAAGCCTACCACCAGGCTTAAGAAGGCCAGCGAAGAGGGCAGCGACGCCACCATTGACGCTACCCACGAACTTTTTGGCCTAAAGAAAAAATAAGCGCTGTATTACATGGAAATTAGAGCCGCATGAAAGATTCGATACTGTCCAAGCTGGATACTCTCAGTGAACGCTACGAAGAGGTAGGAGCTCTGCTCAGTGATCCGGAGACCATTGCCGATCAAAATAAATACCGCGACCTGTCCAAGGAATATGCAGAGCTGGAGCCAGTGGTGAAAACCTATCTAGGTTTTCAGCAGGTGGTTGATTCCGTGGCAGAGGCCAAATCTCTACTCAAGGATGCAGATCCAGATATGCGAGAAATGGCCCAGGAAGAGATGAAAGACGGCGAGCAGCAGCTGGAGGTCGCCGAGCTTGAATTACAGCGACTGTTGCTGCCCAAAGACCCCAATGACCACAAAAATGTTTTTCTGGAAATTCGCGCCGGTACCGGTGGTGATGAAGCAGCGATTTTTTCTGGTGACCTATTTCGTATGTACAGCAAGTTTGCCGAAACGCAGCGCTGGCAGGTGGAAGTGGTGAGCGAAAATAGCGGCGACCATGGTGGTTATAAAGAAATTATCGCCCGCATAGTCGGCAAAGGGGTGTATTCCAAACTTAAGTTTGAGTCAGGTGCCCACCGGGTGCAGCGGGTGCCAGATACCGAGTCTCAGGGCAGAATCCACACCTCCGCCTGCACTGTGGCCATTATGCCCGAGGCCGATGAGCAGGATGAGATTGAAATTAATAAAGGCGACTTGCGTGTGGATACTTTCCGCGCCTCAGGCTCTGGTGGCCAGCATGTCAACAAAACCGACTCGGCGATTCGCCTGACCCACCTGCCCACCGGCATGGTGGTGGAGTGTCAGGATGAGCGCTCGCAGCACAAGAACCGGGCCAAGGCTATGGCGGTACTGCAGGCGCGGTTAAACTCTGCGCAGGATGATGCCGCGGCCAAAGAGCAGTCCGAGCAGCGCAAGAGCTTGGTGGGCAGTGGTGATCGCTCTGAGCGCATTCGCACCTACAACTTTCCCCAGGGCCGAGTTACGGATCACCGTATCAATCTAACTCTCTACAAGTTGGCTGAGGTGATGGAGGGTTCACTGCATGAAGTAGTGCAGCCTCTGGTCAATGAATTTCAGGCCGAGCAGCTGGCCTCTCTAGCAGAGTAAACATGGCAACTGTCGCCGATTTACTGCAGCGTCACAACGAGCTTTCTCCTGCCAGTGATACGGCGTTATTGGACACCGAGTTGCTGCTTTGTCACAGCCTGTCGGTGGATCGCGCCTGGCTAAAAACCTGGCCAGATAAAATCCTATCCGCGCCTGATATGCAGCGTTTTGAGCAGCTGTTTCGGCGCAGATTAGAGGGCGAGCCAGTGGCTTTTATTATTGGCAGCCAGGGTTTTTGGACTCTGGACCTCAAGGTCTCGCCCCATACATTAATACCGCGCCCTGAGACCGAGTTGCTGGTTGAGACAGCAATGCAACTGGAACTGCCCAATAACAGCCAGGTACTGGATCTGGGCACTGGAACCGGCGCTATAGCGCTGGCGCTGGCCTCAGAATATCCTCAGTGGCAGATGACCGCAGTGGATGTGCAGGCATCGGCAGTGGAGCTGGCGGAACAAAATCGTCTTGCTTGCCGGCTTAAAAATGTAACTATTTATCAGAGCGACTGGTTTGCAGCTGTAGCCAATCGTCAGCCCCAGACCTTATTTAATCTTATTGTCAGCAACCCGCCCTATATTGAAATTGATGATGCTCATCTGTTTGAGGGTGATGTGCGTTTTGAGCCCGCTTCAGCCCTGGTGTCTGGCACCCAGGGGCTGGACGATCTACAGCTGGTGATCGGGCAGAGTTCCGGGTTTTTGGCTCCAGCTGGCTGGCTGTTAGTGGAGCATGGTCATGCACAGGGTCTGGCAGTGAGGGACCTGTTTAATGAAGCCGGCTATGTGTTGGTAGAGACCCGCCAGGATTACAATCAACTCGATCGCATAACCCTGGGCCGCTTGGCGGATTAGTTGTCTGCTTGATTAGTCGTCGCAGACCAGTTGGCAATCTCTCGCTTTGATACCAGATTCCAGCGCACCAGCATCATAGTGCTGGCCAGCAGAGCGGCAATAACCAACCCTACCCAAAAACCATAGACACCCATGGGCTCGCCCCAAAAATCTGTCAGCGCCAGACTGTAGGCAATAGGGAAGGCGATAACCCAAAAGGCCAATATCTGAATAAGCAGTGGTACCCGGGCATCTTTAAATCCGCGCAGCGCACCAGAACTGGCCATTTGCATGGAGTCAAAACAGCCCAGTGCCGCAGAGAAGAAAAATAGATTGGCGGCAATTAGCTGTACATCTGCATCTGCACTAAACAGCGACGCAAACTCATAGCGCAGGGTAATTTTTAGTAACCCCAGAATTACTGCCAGCATCAGTACCAGCTTGAACCCGGTGAGACAGATCTGTCGCGCGGCCAGGGGGTCGTTACGCCCCTGGGCGTGAGATACCTTGATGGTAAGCGCCTGAGCTATACCCAGCGGAATCATAAAGGCCAGAGCATCCAGATTGTTGGTGATGGCATGGGCGCCCAGCACATTGGCTCCCAGGTGAGCAATCAGCATGGGAATAATGGCAAAGAAACCAATCTCAGCAGCAATCATCAGCGCTATAGGAATGCCCAGGCGCAGTATTTCCCCGATGGCGGCCACACTGGGCCCAGCAAACTGCTGATACAGCTGCAGTCGACGCATATTCTGGGCATAGTAGCCATAGGCCGCCATGGCCAACAGGAGAAAGGTCATAACCAGAGTGGTTGCCCAGGCGGCGCCTACACCGCCCAGGGCAGGCATACCCAGCTTGCCGAAGACAAAAATATAATCCAGCACAGCATTCAGCAAAAAGGCCAGACAGTTGAATATCATCACAGGCCGAATATCACCCATGCCTTCAAAGGTGCTGCGAAAGGCAAAAAAAGCCGGAAACATAAAACCGGTAATCAGGTAGGGCAGCAGATAGCCACGGGCTATACCATAGACCTCTGCACTGATATCAAGATATCCCAGCATTAGAATGCCCAATAAAATAGCGCCGCAGACCACTGCGCCTAGGGGCAGAGCCAGCCAGATTGCCTGCTGAAATTGAAAGCGCACCCGGTGCTCTTCGCCGGCACCCCAGAAATTGCCGATAATTGGACTGTTGGCGATCATAATGCCAATCACCAGCAGATTGATCATAGCCCAGATACTGCCGCCCAGTTGCAGCGCGGCCAATGTCTCTGTGCTGACCTGCCCAGCCATATAAATATCGGTCACCGTCATACCGAATACAGCGAGCTGGCCGAGCATCAAGGGCCCGGCCAGGCGCAGCAGGTCGCCAGCGTTTTGCAGGAACGTTGGCCTTGATTGAAGGGCAGATTGCATTATTGAGTTCTATTTGACTGGGTTGTTATTCTCGTTCAATGGCTATGGCAAAGATAGCAATATTTATCTCCGGTGTGTGCAGTGCTGAATCTGAGGAATTTTTTCTTTGCGGCGGGCTCTAAACCGCCGTAGATTTTAAACTGCCGCAGCGGCTCACTGCCTACTGTGGCCACAAAAGGGAGCTTATCAATGCAGGGACTAGTCAGCCTATTCAATCTATTTATCAGCAAATTAAAAGCTATCGACTGGCTGGGGCCTCTGGCTTTAAGGCTCTATCTTGCGCCTATTTTTATTGCCGTTGGCGCCCATAAGTTTGCCAATTTTGACGCTATGGTCGCCTGGTTTGGCAACTCTGACTGGGGTCTGGGATTACCTATGCCGCGAATGATGGTTTTTCTGGCTGCCAGCGCCGAGTTGTTCGGTGGTTTTGCGCTTCTGTTGGGGCTAGCGACCAGGCTTTTTGTGCTGCCACTGATAATCACTATGCTGGTAGCTGCATCAACCGCCCACTGGGAGAATGGCTGGTTTGCCATAGCACCTGCAGATCCCCAGACCAGTACAGCAACAGTGTTGGCGGCACTGGGTATTCCTGCTGCTGAGAGAAGCTTGCAAAATAGTGAGGGGGTGGGGCAGCGTGTGGCAGCCGCAAATAGCCTACTGCGCCGCCACGGCAACTATGGCTGGCTTACGGAAAAGGGCAGTTTTGTGGTACTTAATAATGGCATTGAATTTGCCGCCACCTATCTGATTATGTTGCTGTGTCTGCTGTTTACGGGTGCAGGTCGCTGGGTAAGCGCAGATTATTGGATTGCCCGATATCTGAAATAATGGGTTGCTCTCAATTAAAGGTGCTGGTGTTAGTTAGAGGCCCCGCTGTTAATCAAATGACTTTTCCTACTCAAGTGAAATATTCCAGTCAAGGGAAATATATTCTTTTCAGCGAGTTATTGACAATTCTGCTACACTCCGCGCCATTCGTGGCTAGGGCTGCGCTCTAAAAGCCTGCATCTGCCCACATAATTGACTACTAATCACTGCGACTAATTATTTTGACTGACAATACTGCTTCTACAGATACGACTTCTACAGATACTGGGGCTCCAGCTGATACAGCGGCGGAGAAACCCAAGGCTAAGCGGGCTCCCCGCAAAAGACATGGCGCCAAAAGCAAGGGTAAAACCTGGGATATCTCCCAGTTTGTTGTACCTGCAGAGGAAGGCAAGACCCGCTTCCATGACTTTGATTTGCCACCCGCTTTGATGCGCGGTATTCAGGATACTGGGTTTCACTACTGCACCCCTATTCAGGCCTCTTCGCTACCCCATAGTTTAAATGGCCATGACATGGTGGGTAAGGCACAGACTGGTACAGGTAAAACTGCAGCATTTCTGATTAGCATTATTACCGACCTGATAAAGCACCCTGTGGAAGATGAGCGCTATATGGGTGAGGCGCGATCAATGATTATGGCGCCCACTCGCGAGTTGGCGATTCAGATAGCCGACGATGCAACCCGGCTGTTAAAGCACACAGATCTTAATGTGCACTGTTTGGTGGGCGGCATGGACTACGGCAAGCAGTTGCAGAAAATGCAGAAGTCTCACTGCGATATTTTGGTGGGCACCCCAGGGCGACTGCTAGACTTTGCCAACAACCGCGATCTCTATCTGGATCAGGTTGAGGTGCTGGTGATTGATGAAGCTGACCGCATGCTAGATATGGGCTTTATTCCTCAGGTGCGCCGGCTGGTGCGCCTGACGCCAAAGCGCGAAGAGCGTCAGACGCTACTGTTTTCTGCCACCTTTACACCGGAAGTATTGCGTCTGTCTGAGACCTGGACCGATAGCCCGGTCACAGTAGAGATTGGCGCCGAACGCGTGGCCACAGACACTGTGGACCAGCGAATCTATATCACCACAGCCAGCGAGAAATTCGCTCTGCTCAATAATATTCTGGTCAATGACGATGTCGACAGTGTCATGGTGTTTGCCAACCGTCGAGATATCTGTCGCAACCTGCACGAGAAGCTCAAGAAAAAGGGCTTTAAGGTTGGCTTGCTCTCTGGCGATGTGCCCCAGAACCGTCGTATGAAGGCCCTGGAATCATTTAAATCCGGCGCTCTTAAAGTGATGGTGGCCACCGATGTGGCGGGACGAGGTATTCATGTGGATGGCGTAAGCCATGTTATCAATTACACCTTGCCCGAGGAGCCCGAGGACTATGTGCACCGTATTGGTCGCACCGGTCGCGCAGGCAAAACTGGCACATCTATTAGCTTTGCCTGTGAAGACGATGCTTTCCTACTAGAGCCCATTGAAAAGCTCCTGGATATGAAGCTTGCCTGCATCATGCCAGAGGAACACCTGCTCCAAGAGTAAGACGCCTAGCTGTCAGTACTCTTGTACGTTCTGCACCAGAGTAAGGTGCCACCTACCACCGCTGCCGGCAGTGCCACCAGGTTGAGCAGCGGTATTGCAGAGGCGCCCAGCGCCGCAAAGCCAAATCCCATTGCAGGCCATCTATTCTGTCCGGCCTGATCGATCAACTGATTAAATGATACAGCCTCTATATCGGCGGGATAATCCAGATACTGAATCGCCAGTGACCAGGCGGCCCAGCAGCCAGCAATAACTGGTGCCAATAGATTAATCAGTGGAACAAAACTAACAAGTAAAGTTAGCAGGCCAACGGCAATGGTTCGCGGAATAAAATAGGCCAGCAGCTGCAACTGGCGTCTAAAGCTCTGCCAGGCAACCCTGAAAACAGAAGACTCAGCAGCAGCTGAGCTAGCACCCTGCATAATAATTACCCGCTCAGCAATCAAGCCATAAAACGGCGAGCCAATCAGGTTGGCGACCAGGGTAAAGCTGAACGCATAGATCACCAGCGCCAGCAGAGAAAACAGTAGCCAGACAATCCATACCAACCATTGCAGCCAGTCGGGCACAGCATTGACCATGCTGTCTAGCCAGCCTCCCAGCCACTGTCCAGCGGCTGCGGTCAGCGCAGAAAATAGCAATATATTAATCAGTAGTGGTATCAGAACCAGCCAGCGAATACTGGGGTGCCATAACAATTTGGCGCCCTGCAGAATCAATGAGGGGCCGGAGACGGCGCTGCCGAGACTGTTGTTGACCATAGTTTTATCTAGCAGGTTATTTGCACATAGCTAAGAATAGCATCTATGCTTTTTTAAACGGAGAGTTTTTAAGGATAGACAGATGTCCAAATTAGTAAAAATAGTCATAGCCCTAAGTTTGGTGATCGGCGCTCTGGTGATCATAAATTTAGGCACTGGCCTGAAAGCTCTTGTGGAGACTCTGGGGCCTGAGATGACCCAGTCTCCGGTTACCCTCGAAAGCGCCAGCCTCTCTCTGCTGTCAGGGGAGGGCAGTTTTGTCGGGTTGCATATTGGCAACCCTGAGGGGTTCGATACAGAAGAGGCGTTTTCGCTGGGCGAAATTCATTTCACTGTGGATCAGGACTCCTTGGCGACAGATATTATTGTGCTCAAAACACTGACCATTGTAGCGCCAGAGGTAACTTTGGAGCGCGGAGCAGGGGGCAGTAATCTGGACCGTCTGCAGGAGAATATTTCCAGTTATCTAGGTTCAGCTGATGACGAAGTGGATATTGAGCAGAGCCCTAAAAATATTATTATCCGCGATATTTTGATTACCGATGGCAAATTGCGCTACGGCCTTTTGGGGTCAAAAACTCTGGATTTGGCGCTGCCGGAAATACGTCTTGCCAACCTAGGAGAAGAGGGGCAGGGGCTTTCAATGGCTCAGGCTGGCGCAAAAATTATTGGCGCCATATCCCGAGGCGCCAGCCAGGCTGCACTGCAGTCGGGATCAATCAAAGAGGCAGGCGACAAGCTGGAGACTCAGCTTAAAGATAAAGCCAGTAAACTAAAGAAGTTATTTACAAAGTAAGAGGCTGTAGATTCAGGAGGAGTGACGCATCAGGCGCTGCTTCTGGCGGCTCCAGTCGCGATCTTTATCGTCGTTGCGCTTGTCATAGGCGGCCTTGCCTTTGGCCAGAGCTATCTCGCATTTAATAAGATGTCCCTTCCAGTAGAGCGCTGTACACACACAGGTATGTCCTTTCTGATTAACACCATCCTCGAGCTTTTTAAGCTCGCGGTGGTTGAGCAGCAGCTTTCTGGTGCGAGTTGGCTCGGTGACATAATGGGTAGAGGCCGAGGGCAGGGGCGAAATATTAGTGCCAATCAAAAAGGCTTCACCATTCTTAAGAAAAACATAGGTGTCTGTCAGATTAACCCTGCCCTCTCTCAGGCTCTTAACCTCCCAGCCCATCAGAGATATACCCGCCTCGAATTTCTCTTCGATAAAGTAGTCGTGCTTGACCTTGCGGTTGAGTGCAATGGTGGTGGACTGTTGTTTTGGCTTACTTTTACTCATATCACGATTATACGTGGGGTATAGAAATTGTCCTAAGGGATTCATGCGCCCCCGGAAGAATTAGATGGGTTATTCGCTACTGGGCTGTTGTGGGTTACAATTCTGCCTATCAAAACTGGAGCAGTAATATGGCGCTACAACAAAAAGGCATGCACGGCACCTGGGCGAGTCGCTGGACTTTTATTATGGCTGCGACCGGGTCTGCCGTGGGATTGGGCAATATGTGGAAATTTCCCTATGTTGCCGGCAGTAACGGCGGTGGCGCCTTTGTGCTGGTCTATCTGGGATGTATTTTGCTGATTGGTGTGCCGGTGATGATGGCCGAGGTGCTTATCGGGCGCAGTGGCGGTAAGAGCCCTATTAACTCTATGCGCGATGGCGTGGAGCAGAGCAATGCCAATCCCCTGTGGCGACATGTGGGTTGGCTGGGCGTGGCAGCTGGTATGTTTATTCTCAGTTTTTATGCGGTGATTGCCGGCTGGGCTCTGGACTATATTTTTGAGGTGGCCTCTGGTGAATTGCGCGGTGTTAACGGCGAGTCAGCTGCAGCAGTGTTTAGCAATTTACTGGCAGATCCAGGTCGTTTGATATTTTGGCAGTCGGTGTTTATGTTGCTCTGTGTCGGCGTGGTGGTGGGTGGCGTAAAGAAAGGGCTGGGCGTAGCTGTAGAGATTCTGATGCCATTGCTCTTCGTTATGATGCTGGTGCTGCTGGGCTTTGCTTATTTTAAAGGCAACTTTGCCGCTGCCTGGGGCTTTCTGTTTAATTTTAATCTTGATGCATTGAGCTGGCGCGGCGTGCTTGAAGCCATGGGTCAGGCCTTTTTTACTCTGAGTATTGGTATGGGTGCCATTATGGCCTATGGCGCCTATATGCCGCAGAAAGCCAATATAGGTAAGACCATTCTGATTGTTGCTTTCTTTGATAGCTCGGTAGCCATTATTTCAGGGCTGATTATCTTTTCGATTGTTTTTGCCACCCAGGGGATTGAGCCCAGTGCTGGGCCCGGGCTGATGTTTATCAGCTTGCCTGTGGCCTTTGGCAGTATGCCCGGTGGTCTGTTGATCGGTGCTATCTTCTTTGTGCTGGTGTCTATAGCCGCCTGGAGTTCTGCTATTTCTCTGCTTGAGCCCTGTGTGGCCTGGCTGATTGAAACCAAGAATCTGGGTCGGGTGCGTGCCAATTTATTGCTGGCCGGTTTTGCCTGGGTGCTGGGTCTGGGTTCAGTGCTGTCGTTTAATGTCTGGGCCGATTACAAAGTAGCGGGCTTTACCTTCTTTGACTTTTTAGATTTCCTCACCGCCAATATTATGCTGCCCATCTCCGGCCTGCTGATCGCGCTGTTTGTCGGTTATGCCATGAACAAGGAGCTGGTGAATGCTGAGATGGAGGGTACCTCGCCCGGCGTTATGCAACTCTGGAGGCTGACCCTTCGCTATGTTGCACCACTGGCTATAGGTGCGGTATTTGTGATGGGTATCTACGACAAGTTTTTCTCCTAGGTCGTTGTATGGTAACGGTAAAGCGTTCAGCGCTGGTTATGCACTCAGCGGAACAGATGTATAGTCTGGTCAATGATGTCAGCAGTTATCCAGAGTTTATGGATGGCTGCATAGGGGTGGAAGTGTTTGAGCATAGCGATACCAGCATGCTGGCGCGTCTGGATCTAAAAAAAGCCGGTGTCAAAATCAGCTTTATGACGCGCAATAAGTTGCGGGCGCCCGAGACTATCGAGATGACCCTTGAGGATGGGCCATTTAAAACCTTCAGGGGGCTGTGGGAATTTAAGCCACTAACTGACGAGGCCTGTAAGCTGTCACTGGACCTGGAGTTTGAATTTAATAACAGAGGTCTCGGTCTGGCCTCATCTAATCTGTTTGCCTCTGTGGCTAATAATCTGGTTGACTCGCTGTGTCAGCGAGCTGATTTACTGTTAAAGGGAGATGGCGTATGAGCGCTGAGACTATGATCAATGTTGAAGTGGCCTATGCCAGACCGGACAAGCAGGTTTTAAAACAGCTGTCGGTGCCCCAGGGTACCACGGCGATCGAGGCGGTAAAGCAATCAGGAATATTGGCTATATTTCCGGAGATAGACGTAGATAGCGACAAATTTGGTGTATTTTCGCAGGTTTTAGGCACAAAAGGTCTTGAAGCGCCAGCTGTTTATAAGCTCCAGCCAATGGATAGAGTGGAAATTTATCGCCCGTTGATTGCTGACCCTAAAGAGGTTCGCCGCCGCCGGGCTGCAGAGGCAGCAGCCAAAGCTGCTGACAAGCAGGAAAAGCCGGACTAGCGTTCTTCGGCAATAGCTGAGCTGGGCAGATAGTCCCCGGTCATGCGTTCAAGTTTGCCCTCATCATCAAAATAGATGGTCATTCTCTCTTCGGTCTTTACACCTAAAGATGACAGGCGGCTGTAGAAGTAGTCCCAGCGCTTGTTGTTAAAGGTGTCCACCACCAGTGGTGTACCCAATACAAACTGCACCTGCGACTGAGTCATGCCAGGACGCAGTTTATCAATCATTTCCTGATCAACTATATTTCCCTGCTGAATATCTACTTTGTGGACCCCGGGAAACTTCAACCAGCCGCATCCGGTAGAGAGTAGAGAGAATAATATCAAACAGATAAAGGCTAATCGCATTAGTGGGCTTCCAGTTGGTTGCGCGAACGGGGATAATACCCAATGATGACAACATAGAGAAGAGGTAAAGCATGACTACTGAAGATCAGGAACTCAAAAAAGCCGGTCTTAAGGTCACATTGCCCAGAGTCAAGATTTTACAGATCCTTGAGAGCTGTGCGGACCGTCATATGACCGCTGAAGATATCTATCAGTCGTTGCGCGACGCCGACGAAGATGTAGGCATAGCCACTGTCTACCGAGTGCTCACCCAGTTTGAGACTGCTGGTCTTATAGAGCGCCACAACTTTGATAATGGCCCGGCAGTCTATGAGTTGGATCGAGGCGAGCACCATGATCATATGGTGTGCACCGAGACCGGTAGGGTTATAGAATTTCACGACGAAGAAATTGAACAGCTACAGGAAAAAATAGCCAAAAAGAATGGCTATGATCTGGTGGGCCACAGCCTGGTGCTCTACGTTAAGCCTATAGCCTAGTACAGAGCCCAGTTAACTTAAAATAATAAGAAAAACCCTATGACCTTACAGCAACTCGAGGATTTCTTTAACGCCTGGGCAGATATGATGTGGAGCACACCGCTGGTTGTGCTGCTGGTCGGCGGCGGACTGTTCTTTATGTGCTACTCGCGCTTTCGGCCCTATCGCTATTTTGGCCATGCAGTTGCATTGCTCAGTGGCAGGCTCAGTGACCCTAATGATCCTGGGCGCATTCCTCATTCTCAGGCTCTGTCCACCGCATTGTCCGGCACCATTGGCCTGGGCAATATAGCCGGGGTGGCTATTGCTATAAGCATTGGTGGCCCTGGCGCAGTGTTCTGGATGTGGGTTACAGCTATTGTGGGGGTGGCTACCAAATTCTACACCGCCTCTCTGGCGGTAATGTATCGCTCTGAGGGGGCCGATGGCACCTTACATGGCGGACCTATGTACGTGATTATGGAAGGCATGGGCAAGCGCTGGTATCCACTGGCAGCTCTGTTTGCTGGAGCCTGCCTGATCGGTGCGCTGCCAATTTTCCAGGCCAATCAGTTTATTCAGCTGCTGCGCGATGTGGTGGCTATACCGGCGGGTTGGGCGACTAGCGAGCAGCATTTTACTTTTGATCTGGTCGCCAGCTCCCTGGTTGCTGTTTTGGTTGCTGTGGTAGTGATTGGTCGCATTGAGCGCATTGGCAAGCTTACCGTGCGCCTGGTGCCATCTATGGTGCTGCTGTATCTGTTTATGACAGTGACCGTGATGTTTAACTATGCTGCAGAGATTCCCGCCACATTACTGTTGATTATCACCGATGCCTTTACTGGCCAGGCTGCAGCTGGCGGCTCCATAGGGGCTGTTATTCTGATTGGTGTGCGCCGTGGTGCGTTTTCCAATGAGGCAGGTATTGGCACTGAGTCCATGGCCCATGGTGCGGCCAAAACCGCCGAGCCTATTCGCGAGGGCATTGTGGCTATGGTGGGTCCGGTGATTGACACATTGCTGGTGTGCACCTGCACTGCATTAATTATTCTTCTCACCGGAGTCTGGCAGACAGAGGCCGGTATTGAGGGCGTGACTCTCACGGCCCGAGCCATAGAGCAGGTATTTCCTGTTACAGGTATGTATCTACTGCTACTTATGGTGGGTCTGCTCAGCTTTAGCACCATGGTCACCATGTGGTTTTACGGGGTTAAATGCATGGGCTTTTTGCTGGGTGCCAAGCGACAGTACTGGTACACACCTATTTACCTGACACTGCTGCTGGTTGGTGCTGTGGTCAGTATGGATATTGTCAATGGCCTGATCCTGGCCACCTATGCCACCATGGCTATTCCCACCATGATCAGTGCGCTGTACCTGGCGCCCAAAGTTAACCAGGCGGCCGAGAAATATTTCGCCGAGCTCAAACAGCAAAAATAGCACCATCCGCAATAATCAGTTTTTTGGTCTAGTCTTAAATCAGGTTGAAGAGGATATAACTTACCTCGCAGTTTCAACGGCATCATCCTGATTACCATTATGTCTCAGACAAGGAAGCTGTTATGAAACGCATTGTTATCTGTGCCGATGGCACCTGGAACCGTCCCGAAAAAGACCCAGAAGATCAGCCCACCAATGTTTTAAAACTGGCCCGTGCAGTTAAGCCGCTGGCCAGTGATGGTATTGGCCAGCAGGTATTTTATGACTGGGGGCTGGGCTCCTATCACGATGGCGCTGTGGCCGGCACCACGGGCCGCGGTATCAGCAAAAACATTATGGATAATTACCGCTATCTGGTGCAGAACTATGCCCCTGGCGATGAAATCTATCTGTTTGGTTTTAGTCGCGGCTCCTACACAGTGCGGAGCCTCTGTGGCCTGATTAATAACTGCGGTATTCTCAAGCGCCCGGATGCGAGGCTGATTCAAACTGCTTTTGAGCACTACAAAAAGCCTGGCGCCAGCCATGCGCCAGACAGCAGCAAATCGCAGGCTTTTCGAGCCAGGCATTGCCACCCCAATCGAACCATAAAATTTGTCGGTGTCTGGGACACTGTGGGAGCCCTGGGTATTCCTTTTTCGTTTTTGGGTCTGCTGGATCGAGAGGATGAATTTTATGACACTAAAATGGGTGACAATATTTTAATTGCTCGCCATGCTCTGGCGATTGATGAACTGCGCTCTGACTTTGAACCCACCATCTGGCATGACCGCGAGCATATGAGTTTGCAGCAGGTCTGGTTTTCTGGTGTACACAGTAATATTGGCGGTAGCTATCCAGCAGATGCCGATGGTGGTCTGCTCTCGGATATTCCGCTGGATTGGTTGCGCAAAGAGGCCAGGGCGGCGGGGCTGCAGTTGGAAGCCCATATGATAAAGGCTTTAAAGCCTGTGCCCACGGCAACAGTGCACCAGTCGAGAAAGCATATTTTCCGCTCGAAAAGGCCCTACTACAGACCCATTGACCATGGTCGGGGACCTGTGCTGATTCACAGGTCGGTTAAACAGCGCTGGCAGGCTGATACCAGGTATAGACCCAAAAACCTGGTCGACTACCTGGCTGCAAGGGGCGGTCAGTGGCCCAGCCTGGTTGGCTGAGATAGCTGCGATTTCAGTTAGAGAAGCTTTTCTATAGATTTGGCAATATCAGCTGGTTTAGTGATGGTGGCAAAGCGATCTACCACCCGCCCCTGGCGGTCGATCAAAAACTTGGTGAAGTTCCACTTGATATTGTCATTGAACAGTCCGCCTGCTCTTGATATCAGGAAGCTATAAAGGGGGTGTCTGTCTGGGCCATTGACCTGTATTTTGCCCATCACTGGAAAGCTGAGCCCGTAGTTCATCTGACAGAATTCCTGCACTTCGGCATTGCTGCCGGGTTCCTGGCCGCCGAATTGATTGCAGGGCATGGCAATGATTTCTAGACCAAGCTCCCCATAGCTGTTGTGCAGTTTTTGCAGTCCCTCGTACTGGGGAGTAAAGCCGCATTTGCTGGCCGTGTTAACAATCAGCATAACCTTACCCTCATAGGCTTTTAACGACTGTTCCTCACCTGTGCTGGTGGGTACGTTGAACTCATAGACTGAACTGGCTTCGGACATGGTTTAAATCACTCTAGTTATTATTTACTGTCTGGTTATTTAAAGCTGTGTTCTGGCGCTGGAAAAGTGCCGCTGCGCACCGCATTGCCATAGGCGATAATTGCCTCTTGAATGCTGCCACTGTCCTCGAGAAAGTTTTTGGAAAACTTTGGCAGGCGCTGAGAGATGCCGAGCATATCTTGCAGCACCAGGACCTGAGCATCTGTATCTGGGCCTGCCCCTATACCGATTACCGGAATGCTTAGCGCCTGGGACAGATCGCGGCCCAATGAAGAGGGCACACATTCCACAACAATTAAATCTGCCCCTGCCTCCTCCAGAATAACTGCTTCATCAATCATCTGTTGGGCTGCGTCTTCCTCTTTGCCCTGTACTTTGTAGCCGCCTAATTTGTGCACCGACTGGGGTGTCAGACCTACATGGCCACAGACAGGAATACCGCGCTCGGTCAGCAGATAGACAGTTTCTGCAAGCCACTCACCGCCTTCCAGCTTTACCATCTGGGCGCCAGCCTGCATAAGAATTGCGGCGTTATCCATGGCTTGATTTTCTGTGGCGTAGGTCATAAAGGGCATATCGGTCATCAGCAATGTGCGGCTATTGCCACGCTTGACGATCTGGGTGTGATAGGCCATTTCATCAATGGTCACGGGTATTGTGCTGTCGCGGCCCTGAATAACATTACCCAGAGAATCGCCCACAAGTGTCACTTCGATACCTGCGGTTTCTATCAGGCGAGAGAAGGTGTAATCGTAGGCAGTGATAACGGCAAACTTATCGCCTGCGGCTTTCATGGCGTTGAGATTGCTAATGGTGGTAGTTTTCATGGGTGACACAGACCTCAATCTGTTCGCAGGACAGGTACGTTAATGGGTTTCGGCTATGATAACAAGTCGCAGTCTGACCCTGTTAGCTCGCTGATTGCATGGGGTGAGGATTGTAATAATGGCGACCAGACTTTATCTGCAATATGTATTTCACCAGATCCTGGTAGTCCACAGTGCCCTGGGCGAGATTGATAACCTCTGTGTTTACTATAAGCAGTGGTCTGTCATCGTAATGATAAAAGAACTGGGTATAGGCATCATTTAGCTGCTGTAGATAAGACTGTTCAATGGGCCGTTCAATCGCATTGCCGCGCATCTGCACGCGCGCTCGTAGGGTATCTGTGGGTGCCTGTAGATAGATCACCAAGTCTGGTTTGGGCAGGTCTTCAATAATTTTGTCGTACACCGTCTGGTAGAGATGGTATTCATTTTCATCAAGGGTGACGCGAGCAAACAGCGGATCTTTCTCAATTAAAAAATCTGATACCCGCACCGGCTGAAACATATCCCCCTGTCGCAGGTCCTGCAGTTTGCGCATTCGCTGAAATAAAAAGTACAGCTGGGTAGGCAGTGCATTGCTGCGGCGATCCTGATAAAAGCGCTCTAAAAAAGGGTTTTCTTCGGCGTCTTCGAGCAGGGTTTCATAGTTAAAGGATTCTGCTAGACGCTTGGCGAGAGTGGTCTTACCAATGCCAATTGGGCCTTCTATAGCAATATATCTGGGAATGGAGGCAGCTGTTAAGTCAATATCCAGGTCGTTGATGGTAGCCTGTTGCACATGGGTCTCCAGTAGCTAAATGGCGAGGGCACTTGGGCCTATAATTTGACGATACCTTGCATGGAGCAGTTTGCCAATAGCTGCTGTATATTTTCCCCATTTGGCAGACACAGATCTGGAGCTATCTCGCTGAGCGGGGCTAGGACAAAACCTCGCTCATGCATTCTTGGGTGCGGAACCGTCAGGCGCTCGCTGTTTTCTATTAGCTGATCATAGAGCAGAATATCCAAATCCAATGTTCTGGCACCCCAGCGAACAGTGCGTACACGGCCCTGTTGGTTCTCAATAGATTGCAGTAGATCTAGAAGGTCCAATGGAGCTAGCTGGCTGTCCAACTGGGCGACGGCATTAATATAATTTGGCTGTTCCCCGGGACCTATGGCTGGAGTTTGATAAAAGCTGGACCGTTTGCTGACCAGTATGTGGGGATGTGCTGACAGGCTGTCGATGGCCAGGTTTAACTGAGCCCGGGAGTCCAGTTCCTGGCCAGCCACTGTGTCGCTCAGATTGCTGCCCAGGCCTATATAAGCCAGTGCCATTAATCTGTCTTAGGCTTTCTGGGTTTGCGACGGCGGCGTTTTTTGCCGTCTTGATTCTGTGCATTGGCCATCTGTTGCTGCTCTTCTTCGCTAGCTTCCTGATATCTGGTCCACCAGTCGCCAAGGCCCTCTAGATTTTCCCCCGCCTGTTCTCGCAGCAGCACAAAGTCGTAGGCTGCGCGAAAGCGGGGATGTTCAGATAGACGTTTGGCGCGCTGACCACCTCTTCGGGGCAGCAGCAGCTGCAAATCCCAAATCTCACGCATGGGCATGGTAAAGCGCCGCGGTATGGCGGTAATGGAAACCTGGCGTGAAATCACTTCGCCTGCAGCCTTGTTGAGGGCATAGGCGGGTGAGTTGCCCTGTCCCTGATACTGTTTGGCCAGATGTTGAACCGAGGGCCAAAGCATTGCGGCATAGATAAAGGCTGGAGTCACGCGCTTGTTAGCGCGAATACGCAGGTCGGTATTGGTAAAGGCCTGTTCAATCAGGCTGCTGGACTGACTTTCGCGCTCTTTAAGCAGGTTGCTGAGCTGCGGGACCATCTGGTCAAACAGGCCGTACTCGTGCAGCAGCCAGAATGTGGCTAAACCCTGCCCACTCATAAATAGCTTGAGGGTCTCATCAAACAGTCTGGGCGGCGACACATGGGACAGGTCTGCTGCCAGCTTGCGAATGGGTTTTTCTGTACTGCGCTCAATAGTGAAGCCCAGTTTTGCTGCAAATCGCACAACCCGCAACAGGCGCACCGGGTCTTCTCTAAAGCGAGTAGCCGGATCACCCATAATGCGAATGGTGCGGCTATCTATATCTTCGAGCCCACCGGCAAAGTCATGAATACTGTTGTCACTGGGGTCATAGTAAAGGGCATTGATGGTCAGGTCGCGGCGGCTGGCATCGTCACTGATTGAGCCGAATACATTGTCTCTGGTCAGCATGCCGGTATCGGTCTGTTGGCGGCGGTTGCCACCGGTATTTTTGTCCTGCCCCGGGGTCGCATTGGAGCGGAAGGTGGTGACTTCAATCGGTTCGCGACTAAACTGAACATGCACGATCTGGAAGCGACGACCAATAATGCGCGCACGCCGGAATAGGGGTTTGATCTCGGCGGGCTTGGCATTGGTGGCCACATCAAAATCTTTGGGCTTAAGTCCAAGCAGCAGGTCCCGTACCGAACCTCCCACCACATAGGCCTCAAAGCCGTGCTCCTGCAAAATTTGCACAACTTTGCGAGCATCGCGACTAATCATTTGAGGCGACAGAGCATGTTGCCCCGATGGAATAACGACGGCTTCACCAAACTCTGGTTGATGTTGGCCTCTTGCAAAGAAATTACTTATGCGTTTCAGCATGAACAGCTTGCCGGTGGACTGGAAGGAACCGAGAGTTTAACAGAGGAAAAGCTAATACGGGAGCATTGCATAGACTAAGCAGAATAAATAATAGGGGATTCGAATAAAAAGACTATGTTTATTGCGGAAAATAAAAAAGGGATGCCTCTCGACAACCCCCCTCAATGGTTCTGGAGCCTAGGCTCTTTGAACACTTTCGCAATCCATCCAGTTCTTATTATTTTTTATTGTTTTTATTACTCAAGATCAAGTCTTGGTCCGACCTTATTCTAATCAGAAAAAGTTGTTCCGCAAGAGAAATTTTAAACATTTGGCCCTAAATTCGATTTATTTTTGCAATTTTACTGCCCGAACCCCGGTTCTACAGGCTAAATTGAAAACTCACTGGGATTAAATTGGCATAAAGGTTAGGCTTTTTTGCGGCTTATACCCAGCTTATTGCGTCTTTCCCACAGGGATTTACGGCTTATACCCAGCTTTTGTGCCAGTGCTGTCTCACTCATATTCTCCTGATTTTCCAATACGAAGCTTGTGAAATAGTCTTCCAACGAGAGACCGGCAGGTTGATCATTAGCAGAATTTGGCTGCGGGGAGCTATTGTATATTTCAGCGTTATCACTGGCATTAACCTTATCATATAAGCCCAGTATCTCAGCGCTGATAGGTTCTTCGGGCTCGGACAAAATGGCCGCTTGGTAGAGCATATTTTGCAGCTCGCGCACATTGCCCGGCCAGCTGTAGCTGTTCAGTGCCTGAAGTGCATCTTCCGTAAGGTGAATTTGAAAGCCTAGCTCGCTTGAGTACTGGTCTATAAAGTATTTGGTTAAACAGGGAATATCCTCGGCCCGCGCCCTCAGGCTAGGGACCTGCAGCCTAACCACATTGAGGCTGTAAAAAAGATCTTTGCGAAAACGATCTGACTCGCACAGGGCCTGCAAATCTTGCTCGGTCGAGGCGATGCAGCGAAAGGTTTTCTGCTCTATGGCCTTGAGCACCAAGGGCTGCAGTGCCAGCGGCAGTTCACAGATATTATTTAAAAATAATGTACCTTCAGAGCTGACCTCCAGCTGTTTATGGAGCTGAGCCTCTTTTACTGAAGTGCAATTAATGGTCACGAAGCACTGATCGGCAAGGGCACTGTTGGCGTGGATAATCTCTGCGATAGTGCGACGCCCAGTACCGCTCTCGCCCTGAATTAAAACGGGTACAGCGGTGGGGGCAGCTTTATGCACTGTGCGCAATATATGCAGAATTTTGGGGCTGGTACCCAGCACTACTGGACACTGGGACTTAACCGCATGCTGTTGTTGATCGGATTCACCGATCAGGCGTCGCACCGCAGCGAGCATTTCTTCGTGATCAAAAGGTTTGGAGATATAGTCGGCGGCTCCCTGACGCATGGTCTCAACAGCAGAGCGCAGACTGGCATAGCTGGTCATAACCAGCACTGGCACAGAGCCAGCAGGCTGAATAAGCTCGGTGCCGGAGCTGCCCGGCAGGCGCAGATCGCTGATAATCAGATTAAACTCATTGAGGTTGTAGGCCTCTTGGGCGGCTTTTACGCTGATAGCTTCAGACACAGCATAATCATGGCGCTCCAACAGCTTGCGCAGAGATAAGCGAATAATTTCTTCGTCTTCGACAATCAGTATCTGTTTGGCATTTTCGTTCATGGGGCAGATGATACGGGGAAATTAATGGTTACTGTAGTGCCGCGATCAGTGTTTATGGCCGGGCTGGTTAGTTCAATCTCAGCTCCCAGGCTTTTTGCCAGGTTAAAGACAATCCACAGGCCTAGCCCTGTTCCTTTGCCTGGGTCTTTGGTGGTGACAAATGGCTCGAACAATCTGCTGCGTAGATCTTCTTTGATTCCCTCACCCTGATCGCTGATAGTGACCATAATTTCCTGTCCCTCAGCTTGGGCCCCTATAGTAACAACACCGCCATTTGGTGATGCATCTCGGGCATTACTCAGTAGATTGAGAAACATCTGCAGCAGCTGGTGGTAATCGCCACGAATATTCAGGCCCGGATCAATAGCGCAGATAAAGCGCAGATTTTGCTGCTCGTCGCTAAGGGTCAGCAATTGAATAGCTTCTGCTGCTGCGTTGCTGATACTGATATCTTTTTGGACTGAGGTCAGTGCATTGCCTCCCCGGGAAAAGTTGATCAGAGACTGAACAATACGGTTGATTCGCTGAGTCTGAGACAGTATCTGCTGGGCGGACTCCGCCACCTGACTCGCCTCAGTCTCATGCTCCAGATTTTGAGCAATACAGGCAATGCCAGTAACTGGATTGCCAATTTCATGGGCCACTCCGGCAGCCAGACGGCCCACAGAGGCCAGTCTTTCATTGTCGATTGAGCTCTGGATCAGATTGACCTGCTCGGTGTGATCTTCGATCAGTAAAACAATATCACCATTGTTGTCTCTATTAGATTCAGAGCCAGAGCCTGGCTGTTCGGATTTTTGTAGGCTGTACCAGCGCACCTGGCCCTGTATTTCAAGCCGCAAATCATCCAGGCTATTTTTGCCGCTGCGGATAAAATCTGAAATAGCAGAGCTCCAGGGCTCGGGTAAATCCCCTATCAGCCTGCCCGAAGCTATGCTCTGGCTGATACCTGTATAGCTGGACAATGTGCTGTTCCAGCGCACAATTTCCCCGCCTTGATCCAGAGACACCACCCCTATGGGCAGGTTGTCTAGTACCTGGCGGTGGTGCACCCGCAGTTTATTGAGTTCGCTGGCAATACCTGTCAGCCGGTCTCCCTGGATAGCCAGTACAGATTCAATCAGCTGAATATCGTCTGGCTCATCAGCTGCAGGCACAATCAGGGGCAGTGAATGCTCCATAATACGATTGGCCGCCAGTACACCAAAACCCATATTTAATGAGGCATTGATACTGTCGCGCAGCTGACGCAGAGCCGCCGGGCGCACTTCATCGGCATCATAGCCCAGAGTATCTAGGGCCCGAGCTACCTCGGCGTCTGCGGCATCACCCAGAGACAGGCGCAGACTGCCAGTGAGTTCAGACACAGATTTTTGCGCAATTTCGACACGCGCTGGTATATAGACATTGTCGGCCATACACAGGGTGGCAAAGGCCTGCTGTTCCCTGTCCATAGAGCCACGCAGGGAAAACAACAGGCAGACTGTGATATTCAGCAGCAGAGCTTCCAGGGCCCAGATATCCCAATTCTGCATGCCAAAGTGGATAACTTTGTCACCCAGAGGCAGCTGCCAGCTCCAGTCACCAATTAACAGAGGCAGCAAAATGGTCATCAACCACAGGGATAGTCCGGCGACCAGCCCGCCAATAAAGCCGCGGCGACCCACTCTGGGCAGATAGATAACTGCCAGCATTCCCGGTGTGAGCTGAGCCAGGCCAGCAAATGCGGCAAGATAATAGTCTGTAATACTGTGGTGTTTGCTGACCAGGCTAAGGCAGGTACAGAACAGGATTAGACCACTGGCTATCAGCATGCGGCGGTTTTTAATCCACTGATCCAGATTGGCTTGGCGCTGCAAATCTTTACCTGGCAGCAAAAAGCTATTGAGCACAATTCTCGCTGTAATCAGACTCAGGCTGCAGATCAATGCAACGCTGAGCAACAGAATGCTGGCACTGGCCAGGCCGGCAATTAGCGGTTGCCCCGCGAGGGAGGGCAGGGCAAACAGATACTCCTGAAAGGGCGACACCGACTGCACCGAGATACCGCTCCACAGTAGAGGGAATAGCGGAATACTGGCTAGCAATACTAATAGAGGATAGGCCCAGGAGGTCATTCCTGCCTGTTGGTCTGAGATATCATTGGAGATCAGTAGACTGAAGTTAAACGGATAAGCGAAGCCTGCCGCCATAAAAACAATAAACAGGCTGTAGGAAAAATCCATGCGCTGGATAATAAAGCGCTGCCCGCTATCCACCACCCAATTATTCATTTCTGCTAGGCCACCAAAGGCTGATGTTAAAGCTGCCCAGGCAGAAAAGCCCATGGCTGGCAGCAGTAAGAGCCCGGCTGCGGCCATAACCCAGGGCAGATGATTAGCGACTCCCAGGCCAATAGAGCGCAGGTTGATCAGCAGAATAACCACTGTGGTCGCCAGCAGACCGAATACTCCACTCCTATTGCCAAACAGACTATTAAAGATGGCCTCAATGGCCACGTACTGGGCCAGAATCAGGGGGATTACCGCCAGTATCAGTGAGATGCTGGCTATAACAGCAACAGATTTTTTGCGGTATCTGAAGGTCAGGAAATCCACCGGCGTAGCAAAGCGAATAATCCCACTGAGTCGACGAATAGGTAGAAAAATTAATGGCGACAGGACAAACACCAGACTAAAAGCAATCAGGGCCAGAATAACGCTATTGCCATAGCGCCCCGCCATCTCAACCGAGCCCATAGCCAGCAGCACCCCGGTGCCAGAGAACAGGCCCAGAGCCAGCATAATATCCTTGCTGTTGGACCCTGTGCGCTGGGACATCCATTTGGCTGCCAGGCAGCCCAGCGCCAGCATGGCCAGAGTGGCCAGCACAGCATCAGGATTGATTATTTCAAGATTCATCCCGGACCCTATGGCGGTGGGCAATATAGGCGGCGAACACTATCATGGCCCAGACCACATAGGGCCTAAACCAGTTGCCATCGGGCTCCACTGCCCATTGAATGGCCAGCGGAAAAACCACTATGCAGAGCAGGAGCAGAGTTGCAACAAATCGATAATTAAGCATGGGCTAGAGGGCGCGGCCGATTATTTTAAAGCTACTTGGTTGATAGATAACCCAGATGGTATGCCTGCCAGACCAGCAAAGCAAACCTGGTTCCCAGGTCTCTGGATTCAGATCAGTGCAGCCCATCTAATAGCCCTCTGGGGCCGGGCTATTTTGCAAGCTCTCAGCTACTGTTTGCACCGACCAGTGCGCTGTTGCCCAGTCTAGTATTTCCGCCACAGATTGCCGCTGCAATGGCTCTGGAGGTGACTGTCTCAGCCAGTGCAGCGCGGCCCACAGATGCTGTGATTCCTGACCTTCCAAAAGACCCATAGCGAGATTTTGCTTGCTGAGTTTCTGACCCTCGGCATTGAGAGCCAGGGGCAGATGAGCATATTCTGGTGTTTTAAAATTCAGGCACTGCTGCAGATAGATCTGCCTGGGTGTCGAATCAAGCAGATCTGCGCCACGCATAATATGGCTGATAGCCTGATATTGGTCATCCACCACCACGGCCAGCTGGTAGGAGAAGAGAGTATCACGGCGGCGCACCACAAAGTCACCCACCTCTGCCTGCAGATTCTGGGAGTACTGACCAACAATCTGATCATTAAAACTGATATGGGCACTGTTGACCCTTAGTCTTGCCGCGCAGTCCTGGTGGGGCAATTGAAGCTGAGAGCAGTGACCGTCATAGATGCCGCCAAGGCTCTGTAGTCGCTGGCGGTTGCACCTGCATTGATAGATCAACCCAGATTCTATTAGAGATTCCAGGGCCGCCGCATAGGCCTCAAGTCTGCTGCTCTGGTATAGCACAGTGCCATCCCAACGCAGCCCGTGACTTTCAAGCTGTTTCAGAATCTGATGGCTGGCGCCGGGCACTTCTCTGGGGGGGTCCAGATCTTCAATACGCACCAGCCACTGGCCGTTGCGCTGGCGGGCATCCAGAAAGCTGGCTAGGGCACTGACCAGGGAGCCAAAGTGCAGTGGGCCCGTAGGCGAGGGTGCGAAGCGAGCTATGCTGGGTAAGGCTGACATTAGGAAGGATTACAGCAGCTCAGAAGGCTCTGAGCTGCTGATGACCGGGCAGCTAACTAGCCTCCGGTGATTTGCTTTTCCTTGATTTCATCGAGAGTTTTGCAGTCGACGCACAGATCTGCTGTGGGTCGAGCTTCGAGTCGACGAATACCGATTTCGACACCACATTGGTCACAGAAACCGTAGTCATCCTCTTCAACACGCACCAGAGTTTTATTAATCTTTTTGATTAATTTGCGCTCGCGGTCGCGGGTGCGCAGCTCCAGACTAAACTCTTCTTCCTGAGTGGCGCGGTCGGCCGGATCGGGGAAGTTTGCTGCTTCGTCTTTCATATGGGTCACTGTGCGGTCAACTTCTTCCATTAACTCGCGACGCCACGCTTTGAGAATCAGCTTGAAGTGCTCGCGCTGATTTTCATTCATATATTCCTCTTTTTTAGTCTCTTTGTAGGGCTTGAGACCATGAAGAGTTGCTGAGCCTGCATCGCTTTTTGATTTAGCTGCAGGTTTTGTTTTTACTGTTGCCATGCATAAGATCCGCTGTTGATATGGGCCTAAAAAACAGAACCCGCGTTTATAGAGATTTTATACGCATTTATCAAGGTAAATTTTCCTATTGATTGCGAATATTGCCATTTTCTATTGGTTAATCTTAGACCATGGTTGCAAAAAAGCCCTAGCTGCGCCTACATTAGCGCCATTAATTGACCTGCTTGTGATGTCCGTCTATGAAAATTGCTCCGCCCTTATTTCCAGCTACCTTTGAAAAGCGCTACAAGCGTTTCTTCGCCGATGTGCGCACCCCGTCCGGTGAGCTTCTTACCCTCCACTGCCCCAATACCGGCAGCATGAAAAACTGCCTGGTCGAAGGGTCTCCCTGCTGGTATTCCCTGTCTGATAATCCCAAGCGCAAATTGCCCGGCACTCTGGAGATAGTGACCAGTAGCCAGGGCAACCTAGCTGGTGTAAATACCTCCAGGCCCAATTATCTGGTGCGCGAAGTGATCGAAGCCGACCTGGTCCCTGAGCTGCAGGGTTATAGCCAGATTCGCACTGAGGTTCGCTACGGTGAAGAGAAGAGCCGCATTGATCTGTTGCTAGAGGACCGAAGCCAGGGCCAATGCTATGTCGAGGTAAAAAATGTCACCCTGGATATGGGTGATGGTCTGGCGACTTTTCCCGATGCGGTCACCAGCCGCGGCACCAAACATCTGCGTGAACTGATGGCTATGGTTGCAGCTGGCCACAGGGCAGTGCTGTTTTTCTGTGTCCAGTTAACCGGGGTTCAGCGCATGGAAGTGGCCGCCGAGATTGACCCTGGTTACGCTGCAACTCTGTCTGAGGCGGTTGCCGCGGGAGTAGAGGTGATTGCCTGGCGGGCCAGCATTGGTGCTGATCAAATAGTGCTAGACCAGCCGATCAGCTGTCTTCAAGATCTGCCAGGGCCTGAGCTCTGAGATTAATAGGTGGCGCTGGCATAGGTTGATTGGCGGCAACATAGTAACTTCCGTCTTCAACACGCAGCTCCACCTGCATTAAATGGTCCCCGGCGCAGGGGCCTGTAATACATTCGCCACTTTCCACCTGAAACAGGGCACCATGGGACGAGCATTGAATCAGTGAGCCATCCAGATCGAGAAACTTATCCGGCATCCAGTTGAGAGGTATGCCTAGGTGAGGGCAGCTGTTCCAGTAGGCGTACAGTTGATTGTCACGGCGTATGGCAAATAGTTTGCGCTCTTCAATACTCAGCTCAATGGTCTGCATCTCTTGCAGATCGTCGAGTTGGCAGAGTGCTATTTCCTGCTCTAGCAGGGTCCCCTTATCCATTTTTAAGTGCCTGAATACGCTCTTCCAGTGGGGGGTGAGTCATAAATAGTCTGCTGGGCTTGCGCTTCCAGCCGCTGGAAATACCAAAGGCTGTCATGGTATCTGGCATCTGGTTTTCAACATGAGACTGGGTTTCAGCGCGCAGTTTTTCCAGTGCACCCACCATGGCGGCACGTCCAGCCAGCTGGGCGCCAGCGGCATCGGCTCGGAATTCGCGCTGACGGGAGAACCACATAACAATGGTTGAAGCTGCAATGGCCAGAATAATCTCTGCGACTATGGTGGTTATCCAGTAGCCCAGACCCAAACCGCGGTTATTTTTTAGGATCACGCGATCGACAAAGAAGCCAATCACCCGGGCTGCAAACATAACGAAGGTATTTACCACTCCCTGTATCAGGGCCAATGTAATCATGTCGCCATTAGCTACATGGCCTATCTCATGGGCCAGCACAGCGCGAGCCTCATCTTCAGTGAAGCGGTCCAGTAGTCCCTGACTCACTCCAACCAGCGCATTGTTTCTGTTCCAGCCGGTGGCAAAGGCATTGGATTGCTGGGCCGGGAAAATACCTACCTCGGGCATGCCAATACCGGCTTTTTTCGATAGGGTGGTAACAGTCTGTAGCAGCCAGCGCTCCTGCTCAGTCTGAGGCTTGGAGACCAGTCTGATACCAGTAAAGCGCTTGGCCATAAACTTGGATAGCAACAGAGACATAAAGGCCCCGGCAAAACCAAACACAGCACAGAAAACCAGCAGCGAAGACAGATCCAGGTCAACCCCATTGTTAGCCAAAATGCTTTCGACACCCAGCAGGCGCAGTGAAATACTGGCCACCACAATAATTGCGATATTGGTGAGAAGAAATAGTCCAATTCTGTACATAGTAGATTCCTGTGTAGCCTATGGGTTTAAGATGTGGCCGATTGAGGGGAATTCAAGCGCAACCTGATAGATTATACGCTCTGTGCAGGCACTATTGGCCAATTGATTCTTTGCTAATTGGTCAAAGCGAGGGTATAAATATGTCTTTGCAAAGTCACAACTGCAGCCAGGGCTATGAACTCTATTGATATTTTAACCGGTTCCACCGAGCGCCATCTGACCGATCTTTACGCTGGTCAGGCCGAGGCTGCCATGCTGGTTCATCGGGATATAGTTGCGCCCCTGACTGAACTGCAACAGAATGCCGCAGCCGCAGGCTTTGATCTCAGGCTGTGCAGCGGTTTTCGCAGCTTTGATCGCCAGCTGCATATCTGGAATGCCAAGCTGTCCGGTCTGCGCCCTGTGGTTGATGACTCGGGCACTGAGATTAATCTGGAACAGCTGAGCCCCTGGCAGCAGATTCAAGCGGTAATGCGCTGGTCGGCACTGCCCGGTGCCTCGCGCCACCATTGGGGTACAGATATTGATATCTATGATAGGGCGGCTATGCCTGCAAACTATCAGTTGCAGCTAATTCCCGCTGAAGTTGAAGGTCAGGGAATGTTTGCGCCCATGCATAATTGGCTCGATAAGAGGCTTGCAGAGCGGGGTTTCTACCGACCCTATGGGACAGATACTGGTGGCATAGCGCCAGAGCGCTGGCATATTAGTTACAGGCCCCTGGCTCAGAACTTTGCCAGGGAGCTCACCCCTGAGGTGCTGGAGCAGCGATTGCAGGGCACTGAGCTACTATTATTAGAGGTGGTGTTGGATCATCTCGATGAGATTATGCAGCGCTATATTTGGGTTGATTAAGGAATAACAATCAATGGAAAGCAATGACCCTCTATGGGACATTATTGTTGACGAAGCCAGATCAGCCAGCCTGAAAGAGCCAATGCTGGAAGACTTCTTTCGCGCTTCTATTTTAGATCAGCCCGATCTGGAATCTGCGATGAGTTTTAATCTGGCCCAGTTGTTGGCCAGCCCAGCTATGGCTGTGCATAAAATGGCTGAGGTTATTGCCGAGGCGCTGGCTGCTGACAGCCGCATTGGCAAGGCCATACGCAGTGATATCAGAGCCTCTTTTGAGCGCGATGCCGCCTGTGATCTTCACCTTACACCTATTCTCTACTACAAGGGCTTTCAGGCGCTGCAGCTGCAGCGAGTTGCGCACTGGCTCTGGGGGCAGGGGCGCAAACCGCTGGCTCTATTTATACAGAATCAGGTGTCTGAAACCTTTGCGGTGGATATTCACCCTGGCGCACAGATGGGTTCCGGTATTATGCTGGATCACGCCACTGGTCTGGTTATTGGTGAGACAGCAGTGATTGGCGACAATGTGTCGATTCTGCACTCAGTCACCCTGGGTGGCAGCGGTTGTCAGGGTGGTAGGCGCCACCCCAGAGTAGGCGATGGGGTAATGATTTCTGCCGGCGCTAAAATTCTTGGCAATATCAGCATTGGTGAGGGCGTTAAAATCGGCGCCGGCAGCCTGGTTCTGGAGTCGGTGCCTGAGCATGTCACAGTGGTTGGCGTGCCTGCCAAGATAGTCGGCAGGCCTGTCGAGGAATTGCCTGCGCTGGAGATGGATCAGAGTTTACAGATCAATTAGATCCTGGTGCATTAACCCTGACTATAGGCAGACGCTGGCCAGATGAATAATCTGTTTTTCCAGCAGAGTCTGTCGTCCCTCGGGAAAGCCCTCAAGAACAAAGCAGTTTTCATCAAACACAAGAAATCGGGCAATGGATGAAAGGGCTTGAATATCATACTCAGTGGTGCGCAAACCAATAAGACCCTCCTGCAGCTGATCAGCCAGTTGCGCACACTGGTCTTTTAGTGCCGCCAGCCCCTCGTCGAAACTCAACAGGGGCAGGGTGTTAAGGTTGCCACCACAGACTGTCCAGTTAATCTCTAGGTCCACACCCAGCTTGCTGGACAGGCGCTCGAGAAGCTGTTGTAGGCTGTACACTGCCATTAGGCACAGTAGCAGTTGCTGCTTTGAATTCTGGGTCGAGCGAATATAAAAATAGATACTGCCATCGGCACCCTCTACTCTGTGGCCACCATAGAGTTCGATGGTTCGGGCGGTGCAGTAATCAATTTTTTCGAATAACTGCTCCAGGTTATCGCGGTTTAGCTGATGATTGAGCCGCTGACGATTTTTGATGGAGGCTCTGACAACAGTGTAGTAATAGCCATTATTGCTGTCCTCATCACCAAACCCAGATCCCGACCCAGAGAGCAGAGGCTGAATTTTAGCCTCCAGCGCGGTCAGTTCGTCGATAATTGGATCACCACCACCTGGCAGTCGATTGCTGAGAATACGCAGACGTCGCGCCAGTTGCTCGGCAAACTGCAGGCTGCCGTAGGTGCAGGCGGCGGTAAATACAAACCAGAGTAGCAGCCAGCTGAGCATTACATTGCGGTATTTGCCATAGATAGGCTGTGTGTCTAGCTCGATCACCACAGCACCCAGAATACTGTCCTGTAGCTCAATCTCGCGGCGGTAAGATTCCAGTTCATCGGTTGGCTTTTGGCTCTGACGACTCTGGCTTATTAGCTGTTCTTCCACATCAAACAGGCTGGCACTAACAATAGCCGGATCCTCTACGGTTCGGCTGAGGGCTACCTGCACACTGATCAGGTCATTATTAAACAATGGGGTGCGAATAAGATCGTCGAGCTGGCTGAGTGCACTGCGGCTTTTGTCAGCGATGGTTTCATGGGCAAGCTGCTGGGTTTGGCTGCTGATCAGCAGTGAGGCTAGAAGCCCCAGCAGTAAACACAGGGACAGAACTGCGGCAGGTAATTTTTTAGCCACGGAATATTGTCGCTGCATTATAGAGTCCGCCCCAAAGCAAATTTATTTTCCGCGCATTCTATCCTATTCCTGTAGCTTTTATATAATGGCAGCCTTAAAAATCACCATGGCCCCATAATGTGAAAAATATTCTGCTTATCAATGTATTCGGTGAAGACAGACCAGGCGTCACCAGTGCGATCACCGAGGTGCTGTCCCGCTATGATATCAGCCTGCTAGATATCGGACAGGCGGTGATACATGATCAGCTCAGCCTGGCCATTTTGGCGGCAGTGCCCAGTCAGGTGAATATAGATCTGGTAACCGATGAGGTGAAATCCTGCCTGCTGATTATGGATATCCGGGTTAAATTTTTGCCCATCAGCAACCAGGCCTATCAAAACTGGGTAGAGCAGCAGGGTAAACCGCGCCATATGGTGACTCTGCTAGCGCGCAAAATAGATGCCATTCATCTGGCTCTGGTTACCACCCTGTGCGCTAATACTGGCCTCAATATAGATAAAATTGTGCGCCTTTCCGGGCGCATGCAGCTGGACGACAGCGATAAGCTGGGCCGTGCCTGTGTAGAGTTTTCAGTGCGGGGTGAGGCCCAGGATCCCCGCGCATTCCGAAACTCTCTGCTGGAATTAGCCAGTCAGCACAATATTGATATCGCCTACCAGGAAGACAACATTTACCGCCGCAGCCGCCAGTTGGTGGTGTTTGATATGGATTCCACGCTGATTGATGCCGAGGTGATTGACGAGTTAGCTAAAGAAGCTGGGGTAGGTGATCAGGTAGCGGCTATCACCGAAGCTGCGATGCAGGGTAAGCTGGATTTTAAACAGAGCTTCCGCCAGCGCCTCGAGCTACTTGAGGGCCTGAGTGTCGATGTGCTGCAAAAAGTAGCCCAGCGCCTGCAGCTCAATGAGGGTGCAGAGCACCTGATAAAGACCCTGAAACAGCTGGGTTATAAAACTGCCATTGTGTCCGGAGGCTTTACCTATTTTGCTGAACACCTGCAGTCTATTCTGGGTGTCGACTATATCTATGCCAATGAGCTGGACACCGAAAATGGCCTGGTTACCGGCAAGGTAGTGGGTGATGTAATTGATGGCCAGCGCAAGGCCGATCTGCTGAGGGAACTGGCCCAGAGAGAGGGGCTGGCACTGGAGCAGGTGATTGCTGTGGGCGATGGCGCCAACGATCTACCTATGCTCAATATTGCTGGGCTGGGTATAGCCTATCAGGCTAAGCCCCTGGTAAAAGCCTCTGCCAAGCAGTCTATTTCTAATCTGGGGCTAGACGGCATTCTCTATTTACTGGGGTACAGCGATAAGGATATTCAGGCGCTGGGCTAAGAATTTTCAGAAAAGTCATAATCCATTGTAAAGCTGGGCGGCTGCACATAATGGCCCTGGATATACTGCACGCCTTGCTGCCACAGAATAGGTAAAACGCTGGCCTTCTCCACAAAGGGCACAATAACGTCCACACCAGTGCCAGTCATGCCAGCCATCAGGGTCTGGAACCTGGCTTTGCCCTCGCCACCTTTCTGCAGATCCTCGACAATCAATCGATCGATCTTTACAAAACTCACAGCCACTCTCTCCAGGGTTTTCAGGGGATTGATAGCGACTCCAAAATTGGCAATGGCAATCTGACCGCCCGCTTTTTTGATTTCATCGGAGATAGCCGCAGCCTGGTTCAGATAGCGCAGGGCATCAATTTCGCGGAACTGGAAAATCACCACATCTGCAGGTAGCTTCGACTTTTGCATAGCCTGGGTCAGCCAGGGCAAAAAGGCCTCATCGGAGAATGACTGGCGACTGATATTGATAAATAACTGGGTGTCTGGATTAGAGGCAAGCTTGTCCGCCAGTGTATTTAACACTTTGCTGATCACCCAGCGATCAACTTCGGCAGCTATCTCTGATTTAAATAGATTATTAATAAAATCTTCCGGGATATCATCATTGGGTACATCTTTGTTAACCCCCAATATGGCTTCGTAATACTCCTTGCCACTGCCGCCACTGATCAGCGCTACTATGGGTTGGTAGCGCACTGAGAACAGTCGGTCACTGAGCAGCTTTTTGGCAGTGATCACCACGGCCTCATTCTGGGAGATCTCATCGGAATGTATATTGGGCACAAAAAACCGCACACCATTGCCTGGGGACTGCTCCTGTCGAAGCTCTTCAATAACCTGCTGGCTGCGCTCCAGAGCTCGCTCTACAGAGGGTACATTTTCATTCAGCAATGTGCCGCCGATGGAGGTGGTCAGAGAAAAAGTTTGCTCTTCGACATCAAATACCTCCTGACTGGTCCTAGCCACTATGTCCTCGGCAATTTTAAGCCCCTGTTGGTCAGAGGTTTCTGCCAGCACCGCCACAAAACAGTTCTCGCTGAGTCGACCGCAGTCAAAGTTTTGATTAAATAGCGATCCCACAAAGGTAACCAGGGAATGGACGATTTTTTCGGCTTTGGCTATGCCCAGATCTTCTTTTAAGCTCTCAAAGCGATCGATCTGTATGTTTAGTAGCACGCTGTCCTCACCTGTCTGCACTGATTTGCTGATAGCGCGACTGACCATTTCATAGACCAGCTGGGGTTGGATTGCACTGTAGGCTGTGGCCGAGGCCTCCTCAGTCTGGTCTGTGTTGGCGGCAAACAGTTTGTCACTGTTAATGGTGAACTGCAGCGAAGGTTCGCCGCTGTACTGAATCTGGTTGATCTCAACAAAAGCACTGTCTTCCTCACCCTGAGCATTGAGAATTTTAACCACGGCTTCAAAGGGCATAATTTCTTGTTTAGCCTGCAGAGGCACCATGTAGGCCTTAAGCTTTTCTCTATCAGAGGCTGCTATATTGTCGATCACTGGCAGGCAGAGCATCTCCTCAGGTTCGTCAAAGCCAAAAATACTGGCGCAGGCCTGATTGGCGTAGACATAGGTTCCCTCCTGAACCACTGCTATAGGAAATCTCGAGGTATTCATCAAACACTCGCTGCGTTTCTCTGCCAGAGCCAGTTTGCGCTCCCATTCCCGGCATAGTCGGCGCTGGCCGACACTGGCCAGTGACCGCGCAACTACCTTGAGCAGGTGCTGATCCTGATCTTTAACCACTACATCTTGGGCGCCTAGCCGCAGGCCCTCAATAAGAGTAGCGGGATCATAGTTGTCACTGATAAAAATAACTGGAATATCGCGCTCAGCGCGGCGAATGCACTGAAATATTTGCTGTGCCGGCAGAGATTCGGTGCCTATGGGCGCAATTAGTAGGTCCCAGTTGCGCTTGCTCAGATACTGCTGCAGCTGCTCCTCATCTGAAGCCAGCTGGGCTTCCATTCGGTAATCGGCACTGCGCAGAATACTGATGATTCTATTGGCTTCGTCATGGGATTGTTCGACGATTAAGATTTTTAGAGGTTCGTCGGCCAGCATAGGTCGGGGCTTTGTTAAATCCTATTAAATCCAGAGTTGGTTACATAAAACGGTGGGAGTTCGAAGAACCTACCCTGATATTTGAGTATTGCTCCTTTGATTGTAGACAACTTTTACACTGCAGCCGGCTGTTTTGCTCAATTCTCTGGGAGCAGAAGGCATTTATTTAGTCGACTGCCCCCCAAAACATAGCAAAAATAGCCTGCACTTCGGTTATCATAACGGGCTTTAAAATAATCGAGAATTTTCAAACATGGCCAATTACTCAACTAATGAATTTCGCTCTGGCTTAAAAGTGATGCTTGACGGTGATCCCTGCTCGATTCTGGAAAATGAATTTGTAAAACCTGGCAAGGGTCAGGCTTTTAACCGGGTTAAACTGCGCAATCTTAAAACTGGCCGTGTATTGGAAAAAACCTTTAAGTCTGGTGAAGCACTGGAAGGTGCCGATGTTTTGGATATGGATATGCAGTATCTCTATAACGATGGTGACTTCTGGTACTTTATGGAGCCAGAGAGCTTTGAGCAGCATCAGGCCAATGAAAATGCCGTGGGCGATGCTCTGCAATGGCTCAGTGAGCAGGATATCTGCGTGGTCACCCTTTATAACGGCGCGCCTCTATCTGTTGTTCCCCCCAACCATGTTGAGCTAGAAATCGTCGAGACCGATCCGGGCCTGCGCGGTGATACGGCTCAGGGTGGCAGTAAACCAGCTAGGCTGGTCACTGGTGCAACGGTAAAAGTGCCACTGTTTTTGGATCAGGGTGATGTGGTTAAAGTGGATACTCGCACCGGTGAGTATCAGGGTCGCGTTAAGTAAGCAGCGACTGTTTTCTGACTGGGCTGGCAGGAGGGTTTTGCATTGACTAATTGGCAGCCTAGTGCCAGCCAGGCTATGTTGCGCTGTCGAGCTGAGCTTCTTGCTAGCCTGCGCGAATTCTTTTCCCAGCATGGCGTCAGCGAGGTGGATGTTCCGGTTTTAGGTCGTTCGACCGTCACTGATAGCAATATAGAAAGTATCATTGCCCAGCCATTTGGTGGTAGTGGGTACTTACAAACTTCCCCAGAATATTTTATGAAACGACTTTTGGCTGCCGGTAGTGGCGATATCTACTGCCTGGGTAAGGCCTTTCGCAATGGCGAGGCAGGGCAGAGGCACAACCCTGAATTTACTCTGCTGGAATGGTATCGCTGTGACTGGGATGAGCAGCAGCTTATGGATGAGGTGGCTGATCTGATCAGTCGTATTTATGCCACTACCAATCAGTCTACCCTAGCTGTGCACAGGGGCAGTTATGGGGACTATTTTGCCCAGGTGCTGGCAGTGAACCCCCACAGTGCGCCACTGGATCAGCTGCAACAGCTGGCAGTGTCAGCTGGTTCCCAGAGCTGGGCAGGGGAGACCCGTGCCAACTGTCTGGATTTGCTGTTTTCTGTGCAGGTAGAACCCCAGTTGCCTCAGGGTCTGGTATTTGTCTATGACTACCCCGCCTGTCAATCTGCTCTGGCTCAAACCTCCGTCAATGACCAGGGTCAGCTGGTCAGTCGCCGCTTTGAAGCTTTTCTCAATGGTATGGAGCTGGCCAATGGCTATTTTGAGCTTAGGGACGGCGCTGAGCAGGGGCAGAGATTTGATGAAGACCTCAAGGCTAGATCTGCCGCCAATAAGCCAAGTATTGCAGTGGACAGTCATTTAATGTCGGCGCTGGACCAGGGATTACCCAGCTGTGCGGGGGTGGCGCTGGGGGTAGATCGGCTATTAATGCAGCTGCAGGGCGCTGATTCCATAGGCCAGGTGATGCCATTTAGCTGGGATAGATGCTAGGAGGGCGAAGCATGCTCTTTAATGCGCTTTCTCGCTGGGCGCTTTCCCTTTTGATGCTCTCTCGTGATGCTCTGTCTCTTGATGCTTTCTAGCTGCATTTAAAGTAGTGGTCCATAACTTTTGAGGGCTCTTGGGTCTTGGTATGTCCAACCACTGAGGCTGGCACGCCGGCGACAATATCATGGGCTGCCACTGGTTTTAGCACTACGCTGGAGGCTGCCACCATAGCGCCCTCGCCAATTTCGATATTGCCAAGAATTTTTGCCCCAGGTCCCAATAGTACGCCGCAGCGGATTTTGGGGTGGCGATCGCCACTCTCTTTGCCTGTTCCTCCCAGAGTGACCGACTGCATAATAGACACAGAGTCCTCAACCACAGCAGTTTCTCCGATCACCAATCCGGTAGCATGATCAATCATCAGCCCGGCACCAATTATTGCGGCCGGATGAATATCCACAGCAAATACCAATGAGATTCTATGTTGAATCAGCAGGGCTAGAGAGCGCTGGTCTCCCTGCCATAGGCTGTGGGACACGCGGTAGGCCTGCAGTGCCAGAAAGCCCTTAAAATATAGAAATGGCGTGCTAAAAAGATTGCAGGCGGAATCGCGATCAACAGTTGCCTGAATATCTCTGGCAGCAGCCTGAATAATGGCTGGTTCAGCAAACGCCTGATCCATAAGCTCGCGCAACATAGTTGCGGGCATGGCACTACTGGCCAATTTGCTGGACAGATGATAGCTGAGCGCCTGGCCCATACTGCTGTGATCCAGGATAGTCGCCTGCAGAAAGGGCGCCAGAACGGGCTCTGCTGCCAAGGTCTGCTCAGTCTCGCTATAAATATTCTGCCAGACCTGCTCTGCTATAGCGCTGTGCTGTGGATTTGTCATCTATACTTTTTAACTCTTGGGTTTTGAAGAGCTATTTTGGGTCAGGCCGCGCTAATATGCCAGCCTGTTCTTGCTATACACCAAATATCCACAGCACATACTCCTGCAGCCAGCAGTGATTTTGCCGCCGAACTGGCGGTTGCGCCTGTGGTGACCACATCGTCCACCAGAGCCACAGTGCGCCCTTCGAGAGGCTTGGGGGTGCGTACCTCAAAGGCGTTGTTCATACTCCTCAGGCGCTGGCGCTTGCCCTGTAAATGCTGGGGCCGCCGGTAACCCGTGCGTCGCAGGCAGTGGTTATGGATGCTGCTACCGCCCAATTTACTGCTGAGTATTTGCGCTATGCCCTGGCTCTGGTTAAAGCCGCGGCGCAGCTGTCTGCTCCAGTGCAGAGGCACCGGAATCATAATATCTGGCCTCTGATCAGGGCCATAGGCAGCTCTGATAGTCTCGGCTAGCAGTTCGCTAAGCTGGCGCAGCTGTGGCGCATAGGCATCGACTTTAATTCGTCTGATCATATGGCTGATTGGCTGCTGATACTCAAATGGAGCTATACAGCGTCGAAAGGGCGGGGCTTTTTGCTGACAGTCTGGGCAGATTACCCCTGACTCTTTACCTGTGGGTGGCACTGCACCGTTAAATGGCAGCGCACATTGCTTACAATGGCTGCCAAGCCAGGGTAGGTCCGCAATACAGGGGTTGCATAAACAGTGGTTGGATGGGCTTAGATAATCTTTGCAGGAGACACATTCGCCCGGCAGCAGAGCGCTGGACCAGGGAATAGCTCCAAA
>Ga0209716_1000182_pt1 | contig 64117 bp, 83 predicted proteins | sample COGITO_mtgs_1205_FD_184811 | JGI IMG/M metagenome (GOLD analysis project Ga0209716, IMG submission 184811) | Pelagic marine microbial communities from North Sea - COGITO_mtgs_120531 (SPAdes) (version 2) | ecosystem: Environmental > Aquatic > Marine > Epipelagic ... | reverse complement strand
TAGTCTTTAAATCAACAACTAATTTTTCACTGTGGTTAACAATATCAGCTTTACCTTTCCACCAGTTACCTGCTAATTCGCAGACACCAGGAACTTCAAACTCATTGCCTTCAGCATGTATAAGATCGCGACAAACTTTATTGTTCATCATCTTCTCAACCAATGCTTCGACCTTGTCAACCTCATGTTGTAACAAACAAACTTCTCCGTTTGTTATTTCTTTGTAAGCTTTAGTATTACGTGAGCTTGCTTCTACAATTTTAAAATTCTTGATCTTGTCTGGTTCAAGAATAGCAGTGTGGAAGTAACCTCCAATAAGAAAGTGAGGAAACTGTTCAGATGGCTTTTTAAAATCAAGTGGATTTGTCATCAGTGTTCTTATATCTGAATTAGATATAAAGTTTCTGCCAAACTCACCATAATAATGTTCATCGTCTTTCAGCTTCTCTAGTATTTCTTTTTTATCTTTCATAATGTAGCTAACTCTTTTTCTTGCTCTTTCGTTAATTTATATTTAGATTTTATAGCATCTAACTTACCGCCGCTTTTAACATATTCTTTAGCTTTAAGTAATTGAGCTGTTGATATAGCTGCTTGAGTAATTGTTTGTTTTTTACCGTGAGAGTTAGTTGCATCTGCATCTTGCGTATCGTCGATTAAAAACAAATTACCTAGTGCATATTTCTTACCATAAGAACTTGCTGCACCATATCTCTGTGGCATTTGCATACCTTTCTGATCTAAGTCAACACCTACAATAGCTACAGCTGTAACAGATTTATTACTACCTGTACCTTTTTCTTCTTCGCCATTAGATAATCTAGCAGTAACCTGCATAACAGGTGGATCATAAGAAATTAATTCTTCTTTAATCGTAACTGATACATCTAACTCCTTTAAAAAGGGCTTTGTTGCTTCTAGGATGTCTTCGGCAGATCGGAAATAATACTTGCCGAATGAGTTAAATCTACTCTTTTTCGATTTAAACTTCGTTTGAATTTGGGTTAATTTTTGGTTTATTGTCATATATATATAATTACATATTTATTTGTTAATTTACAGATAATCAATCACTTGCGAGTGATCTACATTGTCTATAAGTTTTTGTACTGCTTGTTTTTTAATCTCTGATACTCTTACATAAGCAGAGATACCTTTTATTTCTAAAGCCTTAGCTATTTCATTAGCAGACCACTTTTCTCCATCAAGGCCATAGCTTTTATTTAAAACAAACACTTCATCAGAAGTTAGATGTTTATTTAATAAACTTAATATATAAGCATTAAGCAGTGTTTCATTGTATGGATCTGATTTATCAGGTATTTGATATATCATATCTTCATCATTGTATGGTTTAGTGTCTATACTTAAAAACATAGAATTAAAAAACATTTCAACCATTTTCTTATCTTTACCTCCATCTTTTCTTATTTCGTTAAGCTTATGCTCTGGTATTCTCATTTGAGCTCTATTCTTATCTATTTCTCTTCTTATACCTCCACGTATTCGCTTAGCAAAAAAAGATTTTAAAGATTTTGATTTGTCTTCAGAATTTGATAGTTTTTCTCTATCTAGTTTATCTACAGCTTTACATAGTTGCAAAGATCCTTCTTGAATTAAATCTAATATAGACATAACTCCTGAAGCTTCTTGAGCTGTTGAAAATTTTCTAGCTACATTTTCTACTAAAGGAAGAAATATAATTTTTAACTCATCATCAGTATATTCGATAAAGTCTTTTATTTCTATATTGCTAATTAGAACCTTTACTTCTTCTTTATATCTTATGTAGTTTTTTATATTGTATTTTTTCATTTACTGTATTTTAGCTTTTTTACTTTGTAATCTGTAGTGTCACACTGACCTTCGTCTTTAATTAACATCTGTAAACCTCTTGTAGTATTATCTATTGCTACAAAGTATTCATCATATATTTTAGAAGATATTTTACCTTCTTTATAATCACTTTCTAACCATGATTTTAATTGAGTAAGGTTGTATACGCATTTATTTAAATCTGCTCTACAATATATATTTACCCAATTTCCTCTTTGCATGTTAACAGAACTAGACGTCAGTACTAGTAAGGTAGTTATACTAAATATTATCTTTTTCATATTCTTTATTTAATAATTGTTTTTCTTTTTTAAGCTCTTCACTCATGTGTCTATAAATAGTTCTTTTAGTGCATTTCAACGCTTTAGCTATTCTATTTATTGTAATTATTTTTTCTTCGTTTATATAAAGCATTGCTTCATATATATCATCTTCTTTAATCCCTTTTGCTTGTCCTATTATTCTACCTACTATTTGCAATTTCTCTATTGCAAGTAAGCCACTAGAATCTTTAAAAACTATTTTACGTAGTCTATTTTTAGGTGGGGTATCAAGGTCTTGATTAAATACGTCTTCAACAACTTTATTTATTAATTTTTGACCAATATTAAAAGTAACAAAACCATTTGCTTTGTATATTATATATTCTGCAAGTTGTTCAAATTTATTTTTATCAAGATTAGGATTTAAATACCATAGTGTTAATAAATGCCACTTTAACGATCTTATAGTATTTATTTTTGCTTTATTATTAAACAAAGCATAATAACCATAAGTACCTTTAGCATAGTACCAACCCCAACTATGGCTAGATGTTGGTATATCTGAAGAATACCTACGGTATATTATTCTATTATTATTTAAGTATTTTAAATCTCGGTGTGACATTTGCCCCTTACTCTATTTCTTTAATACCATGTGTCACCCCTAGCATCTCATAATATAAAATTTCTAATTTTATTTGTTCTTTAATTTTTTCTAATAATTCTTTTTTCATAAGTTTTTTAAATGATGTTTATATTTTAATAATTGTTTTCTTTTTTCTAAGTTAACTATACCAGTTTCAATAGCCTCTTGGCATAGCTCATTTTGTAGCTGAGCCATGCGTTGTGAGACATATTTTCTATGTGATAAGCATCTTCTTTTTTTAAGTAATTCTCTCATCGTTCCCAACTATATTTAGTCTTGTCTCTTATTTTATTTAATTTTTCTATTAGCTTGTAAGCTACGTCTTCGCTGATCTCATCAGCATAAAACATGTCATATATTAGTCTTCTCATATTTTTTTTTTAAATATAACCTTCCTCGTCTAAACAGTCTGGACATATGTCGCAGAAATCAAAGTCAACTTTATCCATTGACTCTGAGCATATTAAACATTGATAAGGGTCGTTGTTGTTTTTTTTCACCAACCAAGGCATATAACTTATTGGATCACTCATTGTATTATTCCTTGTTTTAATAAGTTTTGTGCTGTTCTACCAAACCAGCCTTGCAATTTATATGCAAGACCAGTATCGTGTAAATGCTGCCAAGCATCTATTACTTGTTCTTCTGATTCAGCTGATATAAAACCTTCAGCTAAACCCGTTGCTTCATAATCACTCATAGTTACGTATTGCTTTGTAATGTGGATGTCTGTAACTACCTGCTTTAGTTCGTTCGAAGTATGTAAATGTAGCATACTGACCAATGTAGTCGTGTATATTTTCTAGCATATTAGCTAAGTCTTTGTAGTTGTAGCCTTTACCTGGAGGACAGCCAAACTTATTACCTTCATAATCTTGCATAATAAACTTACCTAGTGTACCTTCACGCTTACCTTTACCTATTTCATAACCAATAATTGTAGCTTCTGCATCGTGAAAGTCTTTAAACTTCATAAGATCCCATGATCTTGTACCTTTGTACTTGCCAGACGGTGTTCTATATATAGAACCTTCGTAACCTAGTTTAAGGTTTTTAGCATGAAACCTTTGTGCATCATCAAAATCTGTAGCTAATCTAGTAGAAGTAACTTCTAATATAGAGCTGTTTCTAAAAGATGGTTCAGCTAGTAAAAATAAGTTTCTATCTACATAAGTAGCTATTTTCATACTAACTACGTCATACATATGGTATTGTACTAGTTCTTTAGCTTCAGCTCTATCAGCATCTGTTGGCTTTCTCTTTTTAACAAGAGATATAATCTTTTCAAAGTCATCTTTTAGACCATGATTGTATAATTCGCCGTCAAGAATAGCTGTAGGATTCTTTGCAAAGAAAGGCTTTAGAGCTTGTTCTATATGCTGTACATTCATAAATTGATTGTTAGCACGAGATACAGCGCCTTTTGCAGTGAATAAACAGCGTACGCCATCTAGTTTAGGTTGGATAAATGCAGGATAATCTGCTTTATCTTCATTGTATTTATGCGCTAGCATAGCTTTAATATTTTCCTGATCCATTATTTAATTTTCTATTTATTGTATTTATTTTCTTTAGTATTATAGCTGCTTTTTCGTATTCTTCTTTGTCTTCAAGAATCATCATTATAGTTTGCATTTTAGCTAACTCACCAACTAGTTTTTCTTCTTCGTTAATACCTAGTTTGTCGGTTATATCATTAACAACATAGCCATTATTCATTAAGCTTTGTATTTGATCTGCATACTCCATATCAGCTTGTTCTTGCTTTTCCATTATTTTATCAAATAATAGTTGTGCTAGTTTTTCAATTGCGTCGTCTTTCATATTAATATTATCTGTTAGTGTTCGTATTTAGTTTGTAATTATACTGATTGTAACTTATCAAGTCTGTCTAGTTTTTGTCCGTTAGTTAAACTATCCCAATCACTTGGTGGTTGCCAATCAGGTATACTAGCTCTCATTGTAGCAAAAGCTATTCTTTCTTTGTAAGCAACTCTTGCGTCGCTTAACTTTTCTGTGCTTGTAGCATCTAGATCACCTAGTAACATAAATGCTTTCATCATATTTATATTATTCATACCACGAAAAGCCCGTACCTTTTGAGTACGAGCTTACGCCGAGGCGCTATGCCTTTGCTATTCGTGGAAACTAAACTACTATTAACTAACTAACAGTCTGATTAATCTCTTCTGATTCAGTAAATTCTTCCTTTAGCCATTGCAGTTCTGCCATGTCAAAGTTGTAATCACTGTCTTCATTCATAATTTCGTCATATATACTTTCAGCTATATCTTGAAATGCTTCTAGTAGTACATCATCAAAGTATATATCATCTAGGAAGTATTGATCTGCATATAGTGTGCAGTCGCCATTAGAATAATTTATTTGTTCCATGATAGCTTCAGGTATATCAGATTCATAGTAATATACATCTTCAGATATACATACTCTATTCATGTCATTAGTTACAACATACACAGAATAACCATCTGCAGTTGTTTCTTCGTAAGCATATACATCAGCGCTTTGATAAGCGTTTTCATCTATTGTTAAGCCATAATACTTTTTTACAGCTTCTATAATTTTTTCTTGTGTTGGTTCTTTTGGTTCCATGTTAGTTAATTTAATTTAGTATTGAGACAGTTAGTAAAATTGTATAGAGTAGTAGCGCTAAAACTGCCATTATTAGCGCTAAATCTCTTTTATCTTTATCCATTTGACTTGTTTATTTGTTTTATTGTATATAATACAAGTCTTTTTAGTCTTTCAGCTCTGTTCCATATCAACATTCTGTTGTTTCTTTCAAATTCAACTTCTTTACCATTCCAGTTTATAGACTTTTCAATTGTCTTATATTGTGGATTTAGTTGATAACAAGTATATATTCCACCAGTTTTATGTAGTAGATTTTTTCTAATGTAACCTGTTTTGTGTTCAGATATACAGTCACCTGTTGGTAATGTAAAGCAAGTTGTACCTCTTTTTATTTGAGATGGACTTGATGTATCTTTAGCACCTAGTGCTTTTAATGTTTCTAAAGCTAGTTTTTCTTCGTTCATATTTATTTATTTATTAGCCATTCACCCCATATAAGCTGTGACTGAGTAAGATCATGATACCATACATCGCCAAATGTACAAACAGATCTTAGCTCGTCAATAGTTAAGTCAGAGTAATTGTCTTTTTGTTTTAGTTTATCAAATAGCCAGTTTACAGATTCATACTCTTTAGCGTTTTCTTTCAATTTGGCTTTGATATGTGGTTTTAATTTATCGTATAACATATTTATATTATCTTATAGTGTTCGTATTTAGTTTGTAATTTGTTTTTTAGTCATAGATTTTACTTTATCTTTTAACTCTTTTGATATATTAGTATAAAAACCTGGTGCAAATATAGATCTTTTACCTTCTTTTTCCATCTGTAATATATCGCTTTCAACTTGAGCTACATAAAAAGTAAGTGCATCTATTATAAGATGTGACTCCATTCCGTTAAATTTCTTCATTATTTTAAGTTTTTTCGTTTATTTATTAAATATTGTTCAAGTGCGTTGTAGAAATCTAATCTATTATTGTTTTCTCTAATACGTTTTACCTCGTTTAAAGGTATATCGTAATCACTTGCCGTTTGTTTTAAAAAGTTTAATGAGTAGTTCATTATTTTAAGTTTTGTAGTAGTTTATGCATTATTTTACCATGATTTTCATGATAAAACTCGAACCATTCGTCTTCAAATAGTTCTAAACCTGATTCAGTTAAGTATTCTGATGAGTCAAATACATATTTTGTACCCATTTCATTACAAATTAGTTCAAATATAGTATCATATATTACAGGTTGTAAGTCTTCTACAATTTGATCAATAGTTTTATCTACTTCTTCGTGTTCAAAAGGGTTTTTATTAGTGTTTTTAGCTACTTCCGCTTGTAGATCTGCATTAGCTTTAGCAATTTGAAACTCTTTTGATTGTCTAATTTCATTTAGTGTTCTATTTTTCATACTAATTCAAGTTTTTTAATTAATTCTTTTGATTTTAAAGCAACCATAGATTCAAGATGAGCATTTGAGATCATTCTAAATAGCACATTTTCTAGTTGTGAAGTACCCATTACGTGGAATTTAGCTTTATTTTCATTATTAGGAGGCGTAAAGTCATAGTAACTAGCTGAATTATATTCACCTCTAATTTTTGTTTCAAGTTCATTCATAAATACATTAACTACTTTGCTTATTTCTTTTTTGCATTTATCTTTCAATGCTTGTTCGATAGCGTTAGTATCTTTCATTTTTTAGTTTTTAATTTGTTAAACGCTTGTTTCAACTGTGCGATTTCAGTTTGACATTTTCTAATTGCTTCTTTATTACCTCGATCTTGATAGAATTTTGTCCAAGAATACAAGTTTTCGAGTTGTTTTGTTATTTTATTCATATATTATTTATATATATTATCCAATAGTGATCGTATTTAGATTGTAACAAACTAGCTTTATCTTATTATATTGTAATTGAGATATTTCTAAGTTGTTTAGCGCTCGATCGAGATAGCGCTCTGCAATTTCTTTGTCAACATCTAAGAAATCGATGTAAGTTTTACCTATTTGCTCGAACATTACGTCGTTACCTACATAAGTAGTTGAGCATCCATCGTATTTATACTTAGCTTTACGTTGACTTGAACCACCTGCCATAGATCTTAGTATACCAAAACCTGCTCGTTTTGTAAGCTTACTAGCTTTGTCTGCATCTTCACGTGACATTACTTGAACAGTATTGCCAGTTTTATGGTTGATAGTGTCAATACAACCGAGTTTTTCTTCAGTTGAACACTCGACACAGACAGTATATCCTAAATCTAATCTTGCTTGTGGAATATTGTGGTTACATTTCATACCACGAAAAGCCCATACCGGTTAAGTATGAGCTACATTTCGTCAGTTGTTTGTCAACTTGTTATGTAAGTTAAGCCTTTATAGTTAAACCAGCTTGTGTAGTCGTCTGGTATATTATTAATAGTATAGCCTTTTAGCATTTGACCGTCTAATCTTATTAGTGATCTGTCGCTTGGGTAAAATTTAATTGTTTTCATGTTATTATTATCTATTAGTGTTCGTATTTAGTTTGTAATCTTGTATTAATTGTCTTACTTCTGCACCTAGTTCTTGGTTATTAGGGTGTTTTATAGCTAGTTCTTTAACTACTAGTGCAAAAGTTGCTAGTAAAGATCTATTATCTTCTATTTGTTGTAGTTCATCATCTATAAAATCCCATTCTCTATCTCTATTCATTTTCTATACTTAAATCTATTATTAATTCACCGTCATATATTTTTCTTGCTTGCATTAGTGAGTATGTCCACTTCTGCCACTCTGTTCCACATTTCTGTGTCCAACCGTAGACACCATTCTGTATATCATTAGCGATTGCTTCTATTTTTTGTTGTTCTGTCATATTATTGTTTTAAATCTTCGTTAGTCATTGGTTGAAATAATTCACTTCTCATATACTTTACTATTTTTATAGTCATTTCATTGAATAAATCCATAAATTCATCGTTAGTTTCTATGAAGTCATTGTGATCTTCAAGTTCATATTCTAGCTCATTAGCTAGTTTTTCGTATAGTGAGTCAACTACTCTCCAAGTAATTTCGTCTTTTTCTTTATTAGTTAGTATCATATTAGTTATTTTTAAAAGTTATCTACTAAAGTTCCATCAGGTAAATGTTTGTAATAATCAGCTATAAAAATATAAGTTTCTTCAAGTAATTCATTATAATTTTCTGCTTGTTGTTGTGATATTTTACCATTTTGTAAGTCATTCCACACCCAATCTTTTAGTTCACTTACGTTTAACATAGCGAAACATAGTTGATCAGAAGGATATTTTGTTTTGTTTACTGTTGATGACATTAGTATAAATGCACCTACAGATATTAATAGTTTTTTCATATATTGTTTTTTAGTTTAGTTAGTAATTCGTGTATTTCGTCGTAGTTAAAAGTAGAATACACTTTGTCTACTTCTTGTTGTACATAATTGTACGTAAATTCTTTTGTTGAAACACTGAACAGTGAGACAACTAAGTCGCGAGGTGAATAACCATAAGGAGATTTATGTTTGTTGAAGATCATGAGTTTGATTTCACCGTCACCATAATTGATTGCTGTTAAGTTGTCTGTGTTTGTATATTTCATATTGTTATTATCTATTAGTTATCGTATTCAGTTTGTATTATATTACTTGTACTTTATATATTACTTCTTCCATTACTATTCCTAGTTCTTCCATGAAATCTCTCATGTCGTCACAAATATAGTTTTTATCGTTAGTTAAATATAGTGGTTCTTCTATCTCACCATAGTATATTTCAAATTCATAGTTATCTATCATATTTATTTTATTTATTAGTTATTATTTAGCCAAGTTGAGCTTTCAGGTACATAACCTTCTTGTTTCCAAAAAGGAGCTAACCACTTAGGATTATTTATCATTTCATCATTACACCATTGTTTTTCATTGTCACCAAGTTGATAATAGTGCATTTTAAATTCTGACATTGCTATTTTATCTATTGTAGTATTTAAATTATAACTACCTTTTATTACTTTAGTACTCATAATATTTGATTTAGTAGTTCATAAACATCATCTTGTTGAGTTTTGTTTAGTGTCATGAAAACACCGTTAGCTTCACCAGGATAATTTAGAACATGGTTTATACATTGTTGAGTAAGTTCAGCTTGATTTACTGTTTGGTTCATTTCGTCAAAAGCTTTTGACCAAGACCAGTTTGAAGGATTATTTGGATTATACATAGTTATTTATTTTAATTAGTTTATTATATTATCGACACTTTGTCGTTTTTAGTTTGTAACTGAGTGAGAAATCGAATCTCACTTCCAACCATTTCAGTTATGTGCTGAGTAATATGTTCGTGTTATTTATAGTCGTTAAAGTATTACTATCAACATCGACTTTTACTTATTCATATTTGATTTACCAGTAAACAAGTAACTAACTGGACTTTTAGTTTTAAGATATTTCACTTAATTCTCTACAGAATTTTGGAACTGTATTTGAATTAGTATAACTTTTGTAGTTTTGAAAGCAACTCATTGATTCAAACTTTTCTTGAAATGTTGAGTAAATCTCGTCATGATCATAAGTGAAAGTTATATCTTTTTTGTTAGTGAAAGTGATTACAGTATTTGTACCGAGTAAAGACTTTCTGATTACAAATCTTTTTGTTGTTAGTTTATTAGTTTTCATATTTATTTTATTTTATTTATTTATATTTAGTTTAGTTATTATTATTATCTTGTTGTTGTCGTATTTAGTTTGTAAGAGTGTAACTTTGTTTGTATGTTAGTTTTAGTTCTTAGGTGTATCGCGCGACTTCTCTATAATTTACCCTGAATATCAGATGTTTATTATAGTGAGTGATATATTATTAATTAGTCTACACTATATTTATTAAGAATATTAATTCATAAGTTATCATTATCACTGGCATTATTATATTTATATTATTTAATTTTTTCATATTGTTTTTATTTATTTGTTAGTTGATATTATTATCTATATACAATCGTATCTACATTGTAATATAGTTCTAGAAAAAGTCTAAAATGTGGGACACCGAATGTCGATGCATCGATTAAATCAAGCAACGCACTCATATATATAAATGAAAACGAAATCAAATATGGAACGGGGACCCGCTTAGAATATTGCATTTTTGTTTAAGCACGTAAATAGATTAGGAGGGGGGCAACCCTAAACTTCTATATTTCTTATAATTAATAAAAAGGTGACATTAGCCCCTTAGAGCTAATAATAAGGGGCATTTGTCACCCTAATTATACTATTAATATATGTAAATAACTTAAACTTTATGTGATATGTTATATTAACAGCTAAGCTGAAAATTAAATACTTATAAATGCCAATAATAACTACATATCCTTTTAAGAAAGCTCCATTAAATTCAAAAGATGAGATAACTATATCGGATGTAGATTCCTCAACCGTAGGATTCAATACAAAGAATACATCGTTAGAGATATTGGCAGGGTATGTAATTGAAGAAAATTCTACTATCATTAACCAAAGCATACCTTTAAGAGTATGGGGAGATGCTACAATACCTGAAGCTACTAGATATGTGTCACATGGTTTAAACAAATATCCCTCTGTGACAGTTGTTAGTGATTCAAACGTGGTAATGATAGGTAATGTAAAATATATAAATACTGACCAAGTACAACTAACATTTAGCGCGCCCTTTTCGGGTAAAGCGTATTTCAATTAATAAACAAGATGGCAATAAATTTTTTAGACAACGTTCAATTTAACCAAAATCAGCTTCTTGGAGCTAGATTACAAGTGGAAACTGCAGACGCGAATGTATCCGCTCCAGTATCTGGACAAATGATATACAACTCAACAGCAAACAAGTTTAAATACTACGATGGTACAGATTGGATAGATCCATCAGCTGGAACATATACTGGATGGACTGTTCAAGCAGACGCAGGAACTAGTTACAACGTATCAAGTGGCGTTACATTAGATTTTACAGGAGGTACAGGCATAAGCACTTCAGCTAGTTCGCCTTCTCCAACTGGAACAGTAACAATTAACTTAGACGATACAGCTGTATCAGCTGGAAGTTATACAAGCGCAAATATAACTGTAGATGCTCAAGGTAGACTTACATCAGCTGCTAGTGGTAGCAGTGGCACAATGAATTCTTTTGAACTTTCAGGTGACTCAGGTACAACACAAACTATAGAAAATGACGATACAGTATCTTTATTAGGCGCTAGTAACGGTGGTATAGACACAGTAGCATCGGCAACAGACACTGTTTCGTTTAATCTTAATATTCTTGATTTAGCAAGTTACTCTGGTACTTTTGATGCAGGAAAAGATGTACTAGCTGTACACGACTTTAGTGCAGCTCCAGGGGGAATACACGCTAGGAAAATTACAGCTAATTCTATACCTATATCATCTTGGGCAGCTGCAACAGCAGCTATAGATATGGATAGCAACTTAATTAATAATGTTACTGATCCGTCTGCAGCTCAAGACGCCGCTACAAAGGCTTATGTTGATTCTGCGGTTGCAGGTGGTTTAAATGTAAAAGGTGGATTTAACGCTACCACTGGTGCTATAGTTAGTGGTGGTAATTTAACAAGTGGTGGTTCTAGAGTTGCTATTGCAATAGGTGATTACTATGTAGTAACTGTTGCAGGTGATTTCTTTGGCAATGCTGCTACTCCTTTAACGCCTGGTGATTCAGTATTAGTTCAAACTGCTGCTGCTGCTGGAGCATCCGTAGAAGGTGACTTTGCAGTAATACAATCTGACACTGACTTAGCAACAGCATCGACAGTTGGTATTGGCAACGTTAATGCTAGTACTTCCACCAACGATGAAGGTTTATCACTTTCTTATTCTAATGGAACAGCTACAGTGGGATTCAATATAAAGAGCCTTTCATTAGCTACAGTTTTAGCAGACGACGATAAATTTGCAATGTTTCAAGGCTCGGTAAATACACAAGGAAACTTTAGTATCACTTCACAGTTAATGGCAGATTATTTTAGAAGTAAAAACTCTTTCGCGGGTACTAGCTCTTCTGGAACTACACACACTTTTAACCATAACCTTAACACTCTTGATGTTATAGTTCAAGTGTACGATCTTACAAATAATGAAACAGTATATGCTTCTGTAGACAGAACAAGCGTTAACCAAGTTGTAGTTACAACAGCTGCTTCAGCAAATATAAGATGCTTAGTCCAAAAAATAGGTTAAAAAAATACAATTAAATTAAATTAAATGGCAATAAATTTTTTAGACGGAATATCTATTGATGGTCTACCAGCACAAGGTAGTGAAGCAACTGCTTTGATGATTAATCCATCAAATGTTGTTGGGACTAGAGAACTAGGTTCAAACGCCTTTAATAGTACCACTATACCAACAAACAATAATCAATTAACAAACGGGGAAGGTTATACAACGAATACAGGGACAGTAACATCGGCTAATGGATCTAATAATAGAGTAGCTACTTTTTCTAGCGCTACAGCTCTAAACGGTGAATCTGCTTTAACTTTTGATGGAACAACATTAGAAACAACTGGTACTATGGAATGTACTAAGTTTGTAGCTAACGCTAATTCTGGCTTTGAGTTTTCTATAGAGGGAGATAATCAATTTAATATGATACAGACTGCAGCTAACAGATCAATGTTTTTTGTAACTGCAGCAGGTAGTGGTAGTATAAATTTTGGAACTAACAATACTAATTCAAGAGTTTCTATAACTAGCACTGGAGCATTAAAATCTACAATTTCCCTAGCAGTTGGCGCTATCACACCATCAACAACAGTAGGTAGAATAGATGCAGCTAATGATGTTGTAGCTTTTTCTACTTCTGACATTAGATTAAAAGATAATATTAAAACTATTGATAAAGCTTTAGATAAAGTTAATAGTATACAAGGTATAGAGTTTGACTGGATAGAAAAAGAAGAGGTTCACGGCAATAGTGGACATGATATAGGTGTTATAGCTCAAGAAATAGAAAAAATACTACCAGATGTGGTTACTACTAGAGATAGCGGTTATAAAGCTGTTAAGTATGAAAAAATTGTACCACTACTAATAGAAGCTATAAAAGACTTATCAAAACAAGTTGATGGCTTAAAAAGATTAATATAATGGCATTACCTAGTTCAGGCCCATTATCAATGCAAGATATAGCTACAGAATTTAGCCAAGGTAGTACTAATATGTCTTTGTACACTTTTGGATCTACGTTACCAACTCCTACAGTAACTAGTAATATAGAACTAGCAAATGATTTTTATGGACAATCAGCTAGTACCTGTACTGCTTTTACTAGTACTTCAAGGTCATCAAAAGAACCTTGTGAAGGGGAACCAGAAGATACTTTATACCATAATGGATCTGGTAGTTTTCCAGTAGCTGGAGATAATGTTTACACTGATAGCGGTTGTAGTACAGTTCTTGGAACAGGCTCTTATAAAATGGCTAATGAAAAAGTAATGGAAGTTACATCAGGTGGTCAAGTATCATCTACTTACGATTGCTTAAAAAATTAAAAAAAAACAACAAACAACAAATTTAAAATGAAAAAATCACCAGTCAATAAAAAAACAAAAAAGAAAGTAGTAACATCAAGTAATACTGCAGCTGAAAAGAAAAGAAGCGTAAAAGTATATAGAAAAGATGGTACTTTAAAGTCAGAAACAACAAGCAGACGAGGCAATGCAGGTTTTGATAAAAAAGGAACTTACAAAGGTTCAACTAAAAAAGAAACTAGATATTCTGCTTCGCCTAGAAATTTAAAAACTAAAGCAGTTGAAGTTGATGTAAAAGATCCTTCTACAAGAAGCTACACTAAGTATAAAAAAGATGGTACTGTAAAAAAACAACTTAAATCTACAAATGTTGCTGGACAAGGCGGTGATAGTAAAAAAATTGCTAGAAAAGGTAGAAGAGATGCAAAAGGAGCTAAAACAGTATCTGCAAAAGATATTAAAGTGAAAAGATCAGAATCTCCAGCTAAAATGACTGGCAAAGCTTATGACAACAAAGAAGCTTACAATAAGAATTTATCAGCATCGGCTAGATTACATTATTTAGAAAATGAAAGAGCTGATGATAAATCACCCATGAATATGTATGGTAAAAAATCACCTCTTGAAAAGGAGCTAGTTGGAAAACAAAACAACTTACCACCTGAGTTAAAAGCTAAAATAGAAGCTTCACCTGCTAAAATGTACGGAAAAAAAGAATCTCCTATGAATATGTCAAGAGACTTATCTTATGGTGGACCTGTAATTGACCAAGAGCCTAAAGCTTTATCACACATGGGAGCAAGCAAAGTGTTAAGACATATGAAAGGCAGCAGTCATTCACCACTTAATATGAATGGTGGACCTGGAAAACCCAAAAGTAAGATGGTACAAGGTGATACTGTTAGAGGTTTTGACAAGTACAATGTTGGTGACATGGTAAGTGAAGACGATTTTGAGTCTAAATTTAAAAATAAAGGTAATAATCCTAAAAATTACCCTCAATTAAGTGTCCAAGATTATTCTAATGTGAAAAAAGACAAAAAAGGCAAGTACGTTGTAAAAAGAAACGACTAAAATAAACAAAAATGGCAATAATTTACACATATCCTCAAATATCAACACTGTCATTGTCAGATTCTGTATTAATAACTGACAATGTCACTCAAGATCCAGCAAAAAGAACAAAACAAGCTACAGTTCAACAGTTAAAAACGTTAATAAATGGTTCTCCTTTATCTTTAACAACAGCAGGAACTTCAGGAGAAGCAACATTAAGTAGTGGTAATGTGTTAAATGTGCCTAATTACTCTGGTGGTGGTGGTACTGTTGGACCTGGAACTTCTGGAAACGTATCTATATTTTCTGGACCAACTGGTTCTAGCAGCACTATAGGTAATTCTGTAATGTCTCAGCACGCGGGCAATGATGGCAGTAATTTCAATGACGAATATTTTAAGATTGAAGGAACTGGTGGAATTTGGACAGGCAATATACAACTTGGAGGAACTGGTGGAGCGCCGGCTGGAGATGGTGCTTTAATTGATTATCAAGGTAGCAAAGGAGGAGATGGTCAAGTTTTAACATCTACTGGTTCACTTTGTCGGTGGGAAGATGCTTCCTCGCTTCAAATTGGAACTTTTACTAATAACACAACAACCTTAAATGTTGGTGGTAATCTTACAGCTACATCATCAAATAATGGCACAACTGTAGAGCTTGTTTCTAATGCGCTTCAAGTTGCAACTTTTACTAATAAAACAACAGTCTTAAATGTTGGTGGTAGTATTACAGCCACATCATCAAATAATGGTGCAACTGTAGAGCTTGGTACTAACTACCAAAGTCAAATAACAGCAAAAAGAATTCCTTTTGTTGACAGTGCTGGTGAGCTTCAAGACTCTAATTTAGAATACTTTGATTCTACAGAAACCAAGGTTAGAAATGGAAGTTTTTTTGTAATTAATGGAGGCGTAGCAGTTAAAGATGGATTAAATTCAAAAGTAACTATAGAAGGGCCAGGAGCTGGAACTCCAGCTGACTATGTAATAAAGCTTCCAAACGCACCAACTGTAGAAAGTCAATATCTAGGAGCGCCTAAAACACTAGGATCTTCACCATACCAATTAGAATGGATCAATTTACCTATTTCAGCCGTTACTGGAACATCACCTATTTCTGTTACTGGTTCTGGAAGTGCAAAGGTTGTAAGTATTACAAGTCCTATACCTGTAGCAAACGGAGGAACAGGCTTAGTTAGTATAAATTCAGGCCAAATACCTAGAGGTAATGGAACCAATTCGGTTACGGCGGATAGTTCTTTAGTTTACAATAACACATCAAAATCTTTGAGTATAAGAGGATCTGGAAATCAGGATCCTTCAGGCTTAGGAGCTACATTAAATATAATAGATTCTCAAGGTCCTTCACAGGGCTCTGAAAATTGTATATCTTTAGCACCTGCTGGCGGTCAAGGAGCTAGAGCAATTAATATAAATTTAGGTCCGTATAATGAAGGCATAAAGGTACTTAGAACAAATGGGGTAAGTGGTTATGCTATGAACTTCACACAGTCAGTAAGTGGTACTACGAATGTAGGTAGTATAACTATGACTAACTCAGCTACAGCATTTAATACATCTTCTGACTATAGATTAAAAGAAAATGTAGTTGAAATGACTGGATCGGTCGATAGAGTCAAACAACTAAAACCAAGTAGGTTTAACTTTATATCAGAAACAGACAGCGATGTTGTAGATGGATTTTTAGCTCACGAAGTTTCTAGTATTATTCCAGAAGCAATACACGGAGAAAAAGACGCGGTTGACGACCAAGGCAATCCTATATATCAAGGTATCGACCAAAGCAAGCTAGTTCCACTATTAGTAGGAGCAATAAAAGAATTAACCGCAAGAATTGAAGCGTTAGAAGCTTAAATAACCGAATTATCAAGTGATAATATAAATAACCAACGTTTAACTTAAAACCAAATAAAATGACGTTTTTATATACCCGCACCAATACGTGGTCTAGTGCGCCACAACCAAATGAAGAAACTATTAAGTACTGGAAACATATTTCAGAAAAGAAAAACTGGAGAATAGTACAACTACCTAATGGGTTTCTACAAACCGAATATAAATCTATCGACTCAGATGACTGGATCGATGTTACCAGAAGAGAAACAATAGCTGGAGCAGAACAAGCAATAGATGCTTCTATTGAACATTATGCTAAAAAGCTAGAGTTTACCAAAGGACCGAAAGTAGTTAAAACCTTCGAGTAAATATTCAAAACAAATCATATCAAATTAAATTAAATGAACGAGACAATTGTAAAGCATTTAAACTTCGGTGAAAATGCTAAAAACAAAATATTCCAAGGAATAGAAACTCTCACAAAAGCTGTTAGCTCCACTTTAGGGGCTAGCGGCAAATGTGTTATAATGGAAAACCAAAATGGAGATCCTCAAATAACAAAAGACGGTGTTACAGTTGCTAATAGTATTATACTTTTAGATCCTGTTGAAAATATGGGTGCTAAATTAATTAAAGAAGCAGCTAGAAAAACCGTTAAAGAAGCAGGAGATGGCACAACTACCGCCACGGTTCTAGCGTGTGCTATACTTCAAGAAGCTTCTAAATTTAAAGAATTAAATCCTAGAGAATTAAAAATTGGAATTAATAAAGCTGTTAAAAAAGTAGTGCAATATCTTGAAAAAAACTCTTCAAAAGTTAGAAAGAGTAATATAGAACAAGTAGCTACAATATCAGCTAATAACGACAAAGAACTAGGTAAAGTAATACACAAGGCTTTTAGTTCCGTAGGTAAAGACGGTTTAGTAATAATGGAAACTCACGACGAGCCAAATACTAAAGTAGAAACAATAGAGGGGATTCAATACGAACAAGGTTTTTCAAATCCACATTTTGTAACTAATAAAGCTAAAAACGAAGCAGAGCTTAATGATTGCTTAGTTTTAATAGTTGACTCTCCAATAGAAAACATTAGAAAAATACAAAATATTTTAGAGCACGTAATTAAGAACCAACTACAACTATTGATAATAGCAGACGTAGAGCCTCAAGTTAGTAGCGCTTTAGCTATGAACAAAATTAAAGGCAATATAAAAGTAAACATTATAGCAGCTCCAACTTACGGAGCTAATAGAAAAAGTACACTAGATGATTTAAGCTTGTTAACTGGAGCCAAAGTCATAAGTGAGGATTTAGGAGATGATTTAGATTTAATAGATATTAAATATTTAGGTAAGTGTAAAAAATCAGTTAGTAGTACGGTAGAAACTATAATACAGATAGATACTAAAAGTGAAGAGGTTGTTGAATTAACTAAAGATTTAGAAGATCAATACAACAAGACTACTAAAGGTTTTATAAAAGATAGTTTAGAAAAAAGAATTTCAAGGTTAAAAGCTAAGGTAGCAGTTGTTAAAGTCGGTGCTAATTCAGAAATAGAATTAAAAGAAAAGCGAGACAGAGTAGAAGATGCTATATGTGCTACAAAAGCCGCGTTAAAAGAAGGTATAGTGCCAGGTGGTGGCATTGCTTTATTAAATGCATCTTTAGATGTAAAAGCTGATTCAAAGTCTGAAGAAGTTTTATTAAAAGCTATTCAACATCCCTATAAAACTATACTGTCTAATGCTGGAATTGAAAATTATCAAACTCCTACAGTAAATGGTACAGGATTAAATGTGGTTACAGGCGAAACGGTAAATATGGTAAAGTCCGGAATAATAGATCCACTACTAGTTACTAAAAGTGCATTAAGAAACGCGGCTTCAGTAGCTACAACTATTATATCAACTGATTGTGTTATTAATAATTTAAGAGCATGAGAGCAGTAGGAAAATATATAATAATTGAGAAAGATAATAAAACCACCAAAAAAACAAATGGTGGTTTAATATTAGATGAAAGTAATAGAGAAGATATTAGATATAGAAAAGCTATAGTCATCAATGTGGGTTCTGAAGTTATAGCTATTAAAGAAAAAGATGAAATTTACTATGATCGTCACGCAGGTTTTAGTGTTGAGATAGGTGAAGATGAGTTTAAAGTTATTAAAGAACAAGATGTAGTAATCATCTTATGAGAAAACTGACATCATCTGATCTTAAGGATTTAAACTTATTTAAACATTATAGAATAATAAGAAAATGGGTTAAAAGAAATTACAATATAAGAGAGTCTGATTTTGAACTTTTAATATATTTAGATTCTTTACAATATTTTAACAAACAAGATTTCAAAGACGGATGTTATTCCTACAGTTGGGATAATAGAAGATGGAGTAGACTGTTTCAAGAAGACTGGATAGTAATTTTTAGAAAAAGAAATAGAACAACTCAAAAATATCACATATACAAAACATCATTAAAGTTTAAACAAATGCTTTCAAGAGTATATAGAATAATATTAGGCGAAGAAGATATACCTATGAATTCTAAAAACAGTATAATGAGAAAAGAAACTTATATGGATAAAGTATTATATAAATCTATATTAGATTTAAACAAAGATAAAAAAAGATAAAATGAAAAAAAATAGTCCATTTTTTAAAAATTCTTACTCAAGCCCTGGAAGTGTATCAGCTTCTTTTGCGAAGACTAATGCTCAACCTCTTACTTTTGCCTCTCTAAACGAAGAAGGAGTTGTAGAAGGAACTAGCGATGATGGAGGTAATCCAACTGCTGAAAAATTAAAAAAAGAAAGCAAAGTTTATCAGCCTGGTCTACATAAAAAACTTACAAAAGCTAAAAGTAGATTTAAAGAGCAAAAAATACAATCTAAGATAGATAATAAAGCTATAAAAGACGAATCTAGAGCTACTAGAGTTAAAATAAAAAAAGCAATACCTCAAGCTAAAAAAATTAAAAGACAAAACGAAAAAACAGCTAACTTAATAGATAGAAAAGCTAATAAAAAAGAATTTTTGATAAAAAACAATAAAATGGAACAACAAGACTTTAAAGGCTCTGCCTTAAAATATATAAATCCTAATACTTTAGCCGTTGAAGGAGATGCTGGCATGCAGCAAAACAACATGAGTGGAATTCCTGCACCTGAGCAACAAACGCCTAATAGAGCAGGTCGACCTGTTAACTCTAATGTTCTAATAAACGATCCTAACAATTACCAAGATCCATCTAAAATATCTGCACAACAAGATAGTCAAGCACAAATGTTTGGTGGTTTAGCTCAAATGGGTAATAATCCAGATCCTGTAATGAATAACAATGTTAATAACTCTGTTATGCCTGGAGATCAACCATCACCTTTTAATTTAGATACAGATCCACCAAAAAAACAAAAAAAACAGGGATTTAAAACTTCAAAAACAAGTCTTGGTTACCCACTAGCCCAGTCTATAAGTCTTGACAAAAAAGATACTATTAGTTACGAAATGAGACCTGGTAAAACTACTATGGAAAATATTGGAACTAACGCTGATGGAACTCCTAATATGGTTCCTAGCACTACATATACTAAAAATAGAATTTCTAATAAAGAATATGCAAATAGAATGGGTAATAGAGTAGATAGAGCTAAAACTCCATTAAAAAAAAACTGGATAAAGGGAGCTATTAAAAAGCCAGGTCAACTACATAAAGATTTAGGTGTTCCTCAAGGAGAAAAAATACCAAAAAGTAAATTAAACGCCGCCGCTGACGGGAAATACGGCAAAAAAACACAACAAAGAGCTAATTTAGCTAAAACACTAAGTAAATTTAAAAAATAAAACTATGCCAAGTTACGGAGAAAAACAAAAGCCAGCAGGCGTTAAACTTAAATGTGGATGCAAGCCATTAGGTACTAGAGTTATGGTTTCTAATAACTCAACAATAACACCTATACTAAAATCTATTGATAATATAGCTTACAAGGGTAATGCTGTTTTAAATGCTAATAGATAATGGGTCTAGAGGATATAAAATTATATTGCTTAAATATAACCTCCGCAACTGTAGTTGGGTTAGGTTGGTTAGAGCCTATATTGTCTATATTGTTATTGTTTACAACATTAGGTTATACTGCTCATAAATGGTATTTATTAAAAGATAAAAAGTGAGACACATAAAAGAAATTATAATACATTGCTCTGCTACTAGAGAAGGACAAGATGTACCAGTTGAAACAATAAAAGATTGGCATATTAATTCTCGAGGGTGGAGCGACATTGGCTATCATTTCTACATTGAATTAGATGGAACTATCAAAAAAGGTAGAAATATAGATCGTATCGGAGCTCATTGCAAATCACACAATAGAAACAGCATAGGATTATGCTATTGCGGAGGCGTTGAGGCAGATGGTAAGACTCCGAAGGATACTAGAACACAAGATCAAAAAGAAAGTCTGTTACATGTGCTTAAAACATTAAAAGCAATGTATCCAGATGCTATTATTTATTCACATAATGAGTTTGCTAACAAAGCATGCCCATCGTTCGATGCAACTAAAGAATATGAAAATATCTGAAAACACTGAGTTTAAAATTGATATAAAAACTGTAATTGGAATAATAATGCTAACTACAACTTTAGTTGGTATGTATTATACTTTACAAGAAGACATACGCTTAGCCAAAACATTGCCACCAGTAGAAGTTACTCGTTTAGAATATGAGCTAAAAGAAGAGTGGAATGAAAAAATGATTATGCAGTTAAAAGATCAAGTAGAGATGCTTGAACAAACTCAAGATATATTAAAAGAAGAGATTAGTATAACTGCTAGTATGATTAAAGATGGTACAGAAGCTGATGGCAAATTAGAAGAACTAAACAGACAGCTAGAAGAGTTGCAGAATAAAAAGCCTAGTACTAGAGTTATAGTAAAAGAGGTTAAAGTTGACAAGAAAGGTAGAAAATTATAAAATGAAAAGTAAAGGCTTAGGAGACACTGTTGCTAAATTTACTGAAGTTACAGGAATAAAAAAAGTGGTTAAATTAGCTTTTAAAAATTGCAACTGTGACAAACGTCAACAAGCTTTAAATATAAAATTTCCATATGAAGATAAAAAATAATCCAATAAATTCCCCTATAGTTAAAGTAGATATGGAAGATGATGTAATGGGTAAAGCCAATAAAGATGGTTCTATACATGTAAATAAAGATATAACAGATCCTAAAAAAATAAAAGAAATAATAGCGCATGAGGCTGTTCATATAGATCAAATGAAAAGAGGTGATTTAGATTATACAGACAATAAGGTTATATGGAAAGGTAAAGAATATTCTAGAAAATCTATGAATGAAGGCGCTAAAAACTTACCTTGGGAAAAAGAAGCTTACAGTAGGGCTAAAGAAAATAAATTTAAATTAAATGGTTATAGAGGTAACTCTAATTCTTATAATTTAATGCAAAACAAAGGTTTAATAAACAAGTCACCATTAGATATAAAACCAGAAGAATCAAAAAAGATAGTAAAAAAAGAAGTTAATGAACCAACGGTTGGTAGAGATGTTAGTGTAAATAGACCTACTTCACAATCTGAAAAACCACCAACCTGGACGGATAATTACACTAGTACTACTTATGTTACTAAAAGTGGTAAAGGTATTAAAAGTTATGTTCCAAAATCTAATGTTGTAGGAGGTAAAGTTAGATATTATGATATAAGTCAAAAAAATCCTTCGGCTTCTATGACTGAAATAAATCAAGAACAATTTGTTAATTTATTGTCTAGAGGTGATAAATCAACTAACGAAAGTTATACTAAGATGACTGAAGATGATATAGTAACTGGGGGAAATAAAGATGTCCTTAAAGAACTTAGAAGTTAATTATGAGTAAAAAAACATTTAATGAAACTAAAATAGGAGCGTTTTTATCAAGTAAAGCACCTAAAGTATTACAAGCTCTTGGAGATGTATTACCTAACCAAGGTACGCTAGGTGTAGTAAAAAATCTTATATCAAGTGATAATAAGATTAAGGCAGTTGATAAAGAACAAGCTATGAAGCTTATAGAGCAAGATATAGCTGAAATGAAAGAAGTATCTAGCAGATGGAGATCAGATATGAAATCAGACTCTTGGTTAAGTAAAAACACTAGACCATTAGCTTTAGTATTTTTAACTGGATCAGCTGTATTTATGATGGCTGTAGATTCTTTTCATTTACAATTTGATGTAGATGAAGCTTGGATAAACTTATTAAAAACATTACTGGTAACAGTTTATGTAGCATACTTCGGAAGTCGTGGTGCTGAAAAAATTACAAAAATAAATAAATAAAAAATGGCAGGATTTAATGAATTCAACAATCGACCTGGTTTAAAAGGAAACACAGCAGCTCAACCAAGAGTGTTTGGGCATGATGCTATAGCAACAACTCCATATTGGAATTTTACAATAAAACAAGGAGGATCTGGATATGATGCGACAGATGTTGGTGATACTTTAACAGGTGTTGGTAATGTAGGTGTAAGTGGAAATATAACTGCTGTAGCTGGAAGTAAAGTTACTGGTTTTACTTTTATATCAAAAGGAGATGCTAAAGTTGGTGAAACTATAATACTTAGCCCAGCAACAAGCGGTGGTGATGGTTTTCAAGTTGTAATATCAGCTGATTCTTTATCTAATTTAACTGCAGAGTCTAGAGGAGCTATGATATACAATAACAGCACCGCAGCTCAAGACATAGGTATTACAACAGAAGCAGGCACGTCTGTTGTTTTTAAAGATGTTCCGGCAACAGAATACGTAGGATTTACTCACCCAATATTAGCAATAGAGCTAACAAGTGGTACAGATATATTAGCTGTATACTAAATAAAACAATAAAATCAAATAAAATCAAATAAAATCAAATAAAATGGCAAAGAAAAATAAAATTAAAAAAGAAGAATTATTATTAATTCAAGAACAACAACAGCAGTTATCGTCTTTAGTTCATGAAATAGGAGGATTAGAAACAAAAAAGCATAGTTTATTGCACTCTATAGCTGTTATTAATAAAGATGTTGACGATTATAAGGAAATACTTGAAAAAGAGTATGGCCAAATAAATATCGACTTGAAAGATGGTTCTTACACTAAATTAGAAACAAAAGAAGATGTCTAATTTAATTAGAAAAATAAGTATAGGAGCTGATTATAAAAATGATGCAATGCATTATCAACTGAGTCAGCAAGTGTATGGAGGACATGTTATATGTAATATAATGCATGATAGCAAAGATAATTCTTACAATATATTTATAAAAAAAGATGAAGAGATAATACCTTGGAAAAAGTTTAATTCAAACATGGCTGTGTCTGTGGAATATGATTTAACTTATTAATGAAGTCTTTATATGATTTCATAGTTAAACCTTTAAAATATAGATACGAAAATAAAATTAAATTTGACAACAAAGAACTTGTTTTAAATACAAAAATAGAAGATCACGTTTTTGTTAGTAAGAAAGCTGTAGTAGTTTCTACTCCTGCAGCTTTTAAAACAAGTATCAACGTAGGAGATGAGGTTTATATACATCATAACATTTTTAGAAGATGGTATGATGCTAAAGGTAGAGAAAGAAACAGTTCTACTTATTTCAAAGATGATTTATATTTCTGTTCTCCTAGTCAAATATATCTATATAAAAAAGATAATAAAATTAAATGTAATTTAAACTATTGTTTTGTATCACCAGTGCAAGATAATTCAATTCTAAGCAATTCAAAAGAGAAAAAACTATTAGGTATAGTTAAGTACTGTAATGACTCCTTAGAATTAAAAAAAGTAAATGTTGGTGATTTAGTTATTTTTTCTCCAGATTCTGAATTCGAGTTTATTGTAGAAAAAGAACGACTTTACTGTATGAAATCAAATAATATAGCCGTAATCCATGAACATAAAGGAAACGAAAAAAAATATAATCCGAGCTGGGCACAAAGCAGTTGAGGAACTTATTAAGGTTGCAAAAGAAAAGATTGTTGACTCAGACGATGATGTAAGCGCTGATAGATTAAAGAATGCTGCAGCAACTAAGAAACTAGCTATATTTGATGCTTTTGAAATATTGACTAGAATACAAGTAGAAGAAGATATTTTAAACGAAAAACCTAAAGAAGTTAAAGATCAAAAATCGTTTAAAGGCTTTGCAGAAGGGAGAAGTAAGTGAGTTACGAGCAAACTCTATGGAAAGAGGTAAAAGACGTTGTTAACCCTAAAATATTAAAGAAACAAAATCGTTTCAAAAAATGGAAGTATGGTTATAACTCTGATTATGATTTTATAGTAATAAGTAAAACTGGACAAATTGGACAAATCATTGAAATACAGAATCTCCGGATTGCTTTACCGGCAACAAATAAACCGTTTAAACGAAGCGAAAAAAAAGCGGAACAGTACTGGGAAAGGCAAGATTATCCAAAAGAATTAAGTAGAATTAAAAGTAGGTTTGACTGGGAAGAATATGACAATGATTTTAAAGAAAAATGGTATGATTATATAGATGAAGAATTTACCAAAAGAGATCAAGGTTACTGGTTTTATATTAAAGGCGAAATTACTTATATCACTGGTACTCATTACATGTATTTGCAATGGTCAAAAATTGATATTGGAGCACCAGACTATAGAGAGTCAAACAGGTTATTCTTCATATTTTGGGAAGCATGTAAAGCAGACACAAGATGTTACGGAATGTGTTACCTCAAAAATAGACGATCTGGATTTTCTTTTATGTCAAGCGCAGAGCTTGTCAACCAAGCTACAATATCTAGCGATGCTAGATTTGGAATACTTTCAAAGTCCGGTTCTGATGCGAAGAAAATGTTCACCGATAAAGTTGTACCTATATCAGTCAACTACCCGTTTTTCTTTAAACCCATTCAAGATGGTATGGACAGGCCGAAGACTGAATTGGCATATCGTGTTCCAGCATCTAAACTTACTAGAAGAAAGCTTGAGTCGAATGAACAGCTTAGAGAGTTAGACGGGCTTGATACAACTATTGACTGGAAAAACACAGGTGATAACTCTTACGATGGTGAAAAGCTAAAACTATTAGCTCACGATGAGAGTGGTAAATGGGAAAGACCCGATAATATATTAAACAACTGGAGAGTTACTAAAACTACATTAAGATTAGGAAGAAGAATCGTAGGAAAGTGTATGATGGGCTCTACTTCAAATGCGTTAGACAAAGGTGGAAACAATTTTAAAAAACTATACAACAATTCAGATGTTACAAAAAGAAATCGAAACGGACAAACATCTTCTGGACTGTATTCTCTTTTCATCCCTATGGAGTGGAACTACGAAGGATACATGGATACTTATGGATCACCTGTATTTCTTACGCCAAAAGATAAAGTCTACGGAATCGATGGTCTCCCAGTTGAAATCGGAGTAATAGAACATTGGGAGAACGAAGCAGAAGGATTAAAAGAAGATCAAGACGGATTAAACGAATTTTATAGACAGTTTCCTAGAACAGAGAAACATGCATTTAGAGATGAAACAAAAGAATCTTTATTCAACCTTGTTAAAATATATGAACAAATAGATTACAACGAAGGTGTTAATAATATCAAAAAAATTGCAAAAGGTAATTTTCAATGGTCTAATGGTGTTAAAGATACGAAAGTTATTTTCATACCTAGTAATAATGGTAGGTTTAATATAAGTTGGTTTCCAGATTCTACTTTGCAAAACAGAGTTATATTAAAAGATGGTAAAAAGTTTCCTGGAAATGAACACGTTGGAGCGTTTGGTTGTGATTCTTATGATATTAGTGGTACTGTTGATGGTCGCGGCTCTAAGGGATCACTTCATGGGTTAACAAAGTTCAGCATGGAAGCAGCTCCTCCTAATCACTTTTTTTTAGAGTATATAGCGAGACCAGAAACAGCTGAAATATTTTTTGAAGATGTTTTAATGGCTTGTGTTTTTTATGGCATGCCAATATTAGCTGAGAATAACAAGCCTAGATTACTATATTATTTCAAACGTAGAGGTTATAGAGGTTTTTCTATAAATCGGCCTGATAAAATATGGAATAAGCTGTCTGTTGCTGAAAAAGAAGTAGGTGGAATACCTAATTCAGGAGAAGATATTAAGCAAGCACACGCTGCTGCGATTGAAACTTACATAAGTAATTATGTAGGTAGAATAGATGAAAGTTATGGGGACATGTTCCACCAACCAACATTAGAAGATTGGGCTACTTTTAATATAAATAATAGAACTAAGCACGATGCTTCTATTAGTTCTGGACTAGCTATAATGGCTTGTAATAAAAACAAGTATAAGCCAAACTTAGATAGAACTACAAGATCTATTAATTTAGGAATTAAAAAATATAACAATCAAGGAGATTTTTCACAAATAATTAAATAAATGATAAACACAGAGAGTTTTAGTATTTTCCCTGATCAGGTAGTATCTGATGAAGTTAAAGCAAGTTTAGATTATGGACGGAAAGTTGGTAAAGCAATTGAAACTGACTGGTTTAGTGGTACTAGAACTGGAGTAACAAATAGGTACAATTACAATTACAACAATTTCAGAACATTAAGACTATATGCCAGAGGCGAACAACCTGTACAGAAATATAAAGACGAACTTTCTATAAATGGTGATTTATCTTATCTTAATTTAGACTGGAAGCCTATACCTATAATACCTAAATTCGTGGATATAGTTGTTAATGGCATGTCTGATAGATTATACGATATAAAAGCTTATGCTCAAGATCCAGCTTCATTAAAAAAGAGAACAGCTTATGCAGAATCAATATTAAGAGATATGCAGGCTGATGCTTTTTTAGGTAATATAAAAGGCGCTTTAAATATAGATTTATATTCTACAGAAAACCCAGAAGACCTACCTCAAAATCAAGAAGAACTAAACCTGCACATGCAGCTTGACTACAAGCAATCTGTAGAAATAGCAGAAGAAGAAGCTATAAACACTGTTTTAGACTTTAATAAATATGACTTAGTTAGAAGAAGATTTAATGAAGACTTAACTATACTAGGTATTGGTGCTGTTAAAACTTCTTGGAATAGATCAAATGGAATAAAAATAGATTACGTTGATCCCTCTAGACTTATATATTCATATACTGATGATCCAAATTTTCAAGACATATGGTACGTTGGAGAAGTAAAGCCTATAACACTATCAGAACTTAAAAAAGAATTTCCAAATTTAACCGCTGAAGATTTAAAAAGAATTGAAAAATACCCAGGTAATAGCAACATAATGTATAATTGGGATGCTAGAAATGATGGGAATATGGTTTATGTGTTGTATTTTGAATACAAAACTTTTAGTGAGCAAGTTTTTAAAATAAAGCATACGGCCAATGGTTTAGAAAAAGCTTTAGAAAAAACTGACGCTTTTAACCCAGAAAAAACTGATAATTTTGATAGAGTATCTAGATCTATAGAGGTTTTGTATAGTGGCGCTAAAATACTTGGCCATGATGAGATGTTAAGCTGGGAAATGTCTAAGAACATGACAAGACCTTCTTCAAATCTTACAAAAGTTAACATGAATTATTCTATATGTGCACCTAAAATGTACAAAGGAAGAATAGAGTCTTTAGTTAGTAGAGTAACAGGATTTGCTGATATGATACAATTAACTCACTTAAAACTGCAACAAGTTTTAGCCAGAATAGTTCCTGATGGAGTTTTTGTTGATGTAGATGGTTTAGCAGAGGTTGATTTAGGCAATGGAACTACATATAATCCTCAGGAAGCTTTAAATATGTATTTTCAGACTGGTTCTATTGTAGGTAGATCAATGACTCAAGATGGTGATTTAAACCACGGCAAAGTTCCAATACAAGAGCTTTCTAGCTCTAGTGGCCAAGCTAAAATAGCTTCTTTAATACAAACTTATCAATACTACCTACAATTAATAAGAGACGTAACTGGTCTTAACGAAGCTAGAGATGGTAGTCAACCAGGTAAAGACTCATTAGTTGGCTTACAAAAACTAGCTGCGGCTAATTCTAATACAGCTACAAAACATATATTAAATGCAAGTTTATATTTAACTATAAAAACATGCGAAAATATTGCCTGTAGAATCGCGGACACCTTAGAATTTGAATTAACTAATGAAGCTTTAAAGTCAGCTATAAGTTCTTATAATACTGGAACTTTAGAAGATATATTTAACTTACACTTATATGATTTTGGTATATTTTTAGAATTAGTTCCAGATGAAGAAGAAAAAGCTCAATTAGAACAAAACATACAAGTAGCCTTACAACAGCAAAACATAACTTTAGAAGATGCTATAGATATAAGGCAAATTCATAATTTAAAGCTAGCTAACCAGTTAATAAAAGTAAGAAGAAAGCAAAAAGCAAAAGAAGATCAAGCTGCTCAACAAGCTAATATACAAGCCCAAGCACAAGCCAACGCAGAAGCTTCAGAAAGATCAGCTATGGCAGAGGTTCAAAAGCAAGAAGCTTTAGCACAAACACAACTGCAAGTTGAAAAAGGAAAATCTGAATTTAGTATTCAAAAAATACAAGCTGAAGCAGAAATAAAAAGAGGTATAATGGAAATTCAGTTTGGCTACGACATGCAATTAGAACAAATTAAAACTCAAGCTATTTTACAAAAAGAAGAAATAATAGGTCAAAGAGAAAAAGCCAAAGAAGGTGAAATAGAAAACAGAAAAGACAAAAGAGCTAAAATAGTTGGAACACAACAGTCAGCTATGATTGGGCAAAGACAAAACAAAGAAATGCCAATTGACTTTGAAGCCGATCAAGACAACCCCGTAGAACTAGCACAATCTATGATGGGTACTAGTTAATTATTATATTATATATTATGAACAAAGAAGAAGTACAACAAGAGGGCGAATTTAAAATTAAAAAGAAACCCGGAAGACCTAAAACACTTAACAAAAAAAATAGTGTAACAAAATTAGATTTATCTAAAAAAGAAGACGAAAAACCTAAAGAAGAAGAAGTTGTTTTAAACAAGCAAGTTGAAGAGAAAAAGGTTGAAGAGAAACAAGTTGATAAAACTAATGAAGAAAAAGTTGACGAAAAACCAATAATGGAAGAAGTAGTCAAAGAAGAAGAAGTTAAAAAAGAAATTGAAGAACCTGTTAAAAAAACAGAACCAGAAGTTAAACTACCTGAAAATGTAGAAAAGTTGATAGGTTTTATGAATGACACAGGTGGTACTTTAGAAGATTACGTAAGATTAAATGCTGATTATAAAAATATAAATGAAGAAGCCTTACTTAATGAGTACTATAAAAAAACTAAGCCACATTTAAATCAAGAAGAGATTAACTTTATATTAGAAGATAATTTTTATTTTGATGATGAGGTTGAAGACGAGCGAACAATAAAGAAAAAACAAGTAGCTCGTAAAGAAGAAATTGCAAAAGCCAGAAACTTTTTGGAAGAAACCAAGAGTAAATATTACGACGAGATCAAGTTGAGACCGGGCGCTACTCAGGAGCAACAAAAAGCAATGGATTTTTTCAATAGATATAACGAAGAACAACAAAGAACAAAAACTATTTCAGAAAGATTCCAAAAAAGAACTAGTGACTTATTCAATGACAATGAATTTAAAGGTTTTAAATTTGACGTAGGAGAAAAAAGTTTTAGATATGGAATTAATAATGAAAAAGTTAGCCAAGATCAGTCTAATCTAGATAATTTTTTGAGAAGGTTTCTTGATAAAGATGGACAAATATCTGATGTACAGGCATACCATAAAGCTCTTTACACTGCTAGTAATGCTGATACTATAGCTAAACACTTTTACGAACAAGGTGTGGCTGACGGTACTAAAGACTTAATATCTAAATCTAAAAATATAGACAACACACCTAGACCTAGTGCTAGTGGTGATATTTTTATAAACGGGTTAAAAGTTAAAGCAATAACAGGTAATGATAGTTCTAAGTTAAAAATAAAAAGAAAAATAACAAATAAATAAAAACTAAAAAAATGGGTTTTACAAATACAGGGTCTTTCCCTGCAAAAATTGTGCCTTCTCAAAAAAAGTTAGCTTTAGAGTCTAATTACTTAGACTTCACAGGTGGACAAAATGATTTTGCACAGCAATACTTACCTGAGCTTTATGAGCAAGAGGTAGAAAGATACGGAAACAGAACTTTGTCTGGTTTCTTGAGAATGGTTGGTGCTGAGATGCCAATGACATCTGATCAAGTTATTTGGTCTGAACAAAATAGATTACACGTAGCTTATGATGCTGTTACAAGTATCACTCAAGGTGGTGGTGAAAATGGTTCTAGTAGAATTACTATTAACATGGCTAGCACTCTTGCTACTAATCCAGCTGTAAGAACTGGTCAAACTATTTTAGTTTCTGACAATGCAACTGGTCTTATTACTCAGAAGATGTTAGTTGTAGGATCTACAATATCTGGAAAATCAGATGGTGGAGCTTACACTGGTGCTGCTAATCAAATAGATGCTATACCTTATGACAGCGCTACTGTAAATGCAACTTTAGCAACTGGACCATGTAGCTTATTTGTATACGGTTCTGATTTTGGAAAAGGTACTGACGCTATGAAAGGTGCTATTCAGCCAAACTTTACTCAATTTAGCAATAACCCTGTTATTCTTAAAGATCACTTTGAGATAAACGGTTCTGACACTGCACAAATTGGTTGGGTTGAAGTTGCTACTGAAGATGGAACATCTGGATACTTATGGTATTTAAAGTCTGAGTCTGAAACAAGACTAAGATTTGATGACTATTTAGAAATGATGATGGTTGAATCTGAAAAAGCTGGTTACGATTTCAAATATGACGGAACAGTTGGAGCTGGTGGTATTCAAGTTAGTGGATCTGAAGGTTTATTTTCTGCTATCGAAGCAAGAGGTAATGTATATTCTGGTTTTTCTGGTGCTGCTGCTCCTGGAGCTGGTGCATTAGGTGACTTTGATGTTATACTACAACAATTAGATAAGCAAGGAGCTATTGAAGAAAACATGTTATTCTTAAATAGATCTACTGCTCTTGATTTTGATGATATGATCGGCGCTATGGCCGGTGGTGGTTATGGTTCAACTGCTTCAGCTTCTTATGGTCTTTTTGACAATGAGTCTGAAATGGCATTGAATTTTGGATTTTCTGGTTTTAGAAGAGGTTCTTATGACTTCTACAAGACTGATTGGAAATACTTAAACGACGCATCTACAAGAGGTTTATCTAAAGCTATTGATGGCGTAATGATTCCTGCCGGAACAACTACAGTATACGATCAAATGATGGGTGTTAATATTAGACGTCCTTTCTTACATGTAAGATATAGAGCTTCTGAAACTGAAGATAGAAGATACAAGTCTTGGATCACTGGATCTGTAGGTGGAGCTTATACTTCTGGTTTAGATGCAATGTCAGTACACTTCTTATCTGAAAGATGTTTAGTAACACAAGCTGCAAATAATTTTGTATTGTTTAAGGCTGCGTAATTTTTTAACCTCTAAACATACAAATTATGAGTTATATTAAACTTCCTTTAAAAGGGACAACAAATCCTCTACAAAATTACATTGTATGTAATGTAGATGGTGTGTATGAATTAGAACTTTCGGGTTCTGATGTTATACACTTATACTATACTTCTCCTAGTTCTACAGGAGACGATTATTTAAGAGTTAGTATCACGTACGATGGAACTGTTGTTGCAGCTGATGTTGTTAATTTACAAAAATTAATAGCAGAAGTAAACCAACAAGAGGGAAATGTACCTACGTTTAATCTTTTATCAGAAGCTAAAGTTTTTTCTAAGTCAGCTGGTAGAGGTGTAGAAGCTAAATCTAATAACCCTGCTTAAAACATAGAATATGAGTAATTATATAAAAATGCCTATTTCTGCTAATCCAGGAAGAGCGATGTTAACTACAACTGGTGGTTTAACTGCTTCTATTACTACTAATAGTAGTGATGCAACTACTGTTACTGGTGGAGCTAAAACTTTCACTACTAGTGGTGGTGGAATTAGCGCTGTTGTTGCTTTAACTGTTGTAGCTGGAGTTGTTACAGTTGCTACAGCAACTAATGGTGGTGATGGTTATAAAGCAGGTGATACACTTACTTTTGCTAGCTCTGTTATTGGTGGATCAACTGATGTTGTTATCACGTTAGAAGCTAATGATTTATCTCCTGTTGATGCAGATGCTGGATCAGAACAGTTAATACCAATTGATGACATAATATCTGTTGAAAATGTACTATCAGATGCAACTACTATTGTTGACAATAAGTTATTTATTTCAACTAAAGTGGCTAGTGGTGATAATACTAACATTCATTCACAATTTGCTGGATGGACAGTTACTTTTTCAGATCTTAAATATGACGAAGCTAATTGTATAGCTTCTATTTCAGAAGCTATAGCTAAAGCTGCTGCTGCTGTAAACTCGCAACCTGTTGTTGCTTGGTTTGCTGGAGCGGAAGTGGAATCAATTGCTTACGGAAAAAACCCGACTATTATATCGTAGTCAAACAATAACAAGATCCCGCTTCGGCGGGGTCTTTTTTAATTATTATATTATATTATATTATGGAAAAAACAAAAGCGAAAGCTAAAACAGAAAAAAAAGATGTATTTGATGGTTGGCAAATGAAAGATCGAAGATACATATTAAAAGGAAATTTTGAACCTTTAACATATTCTATACCAGTTAGACATACTAACAAGTATCCATTACTTTGGTTTGACCAAGAAAAAGGATACAATAGAGAACTAAGATATGCTACTAATCAAAAGTCTATATTTGTAGATGAACAAGATGGTCCAGTTACTTTAAAACATGTTATATTTGAAAAAGGATTCTTACAAGTTAATAAAGAAGAAACAACTTTGCAAAAGTTTTTAACTCTACATCCTCAGTGTAACAAAATGTTTTATGAGCATGATCCAAGACAAATAGCTTCAAACGAAGTTGAAAATATAGAAATGGAAATCGAAGCTTTAAACTTAGCACAAAATCTAGAAATAGATCATTTAGAGGCTATAATGAGAGTTGAAATGGGTAGCAATGTTAGTAACATAAGTACTAAAGAACTTAAAAGAGATGCTTTAATATTTGCTAAAAACAACCCAAGTATCTTTGTTGATTTAGCAACTGATCAAAATGTGCAGTTAAGAAACTTAGGTATTGTGGCTGTAGAGCAAGGTATATTAACATTATCTGGAGATAACAGAACATTTTCTTGGGGTAGTAACAATAGGAAATTATTTAATGTTCCTTTCGATGAACATCCTTACTCAGCATTAGCCGCTTGGTTTAAAACTGATGAAGGACTTGAAGTTTTTAATTCTATAGAGAAAAAACTTAAATAACAAGTGATTATAATAAAGGTGGTCTAATCACCACCTTTTTTTTTTAAAATATTAAAAATGGCAATAAGCGTAGACACTGTATATAAAACAGTCTTATTAATACTTAATAAAGAACAAAGAGGCTATATAACTCCAGAAGAGTTTAATAAAATGGCTACTCAAGCTCAATTAGGTATATTTGAAAAATACTTTGAAGATTTAAATCAAGCTTTAAGAATGCCAGAAAATGATAGTGAATATGCTAATAGAGTTAAAACACTACAAGAAAAAATACAACAGTTTGAAGTAAACAATACTTTAACGCAAGTAACCAATTCTGGAGGTTATAACGCTGTTATTCATAGGTTAGGAACTTTAACTTATACAGAAAATGATAGAGAACTTCAACAACTAACTCAACACGATTACAATTTAATAAACAAATCTAAATTAACAAAACCTACTTTAGACTTTCCAGTTTATGTAGTTAATAGTAGCGGTACTCAGACGAATATAAATGTTTATCCAACTATATCAAATGATAAAATCAATGCTTTCTATGTAAGAAAGCCATCAAGTCCTCAATGGAACTATGTTGTTGGTAGTTTAGGTGAGTTTAACTCTATAAATCCTGTAGATTTTGAAATAGACGATACTGATCAAACAGAATTAATACTAAGTATACTAATGTATGCTGGAGTAGTTATTAGAGACCAAAGCATTGTACAAGCCGCCGCTGGTCAAATAGCTCAAGAAAATGCAAATCAAAAAAGTTAAAAAATGGCAAATTCTCCTGATGGTGGTTTAATAGACCAAACTAATGCTCAATATTACTCTGGTCAAGAAGTATTTTTTGGTGATGGTAGCAACACGATTTTTACTAGCACTTTTAAAGTAGAATTACTAGGAACTACAAACACTACTAATGCTAATTTTCAAATACAAATAACACCATATAATGGAACTCCATTTATAGAGTTAAATTACACAGTAGCAAACAATGTTATAACATTTACTACTGCCCCTGCAAATAAAGCTGAAATTTTATTACAATTACAAGATCCGACGCTATGGGAAGGTAGAGGTAATTATGAGTATGTCAAAATATCAGATATTGTAGATAACTTCATGGTTGCCTATGTAGGTACTGATAAAGTAATACCTAAAATTAAAAGATCTGATGTTATATTTCATGCTAAAAGAGGATTACAGGAATTTAGCTACGACACGTTAAAGAGTATAAAATCTCAAGAATTATCACTACCACCAAATCTACAGCTTCCAATACCTCAAGATTATGTAAACTACACTAGATTGTCTTGGGTTGATCCTAATGGTGTACAAAGAACTATATACCCAGCAAATGGATTAACAATGAATCCTGAGCAGTTAATACTACAGGATAATAGAGGTGATTATATTCAAGATCAATTTGGTGAAAATCAAGAAGCTTCACAATCTATAACAGATGGACTTTGGAAAAGTGCTAATGATTCTGACATAAATGGAAAACTAACTCAAGAGGTAATAAACAACTCTAACATATATAACTTAACCTGGTGGAAACAAGCTTATGGCCAGAGATACGGTCTAGAACCTGAACTAACGCAAACAAATGGTTGGTTTACAATAAATGAAAGAGAAGGTACTTTTTCTTTTAGCAGTAATATATCTGGAATAATATTAATAGAATACATATCTGACGGCTTAGCTTACAACGCTGACACTAGAATACCTAAAATGATTGAACAAGCAATGTACATGCATATAGTTCATGCTGTTGTTTCTACAGCTAGAAACATGCCTGAGTATGTTATAGGTAGATTCAAAAAAGAAAGAAGAGCTGCTTTAAGAAATGCAAAGATTAGATTACAAAACCTAAAACTTGATGAATTAACACAAGTTATGAGAGGTAAGTCTAAGTGGATTAAACATTAATATATGGCACAAGCTAAACATACTTTTATCGAGTCTAAAATGAATAAAGACTTAGACGATAGACTACTATCAGGAGGTCAGTATAGAGACGCTATAAACGTGGCTGTAAGTAAATCTGAAGACTCTGATGTTGGTGCCTTAGAAAATGTATTAGGCAATACTAAAGTATCAGATTTTTTTCCCACAAACGTCACGCCTCCAGGTGGATTAGAAATTATAGGATGGTATATAAATGAAACAAATAATTTAATATATTTATTTTTAACTAACTATACAGATCTAAATAATCCTAATAGCTCTACTTTTTCACAAGACTACTCCACAACTAAAACAACCTCATCTGTATATAATTTCGACCCAGCTTGTTATATAAATCAATATAATATAGTTACTGGAGCTGCTAATATACTAGTTGAAGGAGCTTTTTTAAATTTCTCTACTACGTATAGAATAACAGGCGTGAACTTAGTAGAAAATTTACTATTCTGGACAGATAATAGGAATCAACCTAGAAAAATAAATGTTATCACAGCTTTAAATAACACAAACGCTAATCCTAGATATTATACTAATGAAGACACTATTTCTGTTGCTAAATATGCTCCATATAGCCCAATGGATGTTAATAAAGAAACAAAGTTTTTAGGAGCTGTAACTGTTACTAACATACAAACATCACCTAATGCAAGTTTTGAAGTGCAGTTATATAATGACACTACAAATTCTTTTAGTGCTGAACAATTACTTAATGCATCAACTAACTCAACACAACCTATGTATAGTAAAGTTCAAGTTGCTGGTGCTGACTTTAGTAATATACCTAATTTTTGTTGGTTTGGGCTTACTAGACAAATAAATAATAAAGATGTAGTTGGCGAATTATATCAAATGTATACAAAAGCAGTAGATACAAATGGAGTCACAGTAAATGATACGTTTTACGTTTGGCCAAATATTTCTGGAATACAAGGAGACGAAAATGGCATTGTTTTTTATGAGTCAAATTTAATAGATACTACTAGTGAATATTTACCACCTTCAGGTAGATTAAAAGTTACTAACCAAGGTACAAATGCAGTAACCAAAAATGCTTACGCGTGGTTTGCTTTAGGTGGAACAAATCCTGTTCCGCAACTAGAGTGGCTTTCAGGAGGTGATCCTAATAAATCAACTGGGGCTGGATTAAACAACGCTGTATCTAATGGTCTTCCTTTAACTTACTTTGCACCTATAGTTGATTTTCCGCAATTCCCAACAGCTAATCCACAACCAACTGATTTCAACAGAACAAGAGGTATAATTGTTCCTGGAGCTAACACAACTGATAATTGGAAACCTATTAAGATAACTAGTAACACCTTAAATATTACTAATGCTAGAGCTGTTTTCGGTGTTGATATTACGAATACAGCTAATAAAGGCATACAAACATATTTTGGAATACCAGCAGTTAACGATACTAATGATTCAACTGGAACTAACATAGTTGAGCCAGGTCCAGGTATATGGAACTTTGCTTTGGATAAAGCTGTCACATTAAGTCAAGGTGAACATTATTTTGATTTTCACTTTCCTAATCCTCATTATCAAGCTAAATTTCCCGGTGACAAAAGTAATTTAAAAGACAAGTTTGTTAGATTTGCTTATAGGTTTAAATATGACGATGGTGAATACTCTTTAGTATCTCCTTTTACTCAAACCTGTTTTGTACCTGAGCAAGATGGATATTTTATAAAAGAAGGTCCTGTTTATAATGCTGGTAAGCCATCTGTATTAACTGATCAACTAACTCAAGCTGGAGAAGATACTATTGTTGAATGGTTTGAAAATAAAACTACAGAAGTAAAGTTAGAAATACCATTAGAGTATCCAGTTAACGAAATGCAAGAAAAGCTTAAGGTTGTAGAAGTAGACATATTGTATAAAGAATCTGACGCTTTGGCTTTAAAGTTAGTAGAAACAGTAGACTTTACTAATTCTAACTCCAGTATAATTAGTAACAGCACTAGAATATTTACATATACTTATCAATCTGCTAAGCCTTTCAAGACTTTACCTGATGATGTTATAACTAGAACCTCTGACAAGGTTCCATTAAGAGCGTTGACACAAGAAAGTTCTGGAAATAGAATAATATATGGTAATTTTATAGATAAACATACTTCTCCAATAAATTTAAATTATAAAGTTGGAGTAAGTGGTAAATTTCAACCTAACACTGCGGGTCAAGCGAATGATTGGATACCATATCCTAACCACACATTAAAACAAAATAGAACTTATCAAGTCGGAGTTGTATTGACTGATAGATATGGTAGGCAGAGCGATGTGATACTAAGTCCACCTCAGCAAGAAACAGAAACTATAGGTACGACTACTTACGGTGATTCAACTATTTATTCGCCATATAAAAATTCTGATTTTATAAATAGTGATTTTTTAGATTGGAGAGGTGATAGTATAAAAATGCTTTGGAACACTGGAATACCTTTATCTTTAAATGATAGAGAGGGTTATCCTGGGCTGTACAATGGAGACATAACTAGTCCTAGTTACAATCCTTTAGGTTTTTATACTTACAAAATAGTAGTCAAGCAAAAGCAACAGGACTATTACAATGTTTATTTACCAAGTTTACTTTGGGGACAACCTCGTAAAGCGGATGTGTCTATTGAATGGGGTGATGGAATTTCTGGTGGTAATGCCTTTGCGCCAGGAGAAACTGTTATAGACGAACTAGTTGACACTTCAGGTATTGAAATTGGTATGACTTTTACTTTAAACACAATTCCTGGTGGAACTGGATCTTCTCAAGAATTTTCAGTTGTTAAAATAATAAGTAATTCACAAGTACAAGTAACACCAGCTTCTCAATATACTTTTAAAGGTAATTTTGCAGGCGTACCAACTAATCAAATAAATAATCCTATAATTTTTAAATATGCCAGCTCATATGGCACTGGAGCTTATTTACCAGAGTCTATGACAACTACTTTACTTACGGATAATATTAACAAAGTGCCACCAGATTTAACAGATGTTAGACCTAATCAAGTAATGTATAGAACATCAGATTTAGAAATAATACCAAGAATTGCTAGGTCTTTTGTTAATGAGCTCGTTGTTGACTATAATAGTGGTGCTTCTGAATTAAAGTTAAATTATGCATCACAAATTTTTCCTGGTTTCAAAACAGACGTTGTTTCTATACTAGGAAACTGGAATGATATAATAGGTGAAGGCGATAATACTACAACTGGTTTATATGAATATGATAAAAATCCTGTAGTTTCTATATTTAGTAATACATTTCAAATAGGTAGTACTACAAGTGAAAGGCAATATGCATCTGTTTTAGAAACGGCTCCTGTAGTATCTGAATTAGACATATTTTGGGAAACAAGTACTAGCGGTTTAATATCTGATTTAAATGAGCTTGTTGACGATGGAGATTCACCAGTTGGTTTAGCTATAGTTTCTAACTTTGATCAAAATGAAAGTTTTGATTTTGCTACTACACCTTCACAAGTGCTTAAAGTTAATTTTACTAATACTCAAGGAGGTGTTATATCTACCTTGAATAGTGTTAGTATTTTCAGCGTGTTTGACGGAAATGGTCTTAACAAGACATCAGAATACCAAATGGGAACTCAAACAGGTAATGACTACCCTGTGGAAGCTACAGCTAATATTGTTTTTAAAAATGATCAATTATCTAATAATAGGATTTTTACTTTTCTTGTTAACTTTGGAAATCCAGCAACAACTGCAACGTTTCAAACATCAACTTTCTCTATAGCTAATGCTAATCCAGTTTTATCGCAAGCCACAGGTTCAATTCCGTTTTTACCAACTATTCCAGCTTTTGTTGGAATACCAGACATAATTTTAGACATTGGTCCTTCAAGTGGTAGTGGTAGCGGCGGTTTATATAACAATGGAAGCATTCACCCTATACCACTAGGGACAGGTAATCAATACGTCGTAACAGCAACTAATGGCTCTGCTATACTAACATTTCCAAGTGAAGGAGATGATCAATACGACGAAGTAGTATCAATAGAACAAATAGGAAATTAAAATGGCAACAAGTACACCAGTTCAACCGGCATACTTATACTGTAGAACAGCAGATAGCGTTACATCACCTTTAGTGAGTAGCACCTATCCGGATGGTGGTTTTATATTAGGGTATGTTTCTCCTTCAACAGATCCGATGGTTCCGCAAGGTTATAGACCTGGTTATTGGACTTTAAATTTTAAATATATAAGTGCTGTTTGGGGAGGACCTGCCACCGGAGCTGGTTCACCAAATTGGCCTATAACTGTTTACTTAGATTGGCAACTTACAGATTGCAACAATGTTAGCTCCAATAGAAGGTCAAGTAGAGTCGGTTCTTCTGTAAATGGTCAAACATTGATAAAAGTAGAATTAAAAAATCTTAGTGCACCAGCATTAATAGACGTGCAAGGACAGCTTCTAGCCAATGGCGCCACTGGTTTTAACACAAGCACACAGGCTTATGGTAATCCACCAAGTATCACAGTGCCTAGCTCAGGTATTGTTACAGGTGGCCTTTTAGCTCTATCTGGTAGAAATTAATTAAATTATAAATTATGGCCTCATCCGCAACAAACTGCGCAAATTATAAAGTAACACCTATATTGAACACTTCAGCTGGGAGTGGAACATTTGGAGCTAACAGGTATTTAATTCCTTTTCAAATATACTCATTTAATAATGAAGGAACATCTACTCAGGAAGCAATTAACGGTAGCTCTGGACCTGGATCTACTCAAGATAGTCTTATTGGTAGTATAAATAATTTTACATTATCACCAACATCAACTGCTGGTAATTGGACTTATACATTAGATAGTAGTAACTCACAATGGAGTTGGATTAGTAGTATGACTGTTCAATGGATAGCAAACACGACAACCGAGGAAGAATGGAGAATAATAATAAACGCAGATGACAACAGTGCCAACTCTTCAACTCGTGGGGTTACTATTGTTTTTAGATTTGGTAATGGCACTGAATATGGAACTGTTTTTCCATTATATGTTGCTCAAAATACTAATGTGAATAATCCACCAATAAGTAATTCATGCACTCCAGGTTGGTAGTAATAAATAAATAAATATGGCAGCAATATTAGAAATAAGTTATTACAATTCCTTTTGGTTAAAAAGAGTTCAAACAGGTCCTAGTAAGGTAGCTGTATTATCTCCAGATGGAGCTGATAAATACTATAACAATGTTAATTCTTCATTAACTTGGCCAGGTCCATCTTATTATGGTGATGCTATTAAAAACCCTCTTGATACAGAACAAATAAAAGCCAATGTTTTTATTGAAGAAAGTAGAATAAGAGGTGGTTACAATAATTTACAAACTGACTATGGCGCTAGAGCTTATTTAAATGAAGATAATCCAGTTCAAAAACATAGACCTAATGCTTTAATATACTCAGGATTAATAAATTCATTGACTGGTTTTAATGAGACAAATGTTTTTTCTACTGCTGATAGCATAACTAAAGCTGTTGATCCTTCTAATGGAAGTATACAGAAATTATACGCTGAAGATACTAATTTAATTGTTTTTCAAGAAAATAAAGTTTCAAGAGCTTTAATAGACAAAGATGCAATATATTCCGCTGAAGGTGGTGGAACTATAACTTCTACAAATTTAGTAATAGGACAAATAGTTCCTTATGTTGGTGATTATGGTATTAGTTTAAACCCAGAAAGCTTTGCTGTTTACGGATATAGAAAATATTTTACAGATAAATTTAGAAACTCAGTAATGAGGTTGTCAAGAGATGGGTTAACAGAAATATCTCAAAATGGCATGAACGACTATTTTAGAGACAATTTACCTTTGATAAATGATAACTATACTCTTCAGCCTGGTACAGCTAATTTTATATCAAACGTCTCTAATGCTGTAATAACTCTAGGAGAACCATCTACAGTTCTAGTAGGTAGTAAAATGCAAATAGGTAATAACAACTCTGGATGGACCGATGCTGTTGATAGTAATGGTGATAATGTTTTTGCAGTAAAAATAGCAAAAGAAACTGTTAATAATCAACTATTAGTATACTTAACTAGCCAACCAACGGTAACTATTGTGCCTCCTGCTGTTGATGTTAGATTCTTAAGCTATACTAAAGGGTTTATAATTGGTGGCTGGGACATACACACTGATCAATACCACGTTTCACTACAACAACAGCCGTCTTTTTATTCTACTTCTGAAAATAGTTATTCAACTTTAGCTTTTGATGAAACCGTAAATGGCTGGACTAGTTTCTTTACTTATAAACCTACTATTATGGGTAGTTTAAAAGATAAGTTTTATTCTACTATATATAGCGGTTTATTTCAGCATAATTTTCAAGGAAGCTCTAACAATAGGAACACTTTTTATGGTGTATCTACACAGCCTCAAGTTACTTTTGTTTTTAATCCGCAACCTGATTTAAGTAAAAACTTTTTAACTGTTGGATACGAAGGTAGCGCTGGTTGGAAACTTACTAGTTTTATTTCTGATCAACAAGAACCTCAAGTAACTCCTTATATAGACAATAACAGCGATGGTAATTTTGAGCCTAATTTCGGTGCTAATACTTGGTTAGCTAATATTGATGAAACTTCTTCTATTCTTAGCGTTTATGAAGGTAGATATGAGATTAACAACACTTCTAACACTGGTGTTTTAGCTGTTTCACCTCCTTATGGCTATGCTGGTTTCGTTGTTAAAGAAAATCTTTATGTAGCTAACTTAATAAACAAATCAACGCCTAGAGCTGGAGAAGTTATATTTAATACACAACCCACCTATGGTTATCCTATGAGCGGCATAAAAGCAAATTACGCTACAGTAACCATGACAACTGATGCTATAACTGATTTAAATGGAGCTAAAGAATTATTTGCAGTTTCCACTAATTTTAGTAAATCTGGTTTTTAAACCTGTAATTGTCTATATATAGACAATTAAATTAAATAAATGGAATTAAAAGCAAGAAAGTTAGTAGATAAAGATTACGATATTTTAACTACTTGGTGGAATAAGTGGCCTGGTTGGTCAGCTCCATCTAAAGATTTTTTACCAAACAACGGTACAGGTGGTTTAATAATAGAAAAAGACAACACACCTATAGTAGCTGGATTTATGTATATGACTAATTCTAAGGCATTATTATTAGAATGGATAGTATCTAATCCAGATTATAAAGAAGATGACAGAGGGGACGCGATAGAGCTTCTTATAACAGCAGCTGAAACTATATCTAAAGACTTGGGCTATAAATACATGTTTACTATAGGTAGAAATAGCAAGTTAATAGATACACACAAGAAATTAGGGTGGAAAGTAGATGATAAACCCTCACATGAAATAGTAAAAATTATAAATTAATAAATTATGGCAGCAGTTACAGCATCCTTAATAGTAGCAGGCGTAGGTTTAGCTGGTCAAGCAATTGGAAACGGTATAGCGGCAAAAAGAGCTAAAGACGCTGAAGGTAGATATAATGATCAAGCGCAGAGATATGAAGCAGAGCTTGCAGAAGCAAAAGCTAACAGACCCGAAATATCAAACCCTTATGGTGAAATGACAAACGCTTTTGAAAATATACAAAACCCGTTTGCTAGCATGACAAACACTTACGCTAATTTAGGTGTTGCAACTCAAGCAGCTGAATTTCAAGCAGAACAAGCTGATATAGCTTTAGCTAATAGCTTAGATACTATGATGAAAACAGGTATGGGATCAGGTGGTGCTACCGCTCTTGCTCAAGCCGCTCTTCAATCTAAAAAAGGTATAGCTGCAGATATACAACAACAAGAAGCTGCTAATCAGAAACTAGCAGCTAAAGGAGCTATGGATGTTGCAACTATGAAAGCTGAAGGACAACAAAGAGCAGATCAATTGAAAGGTGAGGGAGCTATGAAAGTTGCAGAGCTAAAAGGTAGAGGCGCTCAATTTGAGATGGAAACATTAGAAAATAGATCTCAGGCAGATATGGGCTACGCCGCTGGTATGATGCAAAACGCACAACAAAATGCTGCTAATGCTAATGCTGCTCAAACCCAAGCATATGTAGACATGGCCGGTGCTTTTGGTGGTACAATGAGTCAGGTCGCAAGTTTTGGAATGGGATAATTAAAATATAAGAAATGGCAGATAACGCATACAGCAATCCACAAAGGATAATAAACAATGAATTTGAAATATTTTCTAAAGCTAATCAAGAAATGAATATTCAAAGAGAAAGGACTTTTGAAATCATGAGAAGAAAAATGGCTGCTAATAAAGAAAATCAGCAAATTATATACGAAAGAGGTTTAAAAGAGAAAAACAACTTTAATGATAGAATATCTGAGTTTAGTACCGGTGATGACCAGTTTAATGTTAATATAAGAAATTTTTGGAACGATCAAGTAGATGAGTATTTTAAAATAAAAAATGGAATATCAACTGGTGAAATAGACCCAACTAAAGGTAAACAAGCTTTAGATATTATAAATAAGCAAGTTGATACTTACAAAATAGTTGCTCCAGAAATTTTAATGTTAGCTAAAGATCTTAAAGATAAACAAACAATAGAACCTGGTAAACCTGGTGCTATAAGTTCTACTACTAATTCAGAAATGCAAGAAGTGCTTCTAAGTATTTCTAATGGCGAAAACACTAATATAGTTGCTAAAGATGGTAAATTATTTTTATTTAATCCTCCTAATGGTGACAAAAAGGGAGCTATGATAAACATAGATGAACTACTAAAAATGCAAGCTAGTGGTAATGTTATAAAAACAGTTCCTGACGATACTGAGTTAAATGCTAAAATAGTAGATAATTACTTACATCCTAATAACCTAAAGTCAGCTTACGTAACTTACGAATACGAAGACAATCCTGATGATATAGAAAATCAAGATATATTTAGATTTATAACGCCTGACAAAAAGAAGTCGCTAGAAGAAAGTATGTACAGAGGCAATGCTTTCAGTAAAGTTGTTGAAGATGATGCGTCAATGTCTATACTCTGGGCCGATGTGTATAATGATGCTGAAGGTATAGATGACTTATATAAAGACTCGGAGTGGGGAGATATACCTGATAGTTTTACTCTAGATCAAGGAAAAACATGGTTGAAAGGGCAGAAAGAAGAAGCTAGAAAATTAATGATAAAAAAATCTGTTGATGATAGAATAAAAGCTTTAAATTTATCTGAAAGAAAGTATTTAAAAACTCAACAAAAACCTAAAAATCAAAGAACACCTTACACTAATCAAACGCTAGAATCTCGAAGTGGTGATATAGATAATATAATTCAAGCATCTAGTGTCATTAAATCAGATGATGAGTTTTTAGCTCAATTAAATAAATTAGAAGGAAAAGAAATTTATAAAATTAAAAATGGAAAAATAGTAGATGAAAGAGGAAATGCTTTAATTTACGATTTTGAAGATCCTAAAAGCTTAAGCTTCTTATTAGGAGAAGCGGCAGGTATAGAAAAACGTGTTATGGCAGTAGCATTATTACCTAAATAAATATAATTATATGAATAAATATCTTTATAATGATATAGAGTTTACGGAAGACGAAATAAGTCTTGCAGCGGAAAATAAAGACTTATCTGTAAGTGAATACTTAAAACAGAATAATGATATATCTTTGTTAGAGAATACTGTCATAGAACCTGAAGATGGCGATCCTAAAAAAGATAAAAAAGAAAAGGTTAATGTAGCTACAGTAACGCCTGATCAATACCCTAGTAGTAAGTATATAGATAAATTAAGAGGAAAAAATGTTAACGAACCCGTTACAGATAGTAATGATTTAAATCAAGCACCTGCAGTATCTGATAATACTACTAATATAGATTTACCTGTAGTAGAAGAGCAAGAAGAATTAGAAGAATTAGAATTACCAGAAGAAAAAGCAGAATTAGGTAAGTTTAACGTAAAAAACTTAAGACTAAAAGCAAATACAAAAAGAGCTTTAAAAGATATAGACTATTATCTACTTTCTAAAATTACAATACCTAGAATGGGTAAAGATGATGTGCAGGATAAGTACTCTGGTTTAGTTTCAAATAAAGATTTTAAAGAAGATAATATTAATTCACCGTTTGAAGGAGAATCTACTATTGGTAAATTTATAACTAAAAAAGAAGGTAAAACTACAAAATATTACAAGCTAGAAGATATAATAAATGGTGATGATTTTAATTTAATTGAAAAACTTGCTGAAGTAAATTATGATATTGAAAAATTTGCAAAATCTTTAGGTGATGATTATGGCTACTATACTAACGAAGTAGAAGATCCTATACAAGGTATAGAGTTTGACTGGGTTACAGATGCTGATTTAGGTATTTTACCTGAAATCGTTGTAAAAGTTGAAGGAGGTTCTAATGCTTGGCAGAATTCCACTTTAAATAATTTATCTGTAAACACAGTAGATAGTTATTTAGATGGTGTTTTAAATGAAAACTTATTTAGAACTACAGAAGATGAAGGATCTGTAGCGTTAGATTTACTACTACCTAAATCTTTTGAAGTTAAACCTCTTGAAGGTATTTCTGGTTTTTTAAGAGACAAAATAGAAGTTACAGCTCCTAACGGTGAAAAAGAGGTATTTCAATTTGATTTAAGTCCAACCAAAGATAAAGAAGAAATATTAAGAGAAAAAAGTAAATTAAAGAAATTTGTTTTAAACAACTGGGACAGTGATCAATGGGGTGCTTTAAAAGATAAAGCTGACAAAATAAAGATGTCAAATAAAATTCTTTTAGATACACCAGTAGACCAAGGCGGTGTTGGCATAAGCGAAAAGCAACAAGTTAGATTAGATAAAAAATTTAATGAACAAAAATTGGCTAAAAGCATAGTAGCTGGAGATTTGTCTAGAGTTGAAAATACTCAACTAGGTGTAGAGAGATTTCAAATGGTTGTAAAAAAGGTTAATGAAGATACTAAAACTGCTAGGCAAGCTTATAAATTAATAAATTTAGAAAGAAAAAACAAGGGATTACCGCCTCTTACCTTTACTATAGACGAATTACTAAATAAAGACAATGAATATGTTGTTAATTCTAAAGATCCTCTTCAACAAGACTTTAAAGAATTAGTTGATAAAACTAGAAGCCTTTTAATGGGTGATGCTGAAAGAGCTGTGCTAGAAGATAATGTTGAGAAGTGGTCAGAAAAAGATGGTGGTGCTATTTTTGGAACTGGAGATAAGAAAGCTAAAAACTTAGGTTTTGGTATAGCTAGTTCTATCATAATGGATAGAGAAAGTAAATTTTTACTAGAGCAAGCTCAAGCTAGTATCAATACTTTTGTTGCTAAATCTGAAACAGCAAAAAACAGAGTTGATCTCTTCCCTGAAAGAAAAAACGTAAACGCTTTTTTTAATGAAAATTCTTTTGCAAATTACAACTATGCTAGTACAGAAGCTGGAAGAATAAATGAGTTATCTCGCCTTACGGTAATGCCAAGAGTTGACGAAGACGGCAATGTTATGGAAGATGTTTACTTAAAAGTAAATGGTCAAAAAAATGACAAAGGACAAGATTTAATTTATACTATAAAAGCTGGAGAAAATCTTTATGAATATGTTAGTAAAGATTTAATTTTAAAAGAAAATGGACAAGCAGTTGCCTTTATGCCTATAGGAACTATAAACCGTTATAATGATTTAAAAACACAAAGTTTTTTATCTAGTAAAATGGTTCAGATTCAATATTCTAAATTTGCTTCTTATATAGAAGACATACCTAGTTTTAAAGATCAAATAGATGTATGGAGTAAAAATTATAATGAGCTTGAAAGAGCTGGCGTAAGCTTAGGTATATCTGGTTTAAATTTAGCTAAAGACTTAACTATGGCCGCCGCTGCTCTTACCATGTATGTAAATCCTATGTACTGGGCTGGTAAATATTTAGACATAGACGCTTTTGAAGCTTTAGCTCATGGTAATGTCGAAATGCAAAAATGGCTAGACACAGAAAAAAGCGAATATAACTTTTCTACTTCTACTTTTGATGAAGGTAATTTTAGCAGTTGGGAAGGTTTGTCTGCATATTTTGAATGGGGTACAGATATGTTTACAGATACAGCTCCAATAATGGCCGTAATGATACTGTCAGGTGGTAGTAGTTCTTATGCTGCTGCTATTTCTTCTAGTATAGCGGGCTTGTCAGGTGTAGGTTCTAAGCAAACTGAAATAGACTTAAAAAATGATGAGATTAAAGATCAGATAAAAGATATAAACAAATCTAACATGTCTGATGAAACTAAAAAAGCTAAAATAGATGAGTTAAATAATCAAATAATAACTACTGGAGGTTTAGAGTATATGTCTAGATTATCTTTTGCTGGAGCTAATGAATTTGTTTTTGCTTATTTAACAACAGGTCAATACGCTGCTAAGTTTAATAAGATTATACGTAACCAAGGTGGTAATGCTGCATTAGAACCTTTATATACTTCATGGGGACAAAAAATAAAAGCAGGCGGGAAAAGTTGGTTAAAAGAAAGCAACACTGAAGGACTAGGTGAGGTTGGCGTAACTTTTTTTGATAATTTAGTAGAACAACGGCCATTATCAACTGGCTTGGTAGAGGCGTATGCTGGTGGTTTTGCACTAACTGGTATATTAGATGGTGCTGGAAAAGCTTTTAGTAGTTCTTCTACAATTAATTTTTCTAGTAATAAAGAGATCAAACTAATTAAAAACACTAATGATATTTTAGTTGAAAAACATAAGTTAATTGATGATATAAATTTGCAAATAGCAGAAGCTCAATCTGCAGAGCAAGGTCCATTAAAAAAACCAGAAAACATATTAAACTTAAATAATTTAGTAAAACAAAAAGTAGAGGTACAAGGACAAATTGAAGTTTTAAATGGTGAAATGAAAGAGCACCACGATAACTTAATGAAAAAAGTTACCGAAGATGGCATGAGAAATTCAGCGGCTGCTTACTATGTTAAGAACCAAGAGCACTTAGCTAAACTTAGAACTGAAGCTTTGAATTTAGCTGCAGATCCAGATGCCGCTACACCTGGTAGTGACGCTTTTGTTAGATTACAAGAAATAAATGCTCAATATAAAAAGATGCAAAGCATTAACCAAAGCTTTTTAGATAATGAAGTTTTTGCTCACGAGTGGTTTGTACAAAAAAGTAATTCTGTATTTGATAACGAAGCTTTACAAGTTGTAAATGAAGTAGAGTCAGAGGCTGTTACTAGAATACAAGAAAGAATTAATGATCCTAATTATAAACCAGATCAAGCTGAAATTAACACTGAAGCTGTTAAAATAATAGACGAAAGAACTTATGATACTAACAGTGCTAAAGCTGAAGTTATAGCAGATCAAGGTAATTGGAATTATAAAAATTCAGAAACTAAAGCAGATGGTGTTAAAGATATAGAAACAGCTTTTAATGAGGTTATAGATAATTTAAGTGATGTAGATGCTAACGAAAAAGTAGAGGTTAAAACTGAAGATGGTGGAACAGTTGAAATAACTAAAAAACAAGAATTAGAATTACAAAGAGATCAAGCTATAAAAGGTGTTGAAAGTGGAGAAGTTAACGGGTTTTTTGCAGAAGATATAAATACACAGTTTAACATAAAAGAAAACGCAGTTAATAACCAAAAACCAGGTGTTCCATTACACGAAAGTGGTCATGGTGCTACTAAAAAATTAATACAAGGTGATCCTGAATCATTTAATGAGTCTGGCAAGATATTAGTAGAATTCTTGAGAACAGAACAAACAGACGTTTTTAATAAAATGATTTTAGAAGGTACTGATGGCTTAAGAAACTCTGATGGTACTTTTGACTTTGAGGAAGTTTTCTCTTCTTTTGTAGAGGAAATAGCAGCAGGTAATATTGATTTACAAAACTATAAAGATTTTACAGCTTTCTTTGCTATGAAATTAAACCAAGGTTTAATGAAGGCTAGTAATGGAGAGTTTAGAGTAGATTTTAAAGGTACAAATGATATAAATAAATTTTTTGCTAAACTTGGTGAAGAAATAGGATTAGGTAAAGTAAGTTCTGAAACTTTAGCCGAACTAGAAGCGAGATCAGAAACTAACGAAACAGAGGTTATAGATATTAATAGAGACCAAGAATCTCAACCATCAAAAATAGCAGCTTCTAAAACTAAACAATCAAAAACTTCTAATACAAGAGCAGAGTTAGTAGCTGAAAATAAAAAACTATTAAAAGAAAAGCCTAAAGGTTTTATGGATATAATAGCTTCTAATGTTAAGAAAATTAAAGCTTTTGTAAAAGATGGTAATAGCGCTCCAAGCAGTACGCTAGGAAAAAGAGATGATGAATCTATATCTAATATAGCTAAGAAAACTAAAAAATCTATAAACGATAAGTTTGAAAAGGTAAAAGACAAGTGGCCTAATTTTAAAGAAGGTTTAAGAAAAAATAATCCTAAAGCAGATGCGTTTTTTCCTAAAATAGATAAAGATTTAGATGGAATGATAAGGGCAAAAGCTAAAAACTTTGTCACACAAGATAAAAATGTTGTTGATTTAACTAAAAACTTAGACATTGAAGAGCTAGTACAAGCCGTTAAGGTTAAACTCTTACCTGATCTAAGAGGCTTTGATAAGACGAATGATAGTTTGTATGGTTATATAAACAGTAGGCTGGGAAACAGGATAGGAGACGTTTTGAAAACAGGAGAAGTTTTTAATGACTTTAGCTCTAAAGATATAGATAATCTAGGTAGTTCTGACATTAAAGAAATAAACAAAACAAAAACAGAAATTGAAACCGTTCCAGACGTTAACTTAAGAGAGTCTTTAAATATAGAGAGAGATTCTCCTTTAGGTGAATATGTAATGGAAACAACTAAAAAGGTTTTAAGCACGCCAATGCCTAAGTTTAAATATGTTAGAAAAAACAGGGGAGGAAAAAGAACAGACGTTACACTAGCTGACGTTAAAAAAGTTCTTGCTACTAATCCAACTGGAGATACAAAACGTCAAGCAGATAGGGATTTAGCCGGTATATATAAACAATTTTCTAAAGATCTTGAAGGTAGATTATCTGCTGAATTAAGAACAGCGTTCGCAGAAACGTTTGGAAGTAGAGCAGACTACACTAACTGGTTGACAGAAAATGCTGAGGCTATTTCTGATATGAGCATTGAAAAGTTAGTAGCTCTAGAAAGATTAGTAAAGCCAGAAGATAAGATATTTACAGAGGTAATAAAAGAAAACTTAAGTGTAGAAGAAGTTAAGCGTTTTCAAGGAACAGGTTTACTTGTGTCTGCCACTACTAATCAAGGACCAACCTTATATAAGAAATTAAATCCTGATCCTGATGCTGTTTTAGGGTTTTTTGATATTAAAGGATCTAAGAAAGGAACTAGAAAAGATGCTTTAGCAGATAAAATATCAGGTGAACTTGCTTTAAATGCAACTATGGAGGTTGCTGGTAACCCAGAAGTATTAGAAAAATTTGAACTAGGTTTAGAAAACTCAGGCACAGGAGAGGTTGTACTTGATGCTTATTTAGATGACGTAAGTAAAGCTATAGGTCGTGGTGTTAATCTTAAATTTTCAAAAGGTTTCTTAGCTTCTAATGCTGATCTTGAATTAAAAAATGATTTTTTAAATAAAAGAAAACAATTTTTTACAAGTTTAAAAGCTAGAGGATTTACAGATGAAAACGTTGATTTAACATGGCAAGAAACTTTTGGAAATACTAAATTTAATTCAACTGAACCTAAAAAAGACTGGACAAAAGATATTAAAAAAGGCATAAAAGGACTTTCAAAGAACATAGCAAGAGTTGATTCAATACTTGGTGATCCAGAAAAATCATTAATTATTGCGTCTATAATAGATGAAGAAGTTGATCTTAATGATACTGAAAGAGCTGAATTAATTTTTAAAGCTAGAAAAGAGTTTTTAACAACTAAGAAAAATCAAGACTTTGACGAAACAGTAAGAGAACTAGCTAGAAATTTAGGATTAACAGCTGGTTATGCTGCCGAACAATTAGCTTACGATATAGGAGTTAGAGGCGTTGATAAATGGCAAAAAGATAACGGAAAAAAATCAGCGCTACAAATAACAGGTGTTGGCCCGTCTGAAATAGGTGGAGCTGCAGACATGGAAGCAACTATAGGTGGAAACGCTTTTTACGTTGAGCTTAAATTAAATAATGCTAGATTTGGAAGTGTTGGAGTTGTAATAAATACAGGTGCCAACGGTAAAGTAAACTTTACTCTAACTAAAGAACTTAGCTTCAATCAAGATCTATTAAACATGCTTGAATCAGCTAGATCTGATATACAAAGTTGGGTTGATAAAGCAAATGAGATTGGTAAAGAAATGTATGCCGAAAAGTGGGTAAAATATAAGATAGGAGAAGTATTAGATAAGAGAGTATTAGATGTTTTACAGAAAGAAGGTTTTCAAAGAAGAATTCAAAGAAAAACTGTGCTTTCAGCTGATAGTGTAGGTGAAGGTTATTCTAGTAAAGAGAATGGGACTGCATATATGAATATAGCTAAACAAGGAGGTTTTTCTGGAGAAAAAGCTGGTGGTTTATTTAAATTAAGAAACACTATAGATTCTTCATTAGAAGATCCTGCTAACTTAGGTAACGCTGTTCCTTTTTTAGATGGCGAAGCTATATGGAGTTTAGCTATTGCTAAAACATCAAATGATTCTGTTGGAGGACCTATGAACTATAAAAAAGCTGGTGTTGAATTAATTGACGGAAAACTACCAGGAAGCCCTGGCTTTGCTAATATAGGTTTAAGAATACAAGTTACTAAACTTTCTGGTTTGCCTGACTCTAAAATTGATATGTTTCAAGAACAAGGAATAATTGACTTACAAAACGTTGTAAATAGTAATGACTTAAATGTTAAAAAAGGCGAAGCTTCAAAAGAAAATATAAAAACAAATTCCAAAAGTAAAGTTGTTCCTAATATAAAAGCCAGTAAAACAACTAATCCAGAAGTAATAAGACAAGCTGAAATATTAGACAAAGCTTTGAATTTAGCTCGTGATCCTAATGCACCAACTAAGAAAATTAGAATATTTGACTTTGACGATACTTTAGCTAGAACAAATAGCAATGTGTTATATACTATGCCAGATGGAAAAACTGGATCTCTAACAGCAGAAGAATTTGCAAGAGATGGAGACAGAATGACAAATGAAGGTGTTGAATGGGATTTTTCTGAATTTAGCCAAGTAATAGATGGTAAGCCTGGTCCATTGCTAGAAGTAGCTAAAATGATGGATCAATCTAAAGGGAATAGAGACTTATTTGTTTTAACAGCTAGACCTCAAGCTGCTGCTCCTGCTATTAAAGCTTTTTTAGATCAAAATGGATTAAATATACCTATAGAAAATATAACTGGCCTAGCTGATAGTTCTCCGTTAGGTAAGTCAAACTGGATAGTAGACAAAGCTGCAGAAGGTTATAATGATTTTTACTTTGCAGATGACGCAGTTAAAAATATAGACGCTGCTGATATAGCTTTAAGTTTAGTAGATGGAAAATCAAGAACTCAACTAGCAAAAATAAATACAATAAAGTTTAGCAAAACTGGAAAGAGTGAAAAATTAAACTGGACAACAGATGAAGCTGGCAATATAAAAACTACTTTTGAAATAGGTAATAAAAAATATAATTTTAACTTAGATGCTAGAGATAGTGTAGGAAGTTTCGATGTAGAATTTAATTTAGATGGTAGAATAGATATTACGGGAACGGGTGACTCTGTAAAAGTTGTTAGAACTGTCTATAACGGATTGGTAGATTTAATTTCTCAAAACGATAAAATAAATAAAATAGAGTTTTCAGCTCGTAAGGGTGAAGAAAGTAGAGTTAGATTATACACTACACTAATGGAAAGCTTAGGTAAAAAACTAGGCTGGGAAACAGATGTATGGGATGTTAAATCTGTTTTGAACGAAGACGGTGGAAGCTATGATTTTGAATTAATTAAACCTAGTCCTGTTAGTAGAGTTTTGAATGTAGTAGACACAAAGTCTAACACTCAACAAGCTAAAATAAAATTTAGCAAAAACGCCGGTGAAATAATGAATGATATAATTTTCGATGCAACTGGTATAGAAAGTTATAAAGAGTATTCTTCAATGAGGGCTAAAGCCAAAGGTAGAACTAGAAACTCTTGGTCTTTAATACCTCCTTCTGCTCAAGATTTTGGTGGGTTATTATATAAGATGCTAGCTAAAGGAGCTAAAGGAGAGGCTCAATGGAGTTGGATGCAGGAAAATTTAATAAAACCATTTAGCAGAGCCATGAATGATTTATCAGTTGCTCAAAACCAGTTAATGAGTGATTTTAGAGCTTTAAAATCTAGTTTAAAAGGTATACCTACTAACTTAAAGAAAAAAGCTTTTGGTGGTTTCACATACGAAGATATTACTAGAATAGCAGCTTGGGATAGGCAAGGTATAAAAATAGATGGATTATCAGAAAGAGACTTGAGTCAAATTAGAGATTTTGCCTCTGGTAATAAAGATATGGATTTATTCGTAAATCAATTAATAGAATTAGGTAAAGAAGATGGTTATCATTATCCAGGGGGAGATTGGCTAGCTGGAACTATAACAACTGACTTTATAGGTGGTTTAAGAAAAGAAACAAGACCTAGATTATTAAAGCAGTGGAGCGATAATATTGATTTAGCTTTTGATAATAAAACTTTGAACAAGTTAGAAGCAGCTTACGGACCTAAATATAGAGAAGCTATTGAAGATTCTATAAGAAGAATGAGAACTGGACAAAACAGAAAGCAAGGAATTAGCAGATTAGAAGCTAGATTTCAAGATTATATAAATAATTCTGTAGGCGCTGTTATGTTTTTAAACGCTAGATCAGCGGTGTTACAGACTATATCTGCTGCTAACTTTATAAATTGGAGTGATAACAACCCACTAAAAGCAGGTGCTGCATTTGCTAACCAAAAGCAATACTGGTCAGACTTCATGCGTTTAATGAATTCTGATTTTCTAGTAGACAGACGTAACGGTTTAAAAATAAATGTTAGTGAATCTGAAATAGCAGAAGCTGCAAAAACTACCGGTAACAGCGCTAAAGGTGTTATAAGTTATTTGCTAAGTAGAGGATTTGTTTTGACTCAATTTGCTGATAGTTTTGCTATAGCGACAGGTGGTTCTACTTATTTTAGAAACAGAACCAAAACCTACGTTAAACAAGGCATGAGCCAGTCAGATGCTGAAGCTAAAGCGTTTTTAGATTTTAGAGAAAAAGCTGAAGAGTCGCAGCAGTCTGCCAGAGCTGATAAAATATCACAACAACAAGCTAGCACTCTTGGTAGGTTTATATTAGCTTTTGCTAACACACCATCTCAATACGCTAGAATAATGGATAAAGCTGGTAGAGATTTGGTAGCTGGAAGAGGTGACCCTAAAGCTAATATAAGTAAGATATTATATTATGGATTTGTTCAGAATATGATATTCACAGCTTTACAAAGTGCTATGTTTGCTAGCGGTTTTGGTGATGACGAAGATGATGTTTCTTTAGAATATTTCAAGGATCAAGGCATGAGTGATAAAGAAGCGGAGCAAGCTATGAAGTATTACAATAGTAAGAATAGCAAAAAAGATATGGACACTGCAAATAGTATGTTAGACAACATATTAAGAGGTGTAGGTGTTCAAGGTGTTATACTTTCTACTGCTAAAAACGTGTTAATAGATTTATATAGAAGATCAGAAAAAGAAGGTCAATACCCAGGTCCAGAATACGGTGACAATACTTGGAAACTTCTTGAGGTAAGTCCACCTATATCTATAAAAACTAAGAAATATAAAGGAGGTTTAAGAGATTATGAAATGAACTCTTGGAGACCTGAAGCTAAAGAACCTTTTAATATAAACAATCCTTCTTATAGAGCTGCGGCCAAAGTAATATCTGCAGTTACAAATGTTCCTATTGATAGAGTTTTTCAAAAAATGGAAAACATTCAAGGTGCTATGGATAACACGAACGAAGATTGGCAAAGAATAGCTATGATATTAGGTTGGCCTAAATGGCAATTAGAAAGTGAAACTCAAAGAGCTGATAGATTTAAAACAGAAAAAGAAGGAAGAAAAGATTATAGAAAACAAAACAAATTAAAAAATACAAGACAGTATAAACCTAAAAAGCTGCTAGATGAAAAAACTTTAATTAAACAAGATCTTGAAAAACAAGTTAAAGATTTATTTAAATTAAATAAGTCTGCTCAAATAGATAGCTTGAGATCTTTAGGTTTAACTACAGATGCTATTAAAAGACTTAAATACGAAGAAGATAGAGTAAATAAAATAATAGAACTAAACAAAAGATAATATGGCTTTAAAATGTACAGGAAGAAAATCACCATTAAATAAAAAAACACCTTGTTGGGAAGGCTATGAAAGAGTAGGTATGAAAAAAAAAGGTGGTAGAATGGTGAACAACTGTGTACCTAAAAAAAAATAAATTATGGCACTTAAAAAAACAGGAAGAAGAAAAGCTATTAAAGCTTTTGAACAAGGCTACAGAAATGAAGGTAAAATAAAAACAGGTGAATACGCTTCTGAAAAAGGAGAGTTTTATTATGATCGAAAAAGTAAAAAAGTATCATTGCTACCTACTGATGACGCTGATAGACCTATAACAGATGGAGTTAAAAAAAGAAACTTAGGATCTAGTTTTAAATCTCCACTAAACAACGAGCCTAGAAAAACTACTAAAGGCAAGGGTCGTAATTTTAGAACCACCGAAGAAGGTGCTGGTATGACTAAAAAAGGTGTTGCCGAATATAAAAAAAAAAATCCAGGAAGTAAATTAAAAACTGCAGTTACAGGTGATGTAAAACCTGGAAGTAAAGCTGCTAAACGTAGAAAGTCTTTTTGTGCTAGATCAAAAGGTTGGACCGGTGAAAGAGGTAAAGCTGCTAGAGCAAGATGGAAATGTTAAAAATATGGACGACAATAGAAAAGAAATTAGAAGAGAAAATAAACAAGTCAGAAGTCTTAAAAGACTTAGGACTATGCAATCTAAAGGCAAGACAGGTACGAAAAGATTTAATAGATTAAAAGAGAAAGTTTATAATCCTTTTCCAGATGAATCACCATTAAGTTTAAAAGATGCATGCTATTATAAGGCTAAAAAAGCTCATAAGGTTTTTCCATCAGCTTATGCTAGTGGTATGATAGCTAAATGTAGAAAAAATAAAGGTAAATAATGCCATACAGACAACACAACTCACCTTTTAAAGTTAGGAAAACTAAAAAAGGATTATCTCTTAAACGTTGGTTTAAAGAAAAGTGGAAAGATGAAAAAGGAAATGAATGTGGTTCTGAAAAAAATAAATCTACTAAGGTGTGTAGACCGTCTAAAAGAGTTAGTAAAGACTCTCCAAAATCTTGGAACGAAATGAGTAGTAGTGAAAAATCAAAAGTAGTTAGTGCTAAGAAAAAAGTAGGTATGGGAAATAGAAGATCTTCTAAAAGTAATGTATCGTAGGAACATAAAAAAAATGGGCACCATACCCAAAGTTCCTGTAACCAAAAAAGGGGAAGTCGTAATGACCTCCCCTTTTTATATTTAACACCATGGGCAAAATCCGCCCGGACAATTTTCACACATAACTTACATATTAAAATTTATAACTAATTCCAACAGCTACAAAAAATCCTCCAGTAGCTATAGCTAATGTGTTAGGATTTAAATCAAACTGTGGTGCATGTGGATGCCACATCATATAAGAAGTCCCAACTGTCATTAAGCTAAGACCTCCAATTATTGCTAACTTTCTCATTTTATTTCACAATTATCACCTGCACAAGCTAATTCTCCTGCAAGATCTGTTTCATCTTCTGTTTCTACAATCTTACTAAGATCAACATCTTTAAGATGAGTCATAGCCATGTCGTAGTGTACTTTGCTTATATCTTCAAACGGTGCTTGAGTATATGTACCACCATCATAAGGCAGTACAGATAAGCCGTTATAATGATCTCTATTTTCCCACATCCATCTTCCTGCTGCGTCCCACTCTTCCTGCTTTAAGCTAACAGTAGCTGAGACATTGTGAGTGTTAGATCCTTTTCTATGACCAGGTTTAACCCACTCTGTAGCTACTTTCTTTATTCTTTCAAGTAAATCAAATGGTGATTCATGTCTTAATATAGAATCTTTAGGTGCTTTTTGCGGTATGCTAATTACAGCTGTATCGTGAGGTCTAAAGAACTCATCTTCAACAAGCTCAGGGTGATTTGCAATTAAGTATTTATACATAGACTCATTTTTACCAACTCTTATTCTACGCGTATAATAATCATTATGCCACGCATGAATACCAGATGAAGTTCCTAACGCCAGAGATGTCGTCCCAGCAGGCTTCACGGTTGTACATCTTGCAGCTGGATTAATACCAATTGCTTTAGCTGTCTTTGTATTCTCTCTTTTTACTATACTTGCAGCGGCCTTCATATCCAACGGCAGCACAGCGGCACTCGCGATACCTGTCATTGATACACCTATAAGGGCGTCCTTCTCTGTCGTATCTCTCCATACGTCTCTTAAATAATGAAAGTCAGTGTAACCAGCTTGCAATGTACCTATAAAGCTAGCATGCTTAACTCTTTCGTTAAAATCATCTTGTGACTCAATATCACTAGCATTTACCTCACATAAGTTACAAAACTGAAAAGGTCTTAATGCTATTTCACAACATGGGTTTGTTCCCCAGTCTTTGTCATTATTAAGGTAAATACCAGGTTCACCTGATCCTGACAGCTCAACACGTTTCCAAAGATCCATAAAAAAATCTTTAGTCACTTTATGTCTCATAAGAACAGCTGAGTTATTAGCTCTACCTCTTTGTGGATTTGTTTCCCACCAATTACCAGACTTACAACTAATCATCTCGCTGTCTTCAGCAGAAAACAAACTAATTAAAGCAGCTCTACGAATACCTCCAGCTAATACTGAATCAGCTATATGACATACTATATCATGAGCTTCAACTGTAGTGAGCGGTGTGCCATCTTCTTTAGCATCGAATATACCTTTGATTTTAAGTATGCACTCTTTCAATGGTTGAGGTCCTGGTGCTTTACCACCTGATGTGACTAGCTGAGCTCCCTTTGGTCTAATATCAGAATAATCAAACTCTACGCTAGATGATCTCTTATCACCCATATAAGACTTCATGAGAACTTTTATTGCATCAGCCCAACCTTCAATACTATCACCAATTAAAAACCTTCTAGTTCTTTTAGTATAAGGCTTACTAACTGGTGGCATTTTACTTACGTGATGATTTTGTACAGAGTATCCAACACCTGTTCCTCCAAGAAGTAAGAACATTGTTTCGTGAAAACTGTCAATGTGATCAATTGGTAGATAAGCGCAATTATACACACGATTAGGGCTAATCTCAATCGGTTTACCTCCGAATTGTAGCGAACGCATGCTTGGTAAAATCTTTTTATCATATACTAATTTATAAGCTTCATTTATTTTTTCTGCAAGCTCTGGATATTTTTTAATATGCATAGCTTTATTTCTATCTACTAGCTCTACCCAAGTTTCTCTACGATTTAGTTCAGGTACAAACTTAGCGTACTTCATATAGACGGTTATATCACTTAGTATCTTGTTGCTTAACTCCATCTTTTTCTTTGTTTATTTTTTCTTTTACTTTACCTAAAGCATCGTCGTAATCAGGCATATGCTTTATCGTTTCTAATGTACCCATAGATACTGTTCTTAAGTATTCTAGCTCATTAACCATTTGTTGCACAACTCTTGTTAATGCCGCAATTTTATTCTGCATCTCCAGCAGAGTACTTTCTTTCATATTTTATTAATTCTTTATATTTTAAATATCCTTTAGATGCTATACTCCAATCAATAAATTTTTGCAATTGGCGTTCAGCATATTTTCTTCTAGCTAGATCTTTCTTTTCCCAAGAATTAAGTTCACGGTTTCTTCGCATTCCTTTTGATTTTGAGGTTTGTATAACGTAACGTTCGGTAAGTGTTTATGTACATAAGCTTTAAATAACTTCCAGCGTATGGGAAAAGATTCATTAGCACGTCCTTTACATTCAATAATGAAATCAGTTCCAATAAAATCTGGAGTATACTTAATGTTAAGTATTTTTTTATTACCCCTATTGCGGTATTCACCTTTACCATTGCCTTGTCTTTCATAAGCTTCTTGTTCAAAGTTAAAAGAAGGGACAAGCTCGTAAGTTTGTCCCTCGTAATGTGCCTTAATCTTAGCTTTTTTTAAAGCTATATACATATGTTTCTCTAGTCCTGACTGAAATTTAATTCCATCGTGTTCAACCTTTTTAGATCTTACTGGACCTTTCTTTCGTTTAAACCGGCGCGACATGGTCGTCCCAGTCTAGTTGTGCTGCGTTAGAAGGATGTGGTGGTCTAAAAGACTCCGGTAAAGGAGAGTTAACACCTAAGATGTTTTCTTTATCATCTTCTGCTAGTTCTTCACGTGCAGCTTGAATATAAAGAATAGCATCCATAAGCTCTTCTTGTACATCATTTAAATAACCAGCTAGATCTTTATGTTTACCAGTTCTTTCGTCGTGTAATGTTCTACCATACTTAGCATAGCCAACATCTGATCTTGTAACAAACTTATCGCAGACTCTTTCTACAACAGGATCTCTGAATAATATAGTTTTACTTTTCATCTTTAACAAACGTTCCGTTAACCATCTTACCAGTTCTTTTAGATATAACTTCGTATGCGCTATCTATACATGTTTCTATAGATGTTCCGCCTAACATTGCTAAGTTTGTTAATACAACAACCATATCACCTATAGCATCTACAAATTCTACATGATCATCTTTTAGTATAGCTCTACCTAGTTCACCAGCCTCTTCCATTAACTTGCAGAACTGAGTTTTAGTATCTCCATTAGTATAAAGACCTCTTTCACCAGCCCAGTCTCTTATCTTTTGAAACCTTTCGCTATCAGCTGAGTCATATCTCCAGTTGCCATTACTATTAGCTCTAGTCGTTAGGCCATCTAGATAAACTTGGTAAGCGTCTTTGCCAAATGGAAATCTTTCAGATTCTGTAGCGTGATCTTTAACTTGAAAGTATTTAGCAAATGCTTTATTGTATATATAACATCTCTCCATTGTGTATTGAGATGTTGTTACGTTCTTCATTATCCAGTCAATAGTTTGCATATTTATTTCAAATGTTCCGTGTATTGTTTCCCACGATTTGCCCATGTTGTCCATTAGCCTACCCTTTAGTTTAGTAGTTGGACAAGGGAACGTAGAAGTCTGCTCTGTCGCGTTTATGTGCATTGTATTAGATTTTATTTTATTAATATATAGATCTTTATATTTTTGTCTGTCAACTCGATAGCCGTAAGACTGTTGAAGTTCTAACTCGCGGTCAGATATATAATCAATATCTGTACTTTGTTCTAGAACTTCTACTTCGTCTAAGCTATAGCCTTGTTGGTCTACAACTCTAGATATAAGATCACGTGTAACACCTATTTTTTTACCCGGTATATGGTATAAATAATAATTAATTTTATCCATATATTCTAGCTCTTGATGTTAATGTATTTTTCTCTGGTATTTGATCTTCATATAAGTGAAGATTATGTGCAAAATGATAATATTCACCTATTGCATATCCTGTTCTCTCTGACACTAGTTCTTGTAATTTACTGAAACAATATTGATCAATACAGAAACCGAACCAGAGATCATTAGATCGCATCGTAACACACATATTAAGCTTTTTATTTACAACTGTAAACTGTACAGCATATGTGCAGGGTGTATCATACTTATAGTTAGATATTTCCTTGCCATCATATATAGATATTGCAGCTTGTCTAGTGTTAGGATTATTTTTTAACATAGCTACAACCTTATCTAGTTGCCAGCCTCTTTCCCATTGTGCACCATAGTTAGAATTAACCTTACCATTTTCATCAGCCATCTTTTGCCATATCTGAGGTATCTTACCATATATGCTACCAAGAGTATCTATTGTAGGCTCACCAGATAAATACCATTGCCATTCAGCTTCAGCATATTCAACGTTAAAGTTTCTAGCTTCATTAGTTATTATACGATCCAAAGGATTTTCAATAGTAAAGCCTTGGTTAAACATTGCCATTGTATTATCAAACTTTGTACCTTCATACGGTATTACACCATAGTAAAAGTTAAAAGCTTCATCTGCATTTTTAAATTTATATTCTATCATATATTTATTATCCCTTACCCTTCGTATTTAGTTTGTAATAATGTCTATACATTTCAAATAACTTAGGTAGTATTTCATGTTTTTTATATTCGCCTGGGCTAATCATCTCTTTGTTGTTAGCTACAATCCTTATCTTCCAATTTTGATTTTTAAAACCTTCAGCAGCTGCTAGCATACCTATTTTTATTCCGTGGTTTATACACCAACTGTATGCAGCTTTATCTTCTTTAGTTCTTTTGTATGGATCAGGTTGCACGCATTTATCAACTAGTCCCAAGGCATTTTCTCATCTAAGTCAGGCATCTCATGTGGAACAAAGCAACCAGACTTTGGTTCCCAAGTAAAATGGGCTTCAGCTCCGTTCTCACCTAAGTTTTGAAACTTACATTTCAATACCTTAACTTTTGTGGTTTTGTTTTCGTAGTTCCTATGAACTAATAAGCCGTGGTAACTAGCATCATACCATTCACCACCACCTTTTATATTATACATCGTTGGCTCTTCAATCTTGCCGTCTTGTGTCTTATACATTTTAGTTGGATGAGCAACTATAAATACTAACACATCATACTTCTTAGCAAACGTTTCGATCTTAGTTAGATATTCCATTGTGTAACGATTAATGTCCTCTGTCTTACAATCAACATCTCTAACCTTATTAAATGGATCTATAACTAGACATTTAATACCTTTACGTTTAACTAGCTCAGCGCCTTTACGTAATACAGACTCTAACGTATAACGTTCCATATCAATAAAGAAAAAGTTATCGTTAACATGAGTTGCAACTTGATTCCATTTATCTCCACCAATATGGCCTTTGTTAGGCATATCACCCCATACTTTACGCATTAACTTATGTGCATGTAAAAAGGTAGGAGCATTTTCAGGAGATGCAAACGCTGTCTTCCATTCGTATTCTCTATTATAACCTACAACCATTTGATCTACAAAGTCTGACTTACCTGAACTAGGTATACCTGTAACAGTTATAAACTGTTTTGTATACGTAGAAAATATATTATCAAAGTTAGGTAAACCAATTTGAAAACCACGTTTAAAACCATTACGAACAAAGTCTGTAACTTCATCTTCAATGTCTTTAAATGTTGTAACGTTTTCTAATGGCACAGGTCTTGCATCTAAGACCCTAGACTTGAGCTCTGACGCGTTATATTTAATTAGATATTCATTTGCATCTTTGCAATCATCAAATGATGCTAGATAACAAACCTCAGCGCCAAGACGTCTTACAAGTTCTGTTTGTAATGCAATACCTGGTGGATCATTATCAACTGCAATGATTATCTTTTCTTTGTCATCAAAGTAGTCAATACAATTATCTAAGTAATCTAAGTTATTGCTATTTAATGTAGCACCATTTGGAACTGATATAGCATTTGTAATACCAGCTTCATGTAAAGCTAAAACATCCATTTCGCCTTCGACTATAATACATGTATCATGTCCTACAGTATTGTCTATATTGTAAAATACTTTTTCAGCTCCTTTATATAGCTTAAAGTTTTTACGACCATCTCTATATTTAATATTTGTAAGTAATCCACCTACAAAATAATTAAACTGAATAGTATTCTCGGGTTTACCGGTCTGTGGCATAAACTCTTGACCAACACTTACTTTAACATCTTTTAATGTTTGTTCAGATATACCTCTTGTAT
>Ga0209716_1000180_pt1 | contig 64709 bp, 55 predicted proteins | sample COGITO_mtgs_1205_FD_184811 | JGI IMG/M metagenome (GOLD analysis project Ga0209716, IMG submission 184811) | Pelagic marine microbial communities from North Sea - COGITO_mtgs_120531 (SPAdes) (version 2) | ecosystem: Environmental > Aquatic > Marine > Epipelagic ... | reverse complement strand
CTCAGCCTTGGAAATTTCAAGTTTATATGGGCAATAGCAGAGAGAAGCTTAGTAAAAACCTTGGGGAATTGTACCAACTTTTAACTCCAAAAGAATTGTATAAAGAAGGGAAGTTTAAAAAAATAAGCTCAAGACCTTTTCTTTCATCGGTAGCCATTGTAGTCTCTATGAAAAGAGGAGATAATGAAAAAATACCAGAGATAGAAGAAGTTGAAGCTGTTGCTTGCGCAATCCAAAACATGTGCTTAACGGCAACTGCCTATGGTTTAGGTTCTTTCTGGTCAAGTCCTAAAATTATATATACTCCAGAAATGAATAAATTTCTTAAATTAAAAACGGAAGATAAATGTTTAGGCATCTTATATGTAGGTTACCCAAGTATAGATTGGCCAAAAGGACAGAGAAAGCCTATTGAATATTTAACAGAATGGAATGAATAAATAGCTTATGGACAACATGGACGAAGGGGTGCTTAAACTTACAAATCACAAAGATCACCCTACTAATAAAGCATACAAGATTTTTTTCTTTCATACCAAAAACCAATCGGATTATTTCAAGCAAATTCTAGAAACTAAGAATATTTTTTTCGAGTTCGCTGAAGATAAAAATAAAAGAGGTCCAGTTTATTTATTTGGAATTCGTAAAACAGATAATGCTATAGTTCAGGAGATTAATTATTTAACTTTAGGAAAGTTTAGAGAGCCTTTTATTCCTCAGAAATGGGCCCAATATTTGGTGATTATATTAGGAATAGTAATTGTTGTTTTTTCAATAATTTCATATTTTAAAAATAACTAAGATTTGAAAATTTCAAAAATAATTTTCTTTTTGTCCTTTACTTCAAGCTTGTTTTCTCAAGTTAAAAGCGACAAAAATCACAATATTGGCTTTTTACTGGGTTCTATTGTTCCCATTAATTATTTTGGGGTCAGTGCAATAGATCTTACAGAAAATAATTCAACAATAAAACTAGAAAATAGGATTGGATATAATTTTGGCATGATTTTAAAAACAGACTATGACAAAAATTTTAGTTTAGAAGGTGGAATAGTTTTTTATCAAAGAAATTTTAAATTAACTGGAAAAAGTGCAAATCAATCCAATATTTTAAATGATACCAGCTCGTTCAGTTATATTAGTTATGGAATTCCAATACAAGCGATAATCTATGTTCAATTAGGCAATGAATTATATATGAGAAATGCCATAGGCGTCAATATAGATTTTTATGCATCTTCTGTAGCTAGCAAAGGAAATAATTTTGCAATTGATCATCTTTCTGAAAGAGCAAGGTGGATTAATGGATCTATAAGTGGAAATCTTGGAATTGAAAAAAGAGATTCTAAAATAGGATCCTATTATTTAGGAGCTGAAGTCAATATACCAATATCTGCAATAGCAGTTACTAAATTGAAATTCTATTATGATGGTAATACCTTTGACAGATACGATAAATTATTTTTAAGAGGAAATTATTTTGGTATCCAGTTTAAATATTATTTGCCAGTTGGAATGGAAAACTCAAAAAATTAAAGTTTTCTACTTACTTCAACCTCTTCATAGGCTTCTACAATATCACCTACTCTTATATCGTTATATTTTGCAATATTCAACCCACATTCGTATCCATTTTTAACTTCCTTCACATCATCTTTAAATCGTTTTAAAGATCCTAATTCACCAGAATATACAACAATACCTTCTCTTATTATCCTAACATTATGATTCCTATTTATTTTACCGTCTGTTACGTAACAGCCTGCAATAGTACCAAACTTTGTAATTTTAAAAGTCTCTCTTATTTCAGCAGTACCAACAATTTCCTCTTTAAATTCTGGTGAAAGCATTCCCTCCATAGCTTCTTTTACTTCTTCAATTGCTTTGTAAATAACAGAGTATAGACGGATATCAATTTCTTCTTTTTCAGCTATCTTACGAGCTCCTTGAGAAGGCCTTACTTGGAATCCAATAACAATTGCATCTGACGCTGAGGCTAATAAAATATCCGATTCGGTAATTTGACCAACTGCTTTATGAATGATATTTATTTGAATAGATTCTTGAGAAAGTTTCAATAAAGAATCCGATAAAGCTTCAATAGACCCATCAACATCTCCTTTAACTATGATATTAAGCTCTTGGAAATCCCCTAAAGCAATTCTTCTTCCAATCTCATCTAATGTAATGTGTTTTGTAGTTCTTAACCCTTGTTCTCTTTGAAGTTGTTGTCTTTTAGAAGCTATTTGCTTCATTTCTTTTTCATCATCTAATATATTGAAAACATCTCCTGCGCTAGCAGCACCATTCATCCCAAGTACAGAAACAGGTCTTGAAGGACCAGCAGACTCAACAGGATTGCCACTTTCATCATGCATGGCTTTAATTTTCCCAAATTCTTTTCCAGCAATTAGCGTATCACCGACCTTCATCGTACCATATTGCACCAACAATGTTGTAATGTAGCCTCTACCTTTGTCCAAAGAGGCTTCAATTACTGTTCCTTTTGCATTTGTATCAGGATCTGCTTTTAATTCCAATAACTCAGACTCTAAAAGTACTTTTTCTAAAAGTTCATCAATACCGGTTCCATCTTTAGCAGATATTTCTTGACATTGATATTTTCCTCCCCAGTCTTCAACTAATATATTCAAAGCTGACAATTCTTCTTTAATTTTGTCTGGGTTGGATGTAGAACGGTCGCACTTATTAAGTGCAAATACCATGGGTACACCTGCAGCTTGGGAGTGATTGATGGCCTCTTTAGTTTGAGGCATAACTCTATCATCTGCAGCAATAATAATAATAGAGACATCTGTCACTTGCGCTCCTCTTGCTCTCATCGCAGTAAAAGCTTCATGTCCTGGAGTATCTAAAAAGGTTATGTCTTTTTTATTGTGTTTTACAGAATAAGCACCTATGTGCTGTGTTATTCCGCCAGCCTCACCAGAAGTAACATCAGTACTCCTTATGTAATCTAAAAGAGATGTTTTTCCGTGGTCTACGTGTCCCATAACAGTAACGATAGGCGGTCTGTCCTGCATATTCTCAGGATTCTGAGAATCTTCAACAACTGAAGCGGTAACATCGGCACTCACAAATTCTACAGTAAATCCAAACTCCTCAGCAACCATAGTAAGAGTTTCTGCATCTAATCTTTGATTAATGGAGGCGAAAATTCCAATTGACATTAAGGTGCCTATTACATCGTTTGGAGATTTAGACATCATGGACGCAAGTTCTGAAACCGATACAAATTCAGTTAATTTCAGTGTGCTCTTTTCTTGTTCTGAAATTAATTCTTCTATTTCCATTTTATCAGAAATAGCTTGTCTCTTTTCTCTTCTTAATTTAGAAGATTTAGATTTTCCTTTATTACTTAATCTTGCAAGAGTTTCTTTAATTTCTTTTTGAATTTCTTCTGGTGAGGCCTCTGTTTTTTGAGCTGTCTTTGTAGTTTTTCTTTTGTCTCTAAAGACATTTTTACCTGCTTTTTCTACATTGACTTTTTTAATTCTCTTTCTCTTTCTTTTAGATGCTTCAGAGTCTTGAGAAGGTTTTGATTTGACTGGAACTTTTGGAAGTTCTATTTTTCCTAAAACTTTAGGACCAGTTAATTTTTTAGCCTCGGCTTTTATTGTTTCTGAAGGTTCTACCTTATTTTCTTTAACGGGATCAGCTTTTTTTATTTCAGTTTTTACTTCAACAGGTTCCTCAGCAGTTTCTGCTACAGGCTCTGCTTTTGGCTTCGGTGTTAAATCTATTTTACCAAGTACAGAAGGTCCAGAAAGGGCGTCAGCTTTAGCTACTATCTTTTCGATTTCTTTTTTTGGTTCTTCTTTCTTAATTGAAATGACTTTTCTTTCCGATTGGTCTATAACAACATTATCAGCTTTCTCTTTCTCAAATTTTTCTTTATGATATTCTTCTAATAATATCATATACAAGTCCTCACCAATTTTTGTATTGGGATTAGAACTTACTTCTTTTCCTTGGGAGCCTAAAAACTCAACAATTGTTGATATTCCAACATTAAGTTCTCTTGCAACTTTACTTAGCCTTTTTACTACTGCCATAATGTTATTAATTTCAATCTAGATTATTTCTCAAATTCTGAGCTTAAAATCTTTAATATTTCATCTACTGTTTCTACTTCTAAATCTGTTCTTTTTACTAAATCATCTTTTCCAATCTCTATAACACTTTTAGCGGAATCGCATCCAATTGCTTTTAATTCATCGATAATCCAATCATCGATTTCATCGGTAAATTCGTCTAAATCTACATCATCAATATCTTCTGCACCTTCTCTGTATACATCAATTTCAAGGCCTGTAAGTTTAGACGCTAATTTAATATTATGTCCACCTTTACCAATGGCTTTAGATACTTCGTCCGGCTTTAAAAAGACTTCGACTCGAGATTCCTCTTCGTTAATTTCCATATTAGTAATTTTAGCAGGATTCAAAGACCGCTGTATTAGAAGTTGCATATTTGTTGTCCAAGGAATAACATCTATATTTTCGTTTCGAAGTTCTCTAACTATACCGTGTATTCTCGAACCGTTCATCCCAACACAAGCACCTACGGGGTCGATTCTATCATCATAAGACTCAACAGCTACTTTTGCTCTTTCACCTGGATTTCGAACAATTTTTTTAATAGTAATTAACCCGTCAAAAACTTCTGGTACTTCTTGCTCGAACAACCTCGCTAAAAATTCAGGAGCTGTTCTGGAAAGTATAATCACTGGACTATTATTTCTTAAATCTACTTTAGAAACGACTGCTCTTGTGGTGTCACCTTTTCTAAAATAATCAGAAGGAATCTGTTCTGATTTTGGTAAAATTAATTCGTTACCGTCATCGTCTAAAATTAGTATTTCTCTTTTCCAAATCTGATAAACTTCACCGTTTACTATATCTCCAACTCTCTCTTTATATTTTTGATAGATACTGTCTTTTTCTAATTCTAATACTTTAGAAGCAAGATTTTGTCTTAGCGATAAAATATTTCTCCTCCCAAAATCCTCAACTTTAACTTCTTGAGAAACCTCTTCTCCAATTTCAAAATCAGGCTCGATTTTAAGCGCTTCACTATATTTAATTTGGGTTCCCTCGTCTTCAAAATCCTCGTCTGGTACAATTTCTCTATTTAACCAAATCTCTAAATCACCTTTATCTGGATTTATAATGACATCAACATTTTCATCTGATCCATATTTTCTTTTTAAAGTAGATCGAAAAACATCTTCTACTATTCTCATCATGGTTACTCTATCGATATTCTTAATTTCTTTAAATTCTGAAAAAGAGTCAATTAATTCTATTGCATTCATAGGGTTTATTTAAAATGATATAATCAGTTTAGTTTCTTTTATTTCACTCATTAGTAATTGGTGAGTGTTCTCTATTTTTTCTTTTTTCTTGGATATTTTATTTTTTTCAATTTTAATCTCTCGCAAGAAAATTTCTTGGTCGTTAGCTTTAAGTAGTTCTCCATTTAAAACTTCGTCATTAGCTTTTGTAACAGTTACCTGATTGCCTAAATTTTTTAAATATTGTTTAACTACTACAAATGGTTGATCTAATCCAGGAGATGAAACTTGTAAATCAAAGTCTTCTTTTTCTCTATCTAAATTATGTTCAATATTTCTACTAACACTTACACAGTCTTTCACGCTAACTCCACCATTTAAATTATCCATTTTAACTCTAATGGAGTTTTTGGAAGAAATACTAACATCTACTAAATAATTTCCATTATCGAGTTCATTTATTCTTTCTTCTGCCAACTTTATTACTTCTTTTTTTGAAATCATAGTAAGTAAAAAAAAGAGGGGACTTTCGTCCCCTCTTTAGTTTTCATCTTTATAACGATCCAAAAGTACATTAATTTAAGAAGCCTTACAAATAAAACGTAAAAAAACTATGTACTTCAACTATTACCTTGCAGTTTGATGATAGATAAAATAGTATATTCTTTAATAAAAGGCGTTCCTATTAGAACAAAGAAGCTAATAGCAGATCAGGCTGATGATTCACAATCAATTCTTAGAGAATTAAGACTAAAAATGACAAATCTCAATACCAAATCTAGTTACAAGGTATTAAATCAACTTAACTCTAAAAATATATACAATGAGGCGCAAACTATATTAAATATATGTACAGATAATAATATAGAAATCATTTTTTATAATGAAGAAAACTATCCAAAAAATTTAATACAATGCCAAGATGCTCCTATTCTTATTTATTGTAAGGGCAAAAAACACTCAAATAACATTCCATTATTATCTATTGTTGGCACACGTGACTGCAGTGATTATGGCTTGGGGCAATGTAAAGATTTCATTTCTTATTTAGCAAATTACAATATTGGATTGGTGAGCGGTTTAGCATATGGAATCGATATTCATACCCACAGAATAGCGAACCAGCTAGATATACCGAATTATGCAGTTTTAGGAAGTGGGATATTAAATATTTATCCTAAAAACCATTTTACAGAAAGTGAACTGACTGCTGAAAATGGGATGATAATTTCTGAATTCACTCCTTTTTCTTCTCCAAAGAGCTATCATTTTCCTCAACGCAATAGAATTATTGCAGGAATGAGTATGTGTACTATGGTAGTAGAATCTCCTATTAAAGGAGGAGCAATAATAACAGCAAGTTTAGCAAATGACTACAATAGAGATGTATTTGCAATCCCAGGAAATAACAATCAATCAACTTCAAAAGGAACCAATACTTTAATAGAAAAAAATCAAGCAGCTATTTTAAACAATCCAGAACAAATTATAGATTTATTAGGATTGAGCACCAGTAATAAAAATCCAGCAGGAACACAAAGTGACATTCAATTAGCTTCACAAGAAACTATAATTTACGAGCTAATTTCTAAGGGTAAAGACATATCTTTCAATAAAATACAGATGGAAAGTAATTTTCCAACTTCTTATCTGAATGTGATTTTAACTAATTTAGAACTTAAAGATCTTATTATCCCTAAATTTGGTAATTTTTACAATTTAAAATAAAGATGCTGTTTGGTATTTATTAGTTTAGCATAAATGAATGTTTCTAGTTTTATTGCAAAAAGATATTTATTCGCTAAAAAATCTAGGAATATTATCAATTTAATTTCTCTTATATCCTTTATTGGAATTCTAGTAAGCACAGCTTCTTTAGTTATTATTTTAAGTGGTTTTAATGGCATTCAAAAATACGTAGAAGATGTTTATGGAAAATTTGCTGCCGACCTTTATGTTTATCCAAAAACTGGGAAAATAATAGAAGAGTCTAATGATATATTTAAAGTTCTAAAAAAAAATAAAGAGGTTGAATTTTTTGGCAAAGTTATTGAAGAAACCGCACTTTTAAAATTTGAAAATAAATGGGCTACTGTTTCTATTAAGGGAGTGGACGAAAGATCTTACAATAAAAATAAATGGGGTAATAATTTATTAGAAGGGAGTGGTAGTTTCAGTAAAGAAGGAATACCAACTATTCTTCTAGGATACGGCATACAAAATGAATTACAAATTCCCTACAATACAAGATTTACTAACGAAATTAAAATATTTAGTATATCAAAAAAACAAAAACTAAAGGTTCAAAACAAGCAATCTCTTCAACAGAATAATTTAATTTTTGGCGGAGTTTACTCTATAAACCCAGAACTAGACCAATCTTCAGCAATAGTTAGTTACAGTGCTGCAAATAAGATTTTTGAACGTGATAATAGCTCTAATCACATTGAAATATTTATGAAAAATAAAAAGCTATTACAACAATTCAAAGAAGAATTAACTAAGAAGAATCCAAATTTTCTTTTTAAAACGCATGAAGAAAATAACCAACTAATTTATGCTGCTAACGATGCTGAAAAATGGATGGTTCTCGCTGTTTTAATTTTTGTTTTGATATTATCTTCTTTTACAGTAATAGCCTCAATTACCATGTTAATTATTGACAAGAAAAAAGATATTAAAAGTTTACTTGCTTTAGGTTCAAATACATCAACTATTAAAAACATATTTTTTAAAGAAGGGTTAATGATTAGTTATTTTGGAAGCATTGGAGGTCTTTTAATTGGTGTCCTGGTTTGTTGTTTACAAATTAAGTTTCATTTACTTAAATTAGATAATGCTTCTATTCCGTACTGGCCTGTATTAATAAAGTTAGAGGATATAATAATGTTATTGATTATTTTATTTCTCACAGGTTTATTAGCTTCTTTTTTGCCTGGAAAATTTCTAGTAAAGAAACTCTTAAAGAGTTAATCGTCTTTGCTGATTGAAAGCTGAACTTTACTAATTTTCGTGTCGTCAGCTTCTATTATTTTAAAATTAAAACTTTCAATATTAACATTTGAACCACTTTCTGGTATAGTTTCTGCATAATATATGATCATCCCAGATAATGTTTCATAATCTTCCTTAACAGGAAGCTGTATTCGGTACTTTTCATTAATAAAGTCAATTTCTAAACGTGCAGAGAAAATGAATTTTTTTTCTTCGATCATCTCATGAATTAATTCTTCTTGATCATGTTCGTCATCAATTTCCCCAAAAATTTCTTCAATTATATCTTCCATAGTTAAGATTCCGGAAGTCCCCCCGTATTCGTCTACTACAACCGACACACTTCGTTTCTTTTCAATAAAATCTTCTAATAACTTAATTCCTGACATGGATTCGGGGACAATTGAAAGTGGAATAAGCATAGATTTAATACTTATGGGTATTTTAAATAATTCAATACTATGTACGTAACCAATAATGTTGTCAATATTATCCTTGTAAATAATAATTCTAGAATGTCCTGACTCTAAAAAAAGATTTTTTAAATCTTCTATATTGTCATTTATTTCTAAAGCAATTATTTCATTCCTTGGAACCATACAATCTCTTGCAATAACCTCAGAAAAACTTAATGCATTATGGAAAATTTTCACGTCGTGTTCCATTTCTTCGCCCTCTTCTAAATCTGTTTTTAATTCTTTTATATACAAATCCAAATCTGTTTTCTTAAAACTTACCTTATCTATAGATTCCTTATTTCCAAATACTTTTAAAATGGTGTTAGTTAAAAAAACAACTACGGCTGTTAAGGGCCAAAGAAATACGTAGATAATAAACAATATGACACTAAAAAATCGGAGCGTATAATTAGGATTCAGCCTAAAAATAGCTTTAGGTAAAAACTCGGCAAATAGTAAAATAAAAAAGGTGGAAAACAATGTTTGAATTAACAAAACTAGTGTGCTATTTATGTTAAATGTTAATAAATAGGGCTCCACTAAATCTGCAACATATAGTGTAAATACGACCAAAGCAGTATTGTTCCCAATTAGCATTGCAGCGATAAACCATGCGGGCTTACTAGAAAAAAAAGATAAAATTTTAGCACTGAAAAGTCCTTTTTTATAATCTAGTTCAATTTTAAGTTTGCTTGATGAGATAAAAGCGATCTCCATGCCCGAAAAAAAAGCTGAAAATGACAGAGATATTGCTGCTATTGAAATTAAAAATAATGTAGACATTTTCTAATTCTTATTTAATCTTTTGGCCAAGCCTCTTCTTACAAGATAGATTCCCCAAGCCATAAGCGCCAAAAGAAAATAAACAAGATCATCATTGAATTCATCGGTAATATAGAAGAATATAGCTGTAGCCGTAGAAATAATGGCAATGACTAACCAAATTTTCTCTAAACGTTTATTCCATTTTTTCAAACCTTCCATTATTCTGTTTCAAAGTTAACATGCCCTTCAGAAATATCTGACAACTGAAAGAAAGTAAAGTTGCTATTAGCCTTTAATTTGGTTCCTGATATACGACCTTCACTATTCGAAAAGATAACCATTTTTTCAGAATATATGCTATCCTTTGCAAAATCTATATCCAGTTCCTTTGCAAATAATGTATCTAAATTAAAATTGTCAAAACGAACATTATTTTTAACATGTAAGAACTCTTTTTCAGTAAAAAGCTTTCCATAATCCGCTATTAATGTAGATTCAATATTATTTAACGAATCGTAAAAAATAAGTTTTAAACCTTCAGGGCACTCCATTATTAATTGCTCTTCATCTGATAAAATTTTAATTAGTTTTGGGGCTGTTAGAAGTAATTTGGACTGGCCAAAATCTGAGAACCCTAGAGTTACACCATATGCAGTTTCTAAAGATTCAGAATCTCCTTCTAGTTGAGAAAGCTTTATTTCAGGGTTCTCTACACAAGAAACCAAAAAATAAGTACTATAAAAAAATAGTAAAAAAATTATTGAAGATTGATTGATCAGTCTCTAGTTTTTAGTCCAACATTTTGCCCCCAAAAAGGGACCTGTTGAGAAGACCCGCTTTTAACATCTAACATAATTAATTCGTTTTTTGGCAATAATTGCCCTTTCCAGCTATTAATTGCGTTGGCACTTGTTTTACCACAAGAATTTGAGGCGTATTGCAAGGCTAAACAATAGATTAAACTTTTATTGAATGCAGAGCTTCCATATTTAATAGAACTTGAAGCAATTATTCTAGCTTTTTTATCATTCGCTGCACAATTATCTGTTAGTTTACCCGCAATACTGAAAGCTTTCTTATATTGTTTCTTATTGAAAGCAATATCATATAGTATTTCATACATTTTTTGATTTAAAATTTCATCATCCGAAATACTTATCGCTCTATTAAATCTTTCTCCTGCTTTTGTGAAATTTTTTCTTTTGTAATCAGCTACAGCTGCATTATATAAGTCTTTGGCTGTTGGTGGATTATTAGGATCATTTAAAACTTTATCCAGTAATTCAATATATAAGCTAGACTCTGTGCATTTATTGTTACTGAGTCTTTCAAATATTTTTTTTGTAAGAAGCATATCCTCTTTTGCAGCATTATATTTTGATGTGTATATTTCTTCCAATTTATCACAACTAGCACAAGGACTGATTTCCTTATCTAAAAACGCTTGGACATTTGCATATTTCTCTGCTTTAATAGCTTTTGAAATATTTTCATCACAAATTCCTGAAAGAATTTCATAATTTTCTAAAAATTGGTCGCATTCAATTTTTTTTGTTTTTAGCATATATTTATTAGCATAAACAAAATATTTAATATCGTTGTATGAGGTAAACTCAGGAGATTTATCAAAAACTTCCTTATATAATTCATAAGCTTTTGGGAAACCCTTAGAAGCGTCAAAAGCCATTATATCTGCAGCTAAATCGGCTTTTATTTGATTGCAATTACCAAAATTAGAAACCCATTGGTCATAAATAGAGTAAATTGTGTCAACATACAACTTTAATTCAGCAGATTTAGACTTTTTCTTTTCTTTTGCTATTTGTTTATAAATATAGATTCCATTTTTATAAAGATTGGGCTTGTACTGAGGACATACTATTTGAGTTTTTCTCCAAAATTTTGCTGCATCTGCATACACTTTCTGCTTCATAAATTCTGAATAAAGAGATACATTTTTTCTACACTCTAAGCTGTCATTTCCCCAATTGGCTTTAGTAGCTTGAAAACAATCCTGAGACGTTATTACTAATAGAGAAAAAAAGAAGCTAATAGTTATAAATAATTTATTCATGTATTTTTTTTTAATCGTATTTTCTTTTTCTAAACCATCGGTCGTATCTAGTGTCAGGTGCTAATGAGAAACCAATGGAGAAATTAAAATAATTTTCTTCAATATTATTAAGCTCTAAATCACCTAGTCTTCCCAATTCAAAACCTAAATTTAGTCTTGATAATGACCTAGAACTTATCATTGGTATGGATATACCAAAATTTATGCCATTGTTTAATAATCCTTTTTCGTTTACTATAATTTTAGATTCACACTGGTGATACCCAAATGAATAAGAAGATTTACTAAAAATAGATTTACTAGAGTTGGACCAATCTAAATTAGGAGTTATTCTGTATCCCACTGCTAATCTTGAAGACGCTCCTAAAGAATTAATATTGTTGGATACAAAGCTAGAATTATCTTTAAATTCAGTCCAATCCATTACAGAATATTGTATCCCCAGGTCCCACCTTCTTTTGTTCTTAAAAGATTTACCAAATACAATTCCAAATTCTAATTTCTGTGGTAAGGTAATCGAAGAGGTATCGCTATTTATTTCTAAAGTATCTTTAGCCAATTCTTGAACACCAAAGTTATATTTGAAGGTATATGCAAAAAAATCATTTTGAGTAGACACGTTAGAATTGAGAGAGTAGTTTACTCCTAAATTGAAAAAATATTTGTTTTCTTTTGCGGTCTTTATTTTTTTGTAGAACTGCATTCCACCATCAAAACTCCAACCACTTAAAGATGAACGGTATTGTAGTCGGGTATTGTAATCATTAGAATAATTGAATATTACGGAGCTTGTTCTTCCTAAGTTACCAAATAGGTAGGAACTATTTACTCCAATGGCTAGTCTGGTCGTATCGCCTTTATTTACGATGTTAAAACCATTCCCAATCATGAGTCTGTTTACAGAACCATCTCCTTTAAAAACATACGAAACCGTTGAGGTATCTAAAGGAACAGTACTTCGAACTTCGTAACCAAGTGAAGAAACAGGTGCAATTCCTAAGACCATTCCCCAGTTTTTAGTTATAGGAAGACCTAAAAAAAGATTATTCAATCCAAAATGAGCTCCTGAAGAAGAGGTTTCATTCCCACCGTAATTTGAATTGTAGGAGGCTGCTTTTCCAGATAAAGAAACGTTATAAATAGGATTGTGTTTTAGAAATGAGGCATAAGAAGCTGGATTATTTATATTAATATATTGCGGTTCTGACATAGGTGCCGTAATATTCCCCCACCCGAAGTAATGAGAAGACTGAATATTATTCATTTCTCCAATACCGTACCTAGAAAAAGGAGAGGTGTTTAATACCTGAGCCTGAATAGAAAAACTTAGTAGTCCAAGAAATATAATATTGTATTTAATTGTTTTTAGCATTGTAATTTAAAATACAGTTTAAACCAATAAGGGTTAAATTTTCATGTGCAAAGATGCTATTTTTTTTAATTGATACAATTGATTTTATGAAAGCACTATCTCCCCCAGTCAAAATAACGTTAGTTTTTGGATGCAAGTCTGTATAATTTTTAACGATTTCAGTTATTTCTGCTTTAACACCGTTTATAACACCACTTTCAATAGATTTAACGGTATCTGAACCAATGAGTTTTGGTTCCTTTAGCTCTAATTTCACATTTGGAAGACTTTCTGTATAATTATTCAATGCTTTAAATCTAATAGAAAATCCAGGTGAAATACTGCCACCTAAATAATGGTTTTTGTAGTTTATAAAATCATAAGTAATACAAGTTCCAATATCAATAATTAGATTATTTTGATTTGGTAAAATAGAATAAGCTCCTACAGAGTTTGCGATTCTGTCTAGTCCTAAACTAGAGTATGAATTGTATTTTATTTCAATTGGAAACAAAAGTTGACGATTCATAGTAACAAGCTTTGGGTAAGTAGAGATTAATTTTTTTGTAAGGTCTTGGTTGGATACATTTGAAATTATTCCTGACGACACAGCTATAGTCTTTAGATAATTAAAGACAGCATCAAAATTATCGGTACAAATTTTTTTAATGATTTGGTTTTCGAAAATAGCGAGTTTTGTTCTGGTGTTTCCTATGTCAATAGCTATATTCATAAATAAAAAATCCGGCTTTAACCGGATCTAAATTAATCGAAATAATTGGACTAATTTAATTTCATTATTTGAAGTTTGGATTACAACAAGAGTGATCTGCTAAGCAGCTAGCCGCTAATTGAAGTGTGTCTGTAGCTTTACAACCCATACAACATGGTTTTTTACAATCGGCAGAAGTTTTAAAAAGTCTATTTGCTTTTTCTTTTGCAAGATTTACAATAGAGTCTATATCTAAATCATCTCCTGCAACTGTAATTACTTCATTTGTAAGAGTATCTTCTCCGGATATTGAAGTAATATTAAGAACGCTGGTATCTGACTGTTTTGTATCCATATCTACAAAAACCAACAATTCTTTATCACTCTTCATAGAACAACATTTCTTTTCACAATTTTTTTGAATCGAAGCTTGTTTTGGAGGTGGAGGAGGTAAAGTTTTATCTTCATCGTGATGACTACCTCCAAGTATTGGTGCAATTACAAGACCAACTAAACAAGTAAGTTTGATTAAAATATTCATAGATGGTCCCGAAGTGTCTTTAAAAGGATCACCTACAGTGTCACCTGTAACAGCAGCTTTATGGGCATCAGAACCTTTAAAAGTCATTTCTCCATCAATTTCAACACCAGCTTCGAAAGATTTTTTTGCATTATCCCAAGCGCCACCTGCATTGTTTTGGAATATGGCCCAAAGTACACCAGAAACAGTAACACCAGCCATATAAGAACCAAGAGCTTCAGCTCCCATTGCAAAACCAATAATGATAGGAGATACAATAGTTACTAAACCAGGTAACATCATTTCTTTTAAAGCAGCTTTTGTAGAAATATCTACACATTTTTCATACTCAGGTTCTGATTCACCTTTCATGATTCCAGGAATTTCTTTAAACTGACGACGGACTTCTTTTACCATAGCCATCGCTGCTTTTCCAACTGAACTCATAGCCATCGCTGAAAATACAACAGGTATCATACCCCCAATAAATAATGCTGCTAAAACTTTAGCTTTAAAAATATTAATACCATCGATTCCAGTAAAAGTTACATAGGCTGCAAATAATGCTAAAGCAGTTAATGCAGCAGAAGCAATAGCAAAACCTTTTCCTACTGCAGCGGTGGTATTACCTACAGCATCCAAAATATCAGTTCTTTCACGTACTTCTGGATCTAACTCAGCCATTTCAGCAATTCCTCCTGCATTGTCTGCAATTGGACCAAAAGCATCAATAGCTAGTTGTAAAGCAGTTGTGGCCATCATGGCTGAGGCACCTATAGCAACACCGTAAAAACCAGCGCATGCATAAGCTCCCCAAATAGCTCCAGCAAATAGGATTATTGGTGCTGCAGTAGACATCATCCCAAGAGACAGTCCAGAAATAATATTTGTAGCTGCTCCAGTTGAAGAGTTTTGTATAATGCTATTTACGGGCTTTTTACCCATAGCAGTATAATATTCGGTTAACATAGAAATTAATCCTCCAACAGCTAAACCAATAAGTACAGCATAAAAAACTCTATTGTATCCAATTTCCCTTACTCCTTCTCCGAAAAATTCCATATTCATTTTCGCAGGCAACATCCATTGTATTATAAAAAAGGAGGCAACAGCAGTAAGTAATAATGATCCCCAATTACCTAAATTGAATGCTCCTTGAACTTCCTTTTCCTTAGCGTCGTTATCTTTAATTTTTATAACCCAGGTACCAATTATGGAAAATAATAATCCAACGCCAGCAATCAAAACAGGCATAAGAATTGGACCTAAACCGTTAAATTTCTCAAAAGATGTAGGATCTTGTAAAATTAAATAATTCCCAAGTACCATAGCAGCCAGCATAGTAGCTACATAAGAACCAAATAAATCTGCACCCATTCCAGCAACATCACCAACATTATCACCAACATTATCTGCTATAGTAGCAGGATTTCTAGGGTCATCTTCAGGAATTCCAGCTTCAACTTTACCAACTAAGTCTGCACCCACATCTGCAGCTTTAGTATAAATGCCTCCACCAACTCTTGCAAATAAAGCAATACACTCTGCACCTAAAGAAAAACCAGCAAGGGTTTCTAAAATGATTTCCATATCTGGAGAGTCACCAGCACTTAGTAGTAAGAAAATAAATATTGAAGACAATCCAAAAACAGCTAATCCAGCAACACCTAATCCCATTACAGTTCCACCTCTAAATGCAACCTTCATTGCATTGGGCAAACTGGTTTTTGCAGCTTCAGCTGTCCTTACATTTGCTTTTGTAGCAATTCTCATTCCTATATTTCCAGCTAAAGCAGAAAAAACAGCTCCAATAACAAATGCAACCACTATAAACATTCCAGCAGGAATTAAATTAGTAGCAGACAGTGCACCTAAAGCAGCTCCAGCAATTAATACAAATACTGCTAACATTTTATATTCTGCTTTTAAAAATGCCAGTGCTCCACTTGCTATATATCCAGATAGTTTTGTCATTTTCTCATTTCCAGCAGGTTGCTTATTAACCCATGAGGATAGAAATAACATATATAGTAATCCGACGACTCCGAAGGCAGGTAAAATGTAAATTAAATTTGATTCCATAATATTTTAAGAATTATTTTTGGATGGCGAAATTATATTTTTATAAATTATTGTGCAAATATGCACTGATAAATATGTACTTTACAGAGTGAAGAATAATGATAAGTAGTTTACTAAATACAATAAAATTTAAAAAAAAGGTTCTTTTGATTCCCCTAAGAACCAAAAGAAAGCTAATTCAAGTTTATAAAATATTTAGCTTGATAATTCTTTTTCACGACTCAAATTCTTTGATTGGACAGTATGAATATTTACAGCCCTACATTCCATATGACAGCTGTGATTTTAATTCTCATCCAATAATAGAAATAAAATTATGGATTCATATCGTTCAAAAAGACAAAAAAAATCCAGAAAATCTAACTTTGGATTCTTTAAACTTCATACATCAACAATATAGATGGATTAATAATTTTTATAAAAATATAAAGACACCAACTCTAAAGATTAAGAATCAGTTGCATTATGTAAAAGATTCAAGAATTAGATTTTTAGTAGATACTGTAACCTTCCATATAAACGAAAATGGATGGGACAGAATAAAATATATTAAAGAAACAAACCCAAAAAGATGGATGAAAATATTGGCAACAAATCCTGATTCTGGGACCATCGAAATAGAGGGCGTAAGAGATAGATTTGCTTTAATTCAAGACAGTATAATAATTGAAAACAGTCAAGTAAATAAAGGTGTATACAATGTTGCTAATTTATACACAAAAAAAGGTAATACTATTCTTAGTTTAATTAACGGTTCGTTACTTAAAAAAGACACTTCTGGTTATTTGAGCTATTATAAAAAAATTGATAAAAACTGTCACAATGACAATTGGATAAATTTCACCAATGAAAATAAAGATTTTTTGCATGTTTTTTATACAGGTTCTTCTGTTTCTGTTCCTGCATTTGGTTGTGGCCCTTCTCCATTTTTTTTAAATATTTCAAGTATTTTAGAAAATGGAGCTTTTGCAACTGCACAATTAACGGCACATGAAATAGGACATTGTCTAGGCTTAAGACATACCAACACCCCTCAATTTAGCGATTTGCCATTGACCGACCAATTTGGGTGGCTAAAATGTAACAATAGTACAGTAAGTAATAATATTATGGGTTATAATAAATGTCGAAATTATTTGTCACCTCTACAAATAGCATATGTACATTATAGATATTCTAGCAACAATTATTTATATAATACCCTCACGAATAAAGAGAATAAAGAAATTACTATTATAGCAAAACCTACTGTATGGGAAAAAAATGTAATGGGAAAAAAACGAATTTTAATTAAAAAAAATCAATCTCTTACAGTAAAGAAGCACTTAATTATCCCAAGTAACGGCATTATAATTTTAGAAAAAAATAGTCAATTAATAATCGATAATGGAAAAGTATATTCACCCAATGAAAATTGGAAAGGCATTCGAACCAAACGGAGCATCTTAATTTTTTTTAAGAAATTATTTTCATTAAATAATGAAGATCAAATATTTCTTAAAGATGATGGAGTTGTTATTTATTGATCAATTTCAAATTCAGGCTTTTCTTTTTCTTTTTCTTCAACACCTATTTTTTTTAAAAATTTATTGAATTTAGAAGAATCTTTTTTCTTTACACTTTTCTTGTTTTTTTTATCTTTTTTTAACTCTGTCTTTTCTATTTCTTTCCCTTCATCCCAATCCACTTCGATGAACTCTGATTTGCTTTCTTGCTGGTCAACTACTTTTTCTCCTTTAATAATTTCTTTGATAATTTCTTTTTCATTTTGTATTTTTTGTTTCCTTTCATTTTTAATTTCTTTCTTATCAAATCCATAGTTTAATTGATCGGTAGAGCCATAGATTTTAAAAAACAATTGCTTTCCACGAGACTTTTTTTCTTCAACAATTGTAGAAGAAGAACTATTTTTCTTGGCTATATCAGACCAATTAAAATTTAAATGATAGTCAACAGAGTTTTCAATATTATAATTTCCAAAAAAAGTAAAATTTAGTATGTTATTTTTGATTTCAGATTTAGGAAAAGAAATCAAGCCATCGGTGAGATTTACAGAAGAAGAAAAATTCTTAAAATAAACACTATCTATTTTGTCAGTATAGTAATTAATATCGATAATGTTTCTAGTGACGATACTGTTCTCAAAATAACCTAAAATTTCTCTTAAAATAGGATATTTCAGTAGCGAAATATTTTTAAAATTATTTTGAGAGATAATGATTGATTTTCTCAAATCAAGTTTCTCATTTAAATCTAATATTACTTCGGTATTAAAATTACTTGAAACACTTCCTTTAATATTTTCACTTAGTAAAATAGCTTGATTAAAATCACTAAAAGCAGACATTGTTTTTGGAATGTCAAGGTTATTTAAGTTTCCGGAAACTTTCCAAACTTGTCCCTCTTCCATGAAGTTTATTTGAATCCTATCCAGCTTGATATTTCCTCCAAATCCGTTCATCTGTAAATCATTAATTGCAATATTGTTCTCAATGGCTATTCTTTTAGCTTTCACATCGAAAAATGAGAAGTTTTTATAGTTTACTTCATCAGCTTTTAGGGAACCTTCAAGTACATAATTGTATTTACTTCGAGAAGAGTCTTCGGAAGACACAACATCCAAAAATGCATCTAAATGAAATTTTTTAATTTTTGCATCATATAAAATTTCAACGGAGTTACTATTTGAATAAACAAAATCATACCAATTATCCCAATTTGCATCTATAGAAAAAGTATCCCCATTAAAAATAGATTTCTCTAGCGTAATATTCATAAAATCTTTTGCGAGATGAATATCAAAATCACTTGTTTTTAAATAAATATTTTCTTTAGGGTATTTAATTTCGAGTTGATCTCCATTTAAGCTTCCAGAAATAGTTTCAATAATTGTATTGTTGTTATTTGACGAAATATTGGAATTGAAATTAAAATTAGCAAAGCCTTCTAAGTCTAGATCTTTATTTTGAACTACCTTTTTTAGAATAGCTAGGTCTATTCCTCCTTTTAAATTTAATAAATATTTAGGATTATTAAAATCTTTTAACTGGAGATTACCACTTATTAAATGCGTTTCTAAATATGTTGAAAATTGATTTATAATTAGATGTTCTTGCTTGTTATTAAAACTTCCAGTTAAGTTAACTTTTGTGAATTTTAAATTATTTTCTAGATCTTCTAAGGAAGAATTCTCAGCATTAAAATCAACATCAAAGGAAAGTGTTTTTTTGCTATTTAATTCGCCTTTTAAATGGCCATTGAAATTTAAAACTCCATTGGAGCGATAGTTATTTGAAATATTGGACACCGAAGAAGGTAAGACACTAAAAATTTCTGAAATTTCAATTTTATTTCCCTTTAAGGAAAGATCTATAAGGTCTTTTTTATGACTTTTATAATTCCCGCTTAATAAGAAATTGGTCTTCTCTAATTTTATCTTCCCCAATTCAACTTCAACAGAAAAGGGATTATTAATAACCTTCAATTTGGTGTCTAAAGTTGCATATTTAGATTTTATATAGTTTACGTTATTTACGATAAAATTTTTGATGATTAAATTAGAAAAAAGTTCAAGTTGGTATTCATTTTCTGAAAAAGCACCTTTAAACTTAGAAGTCTCTATTAAAAAATTATAATCTTGTTTTAATAAGACATTGGAATAAATAATATTAAAATTTTCGAAAACTACTTGGTCCAAGCCAAAATTAAATTCGTTTGTTAGTGTATCAGTACTTTCTTTGAAAATAGTATAATTGTTATTTCCCTTTTTATCGATGGAAATATTTAGAAATCCTGTATTTAAAATCAGCTTTCTAACTTTGTAATTTTTATCCCACAAATCATAAATATCAAAATTCAAAAACCCTTTTTCTGAGAATATTAGAGTGTCTTTAATAGAAATAGGATTTTGAATTTTAAAATTGGTGAATTCTAGAGAAATAAATGGGAACTGACTAAAAGCATTTAAGCTAATTTTATCAGCAGCTATTGGTTGATTTAATTGTTGGTTGATTTCTTTAAGAGCAATGTTTTTAATTTCGTTATTGTAATACTTTGCTAAAGAAAATAAGCTTCCAATTATTAGAATAATTATTATTGAAACAGTTAGGACTAGGTATTTGATAATTTTCATAATTATTACTGCATAACTTGCAATTTTATTTTCTAATTTTTAGAATTAAGGAAAGTAATGTTGTCTAATGTTCCTTTAATTTTATCAATTTCTGAAATGTATTTGGCTTTTAATTTATTTGGAATAGGATCTTTACTTGGCAAGTCTAACTTCAATGGGTTTTGTGGGCTCCCATTTATATAAACTCTGTAGTCAAGATGTGGGCCAGTGCTAAGTCCGGTACTGCCTACTTCACCAATTTTTTGCCCCTGTTCAACATATTTCCCCACTGTAATTCCTTTAGCATATTTATGTAAGTGTAAATATTTAGTTATTACATTCCCAAAAGCATGCTTAATTTTAATCATTTTTCCAGCTCCTCCAGAGCGCCCCACAAAAACAACCTCTCCGTCACCAGTTGAAACTACATCGGTTCCCAACGGAGCTGCATAGTCAACGCCGTAGTGAGGGCGATAGATTTTCTTAATAGGATGAAGCCTACTGCGCGAAAATTTGGAAGAAATTCTTACGTATTCTAAAGGTGCTGATAATAATGCTTTTTGCATGCTTTCGCCATTTTCATTAAAGTAACTTTCTATTTTTTTATTTTCAGATAAATAACGAAAAGCGTAATAATTCCTTCCTTTATGATTGAATAGTATGGCTTTGATATTACCAACTCCAATAAATTTATTTTCAACATACTTAGCTTCATATATGATTTTATAATAATCGTCTTTCTGAATGTCAAAAAAATCGATGGTCCAAGAGTAAAGAATTGCTACTTTTGAAACTAACGCAGGTGTTAATTGATTGCTAATAAAGCTTTGCCACAGGCTGTATTTAATTTTGCCATATGCTTTTAATGTTCTGATTTGTATCGGTTTCTTAACTACTTCTACATTAAGGGAATCCTGAAAACTCATTACAATATTATCAGTTACTGAGTGCTGATATATTAGTTTAGATAATTTGGAACTGTCTTTAATCTTTAGTGTATAATACTTTTTACCTGGATATATGCTTCTAATATCGTAGACACTTTTAAATTCTTTACCAATTCTAAAAATACTTTCATAGGAAATATTTAAGTTCTGAAGAATTTCACTAAAATTTTGTCCCTGACGGACAACTCCACTATCAATTTCATATTTTTTTAAACTAAAGCCTTCTATTTTAGGATCTTCGACAATTGAGTCTTTAGTAATTTTAGAAATATTATTTTTTTGATTTTTCGCTTTTTTGAATGTTTTTTCTTTACAGCTGGAAATAAAAAATATTATAATAAAGATGAAATATTTTATTCTTTTAAAGACAATTTTCATATCGTCTACAATAATAATGTAACTGAGTTTTTTCAGTTAACTAGTGAAGACAAATTATAAACACTGTATTGTGTTTTACAGTTCAATAAAAGTTGCAATTATGAATTAAGTTTATGTGTTTTTTTTCTTTATTCTTGGATAAGAATACAATCCCTAATGAAAAAATATTTACGCTCATTATGGTTTTAGGGTTGCTACAAATTTCTAACCAAGCCTGCTTCATTTCTAATGACCAATAGATGTCGTCAAAAATAAAAATAGCATCACTATGTGGACTTTCGAGAGCCCAGTAGAAGTATTTTAAGGTGGCATCTTTTGAATGGTTACCATCAAAAAAAATTAAATCATATTTATTTTTTAAAAATTCAGGCAATGAATTGTCAAAAGACTTATTGTGAATTGCTACATTTTGAAGGCCTAATTTTTGGAAATTTTGCTTAGCTAGTTCATAAATGGTGGGATCTCCTTCAACAGTAGTTACCTTTCCTTTCTTATTTCCATTTGAAAGATAAGCTGTTGTTAATCCTAAGGAAGTTCCGATTTCTAAAATATTTTTTCGTTTATAGAAATTAATTAATCTAAAAATTAATTGTCCTTTTAATGCACTCGATTGTACATTTTTGGTGAGTGCTCCAATATTTGTTTTTTTATTTTTGATTGTTTTGGAACCTTCACCTAAATCGTAAAGAACTATTTCTGATTGATTTTTTAATAATATTTTTCTGTAGTGTTCAATTCCAATAAAAGCATAAAAATTAATTTTAGCATCAAAAACATATTCAGTTAGTTCATCAATAACTGTAGAGTTTATGTTGTTTTTAGTAACACCATTGATTAAAAAACTTAAATAAAATCCAACTTTTTGTAGCATATACAAAACTAAGCGTTTACTTGTAAAACATATAATTTATATTAAAGACAATATCTATTAGATTTGCATGTATGAAAAATGAAAATGAAGAAAAAGATCTTTCTTTTTTAGGTCACCTTGAAGAGCTTCGTTGGCGACTGGTGAGATCCAGTATCGTAATATTGGTTTCTGCCGTTGTCTTATTTTACTTCACTGACCCGATTGTTAATAAATTCTATATTAACATGTCTTCCACTTCATTTCCAACCTATAAGTTTTTCTGTTTATTGTCTCAGAAGCTAAATATTTCAGACGCTCTTTGTGCGAGTGAGATTCCAATACAAATTCAATCTATTGAAATGACGAAACAATTTTCTACTAATATGTATTTCGCTTTAATTGGAGGGTTGATAATTTCTTTTCCATTTACTTTTTATCAAATATGGTCTTTCATAAAACCGGGACTGAAACAGCCTGAACTAAAAGCGACTAGATGGATCGTTGTAAATGCAAGTATTCTCTTTTTTTTAGGTATTTTATTTGGTTATTTTTTAATTAGTCCACTCTGTGTCCAGTTTTTCGGTGGTTATAAATTAACAGCTCAAATACAAAATAATTTTACCATTAGTTCTTACATGTCTATGATAACTACTTCAACTTTTTTATCAGGACTCTTTTTTGAATTGCCTATTGTCATGTATATTTTAGCTAAGATTGGAATTCTAGGTCCAGACATATTAAAAAAATATAGAAAACACTCTTTAGTAGCAATTCTTATTTTATCGGCATTAATCACTCCACCAGATGTAGTTAGTCAGTTACTTGTGTCTTTTCCAATTTATGCACTATACGAATTGGGTATTGTTATTGTAAAAAGAGTGGAAAAGAAAAGGTTAAAAGACCTTGATTCTGATGTAAATTTGAAAAATTAATACATGGAAATAAAGACTGAAAATATTTGTAAATCTTACAAAGGGATAAAAGTTGTTAAAGGCGTTTCTGTACATCTTAAAAAAGGAGAAATCGTTGGTCTTTTAGGCCCTAACGGAGCTGGTAAAACAACAACTTTTGATATGATTGTTGGACTGATAAACCCTGATTCTGGTGAGGTTTTTCATAACGGAGTTAAAATAACTAGATTGCCAATGTATAAACGATCCCAAATGGGGATTGGTTATCTACCTCAAGAAGTTTCTGTTTTCAGAAAACTATCAGTAGAGGATAACATAAAAGCAATTCTTGAAATGTCTAAGTTGTCCAAGCAAGAGCAGTACGATAAATTAGAAGATTTAATTGATGAATTTGGACTCAGTCATGTTCGTAAAAACCTTGGAAGAAATCTTTCTGGTGGTGAAAAGAGAAGAACTGAAATTGCAAGATGTTTAGCAAACAGTCCAGATTTCATATTATTAGACGAACCATTTGCTGGTGTAGACCCCATAGCAGTTGAAGACATTCAAAAAATTGTTTTAAAATTAAGAAGGAAAAATATAGGAATACTCATAACTGACCATAATGTTCAAGAAACGTTATCAATAGTAGACAGAGCATATTTACTTTTTGAAGGAAATATTTTAAAAGATGGCTCTGCAGAAGATCTTGCCCAAGATGAGCAAGTGAGAAAAGTTTATCTAGGCCAAAGTTTTGAGCTAAAAAAGAAAACCATAGGCCTTAAAAAATGAGCTTGATTCTAAATATTGAAACAGCAACAAAAATCTGTTCTGTTAATTTGGCCAAAGAGGGTAATCTCTTAGAAAAAAGAGAAATTACAAGTGAAAAATACATCCACGATGAAAAACTACACTTACTTATTAAAGAACTGTTTGAAGCCACCAAAATAAACCTAAAAAACTTAGAAGCAGTGGGTGTAAGTTCGGGTCCAGGATCATTTACAGGTCTTAGAATAGGTGTTTCAGCAGCAAAAGGAATAGCATTTGCTTTAAAAATACCTTTAATTAGTATGAATGCTATCGATATTATGATTCAAAATTATCAAATACCTTCTGGAAATAATAATAACGCAATATTTCTTCCTATGATTGACGCCAGAAGAGAAGAGGTTTACACAGCTGGATATGATTGTCATAAAAAGCAACTTGATAAAATTTCTTGTCCAGAAATAAATGAGTTTTTTTTCAATAATTATAAATCATTCAAGGAAGTTTATTTTTTAGGAAACGGAGCAACTAAATTTAAGAATAAATGGAATGATCGAAATGTATTTATCCATGACTTAGCTTTAAACTCTTCATTGGGAATGATTTCAGGTACTTATGAGAAATTTATTAAAAAAGATTTTGAAGATCTTTCTTACTTTAATCCATTTTATCTAAAAGATTTTAAAACAAATTAAAAAAAGATTAAAAATATCACGTAAAATAAAAATTCTTTAGATATTAGCTGAGAATTTATATTTGAGTTAGTTTGTATTATAAAGAACCTACTAAAGAGACACCTCTTATTTCATTTAACTCTGACAAAGGTGTGCTGTTAATCGACGGAGATTGTCTCTCTGAATCACCAGAATCTTTCTTTAATGAAATAAGTTCCTGGATAAATAACTATTCAAAAAATCCGTCTAATAAAACTACATTGACCATAAATCTGGGAGGTATTAATATTTCTTCCTCCAAATTTTTATTAAATATTATATACCAATTAGAAGCGCTTCACAAAAACAGTTTTTCTGTAAACATTAGGTGGGTTTATAAAAATGGAGAAGACGGTAATTATGAGCTTGGAAAAGATTATGATGAGATGGTTTCTATTCCATTTGAGTTTATTGAAACTGTAGAAAATTTTGTCTCGAACATATAGAATTATTTTTTAAGCTAAACATTATTTTATGAAAAAATCTACGCACATTGTACTGTATTCTGTCCTTTTTGCAGCTATGCTATTCTTAGTATTTAAACAATTTTCCAACAGCAATAATGTTCAACCAAAAAAAGAGAAGGCTTCAAGTAAGGCAAATTTCATTAACAACAATAGCACCTCGAGAATTGCATATGTAAATAGTGATACCGTTTCCAAATACTACAATTATGCTATTAAAATTCAAAAAACACTTTCAACTAAAAGAACTGAAGCCGAAAATCAGATTAAAAGTAAATATTTCTCTTATGAAAGTTTGGTAAAAGATTTTGAGAAAGCTTCTCCAATTATGGGTGATCGTGAAAAAATGGAGAAAGCTCAAAAAATTAGAATGTTAGAGCAAGAAATAATGCAGGTAGAGCAGCAACTTTCTGAAAAAGTTACCAAAGAGGAACTGCGGTTAACCGAAGAATACATTTTAAAAACCAATGAATTTATGCAAGAAATTGGTAAAGAAATTGGTTATGATTATGTAATGAGCTACAGAGTTGGAGGGGCAATGCTATATGCCAATACTAATTTGGATATTACTCCACAGATAATTGAGCTTCTCAATCAGAGGTATCAAGATTTGAAATAAGAAACGTTTATCTTTTATTTTCGTATTGCATATTAAAGTTGTAAATTATAAAATACGATGAAATTTTTGGCTCTTATTGAAAAAAACCAAAATGCTATTATTGGAGCACTTATTATTCACGTCTTAGTTTTTGTTTGGTTAAATATTCAGAACATTTCATTTTACGTGATTCAACCTAAAGAGAAAACCATAGCAACTTTTGATTTTACAGAAATAACAAAACCAATTAATAATATAGATGATAAGAGTAATGAACCAATAGCTCCAATTAAATTAACTAATGCAGCATCTAATTATGACCAAAATCAAGAATTATCCGCTTCCCAAAAGCAACAATTGGAACAGCAAATAATAAATGAGGTCAAAAACTATGAACAATCTCAATTTCAAGAGTTTGGAGAAGATAATCCCATACTCAAATCAAAAAATAATCTGGAGTCTAAAAAAAATCAAGAAAACGACATTCTAAATAAATCGCTTGCCAAATCGTCTAGCGCTACTGCAAAATATTTTTGCAGAGGAAGAAACATGATCCTTCAAAAAACACCTTCTTATTTGTGTAATGCTACAGGTTTAGTTAGGTTAAATATTAAGGTAAATTCCAAAGGTTTTGTAACAGATTGTAGAATAGACAATATTAAAACAACAACGAATGATGCTTGTTTGATTAAAAATGCTTTAAATTATGCTAGCAACTGGAGGTTTAATCAAGATTTTGAGAAATCTCAAAAACAAGATGGCTGGATAGAATTTACTTATATTTCACAATAATAAACAATTCATGATGAGAATTTTTACACTTTCGTTTTTTCAATTTCTTTTTCTTGCATCTATATCCAGTCAGCAGAGCGGATTATTGAAATCTGAAAAAATCACCACTTATTGGAATAAAGAAAAAAAACAAGTTCGTAGCGAGGGTATTTATCAAAATACTGGTTATTCACAAATTGGATCTAAAAGCGGTAAGTGGATTCATTATTATAAAAATGGAAACATTCAAGAAATAAATAATTACTACAAGGGGGTTTTAAATGGTAGTTACATTTCTTATTATCTGAACGGAAACTTGAAGATTAAAACCTTTTATACTGCTGGAGGTGTTGATTCGACTTTTGAAGCCTATTATTTAAATGGAATTTTAGCAGAAAGTGGAAACTATACGATTTCCCCAAAAATATTGAATAGTGACACCTCCCTTTTAGATTACTGGATTACCAAGACTGAGCTAATAAATTCTGTTAAAATAGGTGACTGGAAATATTTCTATGAAAATGGTAGTTTGATGGAAAAAACACATTTTATACAAAACGATTCTACTGAATATATAGACTTATATATAGATCCACAAGGAGATACCTTAATAAGTAATGGTAGAGGCACCAGAAAATCCTACTTTCCATCAAAAAAAATTAAATCTGTTGTAGCATATGAAAATGGAATAAAGAATGGGGCATACAAATATTTTAAGCCCAACGGTAAGGAACGAATATCTGGAGAATTTTTAAAAGGTGAAAAATCTGGTGATTGGATGGAGTTATTTTTAACAACCGATACAATTTACCAGCAGGTTAGTTACCAGAAAGGTGCAAAAAATGGAGTCTTTAAAGAATATTACAAAAATGGTAAAATTAGCATGGACGGTTTTTACGAAAACGATTTAAAAAACGGACTTTGGACTTACAGCTATATAAACGGATCTTTAGATATGAAAGGGACATTTAAGAATGATAAACAAGATGGTTTCTGGACATTTTACTATCCAAAAGGAATTGAATATTATATGGGTAATTTTATTAACGGTCAAAAATCTGGTGAATGGAAGTTTTTTTACAACAATTCAAATCTTTGGAAAAAAGGAAATTACATGTACAATTTAAAAAATGGATATTGGATAACTAAATTCGAAAATGGTGATACTGCTATGGCTGGAAAATACATTATGGACAAAGAAAATGGACTTTGGAAGTCGTGGTATGAAAATGGACAATTAAAGGATATTGGATATTTTAATTCAGGAATGATGAACAGCAGTTGGAAAGGTTATTATAAAAGTGGTCATCTTAAATACTCTGGGGAGTATGATAACGACTACAAAATAGGAGCCTGGATATTTTGGTCTGAAAAAGATGAAATAATTGAAACGAAAAACTTTAAATTAATTAGCAATAAAAGTTTATTAGTGCCGAACGAAAACAGACTTGTTAAAAAATCGGTTCCTGATGGCAAATGGATAAAATATAGCGAGTACGACCAAAGTGTAAAAAGTTTAGAAAATTATGAAAATGGGGATCTAAATGGTGTTTGCTCCTATTATTATCCTGGTGGGGTTATAGCAAATAGAATTGTAAATTATAAAGCTGGAAAGCTAAATGGAGTTTATCAAAATTTTAGTAGAAAAGGAAATTTAATAAGTGAAACTAATTACAAGCTAAATAAAAAGCACGGAGACGTAAAAACCTATAGCAAAAGAGGTAAATTGATATCACACTTAGTATATAAGGATGGTGTTAAAATTAAAGATGAGATTAATAAAATTTATTTTAATTACAGTTCTCCAAAACAAAAAACTAATTTAAAATAGTATTATTTAAAAATGAGAAATAGTATAATAACAATTGTAGTTACACTTTTTTTTAGTCTACTAAGTTCTTCTGCATTTTTTTCTCAAACAGCTACCATTTCTGGTAATGTCTATGATAGTCAAGATTCTGAATTCTTAATAGGTGTAAATATTTTTAATGAAAATAATATTGGAACTATAACAGATGTTGACGGTAATTTCTCTCTTAAGTTACCTTTAGGAAAACAAAAAATAATATTTAAATACATTGGTTATCAAAGAGTTGTTAGAGAAGTTTTTCTTAAAAGCAATGATTCGGTTAAAATTGAGGTAGCATTAAATAGCATTACAAATCAGTTGGACGAATTAGTAATTTCTGCTAATAAATACGAAGAAAAGTTAGGAAATGTACCAATTTCTATGTCTGTAATAAAGCCGACATTAATAGAAAACAAAGCGACCAGAGACGCAGAAGCAATTATCGAACAAGTACCAGGAGTTCAAATAAATGAAAACCAAGCAAGTATTAGAGGTGGGAGTGGGTGGAGTTATGGTGCTGGTAGCAGGGTGCTGGTAATGGTTGATGGAATGCCCATGCTAGGAGGAGACGGCAATGACATTAAATGGACGGCAATTCCATTAGAAAATATTTCTCAAATTGAAATTTTAAAGGGAGCCTCTTCTGTTTTATATGGTTCATCTGCATTGAATGGTGTTATTAATATTAGAACACAATATCCAAAAGATAAGCCGATTACAAAAATTAATATCTCTAATGGATTCTATATGCCTGGTTACAGCAAAAGAAAAGGAACTTCTTTTATTTCGGGTGATTCTTTATTGAATAAAAGAGATGATCAAACTTGGTGGAAACAGCCACAAGGATATCTTCAAGGGAATTTCACTCATTTAAATAAATTAAATGAAAATAATGAATTAGTTTTTGGGGGTTCATTTATGAAAGATCAGGGATATCGTTATGGGTCAGACGATCTTAGAACACGGTTAAACTTTGGCTGGAAACATTTCTCAAAAGCTAACAAAGGACTTTCTTATGGTTTAAACATCAATTCTAATTTTAATAAAAGCGTAATGTTTTTCTTATGGGCAGGTGCTGATAGTGCTCTTCATGCTTTAGGAGGTACAGATCCATTAACAACTACTCTAAGTAACACTCGAAACTCTAGAATAATGATTGATCCTTATATCTCATTTATCAGTAAAGACAACAAAGAACATCATCTTAAAACAAGATTTTTTAAAACCGATAATGTAAACAACAAAAATCAAGGTTCTTTATCCGATTATTTTTTCTCTGAGTATCAATTTCAACAAAAATTTAAAAATAAATCTACTCTAACCTTCGGAATTACTGGATCGTATACAAACGTTGACTCTGAGCTTTACGGGGACCATAACTCAACTAATTTTGCCACCTATTTACAAGGAGATAAAAAGTGGGATAAAGTAACATTTTCTGCTGGTATGCGAATGGAATATTTTAAAATAGATAGTGTTCAATCTAAAGGGAAGCTATTTCAAAAAGAACTAAATATTCCTTTTCAACCAGTTTTTAGATTGGGAGGCACTTATAACCCATTTAAATATACTTTTTTAAGAGTTTCTTACGGCCAAGGGTTTAGGTTCCCATCTATTGCCGAAAAGTATATTTCAACTTTTGTAGGAGGATTAAATGTTTTTCCAAATGCAAATATTCAACCAGAATATGGTTGGAGTAGTGAAATAGGAATTAAGCAGGGTTTTGCAATAAACAACTTTAAAGGCTACATCGACTTTTCTGCATTTTTAACTCAGTATACTGACATGATGGAGTTTGTCTTTGGAGTCTATGATTCTTTAGGCAATGATTTAAGTTATGATCAATTTATAAGCGCACTAGGTCAAAACATAGATAATTTATTTACGTTATTTGGTGCGCGAAGCAGTAATGTCCAAAATGCTATAATTCCAGGTTTTGAAATTAATCTTGTTGGAGAGGGGGAGTTCGACAATAATATTTCAGTAGCCACTTTGGCTGGGTATACGTTTATCAATCCAATGTCAATTAATCCAGATTCTGCATATCTATCAACTTTTAGTAATCCTGACTTGGAAACTTTAAAATACAGAAATAAGCACATGTTTAAAATGGATTTTCAAATAAATTATAAAAAAATTGGTTTTGGAATTAGTTGTAGGTACTTGAGCTTAATGCAGAATATCGATAAAATATTTGAAACGGATAATATAGAAATAACCGTTGTACATCCTACCCTAGGGCCATCATCTGTTCAGACAGGGCAAAATATTTTAAGTGGTTATGGGGATTATAGGAGAGCAAGGATGAACGGTGATATAGTCTTTGATACAAGATTATCTTATACTATAAGTAATAAGTCTAAATTTTCTATATTATTTAATAATATGTTAAATAGAGAATATACTAATAGACCCGGAAATGTATTACCTCCAAGAACTGTAATTTGGCAATATTCTCTTTGTTTTTAGGAATATAAATCCTCTACAATATCAAAAATTATATCAGTTTCAAACCCTTTTTGAGATAAATATTTTAATAGCTTTTGTTTAGAATTATAATCTGTTGGAGATCCCATTGCCAGTAATTTTTTTTCAGTTTCTTGTTTTACTAGGTTCTTATATAGTTTAATATTAATAGTTAAAAGAGCTTCACTGATAAAAGCTTCTTCAATCCCCTTCTGCTTTAAATAATATTTGATTTTCAATTTTCCCCAGTTATAAAACGTAAACCTATCATGGGTAAAAGCTTTAGCAAATCGTAAATGGTCAATAAATTGTTTTTTTTTAAGATCGTTAATTAACTGTTTTTTATCAACTATTTTCAATGTGAACTTTGAAGCTAGCACCAGAGCCTCTTTTGAAGTAATTTCTTTTTTAGAACATTTACTGGATAAATAAAGAAATGCCTTTTTATATTCCTCAGATGACATTACTTAGTTAAAACCCATGAAGAAAATTGTAATTTTTTCTTTAAAATTTTTTGATATTCGAGAGCATTTTTTCGATTAGAAAACTTTCCAACAGAAACTCTAAACAGATTATTTTCAAAAGGCAATTCCCTTGCGTTTAGGGATTTTTTTTGAAGTGTTTTAATTAATTTTTTTGCATTTTTTTGATTTCTAAAGGATCCTATTATTACCTCAAAACTCTTAACTTTTATTGGATTGTTGATTGCAATATTCTTTGGTTGCAAAACAACATCTTTTGATTTTTCTTTAGCTTTAGATTTTATGAATGAAATTTCAGAAGATTTTTCTGTCTTAAGGTCTTCTTTCTCAAGAAAGGTGTTTGATTTAGTTTTGGTAGTTAATGACTCTGATTTGTTGAAAGTAAACGGATTTAGGTCCGAGTAATTAAATGACTCATTACCATTTAATAAATCAGTCTTTAACGGAATCCATGCGGAATAAAATAACAAAATAAGAACACCAGCAACCAATCCTAAATTTTTGATATTCTTTTTAGATGATACAGAATTAATGTTTAAGACTTTTGCTTCAGAAGAATTGGCAGTAAAATCACTCATATTGATGGGTTTTAATCCATATGAATCAATTAATAAGTTCTCTGATTTTTGTTTGAAGTTAAGTATCCCCTTGTCTTCGTACAAGATTCCAATTCCATCAAATGAAAACTTTTTTCTTAATTTTAAATCTTTTCTAATCTGAATTAATAACACTGATATTTCTTCTTGTGCTATATCATAGCTCAAGTTGTATTTTTTCGCTATTGCATTAGCTAACAATCCGTCGTTATTTACTAAATTTTTATTGAATAAGATTTGTTTGTAAGGAGTTTCATAAGACAAATCGTGACTATTTAACTTAGCTGGAGCATATTGACCTACAAATCCACCTAAGTTTGGAAATATTACACAGTCGTGTAATTTTATCAACTCTTTTAAAATGTCATTAATGTTTACCATGATATCTTTTCAAAAATAAGAAATTATGAGTCAAGAACCCAAAATTCTGTATAAATAAATTATAAACCTTTAAGAGATTCAAAAACTTTTTGACCTTTAGATTCCCCAATTAAAGCTATCAATTCTGCTAAAGGAATTTTCTTTATTGCATTAACAGACTTATATTTCTTAAGCAACATTAGAACTGTTTTTTCTCCAACTCCTTCGACATTACTTAAATCAGTTTTGATTAATCCTTTTAGCCTTCTATTTCTATGATGGGTAATTCCAAATCTATGTGCTTCATTTCTCATACTTTGGATAACTTTTAAAGTAGGTGTCTTTTTATCCAGATAAAGTGGGTATTTATCACCAGGGTAATATATTTCTTCAAGTCTTTTTGCAATACCAATTATTGGGATTTTTTTATCAAGATCTAGTTTTTTCAAGCTTTTTAAAGCACTTGACAGTTGCCCTTTCCCACCATCAACAATAACAAGTTGAGGTAAGGACTTATTTTCTTTAATCAGCCTTTTATATCTTCTAAAGATGACCTCTTCCATTGAAGCAAAGTCATCAGGTCCCTCTACAGTTTTAATATTATAATGTCTGTATTCTTTTTTTAGTGGTTTCCCATTTTTAAAAACAACGCATGCAGCTACTGGGAAATTTCCTTGAATATTAGAATTGTCAAAACATTCCATGATGATAGGTTGCTCCTTCAGCTTCAAATCTCTTTGAATGATTTCCAATAGTTTCGTTGTTGGTGTAGATGGATTTTTTATCAGTTCTGTTTTCAAAAATTCCATTTTTTTACCCATTGCATTTTTCTTTGACAGTAGCAATAAAGATTTTTTATCTCCTCTTTTCGGGACTAAGAAGTTTATTGGATAGTCAAATGTTAGGTCAAATGGTAAAATAATTTCTTTTACGTCATTAAAGAATTCAGTAAAGTTTTCTGCAATTAAATAGCTTAAAATTTCTGGTTCAGATTCGTCTAATTTTTTTTTAACCACTGTTGTCTTAGATTTAATGATAGCACCATTCATTACTTTAATTAGGTTTACAAATGCATATTTTTCATGACTTATAATGTTGACGACACCTAATTGAGTTAGGTTAGAATCTACTACAACAGACTTTGATTGGAATTTTTTTATGTTATTAATTTTCACTTTTATTCTCTCTGCATCTTCAAACCTATATAAACTAGCATGTTGTTGCATAATCAACTTCATCGACTTTAATACTTTAGTTGTATAGCCATTTAGTACCTGTTTGACGTTTAAAATTCTATCTTCATATTCTTCGATACTTACTTCCCCTTGGCAACACCCTTTACAATTTCCGATGTAAAAATCTACTGAGGTTTTAAATAGCTCATCATTTATTTTTTCTTCACTTAATTGATGATCACATTTTCTAATTTCAAAGTTCTCTCTGACTAATTCGAGTACAGTTTTAACTACTTTAACAGAAGGGTACGGACCAAAATATAATGATCCATCTGTTATTTTTTTTCTAGTATAAAATACTCTAGGAAAATACTCATTTTTTATGCAAATCCATGGATACGTTTTGTCATCTTTTAGTTGAATATTGTATCGTGGTTGATACTTTTTAATAAGTGAATTCTCAAGTAATAGAGCATCAATTTCTGAATCCAATTGAATTATTTTTACGTCTGAAATTTTTTGAACCATGATTTGAGTTTTTCTATTCTCAAACTTGATTTTATTGAAGTAAGAAGAAACTCTATTTTTTAATTTTTTAGCTTTTCCTACGTATAATAATTTATCATTGGAATCGTAAAACTGATAGACTCCAGGAACATTTTCTAAGTGTTTTATTTTTTCTTTCAATCCTAATTTAGAGGTAGTCATTTATTGTAAAAATAAATAAACTTATTTTTTTCTGTTAATCGAGTAATTAATAAGCCCAATAAAAGCTTTTTTTGAAGAAGATTCAGGGAAGTTTTCCAGTTCTTTAAGTGCTAAATTTTTATAATGATGCATCTTATTTTCTGCATAAGATATTCCACCTTCTTCAATGACCATTGAAACAATTTCTTTAATTTTTTTTGGATCTTGATTCTCTTTTTTAATGGTATTTATTATGAGTCTTTTTTGTTTTTTATTAACCTTATTCATTACATGAATTAGAGGCAATGTTAGTTTTCGTTCTTTGATATCTATTCCTGTAGGTTTTCCTATATCATTTGAAAAACCATAATCAAAAATATCGTCTTTTATTTGGAACGCCATACCTACATAAATACCAACATTTTCCATAGTAGAAATAATTTTTTTATCATCGGTAACAGAACAAGCTCCGGTACCGCAGCAAGCAGCAACAAGCGAAGCTGTTTTTTGTTCGATTATTTTGTAATAAATATTTTCTGTAATATCCATTTTCCTAGACTTTTCCATTTGAAGAAGTTCACCTTCTGACATTGCTTTAACTGCTTTACTTACAATATGTAATAAGTCGATTCTATTTTTTGAAGTTGTTAATAAAAGACCTTGAGATAATAAAAAATCACCTACCAATACAGCAATTTTATTTTTCCACAGCGCATTAATTGATAAAAAACCTCTCCTTTCAGAAGCATCATCTACTACATCGTCGTGAACTAGTGTTGCAGTATGTAGTAATTCAATTAAAGATGCAGCAATATAAGTACCTTCATTTACTGCGCCCAGCATTTTAGCAGACAAGAAAACAAATAGCGGTCGTAATTGCTTCCCTTTCCTTTTGATAATATAATGAGTGATTTTATCAAGAAGAGCCACATCACTCTTCATGGCAGCTTTGAATTTTTTTTCAAAAAGTGCCATTTCCTCTTTTACAGGATCCTTGATATCTTCAACAGTCATCACTAATAAAACAAATATCCAACATTTAATATTCTTATGAGGTTTTGAATAAACTTATTTATAAATGAATTGTTAAAACCTTGTTTTTAAAGTAGTTGTAGTTTTAAAGTTTAAGACCTTCCCATCTGTTGAAAAACATTCGAAGTGAATTAAATAAATCCCTAATGGAGATTTTTGACCAAATTGGTTAACTCCGTCCCAAGAAAATTGTCCTTTTAATTGAAGAAGTTCGTTATTCAATATTTTTTTTATGAGTCTTCCTCTGTTGTCAAAAACAGATGCATTGCCTACCATTCCAATTTGAGGAAGATTATAAGAGAAAATAGCAACATCTTGATACCCATCATTATCAGGGGAAAAAACCTCATTAAGAGCTTCAAAAGTAGCATTTGTAGGTTCTATTAAGTAATACTGTGAATTTACTAAACCAGGAGTTCCCCACCCAATATTTTCTGCTGCACTATGCCAAGCCAAAGAAGGATCAACATTGCTGTCCAGTAAAAATCTTTCTAAAGCAACTCCTTCTGGATCGTTAATTAATTCGAAATGGTAGTCATCCTTATAGCTAAATTTATCCAAAGTATTAGAATCTATATTCAATAAATAAACGGTTCCTGAATCATTAGGAAAACTGGGTAAATCCATTTCAATAAATCTAGAAGGATTATTTGTAGTATAATCAGTAATAGTAGCTAATGTGTCTTCTGTGAATAGAACGAGTTCTTTAGGGCCTATCGTAAAATGCTGATTTATTTTTTTAAGGTTTGAAATGCCGTTATCGTAATCTGCAATAAAATAATTGAAAATGTCAAAAGAACGGTTCGTCATATTAATAATTTCAACATAATCTGACCCCCCTAAAAAAGGATCAAATAAAATTTCGTTAATTAAAATTTCTCCTCTTTTTGCAGTATCCGGAACAACAATTTCTAAGGTATCTATTAAAAAATTTCCAGCAAGATCATAAATATCTTTAATCGCTAGTCTTAACACTTGATTTCCAGTAAATGACTCTTGGAAGAAAACTTCATATCCGCCGGTTGAAGTATTTATAAGATTTGGATTGGAAATTTGATTGGTAATAAGAGAATAATTATTGATATTAAAAACACTATTGTCAAGTGGTTCTGAAAACTGAAGTTCAATCGAGTTAGATGATTTTATATTGGAACTTTGAATAAAAGGTGATAAAGAGTCTACTACAATATTTCCATTAATATATATGTCGTCAAAAAATATATTATCATTGTTAGATGAAGTATGTTTACTCCATAGACCTGTGAAATTTGAAAAGGTATGATTTACATCAGTTGCCCCTAACTCATATGTGAAATTAGTACCACCTGTTGAGTCACATAATATTTCCCAATTCCCATTTACATCTCTATTAACCTGGACTCTAAATTCAGGATTAACTCCAAAAGCGCCATGTAATGAAGAAGCTAATAAAGTAGTCGCCAAACCATCTTGTCTATAGAGTTTTAACTTGTCTAAGGAACCGTTTTCACCGACCCTTATAAAGTAGCCATTTAAATGGCCCTCTAAATTATTATTATTAGAGGTTAAATAATATCTAAAATTATTATTGTTAGAAGGAGAGAAGTCCATTTTCACATAAAATTCCCAATTAATATTTGATAAAAAATCAAGAGTCCCAATTTCAACGCTTAAATAAGAAGTGTCAGTAGCTGAGGGAGCGTTTAATTGTAAATTAAAGTTTCCATTCACCAAAAATTCAGAAGTATCCCCCCCCCAATCAGGATTAATCGAAAAATTTCCATCCGAAAAATCCTCATTAAGTTGACATAATCCACTAAGAGAAAGTGTAGTAAAAAAAATTATAAGGCCTATAGCTCTCATCTCTTTATTTTTGTAGAAATAAATATACTACTTTTGACTAAAGTTGTTAAATGAAATTAGCTATTGTAGGCTGTACAGGCCTTGTTGGTAATGTTATTTTAAAAGTATTGGATGAGTTTTCAATAGAAATTTCAGAATTAACTTTAGTTGCATCTTCAAAGAGCATTGGAAAAAAAATAGTATTTAGAAATAAAGAAATTGGAGTTGTCACTATTTCAGAGGCCTCAAAAAAAGAATTAGATGTAGCTATTTTTTCTGCAGGCAGCTCGGTTTCTAAAGAGTGGGCTCAGAAGTTTGTCGATAATGGAACGAAAGTAATTGATAACTCTTCTTTTTGGAGGATGAAAAAAGATATTCCGTTAATTGTTCCTGAAGTTAATGGAAAAGATATTGCCAAGTCTAACAAGATTATCGCCAATCCCAACTGTTCTACCATTCAAATGGTGGTGGCTCTAAATAATATTTATTCAAAATTTGGGATTAAAAGAATCGTGATTTCCACTTACCAATCGGTAACAGGATCGGGGGCAGCAGCAGCTCAACAGATGGATGATGAGAGAAAAGGTATTAAAGGGAATAAGGTATATCCGCATCCAATTGATCAAAATTGTTTCCCTCATGGTGGTGAATTTTTAGAAAACGGCTACACTACAGAAGAACTTAAATTAGTTGATGAGACTAAGAAAATTTTTAATAATAAAAACCTAAAAATTACAGCAACTGTTGTTAGGATTCCCGTAATAGGTGGTCACAGTGAATCAGTAAATATTGAAACAATCCAACCTTTTAAATTAAAAGATATTATGGAGACCTTAGAAAACACCAAAGGAGTTAAAGTATTGGATAATCCAAAAAAGTTTGAATATCCAATGCCAATCAATGCGCATTTAAAAAATGATGTTTTTGTTGGAAGAATTCGATTAGATGAAACTATTAAAAATGGGCTTAATATGTGGATAGTTGCTGACAATTTAAGAAAAGGTGCCGCTACAAATGCTGTTCAAATTGCCGATTATATGTTTCAGAATAAACTTTTACAATAATAAATGGCAGATAAGAAATTGGATGAAAAATCCAGCTATCTAGGTCTTGAACCCATCCCAAGATTATTACTTAAACAAGCTCTTCCAGCTGCTATTGGTTTTATGGTAATGTCTATGAATATGATTGTAGACACCTATTTTGTGGGTCAATATATTGGTGAATTAGCTATAGGAGCAATATCTGTCATATTTCCCATCTCGTTTTTATTTTCTTCTATTGGTATGTCTATAGGTATTGGAGGTGGAAGTATTGTTTCTAGATCTTTAGGTGGGAATAATAGTAAAAAAGCGCTTCTTTCATTTAATAATCAAATTACTTTAACCATATTTCTTGCCATTTTTGCCATAATTTTAGGTGTATTTTTTAAAACACCAATCTTAAATATATTTGGTGCTAAAGGTGATATAATGCCGCTAGCAGATTCTTATTTTTCTATAGTTTTAATAGGTATCCCTTTTTTAGCTATTTCAATGATGGCGAATAATAATTTAAGAGCCGAGGGCAAAGCTAAAATTGCAATGATTGCTTTATTAATTCCTTCTTTATTAAATATTTTTTTAGACTATATTTTTATAGATGTTTTTAATTGGGGTATGGAAGGTGCTGGATGGGCAACTACTATTTCTTATATTGGATGTGCAGTTTATATCATTTATTTTTATTTATCTGGCAGGGGTGAATTAAAAGTAAAACTTTCCCTTTTTAAATTAGACTCAAGTGTAGTAGCTGAGATTTTTAGTATTGGTTCTGTAAATTTAGTCAGACAAGGTACCATCAGTTTTTTAGCCATCGTTCTAAATAATACGCTGTATTACTATGGAAATTTGGAGGGCGGAATGGGTGGTGAAATAGCAATATCAGTTTATGGTTTAGCTACTAGAATGACGATGTTTGCCTTATTTCCATTAATTGGAATTGCTCAAGGATTTATGCCAATTGCAGGATATAATTATGGTGCAAAAAACTTTGAAAGAGTTAATAGAGTTATTAAAACTTCCTTATCAAGTGGCTTTGTAATAGCATCTCTAATTGGGTTGATACTGATGTCATGTTCAGAAATTATCCCTCACATATTTACCCAAGACGAAAAGCTAATTAAATTTGGACCAAATGCAATTTTTTGGATATTTTCCGCTACACCAATTGTAGTTTTTCACTTGATACCTCCTTCTTTTTATCAAGCAATTGGAAAGCCAATACCAGCTTTACTTCTTACATTGTTAAAACAAGGAGTCTTTCTTATTCCACTTGTTTTAATACTACCATATTTTTACGGAATCAATGGTGTTTGGTACTCTTTCCCAATTTCAGATATTCTATCAGCAGGAATATGCTATTATTTTCTAAGAAAAAGCGCTTTTAAACTAAATAGATAAATCATTTTTATTTGCCAATTGGCCACAAGCAGCATCTATATCTTTACCCCTGCTTCTTCTAATATTAACGATTACTTTTTTAGATTCTAAATATGCTGCAAAAGCATCTACTTTTTTTCTCTCTGCTTGTTGGTATTTTCCATCGTCAATAGAATTATATTCTATAATGTTTACTTTGCTTGGAAATGATTTCCCAAATTGAAAAAGTTCTTCTGCATCACTTATCTCGTCATTAAAATCTTTAAAAATTATATATTCTAAAGTAGGTCTTGTTCCAGTTTTTTCAGAGAAATATATCATAGACTCCATCAAAGTATCTAAGGTGTTAGACTCGTTTATAGGCATTATTTTATTCCTTTTTTCATCATTTGCAGCATGAAGGGATAATGCTAAATTAAATTTTACTTTATCGTCTGCCAGTTTTAGAATCATTTTAGATATGCCTGCGGTACTTACTGTAATTCTTTTTGGAGACATACCAAGTCCATCTGGAGAGGTAATCTTATCAATTGATTTTATTACGCTATTGTAATTTAACAAAGGTTCTCCCATACCCATGTAAACTATATTAGATATTGGTATTTCATATTCATTAATAGATTGCTCATTTATCATTACTACTTGGTCATATATTTCATCAGCATTTAGATTTCTTACTCTTTTAAGTTTCCCTGTAGCACAGAACGCACAATCTAAACTGCATCCAACTTGTACAGAAACACAAGCAGTCATTCTTTTTTTTGTGGGAATTAAAACCCCTTCAATAACTGATTGATCTGATAGTAAAAAGGCATTTTTAATCGTTTTATCTTTACTTTTTTGAGCCTCTTTTAATAAAATACCATTTATAATAAAGTTTTCTTCTAGTAGGTTTCTTAATGACTTTGATAAGTTGGTCATCTGACTAAAGTCAATTGCTCTTTTTTTCCATAACCATTCATGGACTTGTTTAGCTCTAAATTTTTTTTCACCTAGAGCTTTAATTTTAGCAGTAAGCTCTTCTAAAGAAAGTTGTCGTATGTCTATTTTTGTTTTCATCAAAAAAAAACCTCGATTTCGAGGTTTTTAAAAGTTTATAATATTAACATGGCGTCACCATATGAATAAAATCGATATTTTTCTTTCACCGCTTCTTTATAAGCCTTCATAACCAAATCATGCCCACAATATGCAGAGATCATCATTAATAAGGTAGATTTTGGAGTATGAAAATTGGTAATCATCGCGTCTGGAATATTACATATATAAGGTGGAAATATAAATTTATTGGTCCAGCCAGCAAATGGTTTAAGTTCTTTATTTACAGTAACAGAAGTCTCTAAAGCTCTGGTTACAGTTGTACCAATAGAACAAACTTTTCTTTTATTTAATTTTGCTTGATTAACTAGTTTAACAGTGTCTTCACCAACATACAACTCTTCAGAATCCATTTTATGCTTAGTTAAATCTTCTACTTCAACCGGTCTAAATGTTCCCAATCCAACATGTAAAGTAATTGGTGTAAATTCAATTCCTTTTATTTCTAACCTTTTCATTAATTGCTTACTAAAGTGAAGTCCAGCAGTTGGAGCAGCAACAGCACCTTCATTTTCAGCAAAAATAGTTTGATATCGTTCTTGGTCTTCAGGAACAGGATCTCTTTTAATGTACTTTGGAAGAGGAGTTTGTCCAAGTTTGGTAATCGTAGCTTTGAAATCTTCGTAAGAACCATCAAATAAAAATCTTAAAGTTCTTCCTCTTGACGTTGTATTGTCAATAACTTCAGCAACTAATTCATCTTCCTCACCAAAATATAACTTATTTCCAATTCTTATTTTTCTAGCTGGGTCTACTAGTACATCCCAGAGTAAACTTTCCCTATTTAATTCCCTCAAAAGAAAAACTTCGATTTTTGCACCTGTTTTTTCTTTATTTCCATACATTCTAGCTGGAAAAACTTTTGTATCGTTCATTACCATGACATCTCCATCATCAAAATAGTCGATAACATCTTTAAATGTTTTATGTTCTATTTTCCCTGTATCTCTATGGACAACCATTAGTCTAGATTCATCTCTTTGATCTGCTGGGAATTCAGCAATCAAATTTTCTGGTAATTCAAATTCAAATTCTGATAATTTCATATTGTAGTTTATAAACGAGGCACGAAATTAATAAAAATTACGACGCTTTTATTATATCTATCCAATCCTCTACTGATTTTGCCATTTCAATAGTGAATTTTCCTGATTTTATTCTCCTCAATGATGTTAGATGAGCTCCTGAATTCAACTTAAATCCAATATCGTTTGCCAACGAACGAATATAAGTCCCTTTAGAACAATGACAAATAAAACTTAAGTTTTCAGAATTTTCTATTTTTAATTCCAAGCTGTAAATAGTAATTAAACTAGGCTTTAATTCGATATGTTCATTATTCCTTGCAAATTCATATGCTCTTTTACCGTTAATACGTTTTGCAGAAAAAATAGGCGGCACTTGTTCTTGTTCCCCAATGAATTCTTTTTCAATTTGTTTAAGTACGGTTTGGTTTAAAATAGGGAGCTTAAATTTCTTGTCTATTTCCGTTTCTAAGTCGTAAGAAGGGGTAGTGCTACCAAGTCTGATAGTTCCTTCATAAACTTTTGAATCATTTAAATACTCACTTATTGTTTTTGTTTTTTTACCAGTACAAACTACTACTACACCACTCGCAAGTGGATCTAATGTTCCTGCATGACCAACTTTAATTTTTTTTATGCGATAATGTTTCAATATTTCATATCTGATTTTTTTCACAACATCAAAAGAGGTCCAATTTAGAGGTTTATCAACAATTAAAACAGCTCCACTATTAAATGGAATCGAATCTAGATTGTTTTCCATAAAATTGTAATTAATGCAATGAAAAAACAATAAAACGAGAAATATTTTAATTGACTAGCTTTTACCAACTTAATCATCCATTTGCAGGCAAATAATCCAGTTAAAAATGCACCAATAAATCCAATAATTAATGGCCCAACAGCAATAGATTCAGATAATATATCACCTGTTAAAAGATCTTTTAAAACTTTCCCAAATATTAAAGGAACAACCATTAAAAAAGAAAATTTTGCAGACGAAGATTTATCAATTCCTAAAATTACTGAAGTTGCTATTGTAGCACCTGATCTTGAAATTCCTGGTAAAATCGCAATTGCTTGAGCAATCCCAATAATTAAACTGTTTAGATAACTAATTTCATTGAGCGTTTGCTTGGCTTTATCAGCTAAAAAAAGTAAGAAACCTGTTAATATGAGCATGAAACCAACTAATATTAGTTGGCCATTAAAAAATTGTTCAATAATTTCTTCGAAAAATAAACCAATAATTACAGCAGGAATCATAGAAATAATGATTTTTAGCGCAAATATTTTTTCCTCATTTATTTTCTTTGTAAAAACACCTTTTAATATTTTGAGTATGTCATTTTTAAATATGAATAGGGTACTTAGTGCAGTTGCAAAATGCAAAACAACAGTCATCACTAAACTTTCTTTAGCTTCATAATCTGTTTTAAAAATACCTTTTACAATTTCTAAGTGTCCACTACTGCTAACAGGTAGAAATTCGGTAAGTCCCTGAATAATTCCTAAGAAAAAGGCAATTATATAATCCAAATAATTCTATTATTGTTTTTTCATTATTCCATAAAGTACTACTCCATAACCAACCATAACCATAAAAGGAGCAAGAGTAATTCTTCTAAATGAAAAAAGTTCATCTTCTTGAAAAACATTGGGATCCTCAGAGCCACCACCAGACATTAGAATGAATCCTAGTATCACAACTAAACAACCTGTAATTATGAACACATAATTTTTTTTACCGAGGACCATTTTTGTTTTTTCTTCCATTTTAATATAGTTTTTCAGATTTTACCCAAATGAATTTATTTAATGCAAAGTAAGTAGAAATTACACTTATTAGAATACCTGCAACTAAAATTCCAGACGATACAATTGTAAAGTCAAAAATCTCCTTATTTAGTGCAGAAGAATTTGAACTTAAAGAAATAATAATGTTTGGATTTATGTAAGTAAAAGAATACCATAAAGAAATCAAAAATAAAATGGCCAATACGCCAGAAATGAGCCCTTGGTAAAAAGCTCTAAAAATAAAAGGTCTTTTTATAAAATATGATTTAGCACCAACTAGTTGCATTGTTCTAATCATAAATCTTTTTGAAAATACTGCCAATCTTATGGTGTTGTAAATTAATAAAATGGCAATTATTAATAACACCGTAGCGATAAAAATCATTATCAATCTAAAGTTTTTAAAGACATTACCAATTTCAAGAAATTGAGATTCATTGTAAGCGATTTCAGAAATTAAATGCTGATTGCCTTTAAGAAGGGCAGACGAAAAATGTTTTGCACTATCAGGATTTACATAATCCGAGGTTAAATTTACATGTATAGAGGAAGGTAGAGGGTTTACGCCATCCAATATTTCAAAGGCATCTTCTCCGACATGTTTCATCATAAGTTTTTGTGCATCGTCTTTAGAAACATAAAGAGCGGTTTTAACAACACCATTCATAGATTTCAGTTTCTTCTCCATCATCTTAACAGTTGATTCATCAACACTTTCATGAAAAAGGATGTCTATACTAAGCTGCTCTTTAATTTCTGAGGATTTTTTATTGGCGGAAACCATAAAGTAAACAAATACACCAAAAAGTGTTAGTAACAAAGTCATTCCAAAAATGGTTGAAATTTCTGCTAAGGAATTCGACTTGTGAGATTTTGACATTTAAGTATTAAAATTAATTAAGTTGTAAATGTAATTAATATAAACAATTGAAATTTAACGATTAATATCTATTTTTATGAAAAAAAATCAAAATGAAAAAATTATTATATTTATTATCAAGTGTACTTTTAATATTTCTTTTTTTTAGTTGTGGTAATTCTGAGTCCCCAACAAAAAATGATTCTCTTACTAACAGCAGTGTTGACAGTGTTCTGAAAAGCGCAAATTATGTTATTGACTCTAGCAACTATGTTATTTGGAGGGCAAGACACATGAAAGACACTACTGACGACTATGTTAGTAAGTTATATATAAAAGACGGAAAAATCGAGGTGCTGAATGATAAGATTGTAGGTGGTACTATCAGTATTAATCTTGCTTCTATGAAAATGGATGACCAATTACCTGGAAACTTGATTAAACATTTAACCTCTACAGGATATTTTAATTTAGCATCTTTCCCTTTTATTGATTACACAATTACCAACTTTAAAAACGACAGTTGCTTTGGCGAACTAAGTGTAATAGGAGTAAATCAACAAATAAATTTCCCATTAGAAGTTTTAATTTCTGATGAATCTATTCAAGCAAAGGGTACAATTTTAATAGATATGTTACCTTTTAACATGCCAGACTTGTTGAAGACTCATAGTAAAGAAAATCGGGACGAAATCAAGGGGCCCAATAATTTCATTTACCTAGATATGGATATCACTGCTTACAAAAGTTAATTATTACTCAAACAGTACTCATAATTATTTAAAGTCTTAAAAGTTAACTTTATAGCTTTAAATTTACTTTACTAAATAACATTAATTTATCAATCATTAGAATGAATAAGTTTTCGATATTAATATGGCTCATCGTAATGAGTTTATCTTTTAACAAAGGATTTAGCCAATGTGAAACTGCTGGCACCGACAATCAAACAGCTTGTGATAGCTACACTTGGATAGACGGGATAACTTACACATCTTCAAACACCGCTGCTACACATACACTAATAAATGCAGCTGGTTGCGATAGTGTAGTTACACTAAATTTAGTTGTGAATCTAAGTTCTACTGCTCCGTCTAATGTTTCCAGTTCTGATACTGTAATTTGTAATAATTCTAATATCAATTTAAATGTTGTTGGTGGTTCTTTAGGAACTAACAGTCAATGGGTTTGGTATAATGATTTTTGCGGTGGTAATGTTGTAGGTAATGGGTCCTCAATTAATACAACTCAAACATCAAATACTACTTATTTTGTAAGAGCGGAAGGATCATGTAATAACACTATTTGTAAAGATATTACTATAAATTCCTTACCTTATTTTATTCCTTTAGATTCGCTAAGTATAGATTCAACATTCGATGCAATTTCTAACACTTGGATCATAGAAGATACAGTATGTCCACAAACAGCTGTACAGCTGTTTGCTCATTTTTCAAATCCTTTTCCTAACGGGTATTCAATATCTTGGCACGAAAATTCTTGCGGTTCTTCTTTGGTTGGTGTAGGTGATTCTATAACTGTATTTCCAGATTCCTCAACTACTTATTACGCTAGAGTTATTGGGACTTGTGGAGCTTCTTTATGTAAAAGCATAACTGTTTACACAAAAGATGGTTCAATCGCACCTTCTGCAATCCAAGCAAGCGCTAATAATTTTTGCACAGGTGGTGCAACAACTCTGAATATTGTAGGTGGACAATTAGGATCTTCTGCTACATGGAACTGGTATGAAGCTTCTTGTAGTGGTACAATAATTGGAACGGGAACTGCCTTGACAGTAACACCATCTTCCACAACGATGTACTATGTAAGAGCAACTGGTGGTCTTTGTGGTGCATCATCCTGTGAAGAAATATTAATCAATACATACGATTTAAATCTTTATCATTCCCCACTTGATACTATTTGTGAGTCGTCACCTATTCTGCTACAAGGTGGATTTCCACAAGGAGGTATTTACTCAGGAATTGGAATAATTGATAGTGTTTTTGACCCAAATATTTCTGGTTTAGGCGATCACATAATTACTTATTCTTTTACGGATAGTAATAACTGCACAAATACTACTCAAATTCCAGTAGTTGTGTTGCCGTCAAATGTAGATCCCCACACTATCAATGCAAGTCTTTATGAGATTTGTAACGGGAATTCATCCACAATAACATTAGATACTTCCAATCAATTAAACAATGGAAGTCAATGGTTTTGGTACAATGGAAGCTGTGGCACTGGTAATTTAATTGACTCAACAACAACAAACAATCAAATTACTGTTTCTCCATTAACAACTTCAAATTATTATGTTAGGGCTGAAGGAGGTTTGTGTCCTGCAAGTAATTGTATTGGTGTAACCGTAGATGTTTATACACTCGAAACACATTTAAATGAATTTGAGAAAATTTGTGGAGATGATGCTCCAATTTTTGAACTTTCAGGAGGAAATCCATCTGGAGGAGTTTTTTCAGGAGTTGGTGTTGAAAATGGTTTCTTTAATCCAAAAACTGCAGGTTTAGGAGTACATAATATCACTTATACTTACACTTTAGGCCCTTGCATTGCAACAGATGTTGAAACCATTAAGGTTAATGAAAGCCCTATTATTGTAAATTATTCTGTAGAAGAAGAAACATGTTCAGAAGGTGGAATCATAATACATGCTCATTCTAGAAATGGATTAGGTTATTATGGCTATAATTGGTCAGATGGATCTTTAGTAAACCCACTTCTCTATGCAGAAAACACAAACTACAGTGTACTAGTTTCTGACGCAAATAACTGCTTTACACTTTTAGATAGTATAGAAGTTTCGAATTACCCAGATTGTATTGAAATTGCCAATACATTCAGTCCTAATAGCGATGGCATTAATGATTATTGGAATTTAGATTTCCCTAATTCTAATCAAGTTAGAATGGTCATCTTTAATAAATGGGGAAATAAAATAATAGAATTTAATGAAAATAACTTCCAGTGGGATGGTAAAACAAAAGAAGGAAATGAACTTCCTTCTGGCACTTATTACTACATTCTAGAATTAGAACCATCAAATTCAACACAAACTGGGCCAATAACTATAATTAGATAAGATTATGAAAAGAATTATAATTATTTCTGTAATTATTATAGGAGCTTTAACTTTTAAGTCACAACAAATTGCTCTTAATAGTCAATACCTTTTTAACGACTTTGCAATAAATCCTGCTGTAGCAGGATCAAAATCGTACGCTCCACTTTCCTTTAGCTTTAGAAGGCAATGGATGGGGATTGATGAGGCTCCCGTAACTCAAAATTTAATGTATCACACTTATTTTGGTGAAAAAATGGGGCTTGGTGCTCATATTTACAATGATGCTTCTGGACCAACAAGAAGATCGGGTTTAAGTTCAACATTTGCTTACAATATTAAAACTAGTAGAAGGACAAAATTATCATTTGGAATTTCTGCCTCGATGACACAATTTTCTATAGACAGGGATCGACTGATAACAGAAGTTCCTGGAGATATTGCAGTTTTAAATTCTGAAAATCAACTCATAACGGATTGTAATTTTGGATTGTATTGGTCTGGTGAAAGACATTTTGTTGGGATTTCAGGATTTAATTTATTTGAAAATAAAGTAAATTTTTTGGCTTTAACAACCCCCATTAATAATCCAATGGAAAGAGTAATGTATTTAAACGGTGGTTATAATTTTAAAATAGGAGCCATTATTGAAGTTCAACCATCCGCAGTTGTTAGACTAATTGCAAATGATTTATTTCAAGTAGATGGAAACTTAAAATTTACTGTAAAAAACATATACTCTTTAGCAATGTCTTATAGAAATCAAGACGCACTATCTTTTATGGGAGCCGTTAATTTAGGAACAGCATCAATTGGTTATGCCTATGATTTAGGAGTTTCTGATCTAAATACCTATAACTCTGGAACACATGAAATTTTTGTTAGTTACAAATTGAAAAAAGACGATAAAACAAAAACTCCTTGGAAAAACAGGAACAAAGTTTATTCAAGTAATTCTTCAGAAAATTAAGAACATAGAATGAAAAAAAGTATCTTATTTATACTTACTACATTTTACATTTCCCTTTCTTTCAGTCAGTCTAAATTAGCAGATATACTATTTTCTAATTTTGAGTATAAAACTGCAGCAAAAGTTTATGGTGAATCTAAATTCTTAAATAATACGCAGCTGAAAAATTATGCTTACTCCTATTATTTGGTTAATGATTTCCAAAAATCAATTCCAATTTTTAAACTTGCATTAGAAAAAAACCCAGCTGATTTTCAACTGAAATTACGATTAGGTATTGCACTTAAAAGCACAGGAAGATATCAATCTTCAAAAAAAATACTTTATGAATTATCATTGTTAGATAGTAATAATAAATTCATTGAATTTAACTTGAGATCAATTGATTCACTTATTAGTTGGGACACCACAAAGATGTTTAAGAAATTGGTTGGTTTAGATTTTATAAATTCTGCTTCCTCAGAATTTTCACCTTCATTTTACGATGACGGAATATACTACATTATAGAAAAGAGTAAAGAAAATTCATTTACGAATAATATTAGTTTTATTCAAGAGAACGATTCCCTAACTATTCAAGAGAAAAGAGAGTTTACCAACGAACTTAATAAAATATTATCATTTGGAACTTCCGTCTCTCCAAGAACTTCTGTCTACAATTTGGAATTAGATTTCTCTCAACTTTTTGATGATAAAGAGCATCTTATACCAAATGAGGCTATTTTAAGTAACGAACTAATAATTAGCCATAAAAACTTTAATGTAACTTCTTTTTCATCTGGATTTACTAATGAAAAAGTATTTTATACAAGACACCCTTATTTAACTAATTCCAATTCGGAAGCATCATTAAATCCGATTATATATCAAGGTAAATTGAAATCAGAAATAAGGAAAATTTCAAAGAGAAGAAGAATTCCAGTCAGATTTTTATCTAGCTCGGTTGGCTCTGGTCAGGTGAGCGCTTCTTCCGATGGTAAAACTATTTATTTTGTATCTGATAAAAATAAGGGTTTTGGCCAAACTGATATTTATGTGGCCCATAAAAACAAGTCAGGTTCCTGGGGAAAAGCTATCAATTTAGGACCTTTGGTAAACACGCCCTACATGGAAGAATCTCCGAAAATATATGATGATAGTATCCTATTTTTCTCTTCAAATGGTGTTCCTGGGTATGGTAAATCAGATATTTTTAAGTGTAAGGTGATAAATGACAGTGTTTTTGACTTAAAACATTTACCTTTTCCCATAAACTCCTCTGCTGATGATAATCATTTCTCAATACATCCTTTTGATGAAAGTATTGGAGTGTTAAATTCTAATAGAGCTAGTGGTATGGGGGATAATGATGTTTATTTAGCTCATTTAGTCCCAATATTACCTTATGTTAAAGGTTATACTAAATCTACCAAAGATAGTAGCGCACAAAAAAATACAATTGTTAGGTTATTAAATAGTAAAAATGAAGAAATTAAGCAGTTTAGAACTGGCTTCCCAGGTAAATATAGATTTGACCTTGATAAAGATGAAGTATATAAACTAGTTGCCACTAAAAAAAACTATTATGGAGATACTACGGTTATTTCTGATAAAACACTATTTAGAAATGAAAGAAAAGACATTAATATGTTTCCAGATAAAACCATCCAAGGTTACACCGTATTTAGAGAGAATAACAAAAAAATACCAAATGTTAAAGTGAATATTAATATTGGAATTAAATCTAAAAAATTAACGATCTATTCAGATGAAGAAGGGTATTTTCAGTTGGCATTTAATACAGATTCTATTTTAATGCTGGAAGGTTACAATCAGCATTTTTATGGAACTAAAGAATTTTACATTGACTCTACTTATTTTTCTGATAAAAAATATAATCTAGTTTTAGATAGTATTGAAAAAGTGTTCAAGGGAAAAGTGTTAGACGAAAAAACAAATGAAATTCAGTTAGCGGCTAAGGTTGTTCTTATTAATATGGAGGGTGAAAAAATAGACTCTTCATATACTGATACCACAGGACATTTTTTCTTTAATTTAAAAATTGCTCACGATTATGAAATTCATGCTTTTAAAGGAAAAGCAGATGGTGTAGCCAATATTCATACTAGTATTTTACATAGATATGAAGAAGATATCGATGTCTTTATAACCGAAGATTATGTCCCAACAATTGGTAAAATTATTGATGCCGAAAATAAAGAACCATTAAGTTTTGTAAAAGTAACTGTTGTTGATTCTACTACTAATGCTAAAGACATCAGCTACACCAATGATTTAGGAAATTTTGAATTACACCTTCATGAAAATAATATTTACTATTTGATTATAGAAAAAAGAAATTATTTTACTAAAACCTTGATATTAAATATCGGAGACACTCTTCCAAAAGTTATTGATTTGAATAAAGATTTTAATTTAAGTTTAACAAAATCAGGATTTCTAATTACTCCAATTTATTTTGACTTTAAGAGCCATAAATTAACTATAGAATCAAGGTCTGAGTTAGATTCCTTGGCTAGGTATTTAAAGAATAATAAAGAAAAGTCCATTACTATATTTGGATATACCGATTGTTTAGGAACTAAAGAATATCTTGAAAACAAATTTAACGTTGTTCTTGGAAAAAATAGAGCTACTGCTACTAGAAGATATTTAGAGTTTAAAGGAATTGCAAGGTCAAAAGTAAATGTAGTTGGTAGAGGTGCTGTAAATTTTGTTAATTCTTGCTTTAAAATTGAAGATTGTACGGAGACAGAACATAGAGAGAATAGAAGATGTGAGTTTCAGTTAAATGACAATTAATATTATCGGGAAAATAATCGCCAAATGTATTTTCCGTTATAGCTATAAGCATTACTTTCGCATTTTAATCATTTTAAGATATGTCTGAACAAAAAATTCGAGTAAGGTTTGCTCCCAGCCCAACAGGGCCACTACACATGGGCGGAATAAGAACAGCTTTGTACAATTATTTATTCGCAAAAAAACACCAAGGTGATTTTATATTAAGGATTGAGGACACAGATCAAAATAGATATGTCAAAGGAGCAGAGCATTATATTATTGAATCGTTAAAATGGTGCGGACTTAAAATGGATGAAGGACCAGGGTTAGAAAACAATACATACGGACCCTACAGACAATCCGAAAGAAAACATTTATATAAAGAATACGCAGATAAACTTGTAACATCTGGAAATGCATATTATGCATTTGATACTGCTGAAGAGTTAGAAAATATGAGATTATTGGCTAAAAAAGCCAAGATGCCTAATTGGCAGTACAATTCCATTTCAAGAAACTCTATGAAAAATTCATTATCACTTTCCAGTGAAGAAGTAGAGAAAAGAATTCAAAATAAGGAGTCCTACACTATAAGAATAAAAATGCCAAGGAATGAGGACGTTAGGTTTTATGACGAGATAAGAGGTTGGGTAATTGTAAACACTAACAATATGGACGATAAAGTTATTTTTAAAGGAGATGGAATGCCTACTTATCATTTAGCAAATGTGGTTGACGACTATTTAATGAAAATAACTCATGTTATAAGAGGCGAGGAATGGCTCCCCTCTGCACCATTACATGTGTTGTTGTATAAGTTTTTAGATTGGGAAGAATTCATGCCTAAATTTGCTCACCTTCCATTAATTTTAAAACCCGACGGAAATGGTAAATTAAGTAAACGAGATGGAGACCGATTAGGATTCCCAGTTTTTCCACTTGAGTGGCAAGATCCAGAGACCAAAGAAATATCCTCAGGTTACAGGGAAAAAGGATATTTTTCTGAATCATTTGTAAATATGTTAGCTTTCTTAGGATGGAATCCAGGTACTTCTAAAGAAGTTTATTCTTTAAAAGAATTAATTACAGATTTTTCATTAGATAGAGTTGGTAAAAGTGGTGCTAAGTTCGATCCAGATAAATCTAAATGGTTCAATCAACAACATTTAAGAGAAATGTCTAACTCAGATCTTGTTTCATTAGTAAGGGAAGATTGTGAGTACGATGTAAGCGATACTTATCTCAGTCAGGTAATAGGGCTTATGAAAGAAAGAGCAACTTTTTCTTCAGATTTATTGTCTGAAGATTATTTCTTTAAAATGCCATTAGATTTTAATGAAAAAACATTTAAAAAAAAATGGAAATCAAATACTCTTGAAATTGTAAATGATTTTTTTAAAATATTAAATAGTGATACTGTTTTCAGTGCTATTTCAACTGAAGAAGTATTTAAAAAATTCACTGAGTCAAGAGAAATAGGTATGGGTGCTGTTTTACCAAATTTAAGATTGATTTTAACAGGTAAAGGAATGGGACCTTCATTGTTTGAGATAATGGCACTTCTAGGCAAAGAAGAGGTAATGAAAAGACATCAGGAAAGATCCATCTTTTTTGGAAATCTATATTTAGAAAAGTCAAATTAAGATGAATATTATAAAAGTTCAAGGAATTAGATCCTATTCATTTCATGGTTGTTTAAGTGAAGAAACTAAAATCGGAGCTGATTATATTATTGATATAGAGGTACATTGTGATTTCAAGTCTGCAGCTAAAGCTGATGATTTAACTAAAACGGTGGATTATGTTGCCATTAAAGAAATTGTTATTTCAAAGATGAAAAATGATAAAAAATTAATTGAGTCAGTTGCCTATGAAATAGTTAATACAATTAAAAAATCTTTTAATCTTGTAACCAACTGTAAAATAGAAATTAAAAAAATTAATCCTCCAATAAATGGCGATGTTGAGTATGTATCAGTTGTTGTTGAAGAATAAATTGTTTATTTCACTGGAAGTTATACTTTTGTAATTGAATTAAAAGGTCTCGTGGCCGAGTGGCTAGGCAGTGGTCTGCAAAACCATCTACATCGGTTCGAATCCGATCGAGACCTCTTTTTTAAACCTAATCTTATTCAAGAGTTGTCAATCCTTTAGAAATGAAAAAATTATTTCCTTTATCTATTCTTGTTTTCTTAATAAGCTCGTTTATTTTAAATAACTCTAAAAATTCCAATACCAGAGTTATAACTTTTAGCGAGCATATTGCTCCAATTTTTTATACTAATTGCACAGGATGTCATCATTCGGGTGGCGTCGGTCCATTTTCGTTAATTAATTATCAAGATGCGTTCACTAGGAGAAACGAGATACAATCTTCTGTATTAAGTGGGTATATGCCTCCTTGGCCTCCAGACACTAACTATACTAGATTTAGACATGAAAGAGTATTAACTAATCAAGAAATAAATTTAATTAACGATTGGATTAGTTTTGGAGCTCCTGAAGGAAATCCTAATATGTTACCATCCCCTCCAAGTTATAATACTAGTGGGCCTCAACTAGGAACTCCAGATCTAACTTTATCAGCCCCCACTTACTCAAGTAATGCTTTTCAAAACGATGATTATGTTTGCTTCACTATTCCAAGTAATTTATTAATAGATAAGAAGATTAGAGCGGTCGAAGTTGTACCTGGAAACTTAGCTATTGTACATCACTGCTTGGTTTATATTGATCCTTCTGGAAATTCATCGTTAGGGGTTCAAAATAATTGTATGGGGCCAACTAATGGAAATTTGGTGGGAGAATTTGCTCCTGGTTCTTTACCAATTACTTATCCTGGAGACGATAATATGGCATTCGGAATGAGTTTTCCTGCAAATAGCAATGTAATATTGGCTATGCATTATCCTGTCGGGTCATTAGGAATGATGGACAGTACAAAAGTTCACTTTTATTTTTATCCAGATCAAGTAAATCAATTTAGAGAAATTGAAATTAATCCAATTGTACAAAATCTTAGTTTTTGTGTTCCTCCAAATCAGACAAAGACTGTAATTGACTCTTACCAAATACCAAACTCATTTCCAGCACTATCTCTCTTTGGGGTATTTCCTCATATGCATTTAATAGGGAAATCCATTGAAACTTATGGTCTAAACACAAATGGTGATACAACTAAGTTTATTAAGGTTCCTAACTGGGATTTTGAATGGCAGGGGGCTTATCATTTTAGAAAAATGTTAAAACTTGATCCTGGAAGTATTATTAAAGCTTCAGCATTTTACGATAACACTTCTGCCAATTTACACAACCCAAACACACCTCCTCAAACAATTTGTGGTGGTTTAAACACAACTGATGAAATGTTTGTGATTTACTACCTATTTACAAACTATATGGCTGGAGATGAAACTCTAGACTTGGATTCCCTGAGTCAAAATGGAATGACTAGTATTGAAAATAATTATTTATACAATAATCCTGTAAAAATATTTCCAAATCCTGTTGAAAAAAGTTTTACTGTAGAATCTAATTGGCTAAGAAAAGAAATTGATAAAATTGAATTTTATAATCTTGGTGGAAATTTAATTTACTCAGAGAAAATTAATGAGTTATCGAATCTTCATTTTCAAAAAATTTATGAAAGAAGAAAAATCTTTTCCAACTCTTCAATTAAAGTTGGTCTAATTAGGCTTTACCATAATAATGGAGATGTTCAATACGGTAAAGTAATAGCCAAATAATTATCTGGCCATCTGAGTATATTTACGTTAAAATTTAAATCTTTATCGTTAAAATATGAAGTTGCGACGTTAAATACAAAGATTTTTTTTTACAGAAATATTACATTGTTAATATATAAAAAAGTTTCAATTTAAAATCAAATTTATTATTAAAATCTTTAAAAATTAAACAGTATTATTAATGCATAGATTAAAACAAACTTTCATTCTTTTTTGCTTTATATTATTTTTTTTTGAAGGACTTTCATTTAGTGATACCTTGAAAATAACTACTTGGAATATACAAATGACACCAAGAGTTTTCGCTCCTTTTACAAAGCATGCTAGAAAAAAACAAAAAGTAAGAATTCCAAAAATTATCCAATATTTAAATTCAACTAATTTTGATATTCTGGTATTACAAGAAGTATTTGACAAGGCGATATCTAAAAAAATTCAAAATGATTTAAAAATAAAATACCCTTATTCTTTAACTCCACAAAAAGAAGGGTTTAGTCTTAAACTAACTTCAGGAGTAATGATTTTATCTAAGTATCCAATTCAATTAAAAGAGCATGTAATATTTAATGTTTCTCAAAAAATTGATAAGGCAGCTCAAAAAGGATGTAGTCTTGTTGAAATTAATATTAATGAGAAGATTATTTATGTTGCGGGTACTCATTTAGATTCAAAAAGTCATGAGTCAAGAAATTTACAGTATCAAATTACTAGTGAAAAAATTATAAAGCCTTATTTAAATGATTCTATTCCTTTATTCATAGTGGGAGATTTTAATACGAATTTTAATTCACAAGATTACGATAATATGATGACGTATTTAAAGCTTAAAAACCACGAATTAAATGACGACAGACCTTACACCTTTGACGAATTTAATACCTGGAATAAAAAAGGAAATAAATCCTGGATTGATTTTGTTTTTTATCATGAAAATAAAAAAATAGAAATTTTAGATCAATATATTTTAAGACCGGTTATGAAATTTAAAAAAGCGAAGATGGATTTGGCGGATCATTACCAATTGGTTTTAAAATTAGTTATTCATTAAGCGCCTTTAATCTTTTAAGTAATGGAGGGTGGGAGTAATGTATAAAGATGTAAAACGGGTGAGGATAGAGGTTTGATAAACTATCTACAGATAGATTTTTAAGTGCAGTAGCTAATGCTACTCCATCGTAGGTCTCTTTTGCAAATGCATCTGCTTCAAATTCATTTCTTCTACTATTTAGATTCATTAGTATACTTAAGATGGTCCCCAGAGGACTGTAAAGAATTCCAAATGCGATCAAACCAAGATGAAATTCTATCTCTTCACCCCCCAAAGCCTGAGATATCTCCCCAACATTCAAGCAAATTTCTAACAAAAAACACATCAGCCCTAACTGGAAAATAGACAGAAATAAAGAAGTAAGTACATGCTTTTTTTTATAATGACCAACTTCGTGAGCTAAAACAGCTACTAGTTCTTCTTCTGTATGGTTGTCAACCAAAGTGTCATAAAGAGCAATAGTTTTTCTAGGTCCTAGACCACTAAAAAAAGCATTGGCTTTAGAAGACCGTTTAGAGCCATCTATTATGTAGATGTTTTTTAGTGAGTATCCTATTTTTTTAGTGTAAGACTCAATTTTGTCTCTTAAGCTTCCAGTTTCCAAAGGGGTTAACTTATTAAAAATAGGGACTATTAAATCTGCATAAAACATGTTTACAAAAACCATTAGAAGGGAAAGAGATATCCAAAGCCAAAGCCAAAATCCTTTTTCTACTATAGAAACAAGATAGATTGCTCCAAATAAAAGAAGACCACCAACTATGATTGTAAGCAAATACCCTTTTATCTTATCCATTACAAAAGTCTTAACAGTCATTTTGTTAAACCCATACTTTTCTTCAATGACAAATGTGTTGAAACAGCTAAATGGAATACTAATTACATCACTCAGAATAAAAAGTGCTAGAAAAAAAAATCCTGATTTTAAAAAAGGAATTTCATAGTAATTAGAAATAGTATTATTTAACCAACCATATCCTCCAGATGCTAAAAATAATATGGTAATAGAACTACTTATTGTACTTGAAATAAGACTGACTCTGCCTTTTTCTTTTGAATAGTTTTTAGCTTTTACATACTTTTCCTTGTTGTAATAGTCTTTCATAATTGGAGGAATTTCAGTTCTCCAATTTTTAGCATTAACAAAGTCCAAAACCGTTGAAAATAAATAATTAAAAACAACTAATCCAATTATTAAATATATCCAGGTTTCAGATGTCATTAAATATTAATTAAAACTAACTAATTGTTTAAATTCATTTATTCGAGAATTGATTTCTTCTTCATCAAGTTCAATGAGTCTTTCTATCCCGAATTTTTCAACTGTGAAAGACGCCATTGCCGATCCAACAATAACAGCTTTCTTCATGTTATTCCAGTTAATAGCTTCGCATTTAGATAAGTAACCTACAAATCCCCCAGCAAAAGTGTCACCAGCTCCAGTAGGATCAAATACTTCTTCAAGTGGCAGAGCTGGAGCAAAAAAAGTGTTTTCGTTATCAAATAACAAAGCTCCATGTTCTCCTTTTTTAATAATTAAATATTTAGGACCCATTTTTAAAATTAATTTTGCAGCTTTCTTCAAGGAGTTTTCACCAGAAAGAAGTCTTGCTTCTTCATCATTAATTGTAAGGACATCAATTTTTTTAATAACTTTTTTTAAATCGTCCATAGCAATTTCCATCCAAAAATTCATGGTATCTAAAACAATCAATTTAGGTCTTTTTTTAATTTGACCAATAACATTGTCTTGTACAGAAGGCGTTAAATTTCCAAGCATTAGGATATCACAGTCTTGGTAGTTTTCTGGAACAATTGGATCGAAATTTTCAAGCACGTTTAGCTGGGTATCTAAAGTATCTCTGGTATTCATATCCTGATGGTATTTCCCCGACCAAAAAAAAGTTTTTTCACCCTTCTTTATTTCTAGACCTTCAGTATTTATTCCTCTACTTTTAAAAAGCTCAATTGTTTTTTCTGGAAAATCTTCTCCAACAACTGAAATTAAATTAGCTGAACTGTTAAAATATGAGGCTGATAAGCTTATATATGTACAGGCTCCTCCAACAATTTTATCTGTTTTTCCAAAAGGGGTTTCAATTGCATCAAATGCAACGGTTCCAACGCTTACAATTTTCATGTTGATTATTTTTGAGCAAATATAGCATTTGAATTAGACCAAAAAATTATTTTTTGGTCTTTGAATCAATAAAAAAAAAAATCATGTTGCATAAATTCAAACTTTGATGTAATATTGCAAACTCAAATTTGCTTCTTTAGCTCAGTTGGTTAGAGCATCTGACTGTTAATCAGAGGGTCCTTGGTTCGAGCCCAAGAAGAAGCGCTTAAAGCCTCCAATATACTTGGAGGCTTTTTTTTTAATTTTACTTAAGGGTATTGTAATTATAAATCTATGTGACCATTTTTAAACATTGGTTTTTTTGTCTTTATCACATAATAGTATTTTATTTGAAATAAATTTTCAAATGATGAAGCAAATCTATTTTTCACTCACTATTATACTATTAATTATGAATTCCTGTAACAACAATACTACAGAACAGAATACTACCCCCCAATACGGAATTATTCTAGAAAACATGGACACTACTGTTAGTCCTAAAGACGATTTTTATAATTACGTTAATGGTAATTGGATGTTGAAAACAGAGATACCTGAAGATCAGGTAAGGTGGGGAGGATTTGGTGTTTTGAGAAAAAGCACGGATAAAGATGTACTAAATATTTTAGATAAAGCAGCTAAAAGTGGTAAATACTTGGAAGGTACTGACCAATCAAAAGCTTTGGCTATCTTTAATTCTAAGTTGGATACAAATTCAAGAAATAAATTAGGTATCTCTCCATTAAAACCAGCTTTAGATGCAATTTCAAGTATAAATTCGTTAGCAGATTTCCAAAAAATAATAACCACAAAAGCAACTTTAGTATCTCAACCTTTTTTTGGTCTTGCAGCTTTTTCAAACCCATCTAACAGCGCAATGAATTCGGCTTACATTACTGCCGGAGATTTGGGACTCCCAGATAGAGATTTTTATACTAATACTGATGCAAAATCTATTGAAATTAGAGATCAATATTTAAAACATATTACTAGAATGTTACAGTTTTTAGGGGAAGAAAAAGAAGAAGCTCTCTTAAATTCAAAAATTATTTTAGACTTTGAAACTTTATTAGCAGTACCAAGATTAACAAAAATAGAAAGTAGAGATTTCAGAAAATTAAATAATCCGATGTCTGTTAGTCAATTACAAGAATTGGTTCCATCTATAAACTGGAATTTGGCATTTAAAGACCTTGGTGTAGCTAAAGAATTAGATACTTTAATTGTAATGCAACCAAAATATATGAAATCTCTTCAAGACCTATTTAGCAGACAAGATGTTTCGTCTTGGAAAACACTTCTTAGATGGTCAACATTAAATAGTGCAGCCGGTCAACTTAGCCTGGAAATAGAAAAAGCTAATTGGGACTTTTACAACATGACTTTAAGAGGAGCAAAAAAACAAAGGCTTGCTGAAGAACGAGCTTTAGCGACTGTAAATGGAACAGTGGGCGAGGCTCTAGGTAAATTATATGTTGAAGAAATGTTCCCTCCAGAAGCTAAGTCGAAAGCTGAAAAGATGATTCAAAACATTATAAAAGCCTATAAAAATCGTATCAAAAAATTAGATTGGATGAGTTCTGAAACAAAAGACAAAGCCATAGAAAAGCTTGATAATTTTACTGTTAAAATTGGTTATCCTGATAAATGGGAAGATTATTCTATGATGGAAGTAAATTCCAAGAAGGGTTATTACGAAAATATGCTAGCAGTTTCAGAATGGTCCTTTAAGAAAAATCTTTCAGAGATTAACGAACCAGTCGATAAATCTAAATGGGGAATGTCACCGCAGACAGTAAATGCATACTTTAATCCTTTTAACAATGAAATAGTATTTCCAGCAGCGATATTACAACCCCCTTTTTACGACTATAATGCTGACGAAGCAGTAAACTACGGAGGAATTGGAGCTGTAATTGGTCACGAAATTTCACATGCTTTTGATGATGCTGGTTCTCGGTTCGATGCCAATGGTAACTTAGTAAATTGGTGGACTGAAGATGATCTAAACCAATTTACAGAAAGGGGAAAAGCTTTAATAGACCAGTATAGTGCCATAGAAGTTCTAGATAGTGTTTTTGTAAATGGAGAATTTACTCTTGGAGAAAATATCGGAGATTTAGGTGGCGTTTTAGCAGGTTTTGACGGACTAGAATTATTTTTTAAAGATCACCCAAAACCATCTTTAATAAACGGATTCACTGCAGAGCAACGTTTTTTCATGAGCTGGGCAACTGTTTGGAGAACCAAACAAAGAGATGAGTATTTGAGAAATCAAGTAAAAACAGATCCCCATACTCCAGGTAGATGGAGAGCAACTGAACCATTGAAAAATGTAGACGCTTTTTATGAAGCTTTTAATATCGTAGAGGGAGATTCAATGTATGTCAGCCCCAAAAATAGAGTTAGAATTTGGTAAAATTTTCAGAAATTTTATTTCTTTGAAACAAGCTAGTTTGTTAAAAAAAAATATTCATAAAGAACTTATTCAAAGAGTAAGTATAAAATTAATAAATATAAACTTTTTAATAAGCTCCGCAGTAGACTCTAGGAATGAAGACACTAAAAGTTCCGCTGGAGATAAACATGAAACTTCAAGAGCAAAATTCCAAACGGATATTGATAACTATACGAAACAAAAATTAAATCTGACTTCTCAATTAAATTTGCTAAAATCTATCGATCTAGTTAAAACAAGTAGGAGGGTAGATCATGGATCAATGGTGTATACTGATAAGGGAATTTTTTTTATTGCTATTGGTTTGGGAAAGTTGACTGTAAATGAAGAAAATATTTTTGCAATTTCTCTCGCTTCTCCGATTGGAATGGTGATGAAACATAAATTGGAATATCAAACCTTTAATTTTAGAAACACAGAATATAAAATCACAAAAATCTTATGAAAAGTTGGATTTATCCGAAAAAAAGTAAATGTTTTTTTGACATAAATTACCCTTTCTACCTCATAATGTTTAACATTTTTTAAAAAAAAGTAAACAATAATTTGGTTTTCTGTTTGTTATGAGCTTATATTTGTTAAACAAACGTTAAATTTTAATATAATATGGAAACTTTAAACAATATGTTACTCGCAGTACCTAAAATGGCTACTGACGATTATGTCGGTTTTACATTTTTTGTAGGATGTATGGCCATGATGGCGGCTTCGGCCTTCTTCTTTTTATCAATGAGTTCTTTTGACAATAAATGGAAAACATCCATTTTAGTCTCAGGACTTATCACTTTTATAGCAGCAGTTCACTATTATTACATGCGTGACTACTGGGCATCAGGAAATGGATCACCAGTATTTTTTCGTTACGTAGATTGGATTTTGACTGTTCCATTAATGTGTGTAGAGTTTTATTTAATTTTAAGAGCAGCTGGAGCAACAAAAAAATTAATGTGGACTCTTATAGGAGCTTCTACAGTAATGTTAGTAACTGGATACTGGGGAGAGGGTGTAGATAGAGACAATGCATGGTTGTGGGGACTAGCTTCAGGATTAGCTTATTTCTACATTGTGTATTTAATCATGTTTGGAGAAGCAAAGACATTGGCTACTTCAGCTGGTGGAGAAGTATTAAAAGCTCACAATATCTTATGTAAGTTTGTATTAATCGGTTGGGCTATTTATCCTATAGGGTATATGGTAGGTACTGCTGGTTGGTATGGTGCTGAGGGAGATTTCTTTGGAATGAATCTACAAATGGATGTAATTTACAACATTGGTGATGCTATTAATAAAATAGGATTTGGTTTAGTTGTTTACAATTTAGCCGTTAGTTCTTCTAAATAAGAATTTTTTTAATCAAATTAAAGGAGGGTTTTACCCTCCTTTTTTTTTGCTATTTTTTAAATAATAGGTGCTTTGTTAGGTCTTGAATCCAATCAGGTAATTGATCTGGGTCATATTTAATGCCCATAGCTTTAGTAACTTCTTTTGGTGATACCAAGCCTTTTTTACTAGTATAAGAAAACTTTATTACGGACGCCATATGAATCTTACCATCTTTTACAATTTTTTGAAAGAAATAAAACCATTTTTCATCGTATCCCAAGATTCGAGTCTGGAGTTCAAATCTTTGAAAGATTCTCAGTCTGTATCTATACTCATTGTAGGTTCCAACTATGGTTAGTGACCAGTTATTTTTTTTTAAAAAACTACCCATATTTACCTTAGCACCGTAACTAAATCTTCCTAAATCTAAAAGTGTAACATATCTCCCATTGTTGAGTTCCATAAAAAGATCAATATCTTGAGGAAGAACTCTCAGATTAATAGACTCATTATGTGCACTATCAAATGAGATTTTTTTTTGCAGCTTACTTTTTGCAATAACTCTAAATAATCTAAAAATTGGGTACATTATTTTGTAGGATTATATGAAGATTTCATCCGAATTATTTTCTGAAGAAAAGTACGATTTTCTTTCCAACTTTTTTCTTTATTGAATTGAATAAAATTTCCATTTCCGTGAATGGTAAAAAAATCTCCATTGTAAACACTGAGTCTAAAAAAAGGGACTGTCCAAGCGTATGTATAGACTCCTTGATTGATGTGTATAATGATTCCTTTTGGTCTAAGTTCAATATTGGCATATTGAATACCACTTACTTTTAAAACTAAATGCTTCATATTTGCACTAAAGTTTTCAATTATCATTCTCCTAGATCCAATTCCATTAAGTTTAATTTTATGTAATAAAGAATAGGGATTTCCCATTTCTGTATTTATTAATCTTTCAGTTTCTCGATCTGTGTAAGAAATATTGTAAATCGCCATAATCTTAAAGTTGTTTTAAAAATTTATCTGCAGTAATTAAATGATTTTCTTTTTTAGTGACTTCCATTTTATCGAAACTACTGATAAGCATTCTCATTCTTGGGTTTTTAATAAAAAATGATCGTTGTTTATCCATGAAATTCCAAAAGAGAGCGTCCCATATTTTACACCAGTCACCTTTCTTATAATCACTCATTTTTAGTATGTAATTACTGCTGCTGATATATGGCTTTGTGGACATTAATCCCCCATCTGCAAATTGACTCATTCCATAGACATTGGGTACCATTACCCAATCATAAGCATCGATAAAAAGCTCCATAAACCATCGGTATACTTCATCAGGATCAAATTCACATAAAAGCATGAAGTTTCCCATAATCATTAATCTTTCTATATGATTTGCATAGCCGCTTTTATTAATTTTTTTTATGGTGTCATCTACAGGTTCAATACCTGTAGTACCATCATAAAATGATTTTGGAATGGTTCTGTTGAATCCCCAAAAATTTCTAGTTCTTTCCTCAACACCTTTACATAAGTATACGCCTCTTATGAATTCTCTCCAACCCATGATTTGTCTTAAAAAACCCTCGCAAGAATTCAATCTAATATTGTTTTTTTCATAAAATTCAATAGTGCTCTCTATTATATATCTCGGAGAAATTAACCCGGCATTAATAATAGGAGATAAAATGCTATGATTAATGATTGATTTTTCTTTTAAAAGAGCATCTTCATAAGGCCCGAATTCATCAAATCTTTCCTTCAAAAACTGGAAATACCAAGCTTTAGAACTATTAAAATCAGTTGGGTAAATGAAATTATTATTCAAAGATCCTAAGTTGTTTTGAAAGTATTTTTCTACGTACGCAATTGCTTCTTTATGATTTGCTGTTTTTTTTGGGAAAGTTATTTCAGGTGTTTTTTTATTTTTAGGGTATTTTTCTCTATTAAGATCATCGTAAGTCCACTTTCCACCTTCAGGCTTTTTGTCATTATCTAAAAGTATGTTGAGTCGTAGTCTTTCTGATTTGTAGAATGAAGTTTGAAATAATTTTTTCTTGTCTTTTCTAAAAAAAGTCGATAAATCTTCTCTTGAGTTGATAAACCCAGGATTGTTGTGAAATTGGATTTCTAGACCGTTATCTTTACAACTTTCAATTAATCTTCTTTCTAAATAGTTGTCTTCTGGATTTAAACACCTAATTACTTTATGTTTCTGATTATCAATATTGGAAATAAAATGTCTTATGTCAGCAGTCTTTTCATGGGAGTTTATATAATTAATATCGAGTTGTTTTTTTTCTAAAAAATCGTAGTAATTTTTCATAGAGCATCTGTGAAAATATATTTTCTGTTTATGAAATTTATATTGATTAAAAAATAGATGTTCTTCAATTAAAAAATGGACGTATTCAGGTTTAAGAAGTTCAGATTTTTCAAATAATTGATGGGGAAATATTAAATTTATAGTCTTCATTAGTAGTAAATTTCAAGTGCTATTCCTTTTTCATCTTTTTTAGGAAGTTGTGTTATTTTTCTTTTGTTATTTTTTTTCCAATACTTGGCTGAAACTGCTAAGGATATGGCATCTAAAATATCGTCTTTTTTAATTTTTTTATGGCAATATTTTTGATAACTATTTTCTAAGACGTCTTCACAATTTTTAATATGATTATTCAATATTTTTATTCTTTTTTTAATGCCTTTCTTTGTTTTTTTACTGTTAGTTTTT
>Ga0209716_1000174_pt1 | contig 66952 bp, 70 predicted proteins | sample COGITO_mtgs_1205_FD_184811 | JGI IMG/M metagenome (GOLD analysis project Ga0209716, IMG submission 184811) | Pelagic marine microbial communities from North Sea - COGITO_mtgs_120531 (SPAdes) (version 2) | ecosystem: Environmental > Aquatic > Marine > Epipelagic ... | reverse complement strand
TTTCGAATCAAAAGAAAAATCTTTTCAATGCCTTCATTTTGAAGTAATTGATACAGAATTTGAGACCCTAAAGTTCCTGTTACACCAGTTAGTATGACATTCATCGGTTTGTTTTTACAAAAGTAACATTTATTATTCTAAGCATTTGACGTAACATTGGATTTGGTTCAATGAAGGTAGTAAAGACAAGTTTTACAGGTTAGTCTAATTCTTCAGACAGCAATTTAAATTCTAATTTTGGAGACATTTTTTCGTAAACAATACGATATACGGAGTCTGTTATTGGCATTTTTACCTGAAATTCTTTGTTGATTTCTTTGATGCACTTAACGGCATAATAACCCTCAGCAATCATATTCATATCCATCTGAGCTGTTTTAACGGAATAGCCTTTGCCAATATAAGTCCCAAAGGTTCTGTTTCGACTGAACTTTGAGTAAGCGGTTACCAATAAGTCTCCCAGATAAGCAGAATCCTTGATATCCCTATTGATAGGATGAACGGTGTCTACAAACCGCTTTATTTCTCGAATTGCATTGGAAACTAAAACGGAAAGATAATTGTCTCCATAGCCGAGCCCATGAGCAATACCTGCTGCTACCGCGATTACGTTTTTTAATACGGCAGAATACTCGGTTCCATAAATATCATCTGAGGTCGTTGTTTTTATATAGCGACAAGATAATTTCTGAGCCATAAACTCACTTGTATCTGAATCTTCACATGCAACAGTTAAATAGGAAAGACGCTCTAGAGCGACTTCTTCTGCATGACAAGGTCCGGTAATCACACCAATTTGATGACTAGGAACATGATATTCATTTTGTAAGTACTCTCCTACGATCTGATTGTGTTCTGGAATAATCCCTTTGACAGCTGAAAAAAAAGTTTTCGTACTTAAATCAATTCCAATTTCCGACAGTGTGGTATGCAAGAATGCTGAGGGAACAGCTAGAATAATGATTTCTGCAGTTTTGCAAATGGTTTCTAAGTCACTGTTAACCGCTACAATATTCGTGTCTATGAGTACATCACTCAAATAACGAGGATTGTGTTTTGTTTCTTTGATGTGTTGGGCAGCTTCCTCGTTACGCATCCACCAAAAAAGTTCATCAACGTTATGGGTTAACATTTTCACAATCGCTGTTGCCCAACTTCCTCCTCCTATTACCGCAATTCTTTTTTGTATATTCATTTATTCTTTCTCAAATGAAAATCTGTTTTCTTCCTAGCCCATCATTAGTATGAAAGATTATATGAAAGAAATACGACGTGATTCAGCTTCAAAGTTAATCTTTTCTCCATCATCATTTGGTTTGTGATAATCGTCATGTTATCCAGTCCAAAAATGTAAACAAGGAATTCCTTTAAGCAGTAATTTTGTGCGGGAAGAAATACAGCGAAAACAAAAAAGAAAGGTACTAGTTCTTGTTTCACAAACAAATCCAACAACCTTACATTTTATGTACTCATTGATATTGGTTCTTTTGCAGTATGCAAGTTACCTAGCAATAAGTCACGGTTTTTTAATAGGCACGCTTATTGTTGCCCTCGACGTAGTAAACAAAAGCTTTGTTGACCACCTTATTACCTCCCAGAGTAGGATAGTCTCCGGTGAAGTACCAGTCTCCTTTATGATTAGGGCATGCTTCATGAAGTGCACTGATACTTTGAAAAATGATTTCCACTTTTGTGCTAATATCTTCTGGCTTGAGAAGCTCTACGATCTTACCTGATATCTCTTCAGCTGTAAAGGGGTTGTAAATTTCTTTTACACAGTTTATAGCTTCTTCCTTGGGGAGTAAAGCTTGAGCTTTACATTTTTGATAAACGTCTTCAATGATTGATTCCAAGCCGCGCTCTTTCAGTAATGCTATCGCTGCTTTAAATGCAATAAAATCACCCATCCTAGCCATATCAATACCGTAGCAGTCTGGATACCGAATTTGTGGAGCAGAGGAGACGATGACAATTTTTTTCGGATTCAGACGATCTAGTATTCGAAGAATACTTTTTTTAAGAGTAGTACCTCTTACTATACTGTCATCGATCATGACTAAATTATCCTTCTTCTCAACTTGACCGTAGGTTATATCATATACATGACCCACAAGGCTATCTCGATTGCTATCATCGGTAATAAAGGTTCTCAGCTTTGCGTCTTTGATGGCGATTTTTTCCACGCGGGGACGAACAGAGAAAATCTCTTTAATTTGCTCTGTAGTACAGTTGCTTCCTAATTCGATGACTTTTTTTGCTTGCTTGTCTTTGTATTGCGTCTCAAGGCCTTCTACCATTCCGTAGAAAGAAGTCTCGGCAGTATTTGGAATGAATGAAAAAACAGAGTTTTTCAAGTCACCACCAATACTTTCCATAACCTTGAGGCTGATAAGCTTCCCTAATTTTTTTCTTTCGTTGTATATGTCAGCATCATTTCCTCTTGAAAAGTAGATTCGCTCGAAAGAACAAGCTTTATTTTCTAAGGGTTGTGTGATTTGATCCATGCTTACTCGGCCGTCTTTTTTGACGATTAATGCATGTCCAGGAGTAATTTCTGAGATAGATTCTTGTGGAACATTCATGGCCGTTTGAATTACGGCACGTTCCGATGCAACTACAACAATTTCATCGTCCTTGTAGTAAAATCCGGGTCGTATTCCTGCTGGATCTCTAAGTACAAATGCGTCCCCATGCCCCATCAAACCACACATAACATAACCTCCGTCCCATTTTTTTGCCGAGTTTACAAGCACATCTTTTACGTCAATGTGTTTGGCTAAAAATTTAGACATTTCTTGTTTGCTGGAGAACTCATCTTTGTGAGCGTGATAAAGCTTGTTATTTTCTTCGTCTAAAAAGTGTCCAATTTTTTCGAGAATGGTAACGGTATCAGATTTTTCTTTAGGATGTTGGCCAAGATCGATTAATTGATCAAACAATTCATCAACATTAGTCATGTTGAAGTTACCAGCTAAAACCAAGTTTCTGGTCATCCAATTGTTTTGTCGCAAAAATGGATGGCATTGCTCAATACTATTTCCTCCGTAGGTCCCGTAGCGAAGGTGTCCTAAAAAAAGTTCACCTGAGAAGGCGGCGTTTTCTTTTAGCCATCTTACATCTTGAAGTTTTCCAGGGTTTGTTTTTTCAATTTCCTCAAACTTCTGATTGATGTATTGGAAAACGTTTTGAACCGAATTTGGTTTGTTTGAACGATATCTGCTTATGTACCTTTTGCCGGGTTCTAAGTCGAGTTTTATGTTGGCTAGCCCAGCGCCATCTTGACCTCTATTTACCTGTTTTTGCATCAGTAGATACATTTTATTCAGGGCGTATAGTGAGGTGTTGTATTTTTTCTGATAATATTCCAATGGTTTTAGCAACCGTATCATCGCTATACCACACTCATGTTTAAGCTCGTCACTCATAATCTGGACTCTAATTTTGAAGTTGCAATGTACATAAAGTTTGCTGATAATAGATTTTAAATTTAGCCGATAACCCTCTTAAAATCTAGCTGTATATAGGCTTATTTTATGAGCTAGTTTTTTACTATCATTAAAAAAAGTTGTATTATTGCAAAAGGATATGAAAAACAACAATGCAAATAACATTTGGTGGATTCGATTTAGATAATCGGAGAAGCTCTGTTGTGTATAAATCATATAAAAGACTCGCTTCTCGCGGGTCTTTTTTTGCTTATATAAACAGGGGTGTTGAAGCGAAAAACATTTTGAACGATTCATTTTTTTTGACAAGATTAGGTTCAAAAATGATGAGTTCGTGACATAACCGTTGCGTAATTTTACATTCACCAAAGTCAGCTTAATGACTTTTTATGTACAATGATGAAGAAACAAAAAATTTATAGTACCTGTGTCAAGGTTTTAGCCGATACGATAACGCCTGTGGGAGTCTATCTGAAAATGAGAGATCATTATCCGAATGCGCTCTTGTTAGAGAGTTCTGATTATCACAGTAAAGAAGATAGCTTTAGCTTTATTTGTCTTCAGCCAATGGCAGGTTTTGAAGCAAAAGACAAAAGTTACACCATTTCAAATGTAGATGGTTCGTTAGAGCATTTTGAAGTGAGCTCCAAAAACGAAATGACATCTGTCTTCAAAGACTTTCTGGCCCAGTTTGATGAAGTTAAAAGTGAAAATCCGATCGGTATTTGTGGCGTTTTTGGATACACTTCATTTGAGGCTGTTCAGTATTTTGAAGACATTGATTTACAGGATAAGGAAGACGCACACAAAGACAACCCAGACATGAAATATCAGCTTTTTAGATATGTCTTGGCTATTGATCACTTTAAAAATCAACTTTATATTTTAAAGTACGGGACCTCACCACTCAGTGCCGACGACCCTGACTTTAAGAAACTACATTCACAACTTAAAGTAGAACGTACGGAACAGTTCAAGTTTTCAAAATCTGGTTTAGAAGAAAGTAATTTAACGGATGCTGAATATGAGAATGCCGTTTCAAAAGGTATGGACCACTGTCGTAGAGGAGATGTTTTCCAAGTGGTTTTATCTCGAGAATTTAAGCAAGGATTTAAGGGAGATGAGTTTAATGTTTATCGAAGTATTCGAAGCATCAACCCCTCACCTTATTTATTTTATTTCGATTACGGGAATTTTAAACTTTTTGGATCGTCACCTGAGTTGCAAATATCTGTTCGTGACAATGAAGCCGTAATTGCCCCTATTGCCGGTACCGTTAAACGAAGTGGAGATGCAAAAGAAGATCAGCGATTGGCTCAAGAAATGCGTGTGAATCCCAAAGAAATCTCAGAGCACATCATGCTCGTCGATCTGGCAAGAAACGATCTAAGTCGGAGTGCAGATGATGTCCAAGTAGATGAATATGCAGAGACACAATATTATTCTCATGTAATTCACATGGTAAGTAAGGTTAGCGGGAAACTTCTTGAAGGAAAAAGTAGTCTAGACCTTTATTTTGACACTTTCCCGGCTGGGACACTCTCCGGAGCTCCAAAATACCGAGCGCTACAAATTATTGACGAGAATGAGCCAAGTAAAAGAAATTTTTACGGAGGAGCCATTGGGTATTTTGGGTTTGATGGGAGTGTGAATCACGCTATAGTGATTCGGTCAATTCTCAGTAAAAATAACACACTTACCTACCAAGCAGGTGCAGGAATTGTGGTAGGAAGTACTCCACAGGGAGAACGAAATGAAATCGATAACAAGGTAGCAGCGATTCGCCGTGCCATTATAAATGCCATTGAAATATGAAGCTTTTAGTTCTTGACAATTACGATAGTTTTACCTACAATTTGGTGCACATGTTTCGCAGCATGAATATCGAACATGAAGTATTCAGGAATGACAAAATAACCGCAGAAGAGGCCTTAGAGTTCGATTTAGTCATCTTATCTCCAGGACCAGGAATACCCTCTGAGGCTGGGAATATGCCGGAAATTATTGCAGCATGTGCAGGTAAAAAACCAATCCTTGGAATATGTTTAGGGCATCAAGCTATTGCTGAGTACTTGGGAGGAGAACTCAACAATATGTCTACCGTTTATCACGGTGTAAAAAGTGAGATATCGATTACATCTGATGAAGAAATTTTTGAAGGGGTTCCTAAAAAAATAGAGGTTGGGAGATATCATTCTTGGGAGGTTGTCCGTGAGAGTTTGCCTGAGAGTGTAAGAGTAACTGCAGAAGACGATCATGGAGGCATAATGGCTCTATCGGAGCCGTCCCAAAAATTGTATGGGATTCAATTTCACCCTGAGAGTGTAATGACGGAATACGGAGATCAGATGATGCGAAACTTTATTAAAATTGCTCAGTCATGAAGGATTTATTAGAACATCTTTTTGAACACAACACTTTGAGTTGTGATGAAGCAAAAGAAACGCTAACTAAAATTTCGAAAGGAGATTTCAATGCGTATCAGATAAGTTCTTTTTTGACTGTGTTTCGAATGCGCGGTATCACCGTTCAAGAACTAAAAGGTTTTCGTGATGCTCTCAGAAGTTTGTGTAAACGTGTTGAATTAGATGCATACTCCCCAATTGATCTTTGTGGAACCGGAGGAGATGGGAAAGATACTTTTAACATCAGCACGCTGTCTTCTTTCGTTGCAGCAGGTGCGGGAGCAAAAGTAGCCAAGCACGGTAATTACGGTGTCAGCTCTTCTTGTGGATCTTCAAATGTTTTGGAACACCTTGGATTCCAATTTACGAACGATGCAGACAAAATTGAAAAACAAATAGATCAAGCCGGGATTTGTTTCCTTCACGCTCCTTTGTTTCATCCAGCGATGAAAGAGGTGGCACCGATTCGAAGAAATTTGGGTGTCAGAACGTTTTTTAACATGCTTGGGCCTATGGTAAATCCAGCTTTTCCAAAGGGTCAACTTGTTGGTGTTTTTTCTCTAGAACTTCAGAGATATTACAAATACTTGTATGAAGAAAGCGACATCCAATATAGAATCGTTCACTCATTGGATGGTTATGATGAAATAAGTTTAACCGGTGACGTAAAAGTAATCAGTCCGGAAAAGGAAGAACTTCTGAGTCCACATCATTTATTTGAAAAGCAGCTGGATGCTTCTGCAATAAGTGGAGGTAACACCGTGGAGTCTTCCGCTAAAATTTTTATTGACATTCTCGAAGGCAAAGGGACTTTGGCACAAAATTCTGTAGTTGTAGTAAATTCGAGTATGGCAATACATTCTGCTTTCCCAAATAAAACAAGAGAAGAGTGTCGAGAAATGGCTATAGAATCCCTTCAAACAGGTAAAGCCTACAAAGCATTTAAAACCCTACTTTCTTTATGAGTATTTTAAAAGAAATATTAGACCACAAGTCACAAGAAGTCAAAGTACAGCGAGCAAAAGTTTCGGAAAAGTCTCTTGAGGATCGGTTGTATTTCAAGAAACCCATTGTTTCGATGAAGGTCCACCTAAAAAGCTTGGATAAAATAGGGATCATTTCTGAAATTAAGAGAAGTTCCCCAAGCGAGGGGTCTATCAATAGCAATATTGATGTAGAACATCTAAGTAAGGGTTATATAGAGGCAGGTGCTTCAGCTCTTTCCGTTCTGAGTGACTACAAATATTTTGGTGGGACTCTTGATGATGTATTGACCGCTCGAAAGTTTAATGATTGCCCGATACTTCGAAAAGAATTTATTGTTGACGAGTATCAACTTCTAGAGGCCCGAAGCGTGGGTGCAGACTGTATTCTTTTGATTGCTGCAGCTCTGTCAGAAAAGAGATGTAACGAACTGGCAGATTTTGCGAAAAGTATAGGCCTAGAAGTCCTTTTGGAGGTTCATAACAAACAAGAAATTGACAGTCATATTTCGGCATCTGTTGATGTTGTCGGAGTAAACAATCGAGATCTTCACAACTTTACCACGAGCATTCAAACCAGTATTGAATTGTCGGAGTACATACCCAATGAATTTGTGAAAATTAGTGAGAGTGGAATTACTTCAGCCGAGCATATTGTAGAATTAAAAAAGCATGGATTTGAAGGTTTTTTGATAGGAACTCATTTCATGAACCACAAACAACCTAATGAGGCTTGTGCAAAGTTGATTCAGGAAGTTAAAAAACTTGAGCTACAATGAAAATTAAAGTTTGTGGGATGAAAGACCCTCAAAATATTAATGAGGTAGCTTCATTGTTACCCGATTTTTTAGGCTTTATATTTTACAAGAAGTCTGCGCGTTATGTTGAAGAAATACCCTTGCGTAAGGTTCTTTCTAATTTAGACTCAGGAATCGAAAAAGTCGGTGTTTTTGTCGATGAGGCCTCAGAAATAGTTGTGGGTTTTTGTAATCGGTTGGGTTTATCACATGCCCAGTTGCATGGTAAAGAATCACCCGAGTATTGTGCTCAGATTCAAAAGGCCGGTATATCCGTGATTAAAGTTTTTCATATGGGTGAAACTTTTGATCTCGACCAGATAAAACCCTATGAAAATTGTTCTGATCTCTTACTCTTTGATACCAAAACCAAAGATTATGGGGGTAGTGGAAAACATTTTGATTGGAATTTACTTAAAAGATATACTTCTGAGACTCCTTTTTTACTGAGTGGTGGAATTTCTCCAGAAGATATTACCAAAATAAAAGAATTACAGATTCCACAATTATGGGGAATTGATGTGAATAGCCGTGTAGAGATGTCGCCGGCATATAAGGATGTGAACAAAGTAAAGGAACTTATACTTAAAACCAGAGAAGGATGAAATACGATGTAAATGAACAGGGATTTTATGGTGAATTTGGCGGGGCTTTTATACCTGAGATGCTTTATCCTAACATTCAAGAACTTAAAAGTTCTTATCGGGAAATACTCCGTGAGGATTCTTTTAAAGAAGAGCTTTCTAGCTTATTAAAAGATTACGTAGGTCGTCCTACACCTTTATATTTTGCCTCGCGATTGAGTACGTATTATGGAGCAGATATTTATTTGAAGCGTGAAGATCTCTGTCATACAGGTGCGCACAAGATTAACAACACGCTAGGTCAAGTGTTGTTGGCACAACGACTCAAAAAGACACGAATCATTGCTGAAACAGGTGCTGGCCAGCATGGAGTTGCAACGGCTACTGCTTGTGCTTTAATGGGTCTAAAGTGTCTTGTATATATGGGTGCTAAAGATATTGAGCGACAATCACCAAATGTTTCTCGTATGAAAATGTTGGGAGCAGAGGTTTGTTCGGTCCACAGTGGAAGTAAAACACTAAAAGATGCTACCAATGAAGCGATTCGTGATTGGATAAATAATCCGGACGACACCCATTACATTATTGGTTCAGCTGTTGGTCCAGACCCTTATCCGGATTTAGTTACGCAATTGCAAGCAATCATTTCAAAAGAAATTAAGGAGCAGATGGATGGCCTTCCAACGCACGTTATTGCATGTGTAGGAGGAGGGAGTAATGCCATTGGAGCCTTTTATAATTTCTTAGAGGATGAGTCTGTAAAGCTTATTGGTGTAGAAGCTGGTGGTATGGGAGTTCAAACGGATAAGTCCGCGGCAACACTTGCATTAGGAACTCGGGGTGTACTTCACGCTTCAATGAGTTATTTGATGCAAACTACTGACGGACAAGTGATTGAGCCCCACAGTATTTCTGCAGGTTTAGATTACCCCGGAATTGGGCCTCTGCATGCATATTTACACGATTGTAGTAGAGTTGTATACCACAACGTAACCGATGATGAGGCTCTAGAAGCAGCCAATAGACTGATGAAGTTGGAGGGGATTATACCCGCTCTAGAAACAGCTCACGCGCTAGCTTATCTTGATAAGATGAAATTTACGCCTGATGACAGAATTGTCATTAATCTAAGTGGACGTGGTGACAAGGATATGAACACATACATAAATGCAAACTTCTAATGAGTACATTAAAAAAGGTATTAGAGACGAAGAAGGAAGGACTTCTGAATATATATTGTACAGCGGGATTTCCTGAATTAAACGACTTGCCAAAAATCGTAAATGCGCTGCACGAATCGGGTGTCGATATGGTGGAAATCGGAATCCCTTATTCGGATCCTATAGCAGATGGGGAGACCATTCAAAAAAGCAATGCTGTTGCTTTGAGCAATGGAATTACGATTGATTTGATTTTTGAACAATTAAAAGATTGTAATCCAGAGATCCCTAAAGTTGTGATGACCTATTTCAATCCTGTATTTAAATACGGAATTGAGCATTTTTGTAAGCAGTGTCAATCTGTAGGGGTTGAAGGGATCATCATTCCAGACATGCCTATAGGATTGTATCAAGCGTCTTATGAAGAAATGTTTAAGAATTACGGTTTAAGTCCTATTTTCCTGATCACGCCACAAACGAGTAAGGAGCGTTTAAAATTGATTGATGACTTGAGTAGTACATTTATTTATGCTGTGAGTAGTTCAAGTACAACCGGAAAAGCCACAGCTGGTCTTAGCGAAGGAAATACGTACCTGTCTGGTCTGAAAGGTTTAGGCCTTAAGCATCCGATCCTTGTTGGGTTTAATATCAGTACTTCTAACGACCTTGCTGTTGTTCAAAAATTTGCTCATGGGGGTATTATAGGTAGTGCATTTATAAAATATTTGGGAGATAAATCTTCACCTGTTGATGCTTCAAAGCAATTTGTAAAAGAGATAACAAAAGGTTAAATTTATAAACGTCTCACAAATCCCAAGATTTTTGCATTTTAGTGATAGGTCTTTAAAGATTAAAAAATGAAGAAGATTATTTACCTCCTTTGTGTAGTGTGTCAGCTCAGTCTTTTTGCTAGAGATTGTGACTTGCCATTACCCTATGGAACCGTTAATACAGGGAGTAACTTAACCCTTATGATGACGGAGTCATTCATAGGCTCTCTTGCGACCGTGAGTGAAAACCCATACATCGTTGCATTAACTGTAGGCGGAGTTGTCGTTGGGTCTTCTTCAATAGCAGAGAGCAGTCTTTTTGATGGAAAACAATCCATTGCCGTTTGGGGTGATGATGCACTTACTCCAGAAATAGACGGAGCCGTCGAAGGAGAATCCATTCAATTGACTCTTGTTGACGGCTTGAATGTATTTAGTTTAGTTCTCGAGCCTTTTACTTACAAAACAGACGGCATGATTGCGATTACCTCATCTGCCATTCAAAACTATGAGTGTACGGGTGCTATTATGGGTTGCCTGGATGCTTCTGCATGCAATTTCAGTGATGTAGCAACAGAAAATGATGGAAGTTGTTTGTATCCAACCGCACCTTATGATTGTGACAATCAATGTTTGAACGATATAGATGCCGATGGCATTTGTGACGAGTTAGAAATAGTCGGTTGTACGGATCCAATGGCATGCAATTATCTTGACATTGCAACGGATGAAGGTTCTTGTGAGTATGCGGGCTCGGATAATTGTGATGTGAATGTAACAGAAGCAACCGCCACTTTATTCAAACTTTACCCCAATCCCGGGAAAGATCAAATATACATTCAAAGTACAAATGAATATCGGAATTTAAACATTACAATGATGAATATTTTGGGCGCTAAAGCATTCGACAAAACGTTGCAAGATGTTAGATCCAAAGACCTGATTGAAATAAACCTTCCAAACCTATCAAAGGGGATCTACATAGTTACTCTTTACTCTGCATCTGAAGTGCGCAGCTTGAAGTGGGTGAAGGAATAGCTTTTCCCCTCTATTTCCCTGGTTATCAATTCAAATTCTATACGCGTGTGGCCGCTAAGACTTCCATACAATTCGTTGCATATCTGCTTGTATTGACCTAAATTTGTGAGATTACGATGGCAAATTATTTACTTAAAGTAGTCGTGCTAATTGATGCTTACAGAAATGAAGAAATACCCAGAATATAAAGGCTTGAACCTACCGAATGTTGCTGCAGAAGTTTTAGCGGATTGGGGTCGTGATAAAATTTTTGAGAAAAGTATTTCCTCTCGAGAAGGGAACACCCCTTTTGTGTTTTTTGAAGGACCACCCTCTGCAAATGGGATGCCTGGTATTCACCACGTGATGGCAAGAACAATCAAAGATATTTTTTGTCGGTACCAAACGTTGAAGGGACTTCAAGTAAAACGAAAGGCAGGTTGGGACACCCACGGGCTTCCCGTAGAATTGGGTGTAGAGAAAGAGTTAGGGATTTCTAAAGAGGATATCGGGACTAAAATTTCTGTTGAAGATTACAACAAAGCCTGTCGTGAAACAGTGATGCGATACACGGATGTTTGGAACAAATTGACCGAGCAAATGGGTTACTGGGTGGATATGGACGATCCTTACATTACTTATGAGAGTAAGTACATGGAGTCCGTATGGTATTTGCTATCCGAACTCTATAAGAAGGATTTGATTTACAAAGGTTACACCATTCAGCCTTATTCTCCCGCAGCCGGTACGGGTTTGAGTTCGCATGAATTGAATCAGCCTGGGTGTTACCGCGATGTTAAAGACACTTCTGCAGTTGCATTGTTTAAAGCCAAAAAAGAAACACTCCGTTCAGAGGTATTGAGAAACGTTACTGGAGATGTTCAGTTCATAGCATGGACTACGACACCATGGACGCTTCCATCGAATACGGCTTTATGTGTTGGACCCAAAATAGAGTATGTATTGGTGAAAACATTTAATCAATACTCTGGAAATGCCATAAATATTGTTTTAGCGAAAGCTTTAATCGGAAAACAGCTTACCGGAAAATACTTCGCGGCTGAAAGTAAGGAAGAGCTTGATGCTTATGAGTTCGGTGCTAAGAAAATACCCTTTACAGTAGAAGCAGAATTTAAAGGAGCCAACTTAGTTGGAACTCAATATGAACAACTGCTGCCCTACGTTCAACCTCATGAAGATGCGGAAAAAGCATTTCAAGTCATCTCCGGAGATTTTGTTACGACAGAAGATGGTACTGGTATTGTTCACATAGCCCCAACGTTTGGTGCTGATGATGCATTGGTAGCCAAGAATTTTGGTGTTCCGGGCATGTTGGTACTTGATGAAAATGGAAATCCTCGACCGCTCGTTGATTTACAAGGAAGATTTGTTCCTGAGATGGGCGACTTGGCTGGAATGTATGTGAAGAATGAATATTATGCAGAGAGCGATACGCCTGATAAATCAGCAGATGTAGAAATTGCGATTAAGCTCAAAGAGCAGGATAAAGCTTTTAAGGTAGAAAAGTACGAGCACTCCTACCCGCACTGTTGGAGAACTGATAAGCCTGTATTGTATTATCCTCTTGATTCTTGGTTTATCAAGTCTACCGCCATGAAAGATCGGATGATTGAACTCAACAAAACGATTAATTGGAAGCCGGAATCTACCGGTACGGGAAGGTTTGGGAACTGGTTAGAGAATTTAAACGATTGGAATCTTTCCCGTTCTCGTTATTGGGGTATTCCAATTCCTATTTGGTCAACTGAAGAGGGAGATGAGCGTATTTGTATTGGATCCGCAGAAGATCTCTACACGGAATGTGAGAAGTCTGTTAAAGCAGGATTTATGGATAGAAATCCAATTACTGACTTCGAGCCAGGTAACATGTCCAAAGAGAATTACGATAAAATTGATTTACATAAAAATTATGTAGATGAAATTGTATTGGTTTCAGAAAGTGGAAGATCAATGCATAGAGAGTCCGACTTAATTGATGTTTGGTTCGATTCGGGTTCAATGCCTTATGCACAGTGGCATTACCCATTTGAAAACAAAGAATTAATTGATCAAAAAGCTTCATACCCGGCCGATTTCATTGCTGAGGGAGTCGACCAGACTCGTGGATGGTTCTTCACCCTACATGCCATTGCCACCATGTGTTTTGATTCTGTAGCCTATAAAAATGTCGTTTCAAACGGCTTGGTTCTCGATAAGAATGGGCAAAAAATGTCCAAAAGGTTAGGCAATGCTGTAGACCCCTTTGAGACTTTAAATCAGTACGGTCCTGATGCGACTCGTTGGTATATGATTACGAATGCCCAGCCTTGGGACAATTTAAAGTTTGATTTAGACGGGATTACTGAGGTTCAAAGAAAGTTCTTCGGAACGCTATACAACACCTACTCATTCTTCAGTCTTTATGCAAACATAGATGGGTTTACTTATTCGGAAGATGAAATTTCTCCAGAAGACCGTCCAGAAATAGATCGTTGGATTTTATCAGAATTGAATACTTTGATGAAGGCCGTAGATAGTGCTTACGCCGATTATGAACCTACACGTGCAGGACGACTTTTACAGGATTTCGTTACTGAAAATTTAAGCAACTGGTACGTGCGATTATGTCGTCGTCGTTTTTGGAAAGGTGATTATGCTCAAGATAAAATATCAGCCTATCAAACCTTGTTCACTTGTTTGGTAAACTTGGCTAAAATGTCGTCTCCAATTGCACCATTCTTTTCTGATCGTTTGTATCAGGATTTGATGAATGCAACAGACCTTCCTACTGAAGAGTCGGTTCATCTTACTTTATTCCCATCGGCAAATGAAGGGTCTATAGATTCTGATTTAGAGAAAAGAATGCAATTGGCACAAAACATCACTTCGATGGTTCTCTCGTTACGTAAAAAAGAGAAAATACGTGTTCGACAACCGTTGCAGAAAATCATGATTCCTGCATCAGATGAACATGTAAAAGCACAGATTAATGCTGTGAAAGATTTGGTTCTTTCTGAAGTTAATGTTAAGTCCCTGGACTTTATGTCTGAGGATTCAAACGTTCTTGTAAAAGAGATCAAAGCCAACTTTAAGGCTTTAGGGCCCAAGTATGGAAAACAAATGAAAGCTATTGCTGCAGCTATAGCTCGGTTTGATCAAGGAGATATCAACCTATTGGAGAAGGAAGGGTTTTATACGTTGAATATAGACGGTTCTGATTTAGTTGTTTCAACGGAAGACGTCTTTATTAGTTCACAAGATATTCCAGGTCTTTTGGTGGCGAACAACAAAGGAACAACCGTCGCCTTAGATATTACGTTGAATGAGGCTTTATTGGAAGAAGGGATTGCTAGAGAACTCATAAATCGTATTCAAAATATGCGAAAAGATGCCGGTCTTGAGGTGACGGATCGAATCAAACTAAGCATCACGCAAAACGATAAAGTTGAATCTGCAATTACTTCCAACAAAAGTTACATATGTGGAGAAACTCTTGCAGATGATATACTTATCTGCAAAATCGAACCAAAAAATGCAACAGCCGTTGAATTTGACGACATAAAAACCTATATTGCCTTAACAAAATAATAGATCAATTGTTTAAAATTATTAGGTGATGGTAGAGATAAGTAAGAGGTATTCAGATAATGATTTGGCTGAGTTTAAAGCTTTAATATTAGAGAAGATTCAATCTGCCCAGAAAGATTTGAAGCGTTTGAGAGATTCCATTACTCAGGGTGCCGGAAATGGCACGAACGATACATATTCGGCATTCAAAGCTTTTGAAGAGGGATCAGAAACGCTTTCTAAAGAATCTAATTCTCTTTTAGCACAACGACAGGAGAAATTTATCCGGGATTTAAAAAATGCCCTCATTCGAATCGAAAACAAGACCTATGGGATTTGTAGGGTTACAGGTAAACTCATTAAAAAAGAACGCCTCAAGTTGGTCCCGCATGCAACCTTAAGCATCGAAGCAAAAGAGATGCAAAACCGAAACAAATAGATTCTTTGAAAAAATCAATTTGGATCATTTTTGCAGTTTTAGTTCTAGACCAGTCCTCAAAAATATGGGTAAAGACTCACATGTATCTGGGACAGGAGTTTCAAATATTCGAGTGGTTTTACATTCATTTTACTGAAAATAATGGAATGGCTTTTGGGTTTGAGTTCGGAGGAGCTTGGGGTAAACTAGCGCTAAGTTTATTCCGAATTTTGTTTGTAGGATATCTAATTTCATATTTAGCCAAATTACTTAGGGAAAAAACGGATCCGATTTTAGTCACATGCTTCTCTTTGGTTCTTGCTGGAGCTATAGGGAATATTATAGACGGAGCCTTTTACGGTCTTTTATTCTCAGACAGCTATCATCAGTTGGCAACTTTTCTTCCTGAGTCAGGAGGCTATGCGCCGCTTTTCTTCGGACGTGTTGTAGATCTTTTCTATTTCCCCATGTTTAAGGGGTATTTGCCAGAGTGGATTCCTTTTTTAGGGGGTGACTATTTTGTTTTTTTTAGACCTGTATTCAATATTGCCGACGCTGCTATATCCGTGGGAGTAGGTGTGATGATTATTTTCCAGAAAAGGGTCATGGCTGCTCTAGAGTAAATCTTTCAATAGCAAAACCGATTCGTGTACTGATTAAATCCATCATAACTTAAAATACATATGCCTACCATCATATCATATAACGTAAATGGAATTCGTGCCGCATTAAAAAAAGACTGGGCAGATTGGGCTCGTGCTACAAACGCAGATGTAATCGCACTACAAGAAACAAAGGCGCATCCAGATCAGTTGGATTTGTCCGTATTTGAAGAGCTGGGGTATCATCATTATTGGTTTTCAGCACAAAAGAAAGGATACAGTGGTGTTGCGCTTTTGTGTAAAGAGAAGCCTTTACATGTTGAATATGGCTGTGGTATTGAAGATTATGATTTTGAAGGTCGTGTTATTCGAGCCGATTTTAATGATTATTCAGTCATTTCAGCATATTTTCCGTCGGGGACTACCGGCGGAATCAGACAAGAGTTTAAAATCAGTTTTTTAGCTGACTTTCAGATTTACATCGACAATCTCAAAAAGGAAATACCAAACCTTATAATCTCTGGAGATTACAACATCTGTCATGAATCTATTGATATTCATAACCCTGCAACTAACAAAAATACTTCCGGTTTTTTACCTGAAGAGCGGGCGTGGGTATCCCAATTTTTGAAGCGAGGATTTGTTGATAGCTTTAGGCATCTTCATAAAGATCCACATCAATATTCTTGGTGGAGCTACAGGGCAGCTGCAAGGGCTCGAAATAAGGGTTGGAGGATTGACTACCACATGATCAGCGAATCGCTCCTACCCAAATTAAGGAGAGCCGCAATTTTACCCGAGGCAAAACATTCGGATCATTGTCCGATATTACTGAGCATTGATTGAGTACAAATTCGCTTAAATATACCTCTTATGAAGTTTACCTACATTCCTGTTCTCATTGCTTTCACAATGCTATTGCAATCTTGTGTGTCTCTGGAGAAATTTAAAGATTTAAATGAGGATTATTCACTTGTTAACGAGCGTAACGAAAATCTGAAAGAAGAGGGTAGCAATCTTGAGTTGACCAATACAGAGTTGAATGAAAATTTATCTAGACTAACGGATCAGATAAATGACTTAGAGCTTGATACAGTCTCCTTAGGTAAAAATTACAGGAGAAAAGATCGAGCCTATAATGATTTGAATAGTTCTTATGAGTTGCTTGCAAAAAACAACTCCTCGGCTATGGCGAAACAAGCCAAAAACAACCGTAACTTAATGGAGCGGTTAGGTCAGTTGGAACTCGATTTACAAGACAGAGAAAAGGCCATTGAATCTAGAGAACAAGATTTAAGTAAATTGAAAGATTTACTAAAGGAAAAAGATGAAAATTTAAGTCGGTTGAAAAGTAGTGTCTCTGATGCTTTATTGGGCTTCTCGGGAGAGGGTTTGTCTCTTAATCAAAGAGATGGAAAGCTATACGTCTCATTAGAAAATAGTTTGTTGTTTGCTTCTGGAAGTTGGAAGGTAAATCAAAAAGGAAAAAATGCAATTGGCGAGCTCGCCAAGGTTTTAGTAAAGCATTCTGATTTACAAATCATGATTGAAGGACACACCGATGATGTCCCATACAATGGATCAGGAGTCATTAAAGATAATTGGGATTTAAGTGTCATGCGTGCGACTTCGATTGTTAGAATACTTAACGATAAAACAGGTCTGAATGCCAAACAAATTACGGCTGCAGGCAAGGCATCGTTCAGTCCACTAGTCGGAAATACTTCAGTTGAAAATAGAGCAGTAAACAGACGTACGGAAATCATTTTGAGTCCAAACGTAGACGCTTTAATGAACCTTTTGGAGTAAGGTTACTCTAAGTGTGTTTCTTTTAAATTAATGCGTTGTCCAAAAAAATGATGCGCACTTTGTTCAAAGGAATTCGTGAAGTCTGATACATGGAATTCGTGTTGTTGATTCCCTACCGAATCATTAAGCAGATTGTCATCCGATAGTTTTTTTTCAATGTGTCTAGAGACGATCTTAGCAGAGTTAACAATCTCTACGGTCCCTTTATAGTATTGTTTGATTTCATCTTCAATGAGTGGGTAATGTGTACACCCTAGGATCAAATGATCAATATTTTGCAACTCCTTTTTTTCAAGATAATTTGAAATTATCGTATTTGAAATTTTATTTTGGTAAAAGCCTTCTTCTATCATCGGTACAAGTAGAGGCGTGGCTAATGATTTTGTTTTGACCTCCGGATACTGATGAAGAATTTTAGACGCGTATACATCAGAAAGGATTGTATTTTTGGTTCCGATGATTCCTACGCTATGAGCTTTTGAAGTAGTGGTAAAATTAATGACTGGGTCGATGACATTAACAGCAATGGCCTTTTGATTGCAAATGTTTTTAACGGTTTCAAAGGCTAATGCAGATGCAGTATTACAAGCAACGACCACCATTTTACAATTTTGATTGAGAAGAAATTTGGTGATGTTTTTACTGTAGTGAATAATTGCATCTTTAGACTTGTCTCCGTAGGGCAGGTGCTTTGTGTCACCAAAGTAAATGATGTTTTCATTGGGCATCAATTTGGCAATTTGATGTCCAACCGTTAAACCTCCGATACCGGAGTCAAAAATCCCTATGGCGTCTGTTTTATTCATTCAAAAAAAAACATCCTCGAGAGGATGTTTGATAAAAAATATTTATTCGATACCTAATTTTGTTTTCACAAGAGGCATAATGTCTCGAGATTCATCCCCATATACAATAGATCCCAAACTGATGTCGAAGATGTATATGTAACCATTTTCGGAAGCGACTGCATTGATGGCATTCTGTGCCTTTTCCAGAAGAGGTGCAAGCACTTCATTTCTCTTTTGCTGAACTCCTTCTTGACTCGTTTGTTGAAACTGCTGGATGCGCAATTCTAAGTCTTGAATTTCTTTAATTTTAGCTTCTTTCACAACTTCAGTCATCAGAGCTTCACTCGCTTGAAATTCACCTGCTTTGGTTTGGTACTCCCCATACATCGCCTGCAGTTGCGTTTCTAACATTTTACTATATTCTTGTATTTTTTTATCCGCATCAGCTGTTTCAGGCATCGTCATAAGTAGCTGTTCTGAATGTATATGACCAAACTTTTCCTGAGCAATTAGATTGCTGGTTAAACAAGTTAATAGGATAAGTACTAGGGATGCAATTCTTTTCATTTTTCGTTTTTGTTGAGATTAATAGTTATAGCCAAGTCGGTCAAGAATTTTTTCACTTTTGTCAAGGTTCTCATCAGCATAAAGCATTAAAAGATCACTTGACTTGTCAAAGATGACTCCATACCGAGCCTCTTTAGCATATTCTTGAATCGTATTGTAAATTAGGTTCTGTATGGGTCTTATAAGTTCTTCTTGTTTTTTATACAAATCACCTTCTGCTCCAAATCTTTTTTGTTGCAAGTCTTTAACTTCTTGTTCTTTTTTGATGATTTCGTCTTCTCTAGCTTGACGCATCTTGTCGGTAAGTAAAACCTTATCGGTTTGATAGGCTCGATATAGATTGTCTATTTTCTGGTAAGCCTTTTCTATATCTTCCTGCCATTGGTATGAAAGATTGTCAAGTTCACTTTTAGCTTCCTTGTATTCAGGGATGTGATCCAATATAAACTGAGAGTCTACATATGCAAACTTCTGAGCTTTAAGGCCAGCCGAAATAAGAAAAATACTTAGAATTAAGAGAAACTTTTTCATAGTGCGAATTTATATAAATTAAAATTGTTGACCAATGGAGAAATGCGTTTGCCAGCCACTCTTTTCCAACGAGCCTGGAAGTGGGTCGTAGCCATATCCGAAATCAAACCCCAGCAAGCCAAACATAGGCATAAAGATGCGGACTCCCATTCCCATGGATCTTTTTACTTGGAAAGGATTGAAGTCATTGAATTGTCCCCAAGCATTTCCCGCTTCAGCAAATGCTGTTGCGTATATGGTTGAGCTAGGATTCAGTGATAATGGGTATCGCAACTCAAGTATGTATTTGGAGTAAATGCTTGCTCCTCCTTCCAAATGGTTGGAAACCATTCCATCGTTGTAGCCTCTCAAGCCAATGGTTTCTCTAGCGTTTAAATTGTAGCCTGATGTAAGTCCGCTACCGCCAACATAGAAGCGTTCGAAGGGAGGAATCCCAATATCAGAGTTGTATGCACTCAAGAAACCAAATTCACTGTGAGCTTTCACAACCAAATTAGCAAATGGATTTGCATACCAAGTTCCGTTCAATTTCACCTTAAAGTATTCCAACCACTCGTATTTTTCTTTGAGTGACATATTAGCATAGTCTTTATCATTGAATAAAGAATAAGGTGGGGTGAAGTCTCCTGTGAATGTAAACTTAGAGCCTGTTTTTGGGAATACAGGGTCGAAAACGGAACTTCTAGATAGGACTAGTTTGTAGGTTATGTTTTTAGATATACCGTTGTCAAATCCGGTAACTAGTGTGCGATTTTTAAGATTGTACCTCTGGAAACTAATAGATTGGCTCAAAGAGAAATAATCGTCAGGCCAGGTTAATCTTTTCCCTAGCCCCACATTGATTCCTGTAATATCCATTCGGTTATCCTCTTCATTTGTACTGTAGTCTTGAATGGAGTGATAAGCTGAAAAGGTTAAAGAATTGGGTTTGTTTCCTCCGAGCCAAGGCTCCGTGAAAGAGAAAGAATAGTTTTGGTAATAAGAACCATTGGAGCTAGCTCTTAAAGAGATTCTTTGACCATCTCCGGATGGTAGAGGGCTCCATGTGCTCTTGTCAAAAATATTTTTCACGGAGAAGTTGTTGAATGTCACACCAAAGGTTCCCATCACTCTTCCGGCTCCCCAACCTCCTTGAAGTTCAACTTGATCAGATGGCTTTTCTTCTACAGAATACTCAATGTCAACATTACCAGTTTTTGGGTCGGGTTTTGGGTTAACACCAAGAGTTTGAGGGTTAAAATAGTTTAGACGATTTAGCTCTTCTTGAGACCTTATGATGTCTGATCGGCGAAAAAGCTCTCCAGGTTTAGTCCTTATCTCACGCATGATTACGTGCTCATTGGTTTTGGTGTTCCCGACAACCGTTACTTTATTGATGGTTGCTTGTTTTCCTTCATAAACTCTAATTTCAAAATCAATAGAATCTTCTTCAACAAGAACTTCGACGGCATCAATGTTGAAGAAAAGATAACCATCATCCATATACAATGAGCTGACGTCTGTTCCGGACATACTCATTTGTAGGCGTTCATTCATCATCTTTTCATCGTAGAGGTCACCAGATTTGATTCCGAGTAATTGGTCAAGATATTCCGATTTGTACTTTGTGTTCCCTAGCCAACTTATATCTCTGAAGTAGTATTGAGTTCCTTCTTCAATAAGGATGTCAATATCAAGTGTCTTTTTTGTGATGTTTTTTTTCTCTGATTTTATGATTCGCGCATCTCTGTACCCCTTCTCTTTGTAAAGATTAATAACCTGGTCGAGGTCTGTTTCGAAAGATTCTTGAATGAATTTAGAGCTTTTGAATATTCTAAAAGGCTTTTTTTCTTTGGTTTCCTTAAGCTGCCGCTTTAATTTTTTTTCTGAAAAAGCCTGAGCTCCCAAGATATTTATGTTATTAATTTTTACCTTTTCACCCTTTCGAATGTTGATGTCGAGTATAATTCCTGAGACTAAGGTAGAGTCAAATGTTTCACCAATATTGACTCGGGTGTTTAGATACCCTTTATCTTCAAAGAATTTTTGGATGATGTTCTTGGTGTTGTTGACGAGGTTTTCAGTAACAATTTCACCACGGATTAAGTCAATTTTGTCTCTTAAATTATCCGTTTCTGATTTTGAAATGCCTGTAAATGTAAATTTGGAAAGTTTTGGAAGTTCTTGAAGTCTAATGACTAGAAATATAGAATTTTCTTTGATCTGACTCACATCTATTTGAATGTCGCTGAATAAATTTTGATCCCAAAGATTTGTTACGGCTTTTGAAATGTCTTCACCAGGCACCATGATTTTATTCCCCGCAGATAATCCAGAGAGTGTAACAATTGCATTTTTGTCTAAATTTTGAGTTCCATTTACTTCAATACCCCCAATGGTATACTCTATAGGTCTTTCGTAAGAAATATTCTCCAGATTATTTTCCTTGTTAATCTGAGCATGTCCGATACCAGAAAGCAACAGAAATAAACAATTTATAAACAACAATATTTTTTTCATTTTATCTTTTTATTTGTTCAGCGGTCTTTCCAAACCTACGTTCTCTGCCTTGGTATTCAATGATCGCTTCAAAAAAATCATCTTTCTTAAAATCAGGCCACAATTTAGGACTAAAATACAACTCTGCATAGGCAATTTGCCACAATAAAAAGTTGCTTATTCTACATTCACCACTGGTTCTAATTAGTAGGTCAGGGTCAGGGTAATTTGCTGTGTACAATTCCTTTGAAATGGTGTCCTCAGTAATATCCTCCGGGTTTATTTTTTCATCGGCTACCTTTTGAGCAATTTTTTTTACCGAGTTTAAGATTTCTAATTTCGAACTATAACTTAGGGCAAGTACAAGTTTTAATCCGGTATTCTTTGAGGTCTTTTGAATGGTTTCTTGCAGTATTTTATGGCAATACTTTGGTAAACTATGAATTTCTCCAATGGCCTCAAGTCGAATGTTGTTTTTTTGAAATGTGGGCAGTTCTTTGTTGAGTGATTTTACAAGAAGCTCAAGTAGGGCATTTACCTCAAGCCTAGGACGATTCCAATTTTCCGAAGAAAAAGCATAGAGCGTGAGAATAGAAATACCAAGTTCTGTGGAAGCTTCAACAACTTCTCGAACAGATTTCACACCATTTGAGTGCCCTATGGTCCTGATTAGACCATTTTTTTTAGCCCATCGTCCGTTTCCGTCCATAATAACGGCTACGTGTTTTGGTATTTGATTTTTATTGATATTTCCGAATAGATCCTTCATTAAAGTTGTAACGCTCTAGGACATTGTTTTAGTTTATTTGTAATCTTATAAGTTATTGTGATTCCAGTAAAATTATACCAATCGTTTAGATTTGGATTTCCTCTTGTTTTGCCCACGACATCATCAATACTGCCTGGATTTGAAAATTCGACAGCTTCTTCAGTAAGGTGCTTAGGGTCTGGGTAATAGGAGCTCACATCATCCAGGTAGTCTGTTTTAGTCGCTCGCCAAGTCCATTCAATACTCAAGCCTAATTTGTCGCCAACATTCGCTTTGTAGCCAAGTCCAAATGGGATGGCCCAACTTGTTAAGTCGTACTTGCCCTTATTGGAGGTAAGTGTTCCTTGACCCTCTGTACCAATAGATTGGAGGTCAACCCATTTGCCTTGTTTGTTTTTTGCTTGGGGGTTGAATGAGAAAAAAGAGAACCCAGCAAAAACAAATGGACTGTATGAGATTTCATGTCGACGCACCGTAAATTCATAAAAGTTGAATTCTAAACCCATACTGAAATCAAAAATTTTGGATTGAAAGCTTAAATTTCGCGCTTGCTGGTTTGGGTCCTTTGATGAAAAATCACTTCCCTTAATCAGTCCTGTTTGAATGCTTGAACGTAAACTAAGGTGTTCGTGTAAGTTAACTTTGTGAATAAAACCAATGGCAGGACTTTGATGTGATAGAACCTCTCCAATTTGATCATCCCCAATGTCTCCAAGATATCCAGATCCACCAATAAATACTCCAAGCTCATGTTTTTGAGCAAGAGATACTCCAGAGATAAAGAGTAAGGCGGTGATAAGGATTTTTTTAATCATGATTTGTCCTCTTCAGGGGCTGCAAATATAGTCATTTACTTAGGTTTACAACCTAATTGCGTTTGTCTAAGCCCCAGAGTAATTTATTGCGAAGCGTACTTGAAAAATCTTGAGAGTTCGTCTCAATCATATTGATTTTAAAATCTTCTTTTTTGATGTTTAGTGTAATACTAGCATCAATGGTTTGTATCCGAGAATCAAGTGCCACAAGGAACTGATTTGCTCGGCCTTCAACTTTCACCTTGATTTCATATTTGTCACTAATAACGAGTGGCCGAACGTTTAAATTGTGAGGTGCAATTGGAGTGATTATGAAGTTTTCTGACGCTGGCATAACAATTGGTCCTCCGCAACTTAATGAATAGCCGGTAGACCCTGTAGGGGTGGAAATAATTAACCCATCGGCCCAATAAGAGTTGAGGTATTGATCGTTGATGTATGTTGTAATTGTAATCATGGAAGTTGTATCTTTTCTAGAGATGACAACCTCATTTAGTGCGAAATTTAAATCGCCAAAAATTTGGGCCTCTGTTTCAAGTCTTATTAAAGTCCGTTGATCGATCCGATACTGTTTATTCAATAACTGCTTGATGGTCTTTGGGATTTGGTCTTTGGCAACATCGGCTAAAAACCCCAGCCTTCCCGTATTGACCCCAATGATTGGTATTTTTGTATCCCTGATGAGTGTTGTTGCATCTAAGATCGTTCCATCTCCACCGACACTAATAAACAGGTCGACGTTATCCTTTAACTCCTCATAAGAATTGTAGGTCCCTAAAAAAAGATTTAAGTTTATTTGTTGTGAGAGGAAGTTGTAAAAAGGTTCATAGACCAACACTTGCATGTGAGCTTTCTCCAATTCTACGAATAGTTCGTGGACAAAGGGAGCCACTTCGGGTTGAAATTGTTTTCCGTAAACTGCTACTTTCATCTTTAGGTATTCAGGTAACGAATAAAAGAATTAAAGCGATCTTCTAAACCTTTGTCGTAAATGTTTTTGTGAAATGAGGCGATAATTTGATATTCATACCTCTCAAAGGTTTGTATGATTCCCGATAATTCTTCTTGATTTATTTTTATCAAAACCTCAATCATTTTCGAGTTAGATGGGTGAGGAAGGCACAAGGCGTTTAGTATTTTGGCGCCATTACCTTCGACAATTTGGGCAATTTGAGCGAGGCTGTAATCTCTCATACTTACTTCAATATGCAATAATCCTCCAGGCTCACTGACCTTAAGCCAATCGCAAACCTTTTGTAGCAGATCACTTTCGTGAACACAACCTAAGTAGTGATTGTTTTTATCTGTTACGGGTAAAATGCAGAGGTTTTCTTCTCTAAAAACACGCAAAGCATCAAATAAATTCTGTTCGTCATTGATTTGAGTTTTGATGAGCGTTTTCTTCAAATCCTCTATGTGACTATTTACGGATGCATTCAATACAGCATCTTCACTAATTAGGCCTAAGTAACCCTCCGGACCAATCACAGGAACTTGTGTTAGCTTGTAATCGTCAAAAAAGTTTAGAGCCGTAGACACATGATCCAGTAGTTGGAGTGTCGGAATTTCGCTATGTATTAAATTGCCTACAACCATATCATTATCGCTTCAAACAAATTTAGTATTTTTTATACTTCTTTCCGCCGCCTTTGTGTTAATCTTGGTTAATTATGCCGAATGTAGTTTCAAAGTACTTTTTAGACGGTATTTTTTATCGAAGAGTTAGTAATCAGCACTTAATTCACAAGATATAAGTAACTTTGCAACAACAAAATTCATCATCATGACACAATTAAGTGTAAACATCAATAAAGTTGCAACACTTCGGAACGCAAGAGGGTGTAATACCCCAAATTTAATTCAGGTAGCCAAAGATTTAGAGCGTTTTGGTGCCGAGGGAATAACGGTACACCCCAGGCCTGATGAGCGACACATTCGATATGCTGATGTTAGGGAATTAAGTGGTGTTTTGAGTGTGGAATTTAATGTGGAGGGGTATCCGAGTAAGAGTTTTGTGGATCTAGTAAAAGAAGTCAAGCCCGCTCAAGTAACTTTAGTTCCGGATCCACCGGGTGCTTTGACATCAAGTTCAGGTTGGGATACGATAGCAAATCAACAATTACTAACAGATGTTATTGACGATTTTAAGAGTCAAGGAATTCGTACATCAATTTTTGTTGGTACTGAGTTGAAATTTATAGAGGGAGCTAAAACTGTTGGAGCTGACCGTGTTGAATTGTATACAGAACCTTATGCAGACACTTATGCTCAGGATAAAAAACGAGCGATACAAACCTTTGTTGAGGCAGGGGAGCTTGCCAACAACCTTGGTTTGGGCTTAAATGCCGGTCACGATTTAAACTTAGAGAACCTAAAGTATTTTGCTGAAAATCTACGTTCTTTGGAAGAGGTTTCCATAGGGCATGCTTTAATATCTGATGCGCTCTATTACGGTCTTGAAAATACAGTACAAATGTATTTAGCACGATTGAATGGCTGAAATCTTACACTCAAAAGTCTTTGGAGAAGGAAAGCCATTAGTCATCCTTCACGGTTTGTTCGGTATGTTGGATAATTGGCAGGGCTTGGCTAAGCAATTTGGGCAGTTTTTTGAAACTCACATTGTTGATCAGCGTAATCATGGAAAATCTTTCCATGCAGCCAATCACACTTATGAGTTGATGAGTGCCGATTTATTGCGATATCTCGATGCAAAGGGATTGAGCAAAATCTCGTTGTTAGGGCATTCTATGGGCGGGAAAACTGCCATGTTATTTGCAAGTCAGTACCCAGAAAGAGTTGATAAATTGGTGGTTGTAGACATTGCTCCGAAGTATTACGCACCCCATCATCAGGAAATTTTAGAAGGTTTGCATGCCGTAGAGAGCTCCGGGCCTTCTTCCCGAAATGAGGCAGATAAGGTTTTGTCAAAACACTTTTCTCAAGTAGGAATTCGGCAGTTTTTGTTAAAAAATTTGCATCGAACAAATGATGATGAGATGAGGTTTAAATTCAACCTTAGTGTGCTCTCCAAGGAGATAGGTAATGTAGGAGAAGCGCTACCAGATGCGGCCTTTTTTACTGGATCAACCCTATTTATTGAAGGTCAAGTTTCAGATTACATTACCCCAGATGATGAAGAATTGATTGAAAAACACTTTCCTGACTCTGAAATTACCGAAATAGAAAATGCAGGACATTGGGTGCATGCTGAAAATCCAAAAAAGTTTTTTGAGGAAGTTAGCCGTTTCCTGATTTATTAGATCAAATACTTAGCGAACAATCAATATCCAATTTTTGTTCTCACCCGACTTAGAACATTTTGTGCAATCAGTCTTGCTTTTTTCGCTCCTTTTTGAAGTTCGATTTCAATAAGTTCGGTATTGCCCATGAATTTATTAAAACGAGCTCTTTCTTGTTCATATTTGTCAATAATAACTTCATATAATGCTTGTTTTGCATGACCATAACCATAATTACCCGATTTGTAATTAACTTCCATTTCGCTGATTTGCTTATCTGTTGCGAGTAATTTATAGATTTTGAAGACATTGCAAGTTGATGGCTCTTTTGGGTCTTCCATAGGTGTAGAGTCCGTTTGGATTCCCATAATTTGTTTACGAAGCTTTTTGTCGGGTAAAAATATATTGATGAAGTTGTCGTAAGATTTACTCATCTTTTGACCGTCTGTACCTGGGATAATCATCACCCGCTCATCAATTCGTGATTCAGGCTCAATGAGTGTTTCACCATAGGTATGGTTGAATGCTTTGGCCATATCTCGAGTCATTTCTAGGTGTTGCTTTTGATCTTTTCCTACGGGAACAATTTCAGCGTCGTAGAGTAATATGTCTGCAGCCATCAGAACTGGGTATGTAAATAAACCTGCATTGACATGATGCAGCTTACTCGACTTGTCTTTAAATGAATGGGCATTTGCAAGCATTGGATAAGGAGTGACACAATTTAAATACCACATAAGTTCACTCACTTCCGGAATGTCTGATTGACGATAAAAAAGATTATCATTGGTGTTAAATCCAAAGGCCAACCATGCAGCGGCAGTAGCAAAGGTATTTTCTTTCAATAGGTTTGCATCACGAATGGTTGTTAGTGAGTGCATGTCAGCGATGAAGAATAAAGATTCGTTGTTTGCATCTTTGGATAATTCGATTGCTGGAACAATTGCTCCCAAAAGATTCCCAAGATGAGGGACACCACTACTTTGGATTCCTGTAAGTATTCTTGCCATAGTCTTTTTTTATAGTCTCAGTTTGTAAAAATAGAAAAGGCTTTGACATCTTTCTAATTCCTATTCGTTAAAAGTTTATATTTTTACAAGATGAAATTTTTGCATAATCTTTTGCAGGTTGTTTGGCGGATTTGGTTTGCCGCAATCGTATTTTTTGGATTGATTGTATTCTTTCCCTTCATGTGGGTGCTTTTGTTGAACAAAAACTGGTACGGAATTTTTCATTCCTTATGTAAGAGTTGGTCTCGATTTATTTTGCTTTGCTCCGGTTTGCGTTTGGATGTTGAGTATGAGGAAGTCTTAGACCCAAAACAAGCCTATATTATTTGCCCCAATCATGTGTCGTATATAGATATACCAGTTATCTTTGCGATAATGCCAAGTGTGTTTGTTTTTGTGGGCAAGAAATCATTGTCTAAAATACCCATTTTTGGCTGGGTCTATAAAAAGACGATGATTTTAGTTGATCGTTCCAGTAACAGGAGTTCATACAATGCATACAAGCATGCGTCTGATCGAATAGAGAGTGGCATAGGCATAACAATTTATCCAGAAGGAGGCATTCCAGATGCTGAGGTTAAATTAAACAGATTCAAATCTGGAGCATTTAGACTAGCTTTGGAACATCAGGTAGATATAGTTCCAGTAACCTTTGTGGATAATAAGAAGAGATTTCCGTGCGGTTATGTGGGCGGTAGACCCGGAAAATTACGCGTATTCGTTCACAAGCCAATTGCTGCTGAAGGCTATGACCTTCAGAAGATACATGAATTTAAAAAAGATGTTTACGACATTATTAACAACAAATTGACAGATTATGAAAGTAGATAACAACTTGGTTGAGCATTTGGCCCATTTGTCACGTTTAGAGTTTGATGATGCATCTAAGGAGAAAATGAAATTTGATTTCGAAAAGATATTAGATTTTGTTACGAAATTGGAGAAAGTTGATACTGAAGGTGTTGAGCCGCTTGTTTATATGAGTGGAGAGACGAATGTATTGCGTGAAGATAAAGTGAAGGGTATGGTGTCTCAGAAAAAAGCATTGCAGAATGCACCCAAACGAGATACAGATTACATCCGAATTCCTAAAGTCATCAAGAAGTAGCAGTTGTTAGCGATTCCTTTGTACTCCTTGAAAATTATAAGGTATGCGAGATCAATTAGGACCTTTTTTGTTTGAAAAATTTTTGCATCAAATCAGCGCATTCCTGCTCTAATATTCCTGTTTTTAATTTGGTCTTTGGGTGAGTCAATTTCACAGGTAATTGACTGGCTCCTCTTTTTTTGTCTTTAGTCCCCACTACGATTCTGTCAATTTGCGTCCAATAGGATGCTCCAGAGCACATCACACAAGGCTCAACAGTAACATACAGTGTGCATTGATGCAGGTATTTGCCTCCTAAGAATTCTGCAGCTGATGTAAATGCTTGCATTTCTGCATGAGCAGTTACATCATTCAGACGCTCCGTTAAATTATGAGCGCGAGCAATGATTTCCCCTTCAGAAACAATCACAGCTCCAATAGGGATTTCATCCTGATCAAAAGCTTTTTGGGCTTCTTTGAGGGCTTCTTTCATGAAATAGTCATCCGATTTTTCCTGAATCATGTTCTCTTTTTTTACAAATCTAGCTATAATTACAGATTAAATGTCTTTGATAACGCATCTCTTCGTTGAATGTTAAGACTAGCTGTATCTTTATGATAGCTTCTCCGTATGTATTTTTATCTTTGCACAAATTAAACGCATGACCAAAAATAACTTCAGATCAGAAAAGCGAGTAGGAAAAAGTAAAGCCTACAAAGCAGATGAGCTACAAAAAGCAGTAGATCAGAAAAATCGTCACTTTGATCCAGATAAACGTAGTGAAGATCGTAGACGTGCAGCGGAGAACAAGAAACCGTATTCAAAGTTTACTAAAAAGAACACAAACACGGCCTTCAGTAAAGTAAAAGAAGGGACCGTTCCTAGTGATAAAATACGGATTAATAAGTTTTTAGCTCAAGGAGGGACCTGTTCCCGAAGAGAAGCCGAGAAATTTATTACTGCCGGGGCTGTTGTTATCAATGGGAAAGTAGTTACAGATTTAAGCTACCGGGTGTCTCCCTCAGATTTGGTAAAATTTAATGGACAAACCATTAGAGGAGAAAAAAAGAAATACGTTCTTTTGAATAAGCCAAAAGATTTTATAACGACAACATCTGATGATTTGGGCCGAAAAACGGTGATGCAATTGGTTGAAAATGCTTGTTCAGAGCGTATATATCCTGTTGGTCGACTCGATAGAAATACAACCGGATTATTGCTTTTTACAAACGATGGAGATTTGGCTAAGAAACTGGCACACCCTAAACACGGTGTTCGTAAAATTTATCATGTAACTCTGGATAAAAAATTAGCGAAACATCACTTCAATGCTATTGTTAGCGGACTGACTTTAGATGATGGTCCTGCAAATATTGATGAGTTGTCATACATTGATGGATCCTCACACAACCAAGTAGGTATCGAATTGCATATTGGAAGGAATAGAATTGTGCGACGAATATTTGAAAGCTTAGGTTACGAAGTAATGCATCTTGACCGAGTAGTTTTTGGAAATCTTACCAAAAAAGACGTCAAACGAGGTTCCTGGAAACATCTTGACAAAAAAGACTTGGAACTTCTCCGCATGTTATAGTTGAGAATTTTAGTATTTTCACATCAAAACATTAGAGGTAAGCTTGTTTACAGCTCATCATACATAACAGATATGGCTTGCAATAATGTTCTGTGCATTTCGTTTTTTTAAATATGATTTCTAATTTTCAAATAAAGAGATTAAGTAAGCAATTGTTAATGCTAATCGCACTGATTATCGGTGTGGCAGTGTTTTTTTTCACCAATCGATTGGTGGATGACTTGAGTAGAGAAGAGAGAACCAAAGTCAAAATTTGGGCAAAAGCTACCGAGCAAACTACAGATATTGACAACCTTAATGAGGACATAAGTTTCGTGTTTGAGGTGATCAACCACAACAATACCATTCCCGTAATACTTACCGACGAGCATGGTGAAATTCTTTACCACAAAAACTTTCCTGAAAAGAAAGCCAAAAGTAAAGGATACTTAAAGAAACAGCTCCGATTGATGCAAGCTACGCATGAACCAATCATTTTTGAGTATGCTGACGGACAAAACAATAAAATTTATTACAAAGACTCTATTTTACTTACCAGACTGAAGTATTTCCCATACGTTATTTTAATTGTTGTAAGCTTATTTGTTATGATTGCGTACTATGCTTTCAGTGCTACAAGAAAGTCAGAACAAAATAAGGTTTGGGCAGGGATGGCTCGTGAAACAGCACATCAAATAGGTACTCCACTATCATCTTTAATGGGTTGGATTACATTGCTCAAAGCTCAGAGTCAAAATGAAGAAATTGTCTCTGAGATGAATAAAGACATCTACAGATTACAAACGATTACAGAACGCTTTTCAAAGATAGGTTCTCAGCCAGAACTTCATTTAAAGGATCTCAACAAGGTTGTAGAACGTTCTTTTTACTACATGAAAGATCGAAGTTCTGAGAAAATAAAGTTCAAATTAGAGGTTTATGAATCAGAGTTAATGTGTGCACTAAACACACAGCTTTTTGGTTGGGTTGTTGAAAATATCATGCGAAATGCTATTGATGCGCTTCAAGGTAAAGGAGAAATTAGTCTACGAGTTTCAAGTAAGGAAAAGAAGGTGTACGTAGATATTTCAGATACCGGAAGGGGTATAAAAACAGGACATCTAAATACTGTTTTTGAACCAGGGTTTACAACCAAGCATCGCGGTTGGGGTTTGGGGCTTTCTTTGGTGAAAAGAATTGTTGAAGACTATCACAAAGGTGAGGTGTATGTTTTGCAATCCGAACTCGAAAAAGGAACGACATTTAGAATAAGTCTCTCCAAAGGCTAATGGCTGGAATTTACATACACATCCCGTTTTGCAAAAAGGCTTGTACTTATTGCGATTTTCATTTTTCAACTTCTTTGAAGATGAAAGCTGAGTTTATGGATGCTCTTATCATGGAAATAGATTTACGTAAAGTTGTTTTTTCTGGACAAGAAGTCTCGACCATCTATTTTGGAGGTGGAACCCCTTCTTTATTGACAAAGGATGAGTTAAAAATCATTTTTGAGAAACTTTCTGACAGTTTCAATATTTCTGAGCGAGCAGAAATCACTTTAGAAGCGAATCCCGATGATCTTACTTTCGAAAAAATTGCTGAAATTAAAGAAAGTCCCATCAATAGATTAAGCATTGGAGTTCAGTCTTTTAGAGATGATGATTTGAAGTTCATGAATAGAGCTCATACGGCAGAAAACGCCATACAGTCCATTGTCATGGTTCAAGACGCGGGGTTTGAAAATCTTACGATTGATTTGATATATGGAACCCCTGGGATGACGGATGGAGCTTGGATTCAAAATTTACACAAAAGTTTTGACCTTAACATACCTCATTTATCCTCTTATGCATTAACTGTTGAGGAAAAAACATTGTTACATCAACAAATCAAATCGAAAAAAATGGCTCCTCTTTCTGAAGAACAGAGTGCAAGACAATTTGAGATATTGATGAGAGAGATGTCCGAAAATGGTTACGAGCAATATGAAATTTCTAATTTCTGTAAATCAAATGCCTACAGTCGCCATAATAGCGCGTATTGGAGCAAAGATAATTATTTAGGATTAGGCCCTTCAGCGCATTCTTTTATAGGAAACTCAAGGTTGTGGAATGTTTCTAATAACACAAAATATATAAAATCATTATCGGCCGGGATAGTCCCACTAGAATTGGAAGTATTGAGCGAACGTGATCGTTATAATGAATACGTGATGACTTCTCTGAGGACTAAGTGGGGATGTCATGTCAGTCAAATGGAAGCCGAGTTCTCAAAAACAATCAATGATGGGTTTAAGTCTGAAATCCAAAAACATATTCAAAATGGCCTCGTAACAGAAGATAAAGGTGTCTTCACACTTTCTGATGACGGAAAGTTGCTTGCAGATCGAATTTCGGCAGACTTATTTTTATTGGATTAACATTTAGAGTTGTGTGATAGGCAGCCTGATCGTTAATTTAGTTCCTTGGCCAAACGTAGAATCTACCTCAAGAACCCCATTGTGTTCCTCAATAATTTGCTTTGATATGGACATGCCCAAACCGGTTCCTTTTTCAGGGCTCTTTGTTGTGTAAAACTTCTCAAACAATCTTTTTTTAGTTTCGGGGGTCATTCCGATACCACTATCTTCAATTTCTACGACGATGTAATTATTATCAGCCCTTGTAGTTATTGACAAATAGTTGTTTTTAACAAGGGGTTTTTCTTGGATTGCCTCAATTGCATTTTCAATGAGATTTGTAAAAACTTGGTTGAGTTTACCTCTCACAGTTTTCAATATTGGAAGATCCGCGAATTGAGTTCTCAGCTTAATATTTTCGTCAAATACTTCGTCGATTAGTGTAAGTGTGCTTTTGATATTTTCATTAATATCGGTTTTCAATCGTAATTTCCCCCCCGATTTACCCATGAATGCTAAGTTCTCTGAGACTTCGTGAACCCTGCTGATTCCTTTTCTAATTCGGTCGACTGATTTCGTTAATTCCTTGACCGTTAACTTGATGTTTGTTTCTTCTTCAAACCTGATGACATCTTCGAGAGTGGTTCCACTTTTATCGTTCTTAAGTTCTTGATACAGATACGTTAATTTGATGATGTACTGTATGTTTATTTCCAGGTTACTTATGGAGTTACTCACTAAGTTAATGGGGTTATTAATTTCATGGGCTATTTCAGATGCTTTTTCATGATAAACATATTCTAGATCTGAGTTAGAATTTTTTTCTTTCAAAGAAAGTATCTGAAGGTGCAATTTGGAATTTTCAGACTTAAGTCTTTGAATGATTCTTTTAAGACTTTTACTTTTTTGTGTGGAATGATTTTTTTTATTGGTCAGTGACATAATTTTTATCGTTATTTTTTTTCCATTGGAATGATTAGTCTAATTGTAGTTCCGACATTAATCTTTGTATCTATTTCAACTAGTCCACTGTGTGCCATTAAAGTTGATTGGACAATTGTTAAACTTGTCCCTGTCCTTTGGACCCCTTTGGTTGTGAAATACATATCAAACGCCCTTTCTTGAACTTCTTTTGTCATCCCGCTTCCATTGTCTTCAAAAGAGATGACAATACATGCAGCTATTAATTCCGTTCTAATTGAAATTTCACCAACTTTATTAGGGATATTTTTTTCTTTAATAGATTCAATGGAATTTTGCAAAACACTTTTAAAGCAATCATTGATCATTTGTGCATTGCAATTCAATCGAGGAACCTGTTCATTAAGATCAAGGTTTAATTTGATGGCTCCAAGATTTGACTTCCACAAGTCAGATAAGTTAATGAGGTCTTCATTTACATTTGTAATTACCCAACCTTCATTATCGATTTTCGAAAAATCTTTTAGTTTTTTCGTATTCACAGCTATTTTTTTCAAACCCTTGTTTGCTTTATTTATAGCATCTTTTATATCTCCTTTTATAGAGTTGTATTCAATCTCCTTTTTGAATGTTTTAAGTTCGGTTAATTGAGGCTCAAGATTACTTGCTTGAGATAAGATTCCGTCTATTTTATGGTCGTATTTTTCTTGAAGCTCGGTATTTAGTTCGATGACATCTACGGCTAGTTGAATCGATGTGTTTGCATTGTTAAATTCATGAGATGTTCCTGCGGCCATAAGACCAAGTGCCGAAATCTTTTCTTTTTGAATTAACTCAACTTCTGCAGCTTCAATGCGTAGGTAAGCGATTTCTAATTTGTTGTTTTTGTTTCTTAATTCAGTAGTTGCTTCTTCAACTTTATACTTTAAGGTATCTGCTTGTTTTAGTAAAATTTCTTGGTTTTCTTCTCGTTGTTTCAATTCCTCTGCTTGAGCGCTTTCTTTCTCTTCTTTCAGAATGTTTATTCGGTCAGCAAGAGCGAAAGAAAGAAGAACTACTTCTATTGCTGAACCTATTTGCATTGAATTTACGGTGATAAAATTATAAGGAAGAAGCCCAACGTCCTTTAAAACATACATTAAAGCTCCAATCAACAATGCACTCCACCCCAAAATGAAGTATTTAGCTGGTTTGTATCCATCCCGGAGTCTGGAAAAGCCGACATAAAGACCAAAAAATGAAATTGCAGCTGTAGATAGTTGAACCCCTTGGTAACCAATATGGTATTTTTTTAACAGTGGGAGAACTGCAGAGATTATAAACAGACCTATTATAACATTTAAAATGTTGTGTATTTTTTTAGTTCCCTCTTTAGTTTTCAAAAATTTTTGAATAAAAATGGTAACTGTGACGCCCGCTAAAGAGGGTAGTAAATAGGCGCTGTATCTGGTTAGCGCTGGAATTTCTGGCCAAAATAATTTGTAGGTATAATTGTGAAGAGATAATTGAGCTAATCCAACAAAAAATATGTAAAGTACGTAGTACAGGTATATTTTGTCACTTAAAGTAATGTATACGAACATATTGTAAAAAAGCATTACTAAAATAATCCCCATGTACATCCCCATTATTAATTCTCTATCTATTATTGATTTTAGAGTTGTTATTGAAGTTCCAATGTAGATAGGGACATTAATTTGCTCATTACTTTTAATTTTTAAGAAGCATGTCACAGAGGAGTTTTTTGGCGCATAAATGTCAAATAAATAATTGGGATGATTGTGTTTTCTTTTTGCAAAGTCTTTGTATTCACTAATTTCTTGAGCTATTATTTTTTCTTTGTTTGGGTAATAAGAATAAAGTTCTACAATATCTATTGTTGGATGTTTTACATCCAACAATAAAGATGGTTCAGAAGTGTTGTTTATTATTTCAAATTTCACCCAAAAAGTAGAGTAGCTTAGCCCTATGTTTAAGTTTGTTTGGTCTGAATGCTCTAAAGAGTCAATTAGAAGGTCGTTTATTTGGGTTTGGTTACTTTTATCTTCGTATAGGATGTAGTTTTTTATTTTGTAAATAGTAGTTTGATTATCTATAACAGTGGATTCTTGAGCGAATAAAATTTGCGGTATTAAAACAAAAGTTAAGGTGTATAAAAGATGAAATTTCACTAAACATTTAGTCTTTTTTTTCCAGACACGTAATAAACCCTTATTCACTATATGTTGCATGGTTTTTCGTGTTAAATATTGTTTGTGAAATCACTTTTTTTGGATAAGGTTGAGCTGTACCTTCCTGGTGCTAATACTTGATTTACATCAATTGCATTTTTAATCGTATCAATTAATTTAACGGATGTTAAATCATGTTCGTTATTGTAAATTTTCATGGAATCTATATTTAAACGATACGGCATAAGGCCCATATTTCGGCATTCCTTGAAAAGTTCATCGTAACAAGATTGTGCATTTTTTTTATCGTTGATATTATTTTTTTCATACAAAATAGGTATAGTAGAATCAAAGCAATGGTTAGAAATCGTAGTTAGGGTAATTAATGGAGCGATCTTATGCTTTTTGCAAATCGAAATGATTTTTTTCACGAAAACCTCGACTATATTTGGTCGAATAGGAAGAAGAGGTGAAAACCAAATTAAACCACAATCATCAATCGCCGGATTTGCGTTTCCTTTTAAGCTATGCGTCTTGTTAGATTTCGAGTAGGCAAGAGCTAAAGCCATTTCAGAGGGAACCCCATCAAGTATTTTGAGGAAATTTTCCATAATTTTGGTTTCCTTTGGAATTCCATAAAAATATTTGTTGATGAAGTTAGGTAGATTGTTTTTCAGTCGGATTGTTTTTTTATTGAGAAAAACAACTGATGAAGATAAATTATCTAGTTTTCTTTTGAGTATTCGTTTGGCTTGTTTAATTATTTCAACAGGTCCATATAAGCCTCCCACACAAGTCCATATGATGCTTTTATTTTGATGCTTATCACCAAACATGGCTTTCATTCTCTCTCTATTCATCAGATTAACACCACCAATTATACTTCCCAGTTCCTGTTTTATCTCTCTAATAATTTTAATGGTTTTACTTAGCTCTTTTGCTTCTTTAATAGAAAACATGAAAATTTCTGTGTGTTCGGTTTTTTTGGCAAGAGCGATGGTTATTTTCGTTACAATACCAAAATTGGATTGAGTGAAAATTCCATCTAAATACGGACCTATTCCATATTTGAAAATTTCAGCTACTTCTGTCGCTTTAAAATCACTTAATGGTGATTTGTACAGGGATCCATCTGGTAGTATAGCTTCTAAAGAAATAAGCGAAGCGAAATGATCAGAAAATGGAGTAATTCCGTACCCACGCTCAATAGCATTCCCCAAAATGCTGCAATTAGGTCCGGCACCTGTTGTTGGGACCAGATAACGAACTTTTTTTTTCTTAAAATAGTCGTGTAACATTTTTTGAGTAACACCAGGTTCTAAAGTCACATAACCTAATTCATCATCAAAATTCAATATTTGATTTAAGTTAGAAAGATCTAGGATGATTGAATTATTTTTAACCGGATTTGAACTGCCATATCCCCAATTATTCCCGGTACTAATTGGATAAATAGAAAGCAGGTGTTTATTTGCAATCTTTAGTATTTCAGTTATTTGTTTCGATTCTGTTACCTGTATTGCCGCTAGGATCTTTCTATGAACACCCATAGTATTTTTATGGTACCTTTTTAAATCTTCTGCAGAAGTAATAATTTTAATGCTTCCCAAACCGGGGAAGTTTAAAAAATCATTGATTAAATCTTTTGTCATTTAAATATTTATTTTTGTCTTCAAGTTTCAAATTCAATTGATAGTTGATTTCTATTTCCGATATTTTGGTCTGTTCTTTTTTTAATTGACAAGGGTTTTGTCTCAAGTCTAAAATAATTCTTTTGTCCAAGGGCGAAGCTTGCTCAAGTGTTTTGGCATTCATAACACCCAAAGTCCATGCGACCATGTCTTTTTTAGGATAGGGGAAGGTACCGTTGTCACCCAATGCAGTACTTTCAACAAAGCCTATATTCCGGCAGCTTTGGAGGGTAGGTTGACCCACGATGGCCATTAATGTGGTTAACTTAAACTGATTGGATACAGCTACAGCTGCTCTTGTTAAACGATGGCCCAATCCAATTTTCTGCCCCGTTGAGCCCTTCTTTTTATGATAAGAGGAGCACCACAGACCACAGGTTTCACCAATGCCTCCGTATTCTGAATATTGCTTTATTAAATGAGCGATTTTTGCGTCCATACAACCCACAGCATCTTCTATGGGTAAGGGGAATTCTGGGGTAGCTATGTGAATTCGAACTCCGCCCATCATTTCTCCTGTCGTTAGAGATTCAGCCACCAGTACGTACACATTAGGATTGAGGGGCCAACTGATGTTGTTAGAGGTTACCATGTCGATACCATAATGCTTCAGTATTTCGTGATGCTTTTTAAGAAATAACAGGCATACATGGGGCTCTTCAATAGCTTTTAAAGCTCTTATGCTAAATTTAGCAATGTCTTTTTGACCAATTGTCGGCAACATTACATTGGTTCGGATTAATTATTATTTATACAGTGACGGGCACTTTAATCAGGAGAGCATAGGAAATATTATATTAATATAGGATAAATATATATAATTATTTACATTTACATGAATGTTATTGGTGATTTATATGAAAAATAAAAATAAAAAACTAACGGGCTCACATCTAAAGTCGGAATTAGAAAAGTTTAAGAAGGTGTACACGGATGAAGAAATTCAAAAACAAATAAAATCATACGGACAAGATTTTATAGAGCCAAGAGAGAAGATACGATTACTCTACTTAGATGATGAACGTGATGAGTTGGAAAGTTTTCAGAGTTTATTTAGACGCATTTTTGATGTTTACATAGCCTCTACGCCTGATCGAGCGTATGAAATTATGAAAACAAAAGATGTTCATGTAGTGCTTACGGACCAGAGGATGGATTTAATGACTGGGGTTGAATTTTTAGAATCCATCGTTGACGAGTATCCAGATCCTGTTCGCGTTCTCGTGACAGGATACTCCGATATTACAGCGGTCATCAACTCAATAAACCAAGGGCAGGTTTACAAGTACATTTCTAAACCTTACCCCAGAGAGGCTATGCAGAAAAGTATAGAAAATGCTGCAGAAGTTTATTTTTTGAGAAGAGATCGAAAAGATTTGACCCAAAAATTGACGAGAGCTTGTTCTCAATTGGAATTTTTATTGAGCCAAGATTCCTTAGACGTGTGAATTTTTCTTTAAGCAGTAAGATTACTTTAGCAATTGCCAAACGAAGAAATCATTCACAGAGATAAACGACAAACTTGTCATTTTTCGCAACGATTTTAACCTTGTGAAACAGCTTATAAAGGTGTGTTTTTAAATTCAGATGATTACTCGTAACCAATTGAAAAACGCCCCCTTTCTTAAGGCATCTTTTTACATCGATGAACAAACTTAAAGCAATTTCAATGTTTGTTTCATGATCGAAATGAAAAGGAGGGTTAGAAATAACTAAATCAAAGGTGTTATTTTCAAAATTATCCAAGTTATCATTGAAGTAGAAGCTTGCATTTGGACTTTTCAAATTCATCTTTGATGACTCGATTGCTAAGAGCGAATCGTCAAGTAAACTTACTTCAGCGTTGGGGTTTTTGGAAAGCGCAACATGAGCCAATACTCCATTCCCAGAAGCCAAATCGAGAATTTTGTTGTCTGTTGCTTTTACCTCCAAATGCTCTATCAAAAATTGGGTAGCATAGTCAATGTTTTTACCAGAAAAAACACCGGGATGTTGTTTGAATTCCTTTACACCATCGAAATTAATGGTGTTTATTTCACTTTTTTCGGGCGATTTTTTTTTCTTTTTTAGAACGAGTAATCTCGATTTTTTCCATGCTTTGGATTGATGGCACTCTTCAAAATACTCTTTTGCGATATTAATAATTTTTGGGCTGAAGTACTTGGTCATGAACGCGCAGATGATTTCGCCATCATCATTCAGAAGCTCGTGTGCTTGGCTAAGTTGGGATTTAAAAAGCTCTAACGATTTTGGAACTTTTATCAAGGCCAGATCGTGCGCATTACTTTGATTATCTAACGGGTTTATTCTATGGACCACATTAGCTTCAAGACCGTTGTCTTTTAGATTGGTCTCAAGAGCCTTTTCTTGACTTTTGAAGTTCACGACTACAGACGTTTGATGTTGCGATAGAAAGATGCTTAGAAAGCCAAATCGATCGTTGTACAAGATTGGTTTTTGCCAATCCTTGGTGCTTTCTGACAGATACTTCAACAGATGTTCATCTGCCGCGCTCCATGCTTTTAAAGATTTGTTGTCGGATTTTGGATAGCGACTGATGGAATAGCTATTTCCTTGGTATGAATACGTCATTGCTTAGAGCCCAAACTGGGGTTTTATTTTCTCAACAAAATCAAGTTTTTCCCAAGGGAAGGTCTCAATTTCTTTGTGTATAGATTCTTCTTTATTTACTTTAAATGTAACTGTTTTCAACTCTGAGTCACGCCCCATATGTCCATAGGCTGCAGTTTCAGAATATATTGGGTCCTTCAGTTTAAATCGATTGACAATTGCAGCAGGTCGCATGTCAAATAGTTGGCTTACTTTTCTAGCAATTTCACTGTCGCTAAAAGCAACTTTTGATGTGCCGTAAGTATCAATGAAAATATTCATCGGGTCGGCCACACCAATAGCATAAGCTACTTGTACGAGGATTTGGTCTGAAACTCCAGATGCTACTAGGTTTTTTGCAATATGCCTCGTGGCGTAGGCGGCAGATCGGTCTACTTTTGATGGATCTTTCCCTGAAAAAGCACCTCCACCGTGCGCACCTTTACCGCCGTATGTGTCAACAATAATTTTTCTACCCGTCAAACCGGTATCTCCATGAGGGCCTCCAATAACGAATTTACCGGTAGGATTTACATGATAGGTAATCGTATCGTCAAAAAGGGCTACGATATGCTCGGGTAGTTTTTGCTTAACACGCTCTACAAGTATGTTGACGATGTCATTTTTTATTTTGGCTAACATTTTAGATTCCTCATCAAAGTCATCATGTTGTGTTGATATGACAATGGTGTCGATCCGTTCAGGCAGGTGTTGATCTGAATATTGAATGGTTACTTGGGACTTTGCATCAGGACGAAGGTAATGCATTACCTTGTGATCTTCACGTCTTATGACAGCCAGCTCTTGAAGGAGCATGTGCGAAAGACTCAAAGCTAAGGGCATGAAGTTTTCGGTTTCATTGGTCGCATAACCAAACATGATGCCTTGATCTCCAGCTCCTTGTTCTGCGTGTAAGCCTTTTCCTTCAATAACGCCCTGAAGGATGTCTGGGGATTGTTCGTGAACGACAGACATGATTTTGCATGAGTCCGCTTCAAATTTATACGCAGGATTTGTATACCCTATTTTCTTGATAACGTCTCGAGCCTCTTTTTCAATGTTTACCTTTGCTTTGGAGTTTATCTCCCCACTTAGAACTGCCAATCCTGTGGTTACAAGTGTTTCACATGCTACTTTAGATTCGGGATCTTGAGCAAGGAATGCATCAAGTATAGCATCTGAAATCTGATCAGCTACCTTATCTGGGTGCCCTTCTGACACAGATTCGGAAGTAAAAAAGTACGACATATCGTATTCTTTAAATGAAGTATTAAAAATTAAAGTCTGATCTGGGCTTTGCGGTAGAGAATACTGCTTTAGCCTTTTTTATAGTGGTTGCAATCAGTCAAATTTATCCACTGCGTTTGCAAAGATAAGAATAAGATTGATTTAATATTTTATTACTTCGTTAGATTGTTGAAAATAGTTTCTAGTTTTTCTTCTTCCACATTCATTTGAAGTATGGTGGCTTTGTATGACACAGCAAATTGGAATAGATCGGGTCTTAAATCAAATTTAGATTCGGAAATGATTTGAAATTTATGACTTGTAAGCTTCACAATTTCGAGTATGCTCTCAATGCGTTTGAGTTTTTCAATCGCAATCTCTTGATCGAATTCAACCGTAATTATTTTCGTATTGTCGGGCGTCTTTTGAAGTTCATTTATAGGTTTGTCAGCGATGATTTCTCCCTTATTGATGATGATTACTCGATCGCAGATTGCTTCCGCTTCTTGTATAATGTGTGTGGATAGCATGACTGTTTTTTCCTTAGCGATGTCTTTAATCAATGATCGAATTTCTATAAGTTGATTTGGATCTAATCCTGAAGACGGTTCATCTAAGATGAGTACTTCTGGATTGTGAATGAGTGCTTGAGCAAGACCTACTCTTTGCCGGTAACCCTTCGATAGAATATTAATTTTTTTATTTTGTTCATTGGTTAAGCCTGTTTTTTCAATGATTGCTTTAACTTGTTCTCGCTTAACTCCGAATATGTCGGCTGTAAAATTTAAAGATTCTTCAACATACATATCAAGATAAAGTGGATTGTGTTCAGGAAGATAACCGATTTTACGCTTTACTTCTATAGCATGCTCTGAGACATTAGAACCGCAAATTTTTGCCACTCCCTTCGTGGGGCTTACAGATCCGGTAAGAATTTTCATGAGGGTAGATTTCCCCGCACCATTTGGCCCTAAAAAGCCAACAATTTCTCCTTTTTTTATTTCAAAGGAAATTTCTTGTAGTGCTTTTTGTTTCCCATATACTTTAGAGATGTTTTCTGCTTTGATAGACATACTACGAATATAGTTTATTTTAATTTTTCTGATTAAGGAACTTCTAAAGGACTTAGGCCAGTCAAAGTATACCGATTACTCAAAATTCATACCGATGCCTCAATGATATATACCGATGCCTCAAGATTACCGACGTTTACTTTAAAAACATTTGTAAATCAATGCTTTGTAGGCTATATTTAGTTAATATAATAATGAAAATGAGCATTTCTCGAGGGGCGAGTAAATGTGAAAAAGGGCCCAAATGGGGCCCTTTTTTTGTGCTTATTTGTAAAAGTGAGATAAATTTTATTTCTCAGTGGGCAAAGCTTATATTTGTTCAATGGAAGGTGTGGTAGTAAAATCGACAGGAAGTTGGTACAATGTTCGAATACAGGATGGTAGTCAAGTCGAGTGTCGTATCCGTGGAAAGTTTCGTATCAAAGGTTTAAAAAGTACCAATCCAATATCTGTTGGAGATCACGTAATACTCTCTCTAGAAGGCAACGACTACCTCATTACAGAAATTCTTGACCGTAAGAACTACATCATCCGAAAATCTGTTAATTTGTCAAAGCAGGTGCACATCATTGCTTCAAATATGGATCAGGCCTTTTTAATCATCACTTTGGCTTCGCCCGCTACAACCATTGGATTTATTGACCGGTTTTTAGTTACAGCTGAGGCCTACCAAATACCTGCTTATCTGGTGTTTAACAAAATAGATTTATACGATGAATTTGATCGTGAATACCACGACCAAATCGCTAAAATGTATTCAGATGCCGGTTACAATTGTATTGAGGTTTCGGCATTAAACCAACAAAATTTAAAGTCTCTTACAGACCTTATGATAGATAAGGTAACCTTACTTTCTGGACACTCGGGCGTTGGTAAATCGACGCTGGTTAATGCGATTGACGGGAACTTACACTTGGAGACGCAAAAAGTATCTGACGCACATCAAAAGGGAATGCACACGACGACCTTCGCGGAAATGTTTGAGTTGGCTTTTGGTGGATATATCATTGACACTCCAGGGATAAAAGGATTAGGCCTTGTAGAAATGGATGATTCTGAATTAGCCGATTATTTCCCAGAGATGAGGGCGCTCAAAGGTCAATGTAAATTTCACAATTGCATCCATGTTAATGAACCCAAGTGCGCGATTAAAGATGCTGTTGATGCAGGACATATTCATCCGGTTCGATATGATAGTTATTTAACTATTTTGGAAGATGATGGAGGGCAATATAGAGAGTCAAAGTACCACTGATGAGATTAACGATACAAAGGGTCCGTGAAGCTTCGGTGCAGATTAATCAAAAGACAACATCTCAAATAAATCAGGGGTTGCTTGTTCTTATTGGTATTGGTAAAGAGGATGGTGAAGCTGATGTAGAGTGGCTTTGTAATAAGATTTTGGCATTAAGAATTTTTTCTGACGGGTTTGGTAAAATGAATAAGTCAATTACTGATGTCAATGGAGACATTCTACTTGTGAGTCAGTTTACTCTATTTGCTAGCACTAAAAAAGGAAATAGACCTTCTTACATTCGTTCTGCTCGTCCAGACACTGCTATTACTCTATACAGACTGTTTCACAATCGTTTGGAGGTTTTGTTAGGAAAGCCTGTGCCAGCAGGTGAATTTGGTGCAGACATGAAAGTTTTCTTGTGTAACGATGGGCCGGTAACGCTTAATATGGATTCTAAAAATAGAGAATAATGGAGCTTAATCAATTGCAAAAAAGAGTTGATGATTGGATTCAGAAATATGGAGTTCGATATTTCAGTGAACTTACCAACATGGCTATTTTGACCGAAGAGGTTGGAGAAGTTGCTCGAATTATGGCAAGGCGTTATGGAGAGCAGTCTGAAAAGCCTTCTGATACAGATAAAGAATTGGCGGATGAACTTGCCGATGTTTTGTGGGTTCTTACTTGCATCGCAAATCAAACTGGAATCGACTTGGAATCCGCTGTGATCAAGAATTTTGAAAAGAAAACAGAAAGAGACAATCATCGTCATCATGACAATGAAAAATTGAAGTAAATGGGTTCATGTGGATAAAAAAAAAGAGGCCTATATATAACCTCTTTTTCATTCTGACGCGAATGCTTTTAGAATCTGTACCCTAGGGCAAGCATAACTTGGTTTAACCTTTGGTCAGTGGCAAACGTTTCGCCTGCGATTTTCAAATCATTAGAGATCGATTGTAATCCTTTTTCAACACGAAGATCAATACTTATTTTTGATACGTCTATACCGATTCCATATTGAAGGCCAACTGTAGTATTTTTGTAGTTGGAGCTGATTTCATTAGCCGTACTTTTAATACTTTGATTCAGTTTAATACTAAACACGGGTCCTGCGTTTACTCTAAACACTCTTAAAAAACGTTTACCTATCATAACAGGTATGTCGAGTTTGGTTATTTTAACATCCCCGGACTCATTACCATATTTTAGTTCCGAATTTGTGTAGCTAAACATGGCTTCTGGTTGAATATAAAACCCAAGAAGTTTGAGTCGCGCAAACAGACCGAGTTGCCAGTTAAGCGAGGCGTCATTTATTTCTAAAAGATCTCCGCCACCATTTCCTGAATTTGAAAGGTTTGTGATGTCTTCGACAGATACATTGGGAGATCCAACATTTACTTTTGCACCCCAATCAAAGCTTTGAGCTGAGAGGCACATGCTTGATCCAACAACCCATAATGATAAGATTATTTTTTTCATAATTTATGATTCAATTTACGTTTCTCTTTTGCACTAATCGTTGCTTTAACATTTGCTTCTATTGTATGAGCCGGTCTTGACCACTTCTCATTTTTGTCGTTTGTGCAACTGTTTTTATAATTCTCGTTTACTTCAGGTTTATCTCCTTTTTTGTATGCCTTTTGAGGCGTTAACCCTAAGATGTTAAACAACTCCATATCCTTATTGATGTCAGGGTTAGGGGTGGTTAATAGTTTGTCACCTGCAAATATGGATCCAGCTCCAGACATGAAACATAATGCTTGTCCTTCATCACTCATTTGTGTTCTACCTGCAGAAAGTCGAACGGTAGTTTTTGGAAGAACAATACGAGTCGTAGCTACCATTCGCACCATATCCCAAATTGGAATTTGTTCTTGATCCTCCATAGGTGTGCCCTCAACAGCAACAAGTGCATTGATGGGAACAGATTCTGGGTAAGGGTTCAAGCAGGATAGTGTAACCAACATAGCCGCTCTGTCTTCAGGAGTTTCTCCCATTCCTATAATCCCACCAGAGCAAACAGTTAAACCTGCTTTTCGAGCATTTCCTATGGTTTCAATACGGTCTTCATAACCTCTGGTAGAGATTACTTTTTTATAATGCTCTTCGGAGGTGTCTAAGTTATGATTGTATGCATACAATCCTGCATCGGAAAGTCTACGTGCTTGATCTTGTGTTAACATACCAAGCGTACAACAAACCTCCATGTCTAAATCGCGAACGGTGCGAACCATTTCTAAAACTTGGTCAAAATCGGCCCCTTCTTTAACATTTCTCCAAGCTGCTCCCATACATACTCTTGAAGATCCCGAGCTTTTAGCACGAAGTGCCTGAGCTTTGACGGTTTGAACAGACATCAAATCATTTTTTTCAATGTCAGTATGGTATCGAGCCGCTTGAGGACAATAGCCACAATCTTCAGGACATCCGCCTGTTTTTATGGAGAGTAATGTACTCACTTGTACTTCCTGTGGATCGTGATTTTCGCGATGAACCTTAGCGGCTTCAAATACCAGCTGGAGTAGAGGTTTGTTATAAAGTTCGAAGACTTCTTCTTTCGTCCAGTTTTTTCTTTTGTCCGTCATGATTATTCTTGATTTATGCTCAAATATAAAGCTTCTTTTTTGCTATTCGTTTTTATTTAGATAAAATGATACTGACGGCATTTCCACCAAACCCTGTAGCATTTACCATGATGTTTTCAAGAGATTTTGGATCCCCACAAGACTCACTTTCGTAGGGTAATTTAATTGTCTTTTGATGTTGCAACATCAGTATTGCCAACTCCATACTCAATGCTCCTGAAGCTCCAAAAGTATGTCCTGTTGTGTATTTTGTGGAAATTATATGAGGGAGTTCTTTGCCAAAAAGTTTTTGAATCGCTTTGTATTCACTTTGGTCTCCCCTCAAAGTTCCTGGAGCATGCATCACAATGCTATCTACGGAGGTAAGATTGGCATTTTTAAGGGCCATTTTCATGGATTTTTGAAGACACTCAGCTTCTGCAGAAAGTGAGACGTTGTGCTCAATAAGCTCGGTTGCATATCCAACACCTGCTATTTTAGCAATTCTATTTTGCCCTTGATCTCTTTCCATACAAAATACTGCAGCCCCTTCCCCAAGTACAAGTGAGCTTCGGTGTTTGTCTTTTTGTAGGGGTAATGAAGGGAATGAGTCACTTTTTTCAGCATAAATTTTCAAAGCACGCATTTGGGCAATCGTAAAATCACTTAATGGAGCTTCAGACCCACCGACTAAGAATTTCTCTGCCATACCAGATTGTAGCCAAGCTATTGCATTTAGAACGGAGTGAAGTGCGGTGCTACAAGTTATGGAATGAGAAAAGCTGGCACCTTTAACTCCTAGGTCGTAAGCTAGCCAGGAAGATATGTTTCCAAGTGTTGTTGTAGGTGATACAAGAGCGCTCAAACGCTTCTCGTCATTGGTGACAAAGTTCTTGTGGTATTTCTCAAAAAGTTGTGTAGCTCCTCTGGATGAGCCTAAGTTAATGCTTACATTTTCATCTTCTTTCCAGGAAGCTTGTTTGAAAGCTTTTCTTCCGGCAAGAATCCCCAAGAGCACCGTTTTATCAAGGCGTTTGTAGTGAGATTTCTCTTCACGTAGTTTACTGATAAGATTCTCATCTTCGGGATAGAGTTTTCCTACCGGAGTGTCAAGTTCGTTAAAACAACAATTTGTGATTCGAGTTGTTTCATCTTGATAATGTTTCCATATTTCTTCAGAGTTACTCCCCAATGCAGAGAGACTCCCCATTCCGCTTATAATCATCTTATCCTGCATGCGCCAAAGATAATGTAAAATGAATTTCTATGTAAGGGTTGTTGCAATTGAAATTGCACCAACTACGAAGCAGTAATAAGCAAAGTATTTCAATTGACTATTTTTGACCAATCGAATCATCCAATTGCAGGCAATTAGTCCTGTAAAAAAAGCGGCAATAAATCCTACGATTAAGGGAAGCAGTGTTGTAGTTTCTGGGTCAATATTGCCGCCGATGATGTCTTTAGCCATTTTCCCAAAAATTAAAGGAACGACCATAAGAAAAGAAAAACGAGCTGCTTTTTCTCTGTCAATTCCCAGTAAAACTGAGGTAGATATGGTTGCTCCAGACCTTGAGATCCCCGGTAAAATCGCAACAGCTTGAGAGACTCCGATTAGAATGGCATTGACAAAGCCTACTTTTCGATTTGTTTTTTTTGCTTGATCTGCCAAAAAAAGCAGCAGCCCTGTGACCATTAACATAAAACCCACAAGTAGAATTTGGCCTCCAAATAATTGTTCAATTTCACTTTCAAAAAACAAGCCTACAAGTGCGGCAGGAAGCATTGATAATATAATTTTGAGGGAGAACTTAAACTCTTCGTTCCATTTGAGTTGGAGCAGACCATTGAATATTTCGAGTATGTCTTTCCGGAAAATAAACACTGTGCTTAATGCTGTAGCAGCATGAAGGCTTATGGTCATTAATAAATTTTGTTCTTGCGCTGATATATTAAGGATTTCTTTAGCCAATTCTAAATGCCCACTACTACTTACAGGTAAAAACTCTGTTAACCCTTGAATTACACCAAGAATAATAGCTTCTAATATTCCCATTAAGATTTATTTTTTGGCTTGTGCATAATAGCGAATATTTCTATTGTAAAACCAGCAACGATTAGGATTGGAGCCAGTGTAATTCGTCTAAAATTAAATATTTCTGGATTGAAACTTGTTTCATCTCCTGTATCGCCGCCAGCCATCAATACGAGCCCCGTAACGATGAATAAAATTCCAATTAGCATGATTTGATAATTCCTCTTCTCAAATAAAAACTTTTTATTTTCCATATCAATAATGTAGTTCGTCAGTTGTTAATTTTAAGTATTTCCTTACGGCAAAGTAGGTGCATACCCAAGGGATGAAAAACCCAATAAGAAGTATCGAAGAATACAAGATTATTTGATCTTCGACGGTGTGCAATCTTTGAATTTCAGGTAGTAAGTTAGTGCTGTATCTAATAAGTAAATCTAGGGACAATATTGCTAAGCCAGAAGCCAGTAATCCGTGTTGAAGACTTTTTTTAATAAAAGGCTTTCGGATAAACTTTTTTGTTGCACCTACCAATTGCATGGTTTTTATCAGGAATCGTTTAGAGTAAATGGTCAATCGAATCGATGAATTGATTAAAGCAATGGCAATAAGGCTAAAAAGTACACTTAGTAGTAAAAGAGCGTATGACAGCTTTTGAAGATTGTCATTTAATAAATTAATTAATGACTTATCATAAATAACCTCACGAACAACAGGGACCTTCAACAGCTCTTTTTCAATTCCATCGGGACTATTGGTTTGCGTATAGTAGGCATGAAAATGAATGTCTATAGCATCAGTCAGCGGGTTGAATCCAAGAAAATTTATGAAATCTTCCCCCAAATCTTTTTCAAGACTTTGACTCGCTTCGTCTTTAGAAATAAATTCGGTATACTTTACATGTTCACTTAATTCAAGCTGTCGTTGAAACTGTTTTATAGCAATTTGCTTTGCACTGGGGTTCAATAGTACGGTGAATGCAATATTTTCTTGAACCTCGTTGGCAATGGTTTTAGAATGGTACAGTACGGTGCTTAGCAGTCCTATTAAAAAAAGGACGAGAGTCATGCTAACCACAACCGAAAGGTATGAAGATCGAAGTCTTCTTTTATTGAATCTGTCTTGTTTTGCGCTCATTGCGGGCTAATTTACAAATTCATAGAATATATAGCTTGTTTTTATTTAATGATTAAAATGATATTTTCAGTTGCGATTGACCTTTTTGAGCTTCTCTCTGGTTCCAGAATATTTTGTCAAGTCCATTTTTATGGAACCTACCAATATTTTTGCTTTTATCTGGATTGGTATTTTATTAACGTCATTGCTTATCCATATTTTGAGAGCCTGTTGGTTATTAAATATTCTACCGGTTTGAAGCTCAGGAGACCATTTGGTACAGGGGATCCAACCAAATTTTGTTTTGATGGTGTCCAGGCCTAAATAATGCAGTTCCGAATTCATAAATTCATCATCAAGGTATACCTGAATTGACTGACGACTCCCAAGCTCAAGCGTGTCGAAATTTTGTGTGCGTAAATAATAGAACATGGAAACAATATCTTGCGTATTTTCTGGAAGAGGAATCGTATCACGTGTTGATTCTGCTTGCAAGAGGTCGTAATTAAAGAAAACAGATTCCTTTTTTCTGAAATTCCCTTCTCTAACGTTCCGATAAAATTGATTTGGCTTTAAGATAGATCGGCTAACATAACTTTCATAGGTATTTCGCACTTTAAATAATAGATTGAATACTCCCGTAGATCTGCCTTTTGCAATGAATTTGTATTCGTCTCCTCTAGTTTTAACTACCAATTCTGCCGTTCCTGCTGCAACAAGTCCGTAATGAACTTTATAAGTCAATTTCTCGCCTTTTTTGAATGACAGTTCTTTCTCTTGCGCCAAAATTAATGGTGCTGTAAAAAGTATAACAAGAACGATGATCTCTTTCATCTTTTTCAAAATAGTAGTGGAAATCATATGATTTATGTAGCCCGCCCTTAAATGGGAGATATTTTATATTTATTGCCTATTGATGATGGTTTTATCCATCTTAACTTCTCCAAAAAGATCGTCAAAACCAATACATCGCGCTTTAATTACAACGGAATCCATGCTTTTAATGTTGTTTGGATGGAAATCATTGTCCAACTTACATACCACACCCGGGTGTAGAATAATGAGATCATCAGCGACTGACTTGACTACACCTTTGAGTTCCAGGATTTGATTGAGGTATAAATCATTCGCCAAATCAGGTTTTTCAGAGTAATGATAAAGGAGTAAATCACTAGTAATTCGATGCTTAGCGTCTTGATAGGCTATATTCTTATGGTCCTGATACACATGTTGAAAAACAAGGTAGATGCTTACTGATGTCAGGAGTAAAAGAAGTAGTATTTTATATTTCATGATATATGGCTTGTTCTAATGATTAAGATACATATTTATCCTTAATTGGTTACAATTAGCTGTCAATTCTGAGTTTTGTTGACTTTTAAAAAAGGTCTTTAGTGATTGGTGTAAGAGATTGCGAAATTATTAGTAATTTGTAATGTGTAAACTCACCCTAAAAATCTGGTAATGAAAATAGTTTTAAAGGCAGTTTTGGCACTCTGCTTGATTTGTGCTTGTAGTTCTGACAGCGAAGATGAATTGTATGAGGGGTCAAATTGTGATACAATACTTGTTTCTTTTCAGTCAGACATTTTACCCATTATAAAGACAAATTGTAGTTCTTGTCATGGTGGTGTTACGCCTTCTGCAGGTTTGTTGTTAGAAAGTTACGATCAAATAAGTAGTTCATCCAAGAACAACACAAGTGGCGGGATGATCAATCGTATTGAAAGAGAAGAATCTGACCCTAGATTAATGCCCATGGGGTACAAATTGCCAACTTGTGAAATTGATCAGATTAAAGCTTGGGTAAATCAAGGCAGCCTAGATAATTAGTCATGAATAGATTAATTTTAGCCCTATTTTTGTTTTCAATGAGTCATTCATATGCTCAGAAGTTCATGACTCGCAATGGAGAGGTTTCTTTTCTTTCTGACACCGATGCGATTGATGTTGTAGCTGCAATAAACAATCAAGTTGGAGCTGTAATTGACTTATCAAATGGAGATTTAGCTTTTCAAGTATTTATGAGGGCATTTCATTTTAAGATTGCTTTGATGGAGGAGCATTTCAATGAAAATTATGTAGCCTCAGACGATTATCCCAAAGCTACATTCAGAGGGAGGTTTGTTAATGTTTCAGCTCTTGACTCATTGAGTGGGAAAGAACTCAGCGTAACCGGAGTAATGGATATGCATGGTGTTCAAAAAGAAATTAAGATTCCAGTTCGTATGAAATGGCAAGATGGAGCTTTAGTTGGCTCTAGTTCATTCAATCTACTTTGCTCTGACTTCAACATAAAGATTCCTAAGTTGGTTTCTGACAAAATCTCTAATGAGATTCAGATAGTCGTAAATGTACTCCTAACAAAAATATAAAACGTGTCAAAAACTTTACTACTCGGTTTAATTCTATTTTCGAGCACTTTATCTGCACAAGATGACTTACTCAGTCTTTTGGGTGACCAACAAGAAAATCAGCAGGTTCAGAGTACATTCAAAGCGACAAAAGTTCTCAACGGACAGTCTGTAGAAATGCCAAGTAAAGGAGCTTTATTGTTTATTATAGAGCACCGTTTTGGGACGATTAATAGTGGAGCTTATGAGCTTTGGGGTCTTGATCAAGCAAGTATGCGAATGTCTTTTGATTACGGTCTTACAGATGGATTCGTTTTTGGTGTTGCTCGAAGTAGCTTCCAGAAAACGTATGAGGCTTCGGTTAAAACACGGGTGTTAAGACAAAGAAAAGTGGGGAGGGCAAAAGTGTCTTTAGGGACTTACCACGCAGCGTTTATAAATTCTTTAAGATGGGCAAACCCCGAACGAGAAAACTTTTTCAGGTCACGTGTGTCCTATGTACATCAAGTCCTAATTGCTAGAAAGTTTAATCAGGCATTCTCTTTACAATTAACACCTACACTTGTTCATCGAAATTTGGTTCAAAGCAATACCATGAACAATAATTATTTCGCCATGGGTCTGGGTGCTCGATATAAAATATCAAATCGAGTTTCTTTAAATGGGGAGTATTTTTATCAGCTCAATCGACCTTTTGAGGATTTCACGAATTCTTTATCATTAGGGTTTGATATTGAGACAGGAGGGCATGTTTTTCAGTTGCACTTAACCAATTCTCAGGGGATGTTCGAAAGGGCATTTATTGGCGAAACTTTAGGGAAGTGGTCTGAAGGAGCTATCTATTTTGGGTTCAATATTTCGAGAGTATTCCAGTGATCGGTATTTTAAATCGATTTTGAGGTCCTATCTTGTCCGTATTAAAAAGCTAAATGATTGGTTATTAGTATTCCAATTAATACAATTGTAAAGGCGTTTAGCCATTTTATTTTGTTGTTGTAATAGTAGTAATTGGTTGTAATGGCGGATAAAGGCATCGCAAAAATGAGCAGTTTTATGTGATAAGCGTCAGGACTCAAGTAGAAGTAAACCAGCCCTGTTAGGAGTATCCACAATAAAAGCACATAAGATTTGCGGGCTTTTATATTTTTTTGCCTCAGACTGATGATTAGTTCTGCTACAGAAATCAGTGTCAATATCCCAAATGCTAACAATACGATTAGGTCTCCTATATTTAAAGCTGTCACTATATTCTCGACAAATATACTCTCGAATTCATTGAAGTAATTCCCTGTGTTTATTTTCAGATAGGTCGTGGTTGTATAAAACAGAAACCATGGGCAAAGCACTCCTAGCGAGCTCAGCACCCAATGTCTCCATTCAATTTGCGAGAAAATAGACATCCCAATCCAGCACAAAGGAATAAAAACGAAAAATGGTGGATATATCAAGGCTGATAGACTAAGGAAAAAGGCACCTTCAAACACCAGATTATACGCCTCTTTTTGTAAATATGTACTCAGAATTTTATTGATTGCTAGCTGTATGAAACTTATTGCAATCAAATTTGGACTTAAATAAATTGCTTCGGGAGATAAGCTAATTAGGATTAAATAAAATAAGGCTGGAAAAGATGAGTTGATTGAAATGATTTTTTGCTTTGCCATGATTCTGTTCATAGATATGCATTGCGAAAAGACAATCAGACCCACCGAAATACGTTCCAAATATAAATGTGAGGTTAACCAACCGAAAGCAAAGTCGAAAAAAAGAGTATGGGTATTGGTAGATGACTGAATAGGATGGAATGAAATACCCATCCAGACTATTGCACAGACCATCATCACAGTAAAAATAGTGAAGACTTGTGTATGACGAAATAAATTAACTATCATGTGGTAAAAATATGTAAATTTGTTGGCGTTAAGAAAAACTATTTACGACATGAACGAACTTATTTGCGGCCTTGGCGAGTTATTTACAGCATCTTTCGAGATTCTTCCTATGTTGGGTAATTTACCTAACTTGGTTTTAGGTCTTATTGGAGCTGGAGCTTTGTTTTATTCTGGTAAAGTTTCGGTTTCCGAAAAGAATATTTGCGAATAACTCTTTGCTTTACAGCATAAAAAGCAGCTTTAAGCTGCTTTTTTTATGTCAAAATCCAGCTATTTTTTATAATAATTCATCTCATCAATGTGCTCCCAAACGCTTAAAGGTAGGACAGCACGCACATCTTTCTTCGTTTTTATGGCATTTCGAATGAATGAAGAGGATATTTGCATGATGGGTGCTCCAACCAAATTCACTTTTTCATGATGATCAAGTTGACTCGATGTGTTTGCCAATCTCGGGTAGACATACAGTTGATGATTTTCTAAAATCAATTCATAATTTTTCCATTTATGGAAGGCATTTAGATTGTCACCACCCATAATTAGTGAGAAATGGTGATTTGGGAATTTTTCACCAAGGTGAACAAGTGTGTTGACGGTATAGGAAGGTTGGGGTAGGCCAAACTCTATATTGGTAACTCGCAGTTGATCGTAATCTTTTACGGCTCTATGAACCAATTCTAGGCGGGCGTAGTCGTCCAGAAGATTGCTTTTGTTTTTAAATGGATTGTGTGGGCTTACAACAAACCAAACTTCATCCAAATCGGTGTAGTTAGCCATATGGTTTGCGATGACTAAATGGCCAATGTGAATGGGGTTGAAGGTCCCAAAGTACAAGCCTATTTTTTTCTTATCAGCCATTGATAAAAGTTGTTATTTTTTGATGAGCTTCTGCTTGAGCCACTTCCAGGTTGTCATTGATGATTACTAGATCAAATTCATTGGCATAACTCATTTCTTTTTCAGCCTTATCCAAACGCATATTCAGTTGGCTCTTTGTTTCTGTATTTCTGTCCGACAAGCGTTTCTTTAAGACGTCTATTGATGGTGCCTTTATGAACACAGAGAGCGCATTGTTAGTGAATTTATTTTTTAGGTTAATTCCACCGATTACATCAATATCAAAAATAACGTGTTTCCCTTCAGCCCAAATACGCTCTACTTCTGAACGAAGAGTTCCGTAATAGTTATCCTTGTAGACTTCTTCCCATTCGAGAAACTCGTCAGCATCAATTTTGGACTGAAATTCTTCAGGAGATAAAAAGTAGTAATGTACGCCATTTTTTTCATCACCTCTGGGCAATCGGCTACACGCAGAAATGGAAAATTCTACAGGTACCCCTTGATTGATTAAGTAGTTAACTATAGTAGATTTACCAGACCCTGATGGAGCTGAAAAAATGATTAGTTTACCTTGATTCATTACAGAACGTTTAGTACTTGTTCTTTTATTTTTTCTAGTGAATCTTTCATTTGAACAACGATTTTTTGAATTTCTGTATGATTGGCTTTGGAACCCAAAGTATTGATTTCTCTGCCTAGTTCCTGAGAAATAAAACCTAACTTTTTTCCACTTGATTCATTTGAATTCATGGTTTCAATGAAATATGCACAATGATTTTTTAACCGAACTTTTTCTTCTGAAACATCTAGTTTTTCTATGAAATAAATCATCTCCTGTTCCAAACGGTTTTGATCAAAATCTACCGATTGTAAGACGTCATTTAGCTTTGTTGAAATACGATCTTTAATTGTTGAAATACGTTCTTGCTCGTATTTTGGAACGTCATTATGCAGACTATCAATCCTTGATATTTGTTCTTTGATGTCATTTTCTAATGATAAGCCTTCAGCTTTTCGATAAGCAACTAAAGAGTCCAAGGCCTCTTTAACGACCTCCATGATAGCGCTCCATTCTTTTTCATCTATTTCTTCCCGCTCAACTTTCATGGCATCGGGAAGGCGCATGGCAATACTCAAAAGTTCTCCAGCAGCTATTTTTTCGTTTCCTAAATCCTGCAATGAGCGCATGTATTCTCCAACTAAATCTTTATTGATTTTATATTGAGCGTTTGTGTCTGTGTTTTCAATAAAAATAGACAGTTCTATTTTACCCCTTCGAAGCGTTGATGAAAGTAAAGAGCGTACCTCCAATTCCTTTTCTTTATAGAAAGATGGGATACGCGTATTTATATCAACTTGTTTTGAGTTTAAACTCTTTACTTCGACACTGATTTTTTTTTGAGGTAGAATTAAAGTAGCCCTACCGAAACCTGTCATGGATTGAATCATAAGTAATTGTTTGGTGTAAAAGTACGTAAATTTGTTTGTCAATAAATGTTAAGGTCCAATAGCTTTGCCCTTTCTACTTACAAGGTAAACTCCTACGAATATAATAAGCGAGGCCAGAATCTTAACCGGATCTAATTGGTCGGAGCCCAATATCAGTGCCACTAGAGTAGCCAATACTGGTTGGAGGTAAATATAAAAACCAACGGTAGATGCTTGTAGTTTTCTTAGTGCATAGATGTTGCATATGTAGGCAAGAAATGAGGTTCCAACAACAACAAAGGCAATTTCGGCCCAAATTTTATTTGAAATCTGTTTCCATTCAACAAGGAGTACTTCTTCAAAACCAAAGGGTAAAACAGCTATAAACCCTACTGTAAACATCCATTTTGTTATGGTTAAAAAATGATATTGGGTCATCAGTGGCTTTACTAAGGTGAGATATATGGCGTATGAAACAGCGTTGACGAAAACAAAAAAGTTCCCCAGAGCAAGTTTGGGATTTCCTGTTTCAAATTCACGACCATAAACGGCAAGTACAATTGCACCAATAGCTCCTAAGGCAACTCCAAAAATACGAGGCATTGTTTTTTTCTCTCTGTGAAAAATTACGGCTAGAATGAATATGATGATGGGTGCTGAAGTCATGGTGACAGCAGCGTGAATTGGAGTTGTGTAATTTAAGCCTTTCAAGAAAAAGGTCATGTTTAGTGCGACACCAAATATTCCACAAAGAATCAGAAGCCCGTAATCCTTTCGTTTCACTTTTTCCTTAACCCAAAAACGGTGGGCCAGATGAAAGAGTATCATGGCTCCTAACACACGAATTAATATCAATCCCATTGGTTGAATGGTATCGGGCATAATGTCTTTAGCCAATGTGAACGTCAGCGCATAGATGAGATTTGCAAAAAACAAGGCTATGTGCGACTTTAGGATATCATTCATTTGCTAAATAAGTTTTTAATGTCTCAATAGTTTTTTTAGAATTGCCTATAAAAATTTTGTCTGCTACGATGAAAACGGGTCGTTTTAGAAAGGTGTACTCTTTTAGTATTAAATCCTTACAGTCGGATTCTTGTAGGGTTTTATTTTTTAAGCCCATGGTTTTGTACTTGATAGCTCTTCTGCTGAACAGGGCTACATAAGACAAACTGAGCTTGAACATTTCTTGGATTTGCTTACCAGTTATTGGAGTTTCTTTGATGTCTTGAGTTTCAAAATCATCCAGATTTAATTGATCTAGAATGCGTTTGCATGTGCTGCACGAGGATAAGTAATATACTTTTTTCATAATGTATTATTCATGCTAATTTTGATGTAAATATACTAAAGGAATTCTAGTAATTATGTTAACAAGAGCGTCAACAATTTGTATATAAATTAGGACTATTCAGAAAACATCTTTAGACTGTAAAAATATTTCTACATTTGTAGGAAACAATACAACCCACATTATGTCAGATCAACGTTTTGCTGTTATCGGTCTTGGGCAATTCGGATCAGCGATTGCTAAAAATCTATCTAAACGTGGAGCAGAAGTACTCGCAATAGATTCCTCCCTTGATAAAGTAGAAAGTTTAAAGGATGAGGTGTCTCATGCTGTTGCTCTAGATGCAACAGATAAAAAGGCACTTCTGTCTCAAAACATCCAAGATGTAGATGCTGTCGTTGTAGCGATTGGTGAAAATTTCCAAGGTCTGCTCTTAACGACCTTTCTATTGATGGAACTCAAAGTAAAGCGAATCATCGCTCGAGCTATGGGTAGTGATCAACGGAAAGTTTTGGAGAAAATGGGGATTACTGAGATTCTGTCTCCTGAAGATGAAGTAGGAGGGAATGTTGCAGAAATGCTCATCAACCCAGAAGTTGTTATGTGTATTCAGCTTCCTGATGACTATGAGATTGTTGAAGTTAAAGCTCCACAAGAGATTTGTGGAAGAAACTTGGAAGATATTGGGTTGAGACAGAAGTACAAGCTGAATCTTGTTACCTTGTTGAGAAAACAAGAGGGTAGTACTTCTGAAGGCACAACAAAAGACTATCACATCATCGGAGTTCCGGATTCTAACACCGTTATTGAAAAAACGGATATTATTGTGATTTTTGGACTTACTAAAAATATCGAACGCTTCCTGGAAATTAATAAATAAGTGCCGGGTACAACCATTATAACAACTCATTCATGAGAGGATTTATTATTACAGGGACGAGTAGTGGAATTGGTAAAGCACTTTGTGATTTACTTTTAGAAGATGATCAGAACGTAGTTTTAGGGATTTGTAGAACTCAATCCATCGAGCACGCCAATTACGAACATCTTCATATGGATTTGAAAGACATCTCTGAGCTTGAAGATATTGATTTTCCAGATTGGAGTCATGCAGAACAAATTTCGTTAATTCACAATGCGGGTTGGATAGGTCCGATTCAAAAGTTGGGGAAACAAGAGGTGGGAGCGATCGCTTCATCTTACATCATTAACCTTGTTGCGCCAGCTGTTCTTTCAAATCAATTTATCGCCAAGTATCAGTCGTCAGTGGCTCAGAAAGTCATCTTGAGTATTGGCTCAGGAGCTTCAAGATCTCCTATTGCTGGTTGGAGTACGTATTGTTCATCCAAATCTGGTCTGGACATGCTTAGCAAATGCATCGCAGAGGAAAACTCAAATTTTATTTGTCTTTCTATTGCTCCAGGAAAGGTTGATACGCCTATGCAAAATGATATTCGTTTTGCTGATGAGAGTGAGTTTCCTCGATTAAAAGAGTTCCAGAATTATTATAAAAAAGGCGAACTAGTTGGGGCAAAAGAGGTTGCTGAAAAGTATAAAATAGCACTATCTGATCCAGCTAAATATTTGGATATTAATCGTGTTTCTGAAATTTAAAGTTCTTCCGGGTAAGGGATGATTTCAAGCATCTGAGCCAAGCTGTCACTGAACAATTCAAAAGAGTTTCTGGAACTTTCATGAATTGGATCTGATGGGGGTAATTTACTTTTGAAAGGATCGACTTGTGATCCATTTTTCCAAAATCGATAACATACATGTGGACCTGTAGCGAGCCCTGTACTTCCTACATAACCTATAGTTTGTCCCTGTTTAACATGAACCCCCGGCTGAATACCTTTTGCAATTTTAGACATGTGAAGGTATTGTGTAGAAAATGTTGAGTTGTGACGTACTTTCACAAAGTTCCCATTGTATTTCCCATATTTTGCGACTTCAATGATTCCATCTGCTGTAGACCAAATAGGTGTTCCTCTTGGTGCGGCATAATCTGTTCCTTTGTGAGCTTTCCATGTTTTTTGAACTGGATGGAAGCGATTCTTTGAGTAGCGAGAGGATATCCTACTGTTTTTTACAGGCGTTTTTAGGAAAAACTTGCGAAGGTTTTTACCATTTTGATCGAAATAATCATCAAATCCCCCATCGTTAAAAGGAAACGCATAGAAATCCTTATCCAAATGATTAAAATAGACCGCTTTTACATCACCAACACCCACAAACTCTCCATCTAGATATTTCGCTTCGTATAACACTTTAAAACGATCTCCGGGCTGAACATGTCTGAAGTCCAATGTCCAGCAATAAATTTCATCAGAGATTATTTCACACAATCGATCCGACATTCCTATGGAGGCGCCTGTCAGAAAAAAACTAGATCCTTTTTCAATGATTCCAGCATCTTCAATCATCTTTATTTCTACAGGCTTCGTTCCTTCATAAACCTTTAATGAATCTCTAAAGTCGTAAACTACATAATTGATTTTATCGAGCTCATAAATGAAAACCTTTGCATGTTCTATTTCCGAGGTATCTTTTAAACAAAGTAGCGCATAGGGATGTTCTGCTTTTAGGTACCGAACATCGTATTGTGTTTTGCGAGTTTTTTTTGCGATTTCATCTATTTGGGAAAAAGAAACGCCATAATTACTTAAGATTTTACCTAAAGATTGACCCGGTCGAATCTCATCTTTGATGACCAAAAAGGTGTCTACTTCAAATCCATATTCAATCGTTGGGTCAGGAGCTGTAATAACAGGGTTTGAAACAACATCAGCATCTTCTTTAGGAGAGGAGCAACTGATGGAACAAAATAAAATAATTGACAGTATGGTAATGCTATATTTCATGAAATCAAGATTCAAGGACTTAGAAAATATTTACATCGAATGTATGAATTTATCATCTGTTGTTTTTCAACACCTCGAATTTCTATTAACAAAGTAATTCATACTTTTTCATCCAAAACATTTCTTTCAGGATATCGAATGTGCAAGTGATGAGCTTTTAGAATATCTTTGTAAAAAAAACATTCCGTATGAGTTTATTAATCGTTGGAACCGTTGCTTTCGATAAAATCGAAACACCCTTTGGAAAGACTGAGAAGATTTTAGGGGGAGCGGGTACCTACATTGGAATTGCTTCTTCTTATTTCGCCGATAAAATGAATGTTATATCTGTTATCGGTGAAGATTTTCCTGAAAAATATCGCACCATTCTTAAAGATCATAAAATGAATCTTGATGGTGTTCAAGAAGTGATTGGAGGGAAAACCTTTTTTTGGGAAGGTAAATACCACAAGGATATGAACAGCCGAGATACCCTCACCACGGAGCTAAATGTATTGGCTGACTTTCATCCGGTGGTGCCTGAAAGTTATCAAGACTGTGAGTTTTTGATGCTAGGAAATTTAGACCCTAGGGTCCAAAGTAAGGTTCTGAGCCAATTGAATACAAGGCCAAAGCTCGTGGTTATGGATACCATGGATTTTTGGATGGATATTGCATGGGATGCCCTCATGGATACGATTCGTAAAGTAGACGTTTTGACGATTAATGATGAAGAGGCACGGCAAATGTCTGGAGAGTATTCGTTGGTCAAAGCTGCACGAAAAATATTGACTTTCGGGCCTAAATATTTAATAATAAAAAAAGGCGAGCATGGAGCTTTGTTGTTTGACAAGCAGAGTCATTGCTATTTTGCCCCCGCCATGCCACTAGAAGCTGTTTTCGACCCAACAGGGGCAGGAGACACCTTTGCTGGAGGGTTTGTAGGGTATCTGGCAAAGACGAAGGATCTGTCTTTCGACAACATGAAACGAGCAATTATATACGGTTCTGCCTTAGCATCACTTACGGTTGAAAAGTTTGGAACGGATCAAATTGCATATTTGTCTCAAGACACCCTCAATCAAAGGGTGGAGTCTTTTAGAGATTTGGTTGAGGTAGATTTTCAATTGCTTGATTAACAATTCATCACTTTATGGTACCGTTGTACCAATAATAATTTTCAATATTCAGTGAGAAGACTGCTATACGTTTATCTTTTGATGACTATTTTGTTGAGGTGTGTACCTAATGCTCACGCTCAAGACGTCATTTATTTGAAAAATGGTACTGCGATTGACTGTCGTATTACAGAGATTACGGATTTCATTTTATATGCGGTCTTAAAATCTGGTAATGAGACGGTTACTTTTTTCTCTGATGATGTTTCTGGTGTAACCATTGCTCGTAGAAACGAGGCAATGATTTGGCAGTTGAAGCAGGCAGTGGAGGATGCTAGAGAATTTACGAATCTAGCTCAAGACAGTACCAAGGATTACTACTTCGGATTTACTTACGATTCGATCTCTAATTACAGTACATCGAAGAAATTTTATCAAACGGACAGTTTAGGGAATCCTATTTTAGTTCCATACAATCCCATGAAAACCCCTTTCTCAGATCGGCTTAAGAGTTTAGTCAAAAGTTTTTGGGGAAACCCAAAAGATGATAAGGAGTAATTTGATGCTACTCAAATTTTATCAAGACTTGGTTTTTGTCCACGGTTTTATCTTGTTTGACTTCAATAGATTTGATCACTCCATCTGTGGGAGATTTAATCATATTTTCCATTTTCATTGCTTCTAAAATAATAAGGTTTTCACCTTTTCGGACTTGATCTCCGACATTTGCAATGATTTGAATGACTAATCCAGGCATTGGTGCCAGAACCTCATTTACCTTTTGAGAACTAGCATGACCCATGCCTAATTTGTTGAGCAGTTGGTCGTATCGATCTGTTACACAAACGCTAATTTCTTGATCGTTGACCTGTAGTACACAAGATTTTTTTTTGGCATCAAATTCAATGACTTGTATTGTGAAAGACCGATGATTGTTTATCACATGATGAATCATCTCCTGCTTTTCCATATCTATATTGAAGGGTGTCCCATTAACAGTCCCTATTAATCCTTTTTGATCATTAAATTCCAAATCAAAAATCTCATTATCGATTTTTGCCCTATACATGCTATTAAATTTACTGATGAATCTCAAAGGTAGCCTATTTTATCAAATCAAATTTCCCAAAATTTTATAGAATGCATCCTTACCTTTTAATTGTTAAAGATAAATACACGGGCAGACCTCAATCAATAATACGTTAAATATTGTATTTTTGCTTGCGTATGCAAGTAACGAAAGAAAAGCAGTTAAAGTACGATAAAGCCTATCTTAGGATGGCTTTGGAATGGGCAGATTTATCGTATTGTGAGCGCAAAAAGGTAGGCGCCCTTATTGTGAAAGATCGAATGATTATTTCAGACGGTTACAATGGGACACCTTCAGGGTTTGAGAATGTTTGTGAAACAGATTTGGGTGATACGAAATGGTATGTTTTACACGCGGAGGCAAATGCTATTTTAAAGGTTGCTCGAAGTACACAAAGCACCGAAGGAGCGACGCTATATCAAACGCTATCTCCCTGCAAAGATTGCAGTAAACTCATCCATCAGTCGGGAATAAAGAGGGTCGTATTTATAAATAAATATAAAGATACTGAAGGTGTTGATTTCCTAATCAAGGCCGGTGTTGAAGTTTTACACATTCCTCTAGAATCAATAAATAATACAGATCAATAGCTTACCCATGACAAAATTTTTATCCCGAATTTTTGTACTCATAATCGGTATTTACATGGGTAAATATCTGTTTGGCGGTAACCCTCAGTTTTTAATCAATAGTTCTCATACTTTTCCAAAAGTTACTGAACTGTTGAGCTATGTGGGGTTTAATTATGTGGATGCAATAGATTTAGACAGCCTACAAGAAGAAGTCATCTCCAGGACGCTAGAAAGTTTAGACCCACATTCAAGTTATATTCCAATTGCAGATCTCCAAGAGGTCAATGAAAGTATGCAAGGTAATTTTGAAGGCATTGGGGTTGAATTCCAAATCATCAAAGACACAATTTTAGTCGTTAGCCCGATTTCTGGAGGTCCATCAGAGCAGCAAGGAATTCTTGCTGGAGACAAAATTATTCTTGTAGACACGATCAATGTTGCGGGAGTAGGTTTCACCAATAAGGATGTTTTAAAAACTCTAAAAGGTAAAAAGGGCACTAAAGTAAGTCTGTACATCAAACGAAAAAACATCAATCGTTTGTTGGAGTTCAATATTATTCGAGATAGAATTCCTATTACCAGCGTGGATGTTTCCTACATGGTAAACCAGGATATTGGTTACATTAAAGTTAACCGTTTTTCAGGCACGACCGATAAAGAGTTTGTCAGTGCTTTGAGTCGTTTGAAAAGATCCGGGATGAATAAATTGATTCTCGATTTGAGATCGAATCCCGGTGGATATCTCTCGGCAGCCATAAACATGGTCGATGAGTTTTTGCCAAATGGAAAGCTTATTGTTTACACCGAGGGGAGTGCTAGAAGAAGACAGGTCTATGAATCTACTTATCAAGGTCAATTTCAAAAAGAGTCAATCGTAGTTTTGGTTGATGAGGGGTCTGCTTCAGCCAGTGAAATTGTTGCCGGTGCCATTCAAGATCATGATAGAGGTTTTGTCGTTGGGAGAAGGACCTTTGGAAAGGGTTTGGTTCAGGAACAAAGTCAACTGAGTGATGGTTCTGCTTTTCGATTAACAACGGCAAGGTATTATACTCCTTCTGGAAGGTCGATACAAAAACCTTACTCTGATGATGCAGGCGAATACAATCAAGAAGCATCTGAGCGATACTATAGTGGAGAGCTTTATCATGAGGATAGTGTTAAAGTATCCGATTCTATAAGATATTATACGGGTAATGGTAGAGTTGTTTATGGGGGTGGTGGCATATATCCTGATTATTTCATTCCAATGGACTCTACAGGTAGAACAGATTGGTTGTATGATTTGTTAGCAGACAATAGGATAAACACGTTTGCCTTTGCGTACGTGGAAGCTCATGAAGATGATCTTAATAAATATCAAAACACCTCTGAGTTTCAGGAAGAATTTGAAATTAATGAGCGTGTGTTTAACGATTTTGTGGATGCTGCCAAAGCCAAAGGGGTTCAAGGGAGTGCTTCTGAAATTGAAAACTCTAAACTCTGGGTAAAAAAAAGAATTAAGGCTATTGTCGCCAGGAAGTTGTGGGGTGATGAAGGGTTTTATAGAGCAATCAATGAGAACGATCTAATGATGGTTAAGGCCTCAGAAATACTTCGAGTTGAATAGACTTTATTACATTCATTCATTGATGGTCTTGCTCAATGTCAGGTAATAAACATTTTTTTTTATAAGCAGTCACAAACTTTTTAGCGAGAACTTGGCTTCTTTTCCAATAGTCTTGTACAGAGCCTCAACCTATCTTAAAATATCCATCCTGTATGCATCAAGTTTAATAAAGATGAATAATAGGATGCTAAAACCCCATAATGAAGAGCCGCCATAGCTATAGAATGGGAGTGGTATTCCAATAACGGGAACTAGACCAATGGTCATGCCTATATTAATGAAGAAGTGGCAAAAAAGAATGCTAGCAACCCCATAGCCAAAAACTCTACTGAATGTTGATCTTTGTCTTTCAGCGATATTGATTATCCGAAAAAGGAGGAGTAAGAATAATCCTATGTTAATCACAGAGCCAACGAAACCCCACTCTTCTCCAATGGTACAGAATATAAAATCAGTACTTTGTTCTGGTACAAAGTTGAATTTGGTTTGAGTACCGTCCAAAAAGCCTTTACCTAAAAAACCCCCGGAGCCTATCGCAATTTTAGATTGATGCAAATTGTATCCAGCCCCATGAATGTCATCTATTTTACCTAAAATGAGATCGATTCTATTTTTTTGATGCGGTCTCAGAATTTCAGAGTACAAATAACCTACAGATTGAATAAACGCCAGCGCAAAAATGAAACTTAATAAAGCCGGTTTTATAGATTTTTTATTCTTTTTAAGTAGAAAGGCAAATAGAATACAAATGGATGAAACTATGACCATAGCGACTTGAGCGTTTAGTGTTAATGTCACTAAAAAAAGAACAATAGCCAATCCAATTAAAACAAGGTAAACGCTAGGAAGACCCTCTCTGAATAATACCAGAAAGAGCGATGCAAATACAATGGCTGATCCCGCATCTGGTTGTAGCATGATAAAAAATATAGGGATTATAATAATAGTGAGGGCCTTAAATTTTGTTTCATTTAGTTCAAGGTTAACATTTAGCGTGCTTAAATATTTACTGAGCGCTAAAAGGGTTCCAATTTTAGCAAATTCGGAAGGTTGCATGCTAAAGCTTCCAAGAGCATACCATGATTTAGCACCACCAATTTCTTTTCCAGCAATGAGTACTCCGATCAGTAAAACAATCATAAGGGCATATATGAAATAAGAAAAAGTTGTGTAGAACTTCCCGTCTATGATTAAAATAAGCAGTACCCATATAAATGAGGTCCCAATCCAAAAGAGTTGTTTGCCAGGCTCTGTAGACATTGAGATCATGTTGTGAGTACCCTCTCCGTAGTTTGCCGCATAGATATTAATCCAACCAAAAAAAAGCATGATGGTGTAGAGTATCACCAACGGCCAGTCTATGTTTGTGAATAATCTCTTATTATTTCTCATTTTTTTCCGAGATTAGATTACCACTAAGAATAAAGTTTTCAAGCTTGGTGTTGCTGATTTGATTGGTTAAATATTTCTCAATCACAAGCCCAGCTATTGGAGCTGCCCAAGTAGACCCCCAGCCGGCATTTTCTACATAAACAGCAATAGCAATTTGTGGGTTGTTTTTTGGAGCAAACGCAATAAAAATTGAGTGATCATCTCCATGAGGGTTTTCTGCTGTTCCCGTTTTCCCACATATTTCTATATCTTTAATTTGCGCGCGCCTGGCTGTTCCGTACTTACTTGTATACGTTTTTTCCATTCCATGAATAACCGTTTTGAAGTGTTTTTTATCGATAGAAGTATACTTAGGAATCGTATAGGTACTGTCTGTTAAAACTTCATCACCAATTTTACGGATAATATGGGGCGTGAAATAATGACCCTCGTTCGCAATTGCTGCGCACATGTTTGCCATTTGAATAGGGGATACAACAAGTGCATCTTGCCCTATAGAAAGTGAAATGACTGTGGGTGCTTTCCACCTTCTTTTACCGTATTGCTTGTTGTAAAAGTTAAGATCAGGGACCCTTCCCTTTCTCCCTGTATACAAATCATTATTCAGGAAATTACCTAATCCGAAACTCAAGATGTGGTCCCTCCACTTATCGTAACCGACCTCCGTGTTAGGATATTTTTCTATGATTCGTCTGAAAGTGTAGCAATAATAGGCGTTACAGGATTGAGCAATTGATTCCGTGAGGTTCAAGGGAGAGGCGTGTGGGTGGCATCCTATTTTTAATTTGGCGCTAAAACGCCAGCCTTGTTCACATGAAAATTTGGTTCCGGAATAAATAACATCCTCTTGCAAACCAACAAGTGCATTGAGTAACTTAAAAGTTGAGCCTGGAGGATATTCTGCCAGTAAACTTCGATCAAACAGAGGCATGTTTTCATCTTTATACATTCGATTAAAGTTTGGAGATCGAGAGCGACCTACCAGTAAATTTGGATCATAATAGGGACTGCTAACTAAAGATAAAATTTCACCTGTAGAAGGTTCAAGAGCTACAACACTCCCTTTTTTA